>Ga0081538_10001173_pt1 | contig 27665 bp, 25 predicted proteins | sample TabmetS5T2R1_FD_71022 | JGI IMG/M metagenome (GOLD analysis project Ga0081538, IMG submission 71022) | Tabebuia heterophylla rhizosphere microbial communities from the University of Puerto Rico - S5T2R1 | ecosystem: Host-associated > Plants > Roots > Rhizosphere ...
CATGCTCGACCTCGCAGCGAGCATCCGGGGAGTCCCCGACGTGCGTCGACCACTTCCACCCCGGCTCGTACGCGGCACGGCCGATCGTCATGCCCCCGACGTTCACCACCTCGAACCGGCCGAGCTCGAACTCGCGCCTCTCGTCGGGTTGCTCCAGGCGCCGGATGTCCATCGTGCTCATAGCGTGCCTCCGCGGTCTCGGTTCGCGCACCCGACGCTACCTTGAGGTGCGGGCGTGAGACCACTCGAGGAGCAGGCGATCCTGGTCACCGGGGCCACCGACGGCCTCGGCAAGGCGCTCGCGAGGCGGCTCGCATCCGGTGACGCCACGGTCCTGCTCCACGGCCGCGACGACGCGCGCGGACATCGCACGGTCGACGAGATCCGGGACGCGACCGGAAACGATCGCCTGCGCTGGTACCGCGCCGACTTCGCGGCGCTCGACGAGGTGCGCGAGATGGCCGACCGCGTGGCGCGAGACGAACCGCGCCTGGACGCCCTCGTCAACAACGCAGGAATCGGGGTGACACTGCCCGGCGACGGCGCGCGGCTGGAGAGCCGCGACGGCTACGAGCTGCGGTTCGCCGTGAACTACCTCGCGGGCTTCCTGCTCACTCGCCGCCTCGTCCCGTTGCTCGTCGACTCGGCCCCGGCGCGGATCGTCAACGTCAGCTCGGCGGGGCAGGCTCCGATCGACTTCGACGACGTCATGCTCGAGCGCGACTACGACGGCGTCCAGGCGTACTGCCAGAGCAAGCTCGCGCAGGTGATGCTCACGTTCGACCTCGCCGAGGAGCTCGCTGATGCGCGCGTGACCGCCAGCTGCCTCCATCCCGCGACGTACATGCCGACGAAGATGGTCACGCACTCCGGAACGAGGCCGGTGAGCACGCTCGAGGAGGGAACCCGGGCGACGCTCCGCCTCGTCGTGGCCCCGGAGCTCGCCGAGCTGACCGGACGCTACTTCGAGGGCGAGGCCGAGTCCCGCGCCCACCCGCAGGCGTACGACATCGACGCGCGCCGGCGGCTCCGCGAGCTCAGCGAACGGCTGGTCGCACGCTGACCCAGCCGTGCTGGTCCTCCTGGGTTGGGCTCTACCATCCTGCGTCCGTGCGCATCGACGAGATCATCGCCGCGACGAAACCCTGTTTCTCGTTCGAGTTCTTCCCGCCGTCGACCGCGGAGGGAAAGGAGGCCCTGTACGAGACGATCCGCGTCCTACGACCGCTGGAGCCGGGCTTCGCCTCGGTCACCTACGGGGCGGGAGGCGCCACGCGCGAGGGAACGGTGGAGATCTCGGGCACGATCAAGCGCGAGTTCGGGATCGAGACGATGGCCCACCTGAGCTGCGTCGGCGAGACGACGGAGCGCCTCGAGAAGATCCTGGGCAACATCGACCGCGCGGGGCTGGAGAACGTGCTCGCGCTGCGCGGCGACCCGCCCCGCGGCGAGGCCGAGTTTCGCCGCCCCGAGGGGGGCCTGCCGTCCTCGGTCGCGCTCTCGGCGTTCATCTCCGAGCGCTTCGAGTTCGGGATCGGCGGTGCGTGCTTCCCCGAGGTCCATCCCGAGGCGCGGGACCTCGCCGCCGACCTCGCGTTCCTGAAGACGAAGGTCGACGCCGGCGACACGTTCCTGATCACGCAGCTGTTCTTCGACAACCAGGTGTTCTTCGATTGGCTCTCCGCCGCGCGCCGCGTCGGGATCGACGTACCGATCATCCCGGGCGTGATGCCGATCACGAGCTACGCGCAGATCAAGCGCTTCTGCGCGATCTGCCAGGCGGCGATCCCGGGGCCGCTCGCCGACGCGATGGAGGCGCTCCGCGGCGACGAGCGCGCCGAGCTCGAGCTGGGCATCGCGTACGCGGCGCGGCAGTGCGACGAGCTGCTCGCGGCGGGAGTGCCGGGAATCCACTTCTACACGCTCAACAGGGCGCCGGCGACCCGCGCGATCCTGGGAGCGCTTCGCGCCTCGCGCCCCTGGGAGCGTGCACCCTCCGAGCCCGCCGCCGTGGCTCCCTCCTGAGCGCCGAATAAGCTCTCGGGGTCGTGGCCTGGTTTCGCTACAACGACCGGCACGACCTCAACTACGAGGTATACGGAGAGGGCGACCGCGTGCTGGTGGTGGTCCACGGGCTGTTGATGAACCGGCGCATGTACGAGCGCCTCGGCCCCGAGATGGCCGCGCGCGGCAACCGCGTCATCTGCCTCGACCTGCTCGGGCACGGCCGTTCCGATCGCCCCGACGACCCGCGGCTGTACTCGATGACCGCGTTCGCCGACCAGGTCAGGGCGCTGCTCGACCACATGGAGCTCGACGAGGCCGTGGTCGGCGGGACCTCGCTGGGAGCCAACGTCGGGCTCGAGTTCGCGGCGTGGCATCCGGAGCGGGTGAAGGCGCTGTTCATCGAGATGCCGGTGCTCGAGAACGCCCTGACGGCGGTCGCGGTGATCTTCACCCCGATCCTCGTCGGGCTGCGATTCGGCACCCCGGCGTGGAAGATGGTGGCGCGGATCTCGCGCCGCTTCCCGCGATCGCATTTCCTCGTCGACATCGTGCTCGACTGGGCGCGCCAGGACCCCGAGCCCTCCGCCGCGGTGCTCGAGGGATTGCTGCTCGGACGCTCGGCGCCGCCGCAGGAGGATCGCGTTCGCCTCGAGCAGCCGGCGCTCGTGATCGGGCACCCGGCGGACCCGCTGCACCCGTTCAACGACGCGGATCAGCTCGTCGACGAGATGGCGAACGCGCGGCTCGTCAACGCCACCTCGATCGCGGAGTGGCGGATCCACCCCGAGCGGCTCAACGACGAGCTCGCCGCGTTCCTGGACCAGGTATGGGGCCAGCGGGAGCCGGCGGCGACGTCTAGCCGAGTCGGTGGATAAGCCGCAGCAGGAGCGGGTCCATTTCGCCCACGCCGTCGCCCTCGTCCATGCTGCGATCCTGACGCTCGAGCAACCGCGTCGTCAGCCGCGTGCCGAGGAAGCGCAGCGGCTCCGGTGGCAGGTCGGGCTCCCGATCGGCGTTCACGAACACGAGCTCCGTGTACTCGGTGTCGCGCTCCAGCACCAGGTCGGTCAGGGCGCGGCCGACGGTGTGACTCGGGGCCACGCCGTGCCCGTTGTATCCGTAGCCGTAGAAGACGCCCCCGCCGAGCGACCCGACGTAGGGCAGAAATGTCGCGGTGATCGCCACGCAGCCTCCGTATGCGTGGGTGAAGCGCACGTCGTCCCACATCGGGAAGTAGCGCCGCCACGCCTCGCGGAGCTCGCCGTGCACACCCTCGTGCGTCGCGTGGCTGAGGTCCATGTCGTTGCCGAAGAAGTACGGCGCGAGACGACCGCCCCACAGAATCCGCCCGTCGGCGGTCCACCGGCCGATCGTTATGAAGTTGCGCTTGTCCTCGAATCCCTCGCGGCCCGGCCATGCCACGCGATCGCGCTGCTCGTCGGTCAGACGTTCGGTCGCCATCGCGTAGCTCCACAATGGGATCACCTTGCGCTTGAATTGCGCGAACGCGTGTTGGTAGGCGTTCGTGGCCACGACGATGTTGGGCGCCTCCACCGTCCCGAGGCTGGTCGTCACCTTCCCGGGGGCTAGGGAGGTGGCCGGTGAGCGCTCGAACACGCGCACCCCGAGGTCCTGGACGGTGCGGGCGAGGCCGCGCACCAGCTTGTGCGGGTTGAGGATCGCTCCCCTTCCCTCCTTGAGGACGCCGCGCACGATTGGCGAGCCGATCACTGCCCTCGCGGCGTCGCCCTCCACGAGGCTGTAGTCGTGCCCGGCACCGATGCGTTCGGCGGCCTCGAGGTCGCGCTCGAGGCGCCACATCTGTCCGTCGTTGACCGCGATCCCGGCGAAGCCGTTGAGCTCGTACTCCGCGTCTATGTCGTGCTCGGCGCAAAACTCGCCGATTGCGTCGACCGACCTCGCGACGGCCTCGTGCGCCGCGCCGGCCAACTCGGGCCCGTGATGCTCGACGAGATGGTGGAGGCTCATGTCGAGCACCGTCATGGCGTAGCCGTCGTTGTGGCCCGACGCGCCCGATCCGGCCCAACTCCGCTCGACCACGGCGACGTCGAGCGAGGGTTCCGCCTGCTTGAGGAAGTAGGCGGTCCACAGCCCCGTGTACCCGCCGCCGACGATGCACACGTCCGCCCGCTCGGTTCCCTGCAGCGGACGGCCGGGCGTCACGGGCTCGGTCTCCCACCACAGGATGTTGTTGCGCTCGCCGGGCACTCGGCGGCGAGTCTATCCCTGCCGGGTCGCGCATCCCGACTGAAGCCGCAGGATGTGCTCGCACATCTTGCGTTTGTCCTGAGGGCTATTCGCTACGCTCGCGTGCCTCAATGGGTAGCCGGAGGGAAGAAAAGGAGCGCCTGCGCCAGCAGCGGATTGCAGCACAGCGCCGCGAGGCGCAGGCCGGTCAGCGGCGGCTCGTGCTCGGATACACCGTTGCCGGGCTGCTGGCCGCGGCGGTCGTCGTCGGGATCATCGTCGTGATCGCGAGCGGAAGCAGCGACGGAAGCGGAACCGAGGACACGCCGGCGAATGCTCACGTCGACCCGAACAGCGGCATCACCGCCGGTGTCGAGCTCGACGGGCGCGAAGGCACGCCGCCTCCGCCCGTCGAGCAGGCGCGGCTCGAGCAAGCCGCCGACGCCGCCGGGTGCGATCTCCGGCTCGACCTCCCCGACGAGGGAAACAGCCACTTCGCTGACGAGAACAAGGACCAGCAGTACGACACGAATCCCCCGACCTCAGGCGACCATTTCGGCAGCAACACCGAGCCCGGCGCGGGCGCGCTCGCGGACGGCGCCTACCGCGCGACGCCGCCGTTCGTTCGCACGGTCCACTCGCTCGAGCACGGTCGGATCGAGTTTCAGTACAGCCCCGACCTTCCCGAGGAAGACCAGCTCGCGATCAAGGGCGTGTTGGACGAGGACCCCGAGGGAATGCTGCTCTTTCCCAACGCCGACATGCCATACGAGGTCGCCGCGACCGCATGGACGAACATGCTCGGGTGCAAGAGGTACGAGGGCGCGGCTACGCTCGACGCGCTCCGCGCCTTCCGCGACACCCTTCGCGGGCAGGGTCCCGAGCCGGTACCGCTCTAGCCGGCCGGCCCCGGCGCCCTGTAGGGGGGAAAGAACCCAGCCGGATCGCGGCTCCCAGCGTGCCGCGCGCGCCACGCTTCGGTGAGGGCCGCGTAGGCCTCCGGGATGTGCACCCGCCGGTAGACGTGGAAGGAAGCTCGCAGCGGCGAGAAGCTCGACTTGAAGCGGAAGATCCCATCGCCGTCCGAGTACCCGCCCCCGAGGATGAGCCGCTGCTTTCCCTGCGCGCGCGCCCAGCGGATCATCTCGTCGACGATCCCGTTCGTCGGCCGCACGCGCTGGGCATCGTGGTCGGCGCCGCCGAGGTACGAGTACGCGTCGGCGCTGTCGTGGAGGTAGAGCGTCGCGGCGACGATGCGGCCGTCGTGCTCGGCTAGCAGGATCCGCGAGTTGTCGGGCAGCCGCTCCCGGATCGCCGCGAAGTACTCGTACGGGAAGTAGTGACGCTCGCTGGCTCCCTGTCGATCCATCGTCAGCGTGTATATGCGGTGGAGCTCGCGCAGGTCGGCTTCGCTCGCGGCGGCGTACACTCGCACGCCCTCGCGCCGGGCGCGCTTGACGTTCTTTCGAGCGGCGTGGGTGAACGACTCGCGCCACATGCGCTCGGGATCCTGCGTGAGGTCCACGTAAATGATCTGCCGGTCGCGCTCGATCGCGGCAGCGTCGAGGAGTTCGGTACGCGCCTTCCAGGGGTGCAGGTGGCCGAACTCGGTGACGATCCCTGTCGCGGCGCACCAGCTCGACAGCTCGTCGGCGAACGCGCGCCGCGCAGCGTCGTCGAGCGGGCCGGCCGCGTGCGGGCCGGTGTACTCGGGCGTCGCAGCGTCGAACAGATCGCGGCTCGACCCGGCGTCGAAGTCGAGGTCGGCGACGGGGCGAAGGAGCAGTGGATGCGCGATCGCCCCGTGCGGCGAATCGAGCACGAACAGGCGCGGATCGGCCCCGCGGAGGTCGCGCTGGACGGCCGCGAACTCGACGCTGCCGAACACGCTCACGCTCGCAGGTAGGGCTTGCCCCCAGCGCGCCTCGTCCTGGACGCTCAGCAGCTCGGCCGCCCTCATCGGCGGCGGCCCGGCGATCGGGTCATCCCTCGTACAGCCCCTTCCCGGTCACGATCAGCCGCGCCGTCCGCGCGAGGATCCTCAGGTCCAGCGCGAGGGATCGGTTCTCCACGTACCAGATGTCGAGCTCGATCCGATCCTCCCAGCTCAGCGACGCCCGCCCATTGACCTGCGCCCACCCGGTGATCCCCGGCCGTACCTCGAGCCTGCGGCGCTGGCGGGGCGTGTATTGCTCGACCTGCGCCTCGATCGTTGGCCGCGGGCCGACGATCGCCATCTCGCCGTGGAGGACGTTGAGGAGGTTCGGCACCTCGTCCAGTGACATCCGGCGCAACACCGCGCCGACCGGCGTCACTCGCGGGTCATCCTCACGCAGCGGCTCCCAGGTCTCATCCGGCGCCGGGTCGGAGCCGGTCACCATCGTGCGCAGCTTGCACATCTCGAACACCTCGCCGCCCTTGCCCACGCGCCGCTGGCGATAGAGCACCGGGCCGCGCGAGTCGATGCGGATCGCGAGCGCCGTGACGAGCAAAAATGGCGCCGCGAGCACGAGGCAAACCGCCGCGAGGCCGACGTCGATGGGGCGGGGTAGCCCGCTCGCGCGAGTCACCCGTGTTCGCGCACGGCCAGTATCAAATTCCCCCCGCACCCCCACCCTTGTAACGCCTCGCGCTCACCGGGTCCCCTCGACTTTCTCCCACGTCACCGCCCTGCGCGAGCGCAGCCGGTCCCACAGCCCGGCGATGATCGAGCCTTCGACTACCACGTAGTACCACGCGAGCCGCAGGGGTCGAAGCGGGATCACGCTCCCGAGCAGCGCAACGAACAGGAACGCCGCCTGTAGGCCGAGGGTGACCGTGTACACGGCGCCCTCTCCCAGCAGCGCGATGTTCGTCCCAAGCGCGACCAGGTGCAGGAACGGCGCCGCGTAGCGGAGCGCCCGGTGGGAGAGGATCTCGAACGCGTACAGCGGGCCGTATCCGCGCGGCGAGAGCATCCGGTCTCCGAGCACGACACCCCAGGTCCGCGCCATCATCCGGCGCTTGCGCGCGAACTCGCCGGCGATCGTCGGCGCCATCTTCTCCTGCGCGACGGCGTCGGGCGCGTACAGCGCGCGCCAGCCCCGCCTCGTCATCGTGAACGGGAAGCTGAGGTCGTGGCCGCGCGCGGAGTCGAGAACGAGATAGGAGTCGGGGCGCGCCGCGTAGATCGCGCCGTTGCCCGCGGTTATCCCGCCAAGCTCGGACTCGAGCTCCCGAACGGCCATCTCGTAGCGCCAGTAGGTCCCCTCCTCGTTCTCTGATCCCGAGCCGAGGAGCCGCACCTGCCCGCATACGTACCCCACCCGTGGGTCGGCGAAGCGTGCGACCAGCCGCCGCAACGCGGCGGGGGACCAGAACGAGTTCGCGTCCGAGAACGCAAGCAGCTCGCCCCGCGCCGCTTCGACGGCTGCGTTCTGTGCCTCGACCTTGCCGGCGCGAGGAAGGTCGAGCACCACATCCGCGTCCGCCGCCCGCGCCAGCTCCACGGTGCGATCCGAGGAACCATCCGAGGCGACGATCAGCTCGAGGAGCTCGCGCGGGTAGTCGAGGTCGCGAGCGTTTCGCAGGCGATGCGCGATCACCTCCTCCTCGTCGTGCGCGACGATGATGAGCGAGACGGTGGGGAGATCGGCCGGCGGATCCACGGCCGTCCCTTCCCGGCCCCTCAGCCTCACAATCACCCACAGCGAGAGCGGGTAGATGATGTGGGTGTGCACGAGCAGCGTCACGGGGAGCCAGAACGCGATCTCGAGCGCGAGCATGGTCAGTTCAGTGACCGGTACAGGTCGATGGTGCGCACGGCGATCTCGTCCCAGGAGTAGGGACCGGCAGCCGCCTTCGCCGCGGCGTCGGCGAGACGGCCTCGCTCCGCGTCGTCTTCGAGCAGCCCGTTGATCGCGGCGGCAAGCGCCGCCGGATCTCGCGGCGGGACGAGCCTCGCGGCGTGGTCGCGTTCGGCGACCTCCGGGAAGCCGCCCACGGCGCTGAGCACGAGCGGCTTGCCGAAGGCGAGCGCGATGTTCAGCACGCCCGACTGCTCCGCCTCAAGGTGGGGTAGGACGACGAGCTCGGCGCGGCGGAAGTAGGCTGGGACCTCCGCGTCGGAAATGAAGCGCGGGACGATGCGAACGCGGTCCGGGATCCGGGCGGCGAGCTCGCGCAGCGGGTCGAGGGACATGCGCGGCATCCCGACGATCCACAGCTCCGCGCCGGCCACCGAGCGGAACGCCTCAAGCAGCACGTCGATGCCCTTGTGCGGGCGGATCAAGCCGAAGCACAGGACGACCGGGCCCTCGACCCGCGCGAGATCGGGGGGTAGGGGACGCTCGTCGGGAAGCCGCGTGAGGTAGTCGAGCGCGCCGTGGGGAATCACGTGGATCCGAGCGGGGTCGAACTGCAGCTCGTCGCGCAGACGGCGCTCCGCGTGCTCGGAATGAGCGACGACCGCGTCCATCCGCGACAGCAGCCGGCGCTCGCGGGCGACCCCGAGCCGTCCGCGGGCCGGACGCTCGTGGAAGGTGATGACCTGTGGCGGTCGCCCGCCGCCCCCCGCGGCGTTCCCTCGCCGTGGAGGCAACAGCGCCCAGTCGAGAGCTGGCATGGTGACCCACTGGTAGTGCACGACGTCCGCGCTCACCGAGTGCCGCCGGTAGCGGGCCATGTCGCCGAAGTGCTCGGCGAGCTTGAAGGCGCGCCTGGCTGGAGCGTCGAGCCCTCGCGCGGCCGAGCGGCGGTAGAACGCCTCGGTGACCCGGTAGCCGTGGGCGGGGGGCACCGGCCCGTATAGGAACCGACTCGTTACCAGCTCGACGTCCGCCCCGGAGCGCGCCAGCGCGGCGCACAGCGAGCGGTCATACGGCGGGGTGTAGGCGGAAGGATCCACGATTTGCACCCGCATTGGCGAGAATTATCGGCCTTGCTCCTCTCCTACTGCGTGGTGAACACGAACGGGCGCGAGCACCTGCTCGCATGCCTGGACGCGATCCGGCGCACGCATCCGGGTGGGATCGACCACGAGGTGCTGGTGCTCGACAACGCCTCCGACGACGGCTCGGCCGACGCGGTGCGAGAGCTTCACCCTGAAGCGCGGGTGATCGCACGCGAGCTGCGCACCGGAAAGGCCGAGAACGACACCGAGCTGCTGCGCGAGGCGGGCGGACGCTACTGCCTGCTGCTGAACGAGGACTCCGAGCTCCAGCCGGCAGCGACGGCGGCGCTGCTCGCGGCGCTCGACGAGGACCCGGGTGCGGCCGCCGCCGGCGCCCAGCTCCTGAGCCCGGATGGGTCGCCGAAGGCGTGCGCGTGGCGACTGCCCGGGGTCGGCACGGCGCTCGCGGGCGCGCTGTTCCTGCACCGGTGGGTCACCGTGCAGAGCCGCGGCTCCGCGACGCGCGCCGTCGGCTGGGTGCAGTCGTCCGCGATGCTGGTGCGCCGCGACGCGGCGGCCGAGGTCGGCTACCTCGACCCCGAGTTCTTCGTGTACTCGGACGAGACGGACTTCTGCAAGCGGCTCGGCGACGCCGGGTGGCGGGTCCTCTACGTGCCGGCGGCGCGCGCCGTGCATCACGACCAGCTCTCGACCGATCCCGTGGCGCGAACCCGCCGCACCGTGGAGTTCCACCGCAACCGCGACCTGTACATGCGAAAGCACCACTCGCGCCTCGCGGCGGCGCTGGTGCGCGGGCTGACGGCATGGTTCTATGCCGTCCGCGCCGGGCTCGCGCCGCTGCTCGGCGGCGACTCGGCGCGGTGGTACCTGCTCCATGCCCGCCAGGCGCTTCGACCCGAGCGGGGCGAGGGAATCCGAGAGGCGGCTGCAGCCTACAACGCGTCGCGCGAGTGATCAGCGTTCCTCTGCGAGCGAGCGGCGTTACGCGCCGCCCCGGTCCTCGTCTCGGGCCTCCGTCTCGTACACCTCCTCGGTCAGCCGTGGGCGGCGGCCACCCTCGCCGGCGACCGCCGGCGCCGGCGCGGCTGTGCGCAACTCGCGCAGTCGGGCGGCGACCGCCGAAGGCCTCAGCAGGCGGGCCAGCGTCGCCCGCTCCTCGGGGCTGAGGAATCGCGCTCCCCATAACACCAGGGGATAGGAGAGCCACAGGGCGGCGCGGCTCAGCAGTCCGACCGCGCCGTCGGTCGGAAGCAGAAGCTCGCCCGCGCCGATCAGCGCCGCGGCGGCGCCGACGATCAAGCCGAGGCGACCCCACTCGTAGGGGACCGGAAAGAGGCGCTGGGTGAACGCGTACATCAGCACCAGCACGACGAGGTATGAGAGCACGAGGGCGAGGCCCGCCCCGACGATCCCGAACGGCGGAACCAGCGCGAGGTTGAGGCCGATGTTCGCCGCGGTGGCGGCGATCGTGGCGGGGAAGTTGAACTCGGTGCGCCCCGTTCGGCCGAGCACCACGACCTGGACCAGGTACAGGGCGTAAAGCGTGATACCCGCCGCGAGCAGCCCGATCGCCTCGTACGCATCGAAGAACTCAGGCGCGGCCAGCAGGCGGACGATCCACCGTGCCAGCAGCCACAGGCCGACGACCGCGAACGTGCACAGCGCCATGAACCAGGTGACGATCAGCGCGTAGGCGCGGCGAGCCTCGTCGTCGTCGCGAATCGAGTAGGCGAGCGGCGGCCACGCAAGCTGGAATCCCCGCACGAGGACGTTTATCCCCTGGGCGAACTTGATCGCCAGCGCGTACAGGCCGGCTTCGGCGAGCCCGGCGAGGCGCACGATGATGATCCGGTCGATGAAGTTGAGCGAGTACAGCGACAGCTCCGCCGGCATCGTCGGGAGCCCGAACCGGATCATCCGCCGCAACAGCGCCCAGTCGGGCACCAGCGAGAGCCGGCGCCACTCGGTGACGACCAACCACGCCACCATCGGCACAGTCGCGATGTAGATCGCGCCCAGCAGTCCGTCCGCACCCTGGTCCTCGATCACTACCAGCCACACCGTGAGCGGGATCGCCATCACGACGCCGGCCATGTTGAAGACGAAGTAGGCGCGGGCGCGCTCGTCGACGCGCAGCAACGTCGCGAGGTACTCGAACAGGGTGAAGATCCACAGCCCGAAGATCGCGATGCGCGCCAACCCGGCGTCGGGGGTGTCGAGCAGCGCCTCGGAGATCGGTCCCGCGAGGGGCAGCGCGATCAGGGAGCCCGCCGTAGTGGTCCAGAACAGCGACGCGAATCCCGTCCGCACGACCTCGTCGGGGTCCTCGTCGGAGAGGTAGTAGTAGCGCAGCAGCGCCTCGATGACGCCGAACCGGATCACGATGCTGGTCGCGATCACAGCGACCAGCATCACCTCGGCGGCGCCGTAGTCGGCCGGGGTGAGGTAACGCGTGTAGAGCGGGAGGAGGAGGACCGCGAGCAGCTTCGAGATAACGCTCGAGGCCGTGTACGCGGTACCCGTCGTGGCGAGGCGGCGCAGGTAGGAGAGCATCGGCTGGATCGCGCTAGGCGGCCTGCACGCGCGGGCGTGCCGGTGCGCCTTCCGCCGCCGGTTGAGGCGCCCGCTCGGCGAGCGGCGACGGTAGCGGCCCGCGGGCAAGCGAGAGCCCGACCCCGAGCAGCGCCCAGGTCACCGGGTCGGTGAGAAACCCCGCGTACGCGAGGCTGTGGACGACCATTGCCACGAAACACGCGACGAGCGCGCCCCGGGGCGCGGGTATCAGCGGGGCCGCGCCGAGCAGCGCGATTAGACCGGAGAGCACGAGCGCCACGTACACGATCAGTCCCACCGCCCCCTGCTCCGCCGCGACCGTCACCGGCTCGCTGTGCGAGATCGCACCGCCCTCGGGCTCGTCGACATCCAGGTAGCGCTGCGAGAACTCGTTCTGGAACGAGCCCGAACCGTACCCGTACACGGGCCTGTCGCGGGCGAGCTCCGCGCCGCCCTTGATCAGGGTGACGCGTCCGCTCGAGCGCACCTCGAGCGAGCGGCCCGATGTCGGCTCCACCCCGGCGGCGAGCACGAGCCCCGCCGTGGCGATCGCCAGAACCGCGCCCGCTCCGACCGCCCAGCGCACGCCCCACCGCAGCGCCACCAGCGCGATGAGGCCGGCGAGCAAGGCGATGGTGCTCGACTGCGAGAAGCTCAACGTCAGGCCGGCGATCAGGATCACGCTGCCGATCGCGGCGGCGACCGCTCGCTCAGCACGCGCCGTCCACACCATGTAGGCCGTCGCCGCCAGGACGGCGAGGATCAGGTACCGCCCGAACACGTTGGGGTCCCAGAACAGCGAGTTGACCCGGAAATAGACGTGGACCTCGTTGCCCGAGATCAGCGTCGGGTTCCAGAACAGGTCGCGGCTCACGAACTGGAACGCGCCGACGACGACGAATAGCAGCCCCTCGGCGAAGACGATCGCGAACAGCACGGTCAGCAGGTTCGAGGTCCACCGCACCTCGAGCAGCAGCGCCAGCATGACCGCGAACGGGACGAGGAAGAAGGCAACGTTCTCGGTCGCCTTCGAGAGATCGCTCGAGTAGGCGCTCTGGAGCGCGTAGAGGACGAGGAAGCCGGCGAGAAGCCAGGGGAGGACCCGGGCCGCAAGCGCCGGAAGCGACGACCCCTCCGGGGACGCACCCGCTCGCGTACCCGCCGGGGTGGGCCGGGTCCACGCCACGATCGCCGCCGCGGCCGCGCCCGCCGCTATCACGAGGTACAGCGGGATCAGCAGGTTCGACGTCTCGCCGCCGAGCTCGACCGGTATCCGGAACGCGAGCACGCCGAAGGCGAGCAGCGGGAACGCGACCGGGAAGCGCAGGATCAGCGCGGTGAGCACCGAGATCCCGACCACGGCCGCCACGGCGAGGGCAGCGAGCTGGGCAGGGCTGTCGCGCAGCTCCTGAAAGCGCTCGGTGTCCCACAAGTCCCCGGCGATTAGCGTCGGGGCGAGGATCAGCGCGCCGACCATCGCCCCGGCCCGCACGCGAGGTTCGCGGATCACGAGCGAGGCCCCCGCCGCGGCGCACGCCACGGTCACCCCGACCCACTCCAGCGCCTCCAACCTCAGTCCCCTCCGGGCGCGGATCTCTCCGGCCGCAGCCGGATCGCGCTCTGCTCGGGAACAATGTCGCGGTCCTCGTCCGGGAGCACGATCTCGACCCGGTACAGGCCCGGCGGGGCGACATCGCCCGAGTCGGTGCGGCCGTTCCAGTGGAACACCTGGATGCGGTCATCGCCCGCGAGCGAGCCGCCGTCGAGAATCGTCCTCACCGGGATCCCCGCGCGATCGATGATCCGAACGGTCGCGTCGTCGCTGGAGCGCCGCTGACGCCACTCGATCCGCGCCCGCTCATTGGCGTCGGGCGAGAAGCTGTCTGTGGCCTCGACCAGGTCGAGCACCTCGCCGCGCTGCCTCGCCTCCTGGATCAGCGCCAGCGAGCCGAGCGCGGCGAGCACGACGGCGGTGAGGAGGATTCCCGCGAGGTAACGCGGCGGGGCCGCGTTGGAAGCCTGCAAATCAGCTGGTGTTCGCGCTCGGCCCGCGATCAAATTCCCCGCCCAGGGCGGGCTCCTGTCTGGAGCCTCGCGCTCACGGGGCCAGATTACCCCCGCCCTAGAGCTGAGCCCTGTCCTCGCCGGCGACCACCACCACGTCGGCGCCCTCGGCGAGGCCGGCCGCCTCCGAGTCGATTGGCGACACGTCCTGGAGCCCGAGATCGTCGGCCACGGCCTGGGCCTCCTCCTCGTGACCGCGCTCAAACATGACGAACGTCTCCTCCGTGGGCGTCTCGCTGTTCGTCACCGCCCCAAGCTCGTACCCGTTGGTCGAAACGTCGTCACCGACCTTGGCCGCGAGCCCCGCCACGGCCGTCCCGTTGAGCACCGCGACCTCGACGTCGCGCTTCACGACGCCGCCCTCTTCGACCGTCGGCTCCGGCGCCGAGCCGGCGTCGTCGCCGCTGCCGGCAATCTGAAGCGACACGAAGGCGACGACGAGTCCCAGCGCGAACACCGCGGCGACTATCCACACGAGCTGCCTGGCGTTCGGGCCGCGGCTGAGCCACCGCCTCCACGCGGGCTCCCGCTCGATCGCGGCTCGCTCGCCTGTCACGCGCGCCGAAGCCGGGCGGTCCGCCGACACGCGCTCCGCGGGCGTGCGCGCCATATCGGCCGCGGCCCTGACCTCGGCGCGCGCCGCCTCGGCTGCGCCCGTCGCGCGGGCGACCGCCGCCTGCTGGGCCGCGCGGGCGCTCGCGACGGTCGCGCGCTCAGCCTCCTCGACCGCGTTGGGGTCGTGCTCGGACCATCGGCGCAGACGGCGGATGTCGCGCGACTGCGACATGTAGAGGGGAAGCAGGAATGCGAGTCCGAGGAAGGCTGCCACTCCGGCGTAGGTTCCGGCCTGCTGCACGAGGTCCATCTACAGCTGGGCGGGGTCGGAGTTGTTCTGCCCGATGATCACGGCGACGTTGGCGCTTCCGACCTGCCCTCGAATGTCGCCTGACATCTCCCCGAGCTTGATGTTCTCGAGCTGCTTCGACAGCTCTTCCTTGACCTGCTGTGCGGCGCCCTTGTCCTCCGGCTTGTTGTAGGCCGCCAGGGTGTCGACGGAGCTCCCAGCGTCCCCGATCTGTCCGACGTCAAACCCGTCCGACTTCACCTCCCTCGCGACCGCCTCGGCGAGCCCCGGCACACCGGGCGATCCGGCGACCGCCGTCCCGTTCAGCACGGCGACCTCGATCTTGCCCGGCGGGAGCGGCTTTCCGCCCCTCCCGTCTCCGTCGCCGAATACCCCCAGGGCCACCGTCGCGATCCCGGCGGCCACGATCGCGACCCCGGCGCCGATTACGGCGAGGTAGCGTCCCTCCGGAAGGCGGTCCCGGAGTCCCGGGGGCACGTGGACGCGGGACAGAACCCGCTGATGAAGCCGCTCGCGCGGGGGCCCCGCCTCCGTCTCCTCGCCGGCCAGCCCGGCCTCCTCGGCCGCCGCTGCGGCCGCTTCCTCGGCCCGCTCGGCGGCTCGCTCCGGTGCCCGGCCGGCCCATTCGCGAAGCCGCCGTACGTCGCGGGCCTGCTGGAAATAGAGCAGAACGAGCACGGCCAGGCCGAGGAACGCGGCCAGGCCGAGGAACGCCCCGATCTGCTCAATCAGGTCCAAGCGCGGGGCCGCATGTTAGGGAGATGCGGCGGATTGACCCTTAGTCGAGCTCCACCGCCGCGGATTCCCGCTGCGCCGCGACGAGCCCCACCACGCGTTGCGCCAGACCGGTCTCGTCGCCGGCGACCACGAGCTCTTCGAGGTCGGTGACCGTACGCTCGACCCACTCGGGCTCGAGCGGCCCCTCCCGCACTGCGCGCACGATCCTGCTCGCCTCGGTCGGCTCGGAGCGTTCGTCGACGTTGATCAGCTCCTCGTGGAGCTTCTCGCCCGGACGCGGCCCGATGATCTCGATCGCAACGTCGTTCTCGGGCTCGTAGCCGGCGAGGCGGATCATGTTGCGCGCGAGGTCGAGGATCCGGACGGGCTCGCCCATCTCGAGCACGAACACGTCGCCCGACCGACCCTCGAGGTCGCCGGCTCGGATCACGAGCTGGACCGCCTCCGGGATCGTCATGAAGTACCGCGTCATCTCCGGGTCGGTCACCGTCACCGGGCCCCCGTGCTCGATCTGCCGGCGGAAGATCGGCACGACGCTTCCCGACGACGCGAGCACGTTCCCGAACCGGACGGTGATGAACCGCGTCCCTGGATGGCGGCGTCCCGCGGCGTCGACCACCCACTCCGCCATCGCCTTCGAGGCGCCCATCACGGTGCGTGGATTGACGGCCTTGTCGGTCGACACGAGCACGAACCGCTCGACCCCCCCAACCGCGGCGGTCTCCGCGGTGACGCGCGTGGCGATGGCGTTGTTGCGCACCGCCTCGAGCGGGTTCGTCTCCATCAGCGGTACGTGCTTGTAGGCGGCGGCGTGGAACACGACCTCAGGCTTGAAGCGCTGCATCACCTCGAGCATTCGGTCGCCCTCCCTGCAGTCGGCGAGCACAGCCTCGACGCCACTGAAGTGCCACGCGTCGAGCATCTCGCGATCGATCTCGAACAGGTTGTCCTCGGCGTGGTCGATCAGGATCAGGAGGCGAGGCCGCACCCGTGCGATCTGCCGCGATAGCTCAGATCCGATCGAACCGCCTGCGCCCGTCACGAGGACGATGCGGTCGTTGAGGTAGGCGCCGACCCGGTCGAGCTCCATCACCACCGGGTCGCGACCCAACACGTCCTCGACCTGGACCTCGCGCAGCTGGCGGGTGAGCTGGACTCCTCCCCGCAGGAGCTCGAACACCGTGGGCAGGGTCTGGACCGGGATCTCTCGCTCGCGGCACGCGGCGACCACCTTGCCGCGCAGGACGCCGGGGGCGGAAGGGATCGCGATGATCACCTCGTCTGGCTTCGTCTGGTCGAGGATGCCCCCGATCTCATCGGTCGAGCCCATCACCTTGAGGCCCAGCAGGCGCATCCCGCGCTTTCGCGGATCGTCGTCGATGAACCCGATCGCCTTCGACCCGAGGTTCGGGTTGAGGTGCATCTCGCGGACGACCATCTGGCCGCCCGAGCCCGCCCCGACCACCAGCGACTCGCGGTGTCCGCGCCGCCGTGTCGAGCGCGCCGGCCGCTCGGCGAGAAACCGGCTCACCATCCTGCCCCCGAACACGAGCAGGAGGCAAATCAGGAAGTCCATCACGACGACGGAGCGCGGGACGTCCTCGGGGAATGGCTGAGCCACGGTGAACACCACGATCAGCGCCGCGCTGGCCACCGCGACCGCGCGCAGGATCTGCGGGAAGTCGCGAAGGTAGAAGTACCTCCACCACTTGTCGTTGAGCCCGAGCGCGGTGAAGATCACCGCCTTGCCCAGCGCGACGAATCCGATCGACCCCCACAGGACGGTCCAGTAGCGGTCCGGGATGCCGCCAGCGACGTCCAGGAACCGGAGCTGGAAGGCAAGGAAGAACGCCAGCGCCGCGATCACCGCATCGGCGATGAACTGCAGCGCCCGGTGGCGGTAGACGGGATCGTTGAGGCGCTTCACGAGCGCCACGAGTGTAGAGCGGCCCCATGCAACCCGGGAACCACCAGCGACTCTATTGATTCGCGAGGGCGGCGGTGGACATACAGGACGCGATTCACTGGCGGGGGGTGTGTTTCCCTAACCTGCGGGTCCCACCATGACGGACTTCATCGTCGACCCGATCGTCGAGGTCGCGACCGACGTCATCGACGCCTTGGGGCTTCCCGGGGTCTTCTTCCTGATGGCGCTCGAGAGCGCCTGCATCCCCGTGCCCAGTGAGGCGATCATGCTGTTCGCCGGCTTCAACGTCTCCGAGGGGAACATGACGCTGTTCGGAATCGTCGCTGCCGGGGTGCTGGGCAACGTCGTCGGGTCGTGGGCCGCATACGCGGTCGGCTACTACGGGCGGATCGAACTGCTCGACAAGAACCGGCTGATCCACGTCAGCCCCAAGCACCTCGCGTGGGCGGACCGCTGGTTCCAGCGCTACGGCGACGCCACCGTGTTCTTCACCCGCATGCTGCCGATCATCCGGACGTTCATCTCACTTCCCGCGGGTGTCGCGCGGATGCCGTTCTGGCGCTTTACGGCGCTGACGTTGCTCGGCTGCGTTCCATGGGTGCTGATGCTCGGGATCATCGGGCGCGAGGTCGGCAACCGCTGGGAGCAGTGGCGGGATTACCTGCACTACGGCGACTACGTCGTCGTCGCCGTGGTCGTCGCGGTCGTGATCTACCTCCTCGTTCGTCGACGTCGCGGAACCCGCAAAGACCCGGAGCCCCCGCCCGAGCCGGCCCCCGAAGTCGGTCCGTAGGTGGCGCTCTCGCCGGCGCGAGCCGCGGCCCTCGGCCTGATCCAGGGGCCAGCCGAGCTTTTGCCAGTGTCCAGCTCCGCCCACCTGGTTCTCGTGCCCTGGCTCGCCGCCTGGGACTGGGACCACGCGGACCCGGAGCTCAGAAAGAGCTTCGAGGTCGCGCTTCACGCCGGCGCGGCGGGCGCGCTGCTCGTCGGCCAGCGGCGCCTGATCGGCGACGAGCTTCGATCCTTCGACTCGCGCCGCGCGTCCGTTGTCGCGCTGTCGTTCGCTCCCGCCGCGCTCGCCGGGTTCGCGCTCGAGCGCCCCATCGAGCGCCGGCTGGGCGACCCGGCCGCGACGGCCGCCGGCCTGATCGCCGGCGCAGCAGCGATGATGGTCGCCGACACCCGTCCGCAGCGGCGGGCCCGCGACAGGGTCAGGCCCGCGGACGGCCTTGCGCTCGGGCTCGCCCAGGCCGCGGCCCTGATCCCCGGCGTGTCCCGGAACGGGGCGACGCTCGCCGCCGCGCGGTGGCGCGGGTTCACCCGCGAGCAGGCCAACATGCTCTCTCGCACCGTCGCCCTGCCGGTGATCAGCGGCGCCGCGCTGCTCAAGGGGGCGCGGCTTCGACACCGCGGCGTTGATCCGGCGATGAGGAATGCGATGCTCGCGGGTGTGGCCGCATCGTTCGCCTCGACGCTCGCCTCCCAGCGCCTCATCGGGCTCGTGGAGCGCGACCGCGCACTGTGGCCCTACGCGGCCTACCGGGTGGCGCTCGCGGGGGCCGTGCTCGCGAAGCTGAGAAAGCGTTCGCGATGAGCTCCGGGGACGCTTACGAGCGCGCCGGGGTCAGCCAGCGAGCCGCGGACGCCGCGGTCGCCGCCCTGCTGGAATCGCTGCGGCGCATCGACCCGGGGCGGCCGTCGCGCCAGGCGCTCGCGGCGGGCCACTACGCAAGCGTCATCCGGCTCGACGAGACGATTGGAATCGCGCTGTCGACCGACGGTGTCGGGACGAAGCTCGTGGTGGCGGAGCAGCTCGGTCGCTGGGACACCGTCGGGATCGACTGCGTCGCGATGAACGCCAACGACCTGATCTGCGTCGGGGCGGAGCCGCTCGCGATGCTCGACTACGTCGCCGTTCCCGAAGCCGATCCGGCGGTGATGCGCGACCTAGGCCGCGGACTGCGCCGCGGTGCCGAGCTGGCCGGGATCGAGATCCCGGGCGGCGAGCTCGCGCAGATCGGGGAGATCGTGCGCGGCCTGGACCTGGTCGGCGCGTGCTTCGGCGCCGTCGATCTCGACTCGATCGTCACCGGCGCCGGGATCGAGCCCGGCGACCCGGTGCTCGGACTGCCTTCCTCGGGCCTGCACTCGAACGGGTACACGCTCGCGCGCCGTGCGCTGGCCGACGTCCCGATGGCGGACGAGACACTCGGCCGGCCGCTCGGCGACGTGATGCTGGAGCCGACCGAGATCTACGTCGCGGCCGTGGTGGAGCTGATGCGCTCGGCCGTCGATGTGCGCGGTCTCGCGCACATCACTTCGGGCGGGCTCGGGAACCTGCTTCGCCTCGAAGCGAAAGTCGGGTACGAGATCGACGACGCACTGCCCGCACCTCCCATCTTCTCGCTGATCCAGGACCGCGGGTCGGTGTCGGACGCCGAGATGCACGAGGTGTTCAACATGGGCTGTGGTTTCTGCTGCGTGGTCGCGGCGGGCGACGAGGATGCCGCGCTCGGGCTGTTGCGCCGGCACTATCCGGACGCGAAGCGAATCGGCTGCGCGACAGGCGATGCCGGGCGGCTGAATCGCCACTAAGATCGTCTCTCCCGAACCGCTGGATGTGCCCGCCTGTCGCGAACCGCGCGATGTGCTCGCACATGGCACGTTGGATTCATGCAGATCTCGATCCTGCTCTTCGACCGGCTGACTGCGCTCGACGCGATCGGACCCTACGAGGTCCTCTCCCGCCTCCCCGGCGCCGAGCTCGACTTCGTGGCGACCGAGCCCGGGACCGTAAGGACCGACACCGACCGGCTCGGGCTCGAGGCGGATCGCTCGATCGCCGAGGTCCCTGCGCCCGACGTGGTCTTGGTGCCGGGCGGCGAGGGAAACCGTCCACTGCTCCGCGACGAGCCGGTGCTGGCGTGGCTGCGATCGGCACACCGGGGCACTCGGTTCACGAGCTCGGTGTGCACGGGAGCGCTCGTGCTCGGCGCCGCGGGGATCCTCGACGGGCTGCGCGCCACGACCCATTGGGCGTACCTGGACACCCTCAGCGGGTTCGGCGCCACTCCCGTCAGCGAGCGCGTGGTCGAGGACGGCAAGGTGATTACGGCGGCCGGCGTGTCGTCGGGGATCGACATGGGCCTGCACCTGGCGGCGAAACTCGCCGGGGAGGACGCCGCAAAGGCGATCCAGCTCGGGATCGAGTACGACCCCGAGCCCCCGTTCGACGCCGGCTCGCCGCGCAAGGCGCCCCACAACGTGGTCGAGGCGGTTCGCAAGCTCGAGGACCTCTCCGACCTCCCGTCGCCGACCCGCTAACGGCAGCTACGGCCGCAGGGTGGACTTCGTCGTGTCGTCCTCGAGCAGGAGATCGAGGGCGTCGAGGATCGACGCGCACACGACGTCGGCCGCGCGCACCGCGGGTCCCCCGGCTCCCTCGGGCCCGACGACCACGATCCCCAGCCGCACGGCCTCGAGCATCGGCACGTCGTTGACGCCGTTGCCGATCGCCGCGCACCGCTCGCCGCCGAGCTCGACCGCGTAGTCGCGCTTCTCGGTTCCGCTCGTCACGCGCGTCGCCACCACGCCGAGGCGCATGGCCGTCTCGTCGAGGTTGTGGAGGGTGTCAGCCGAGAGCAGGTGGATCTCGAGCTGGTCGCGGATTCGACCAATGCGCTCCTCGACCCCCTCGATCAGATGGGCGCGGTTCGCGATCGTTCCGTTCACGTCGAGCAGCAGGTGGTCGAGCTCGAGCGGCCTCGCGCCAGGGATCTCGCGCCGGATCGTCACGCGCGGATCAAATCAGGCGCGCTCCCACAGCGTTCCCGTCAGCACCGCCACGGGCCGCAGCCTCCACTCGCGCGCCAGCGACCATAGCTCCGCCTCCACGAAGGGCCTGGGCCTCCCCGTGAGCGCCTCCACTTCCCTCGTCGCGGCGCGCCCGAACCGCTCAACGACCTCGAGCGCTCCGGGAAGACGATCGGTCGCCGGCGGCGCCCCCGCCGCCAGCGCGGCCTCGCGGTAGGCGTCGTACGAGTCGCCTCCCGCGACGCGGTGCCGCGAGCCGTCCGCGCTCACGAACGAGGCCGAGGGAAGCTCGATCCCCCCACCGCGGACCTCCTCGAGGTCTGTGGCGAAGGCCTCGACCGTCGCGTTCGAGTCGAGGTCGATCCGGAACCGCTCGACGTCCAGCCCCGCCGGCCCCGCCTCGCCGACGAGCGCCTCAGCGTGGTCGAGCTTCCGGCGCTCCACCATCAGCCCCTCGCGCACTCGACGCAGGTACGCGTAGCCCGCCTCGGAGCCCTGCTCGGTGGCGGCCTTCACGGCCTGACACGCCGGATGGCTCGAGGCGATCGGATTGCGCAGCCACAGTCGCGGGTCGGTCGGCATCCCCGTCTCCGCGGTGAGATCGAGCCACTCGGCGACGAGCGCCGGATGCTCTGCGGCGGAGTACTCGCGCGCCAGGCCGCCCATGACCCACGTGAAGCGAAGCCCGCCCGCGAACTCCCACATCAACCGGCGCAGCTCGGGCTCGGCCCCCCACGAACGCGGGCAGGCGGGGTCGGTGTAGTAGCGAACCTCGACTGTCATCGCTTCCAGGCGGGTGGCGTCGGCCGCCCCTCACGGGCAAGATTGAGAATGGCGCTGCGCGGATGCGCGCCGGGAGCGTCGAAAATAGCGAGGACCATGAGGATCGACGAGTCAAGACCGCGTAGATGGCGACCAGCTCGGTGATCGGGACCGTCCTCTCAGGTCGCTACCGCCTCGAGTCGAAGCTCGGAAGCGGCGGCATGTCGACCGTGTACCTCGCAGAGGACGAGACTCTCCAGCGCGCGGTCGCCGTAAAGGTCCTCCACGCCGAGATATCCGACCAGCCGGACCAGATCGAGCGATTCAGGCGCGAGGCCCGCGCCGTCGCGCAACTCTCGCACCCGAACGTCGTCGCGGTGATCGACGCGGGACAGGATCATGGCCACCCCTACATCGTGTTCGAGTACATCGAGGGCGAGACGCTGAAGCAACGGATCGAACGGCTGGGCCGCCTTCCCCTCGACGAATCCGCCGCGTACGCGATCGAGGTCGGCCGCGGTCTTGCCACGGCACACGCGCGCAACTTGGTGCATCGCGACGTCAAGCCGCAGAACGTGCTTATCGACCCCGAGGGCCGCGCCAAGGTGACCGACTTCGGGATCGCGCGCTCGCTCGAGGCGCAGGGCCTGACGGCGACCGGGCGGGTGCTCGGCACAACCGATTACGTAGCCCCCGAGCAGGCGATGGGGCAGTCGATCGACGCGCGGTCCGACGTCTACTCGCTCGGAGTGCTGCTCTACGAGATGCTCACCGGCGAGGTGCCGTTCCACGCGGAGACGCAGGTCGGCGTGGCGATGAAGCACGTCAACGAGCCGCTCCCAGACGTGCAAAGCCGGCGCCCCGAGGTGTCGGCCGCGCTCGCGGCCGTGGTCGAAGCCGGAACCGCAAAGGACCCGGACGACCGCTACCGGAGCATGGCGGCGATGCTGCGCGACCTCGAGTCCGCGCTCGAGGTCGAGGTCTCGAGGGCCGGAAAGGCGACCGGAGAGGTGACGACGGTGCTCGACTCGGTCCCGCCGCGGCGGCGGATCTTCACCCGACGCGGGATGTCGATCGCGGGAATACTGCTCGTGCTCGCGGCCGCCGCGGCCGCCGTCGCGATCGTCGTCGCAACCACCCTCGGGGGCCCCGAGGACAAGCAGGAGGCCGAGGGAGGCCCCGCGGCCGCACAGCTCCAGGGGGTTAACGACTTCGACCCGTTGGGCACCGGCGGTGAGCACAGCGAGGACGTCCGGTTCGCGATCGATGGAAATCCGGGGACGTCGTGGACCACCGAGACCTATACAACCGACAATCTCGGCAAGGAGGGTGTCGGCATCTACGTAGACGCCGGGAAGCCGGTTGCCGCCACCGACCTCGAAGTGCGCTCGGACTCGCGCGGGTGGGAAATGCAGGTTTACGGCACGGGGGAGGACCCACCGCCGGACGACATCGAGGGGTGGGGCAATCCGATCGGAGAGACGACGGTGACCGAGGAGCGCACGGAGACCCCACTCGAGACGCCGGGAAAGCTCCGGTACTACCTGGTGTGGATCACGAGCCCCGCCGCAGCGGAGGAGGACGAGGGCTTCCTCGTTCAGATCAACGAGATTCGCTTGCTGGCTTGACGCTCAGAACTCGAACTCGCGCTCGCGCTCGTACCGCTCGACCCCGAGCTGCACGAGGCGGTCGCAGAGCTCGGGATACGCGAACCCGCTCGCCTCGAACAGCTTTCCGAACACGCTCGTCTCGGTGAAGCCGGGAATCGTGTTGAGCTCGTTGACCAGAACCTCGTCCTCCTCCGTGACGAAGAAGTCGCAGCGGGCGAAACCCGAGCATCCTGTGAGCGTGTACACGCGTGCGGCGAGCTCGCGAACGGTGTCGAGCGTCGCCGTGTCCACGCGGGCAGGGACGACGAGGTCCATCCCGCCCTCGGAGTACTTCGCTTCGTAGTCGTACCAGTCGGCGTGAGCGATGATTTCGCCCGGGACAGAGGTCTCCGGGTCGTCGTTCCCCAGCACCGAGCACTCGACCTCCTTGCCGGACGCGCTCGCCTCGATGATCACCCGCGGGTCGTGGCGGCGCGCCGTCTCGACCGCCTCGTTGAGCTCGGACTCCGGGCTGGTGACCTTCGAGATGCCGACGCTCGATCCGAGCCGCGACGGCTTCACCCACAGGGGAATCCCGAAGCTAGCGGCGATCTCACGCCACTCCGTCTCCCCCACGGCGCAAAACGGCACTTGCGGCACGGCGTGGTAGGCGAGCAGACGCTTGAAGGTCAGCTTGTCGATGCAGATCGCCGAGGCGAGTACCCCGGCACCGACGTACGGAACGTCGAGGCACTCGAGCGTCCCCTGCACGGTCCCGTCCTCCCCGTGGGGACCGTGGAGGACGGGGAACACTGCGTCCGCCTCCAGGAGCCCACCGCCTGGAACGACCTCGAGCCGCGAGCCGTCGGCAACCCAGCTCCCGTCGCGCTCGATCCGCACCGGGAGTACATCGTGGCCCGCCGCCGCGAGCCCCTCGGCGACGGACTTCCCGGAGCGAACCGACACCTCGTGCTCGCTCGAGCGGCCGCCGCTCAGCACGACGACCCGCATCAGTCCCCCTCATCGATCTCGGGCGAGGTCTCGACGATCAGGTGCCCGATCACGATCGACACGGCGCTCCCCGGCGGCACCCTCGCGCCACCGGAGGGCGTCTGCTCGATGATCACGCCGTCGTCGTCGGGATCGGTGACGTCCTCCTTGCTCACGTTCACCTTGAGCCCCTCGGCTCGGAGCGTCGCCCTCCCCGCCTGCTGGGTGTCCCCGATCACGCTCGGGACCGCAACCTCCTCCACGCCGGTGGAAACGGTAATCGTCACCTCGGAGCCAACTTCGACAGCACCCCCTGGACCCGGGTCCTGCGCGAACACGGTTCCCTCGGGCGCGTCGGAGGTCTCGGTCTCGACGTTCGCGAGCAGTCCCGCGTCCTCGATCTGCGCCTGGGCGTCGTCCTGCTGGAGATTGAGCACGGACGGGACGGCGACCAGGTTCGAGCCCTTCGAGACGAGCAGCGTCACGATCTGGTCCTGCTCGAGCTTCGTCCCCTGCTTGGGAATGGTCCCGATCACGCGCCCGTCCGTGACGTCCTCTGAGAACCGCTGCTTCGGCTCGACCCTGAAACCGGCCCGCTGAAGCTTCTCCGTGGCATCGCGCTCGGTCAGCCCTTCGACGCGCGGAATCTTGGCGACGCCCGGCCCGCTGCTCACCGACAGCGTCACCGTCGAGCCCTCGTCCGCCTGCTCGCCGGCGGTCGGATCCTGCTCGAGCACCGTCCCGGGTGCCCTCAAGTTCGGGCTCTCGTTGACCTCGACCTCGAATCCGGCGTCCTCGAGCGTGGCGGTCGCGCTCTCCACGTCCTGGTTCGTGACCGACGGGACCGTCACCTGCATGGGCCGGGTGAGCGCCCACACGGCCAGGCCGACCAGTCCCGCGATCAGGACGGCGATGATCGCCCACCGCCACCACCGTCGCCGCTTTCTGTGCTTCTCATCCTCACCAGGCGCCGCGGGGGGAGGAGGCGCTGCGGTCGGCGCGGCGGCAGCCGGCTCTGCGGTCTCCGGTGTCGCGACTGGCACCGGCGCGAAGCTCGCCGTCTCGACCGGCGCGACGGAGGGATTTCGCTCGGCCTCTATGAGAGCGGCGTCGAACTCGTCCGCGCTCTGGAACCGGTTGGCGGGGTCCTTCGCCATCGCCTTGAGGACCACGGCGTTGAGCGCCTCCGGGACCGCCTGGTTTAGCTCGCTCGGGGGGCGCGGGACCTCCGACACCTGTTTCAGCGCCACGGCCACGGCGCTGTCGGCCTCGAACGGGACGCGCCCACTCAGAGCCTCGTACAGGATCACCCCGATCGAGTACAGGTCGGACGTGGCGGTCACCTCGAGCCCCTGCGCCTGCTCGGGCGAGAGGTACTGCGCCGTCCCCATCACCGATCCGGTCTGGGTGATCTCCGACACGCCTGCCTTGGCGATCCCGAAATCCGTCACGGTGGCGCGCCCTTCACGGTCGACTAGCACGTTGCCGGGCTTGAAGTCGCGGTGGATGACGCCGTGCGAGTGCGCGAACTTCGCGGCCGCGAGGATCTGGCGCGTGACCCCCACGGCCGCCTCGACGCTCATTCCCTCGTTGATCAGGTCGCGGAGCGAGGCGCCCTGGACGTACTCCATCGCGATGTAGTAGGTGCCGTCGAACTCGCCGCGATCGAACACGTTGACCACGTTGGGGTGCTGGAGTCCTGCCGCGGCGGAGGCCTCGCGACGGAAGCGCTCGACGAACTCCCGGTCCTGAGCGAAGCGGGGCTGGAGGATCTTCAGCGCGACCTTGCGGCCGAGCTGGGTGTCCCGCGCGCACCACACCTCCGCCATCCCCCCCGAGCCAAGTCGATTGAGGATCCGGTAGCGGCCGTCTACGACCGTGTTCTCCGCTACGAGCACATGCCGCTCACTCGGCGAGGAGGGATCCCATGACGGCCGTCGCGATCGGGCCCGCGGTGTCGCCGCCGAAGCAGCCGGTGCAACGCTCGATCGTTGCCGCCACCGCGATCTGGGGATCGTCTGCGGGTGCGAAGCCGATGAACCACGGCTGGTTGAGGCTGGCCTCGACGTCGATCTCCGCGGTCCCGGTCTTGCCGGCCAGCGTCGCCCCCGCCACCGACAGCCCGCTCGCCGTCCCCTCTTCGGCGACGTTGGTCATCATCTCGGCGACCTCGGCAGCCGTCTCATCACTCATCACCTGCGAGGACTCGTCGGGGTCGAGCTCCTGGGTCGTACGTCCGTCTGGGTCGGTCACCTCCTGGATGAACGTCGGCTCCATCAGCGTGCCGCCGTTGGCGACCGCCGACGCCACCATCGCCATCTGGAGCGGGGTCGTCAGGTCCTGGCCCTCGGCGCCGCCCTGGCCGATCGCGACGCGGCCGACGTCGAAGCCCTCCCGAACGAGCTCCCCGCCGGAGTTGATCGGCCCGCTCGGGGCCAGCTCGTCGGAGGGGAAGTCGAGCGGCGGGTCCGAGTAGAAGCCGAACCGCTCCATGTACTCCACCATGGTCTCGGTACCGAGCTGCTCGCCGACCTGGGCCCAATACGTGTTGACCGAGTTCGTCAGAGCGTCGGTCATGTCGATCGTCCCGAAGTCCTCCCCGCCTGCGTTCGCGAGCGGGACGCCGGAGATGTCGATCCCCGAGTCCGCGTTCAGCGTCGTCGAGGTCTCGAACTCGCCCGAGTCGAGCGCCGCAGTCGCGGTCACGACCTTCATAGTCGAGCCCGGCGGATAGACGGATTGCGTCGGGCGGTTGACCAGCGGATCGTTCTCGTCGTCCTTGTTTAGCTCCTTGAAGTCGTCGGGAACCAGGTTTGGGTCGTACCCGGGCTCTGAGACCATCGCCCTCACGGCCCCCGTATCGGGTTCGATCGCAACGAGGGCGCCGCCGGTTCCGGGGATGCTGAGCGCGTTCTCGATCCCGTCCCGCGCGATCTGCTGCGCCTCCGCGTCGAGGGTCACGGTGAGGTCTGAGCCCTCGTCCACCTGGCCCTCGAGCTGCTCGAGGATCGACACGAACTCGTTGTCGCGGCCGATCAGGGTGTCGTTCTCGGAGCGCTCGATCTCGGTGCTTCCGAACTCGATGAAGCTGTAACCGACCGGGTGCCCGAACAGCTCCCCCTGGGGGTACTCGCGGACGAAGATCCGCTGGTTGCCCGAGCCCCGCGGCACGCTCACCGCTACCTCGGTGCCGTCGACGGTCGTGATCGTGCCGCGGGGCACCTTCTGCGCCTCGATCAGGGAGCGCCGGTTGTCGGA
>Ga0081538_10001174_pt1 | contig 27657 bp, 25 predicted proteins | sample TabmetS5T2R1_FD_71022 | JGI IMG/M metagenome (GOLD analysis project Ga0081538, IMG submission 71022) | Tabebuia heterophylla rhizosphere microbial communities from the University of Puerto Rico - S5T2R1 | ecosystem: Host-associated > Plants > Roots > Rhizosphere ...
CGGGAGCTGCCGCGCCAGCGAGCGGGCCTTCGGGGACACGGAGAGCGAGCGTCTCATGCGTCGCGTGCTCGCGCGTGGCTATCTCGATCCGGCCCCCCAGCCACGAGCAGGCGGCCGACGAGCTGAACCTCAGCAGGGCCGCCTACCTCAGGCGCCTGAAGCTCGCCTCCGAGCGGCTGGCCGAGTTCCTCTACTCCTAGGGCGTCTTTCCGTCAGGACCGCGTCCTAGTCTCCGACCAGTAAGCCATGCAAACCGGAGGGGAGCGAAGGCACATGCCTCTCTGCTTCATCGAGCCACAGGAAGCGATCAGGGTCGTCGCCGAGAGCGTCGGGCGTGAAGCACGCCGGCAGCTGCTGGGCGAGGTCGTGCGCGCCTGGGTCGACGAGATCCCCGACGACGAGCTTCAGGTGCACTACGCCAAGGCCGTCGACGAGCTCGATGACGACGACCTGTCGATGCTCGCCGCATGGCACGCCTCGCTCGAGGTCGGCCAGCCGATCGCCAACAAGGAGTTTTTGCTGGGCGCGTTTCCGCGGCTCGGCGAGCACCGGCGCGAGGCCCTGCGCATCGCGGCCGGCTTCAAGGGCGACGACGCCTTCGAGGCCGGCATCAGCGAGGAGCAGGCACTCGGCACGGTGCTGCCCTGGCTGTCGGACGAGCGCCTGATGGAGCTCGCCGCGGAGGCGGTCGAGCTCTACTGTTGGGACAGATTAGGGTCCGACAACTAGCCGCGCCCGCACTTCTTCTTGCGCTCGTTCTCCCCGGCTGCTCGGAAGAGCTTGAGGACGGGCCGTCCACCGCCCGAAGCGCTGGGGCGCCCGGCGACGCTGTCGAGGCTCGGGTCACGCGCCACACCGACGGGGACACGCTCTGGCTGACGGGCATCGGCAAGGTACGCCTGATCGGGATCGACACGCCCGAGGTCTACGGGGACCAGGAGTGCTTCGGGCGCGAGGCGTCTGCGTTTGTCGAGCGCACCGTGCCGCTCGGCGCCCCTGTGCGCTACCGGCTCGGCGTCGAGAAGCGTGACCCCTACGGGCGAGCGCTCGCGTATGTCTGGCTTGGCGACGGGCGCTTCCTGAACCGCCTGCTCGCGGCGCGCGGCTACGCGCAGCCGCTGACGATTCCACCGAACGTCGAGTACGAGGACCTGTTCGTCCGCGCGGCACGCCGGGCGCGCGCGACGGGCCGCGGCCTCTGGGGGCGGCCCGGCTGCGCGGCGCCGCGGTAGCCGCGGTGATTGACTTGGCGATGCAATGACCGCATCACTCCCGGACGAGGTCCAGCGGGTCTTCGAGACCTTCATCACCACCGAGTACACGACCGTCGACCGCCGCGGTCAGCCGATCTCGTGGCCCGTCACCCCGTACTACACGCGCGGCGCCCCCTGCATCGACGTCTGCACGGGCCTCGGCTATCCGAAGAAGGCGAAGGATGCCCAGCTCAACCCGAAGGTCGCCCTCCTGTTCAGCGACCCAACCGGCTGTGGGATGGAGACCGCGCCCCAGGTGCTGGTTCAGGGCACTGCGGAGGTCGACGACCGCGATCTCGACGCCAACCGCGAGCGCTATCAGCGCGAGTCGGCCACCAAGCTGCCGGCGACGGTGAAGATTGCGCCGCCGAAAGCGCTTCAGCGCTTCTTCGACTGGTACTACAAGCGCATCTACGTTCATGTGCGACCGGAGCGGGTCTACGTGTGGGCCGACGGCGACGCAACCAACGAGCCGCAGCTGTTCGACGCACACATGGAGGAGGTCCGCTCAGGGCACGACGAGGAGCCGCCCGGCCAGCACGCCGGCACCGAGGGTGGGGGCATGGTGTGGGACGAGCGCCTGGACGAGCTTGGCTCGCGCTATCGGAGCGCGGTGCTTTCGCTCGTCGCCCCCGACGGCTTCCCCTTCTCGGTGCGCGTGCCGATCTCGGTCGATCGTGCAGCGCATCGAATTCATCTCGGCGCCGGCATCGTCGGGCTCCCGGTCCAGCCCGGCCTCGCCTGCATCACCGCCCATGACCACCACCCCGACTTCCTTTGGCAGCGGAACTTCCAGGTGCGCGGCGATCTGGTCGAGGAGGACGGCAACTGGGCTGTCGTCCCGCACAGGCTGATCGGAGGTTTCGAGCTCCCGCCCAGCTCCACGATCGCGAAGTACCGGGTCAACGCCCGGAAGATCATCCGTTACCGGAAGAACGCCAAGCGCGAGCTCCGTGAGCGGAGCGGCTGAGTCCCGCCACCCCGGGTGACCCCCCCGCCGGGCCCCGGGTGACCCCCCGCCGGCCCCCCAAAAAAAGACGAGACGCGAACTTTGCGCTTGAGGTCCGCTCCACAGTGGCCGAGGCCACTGCTTCACCGAGGCGAGCCTTACAACCTCTGGCTTCGCTCTTTGCGCTCCGTCCGCGTCTCTGCGGTGCATCCAATCAACGGCTGTGAACGAGGTCAAGGACCCGCCGGGCGAGTTAGCCGCTCTTTACGAGAAAAAGTCAATTCCCGGTCCGGCCGTGCTTTCGGTTGCTCCCCGGGGGGGCCGCAGGGATGAAAACCCAGGACGCGGCCGTCATGAGTACGAGACGAATGACCGCACTCGATATCCAATCCCGTGTCCGCCGGCGCCCGCACGGGCACGGCGATCGCGACGCGTTCGCCGACGAGGCTCTGCTCGACCGTGACGGCGTACGGCGCCGGTTGGTACTCGCCTCGCTTTGGCTCAGGCGCGCCGCGGAGCTGACCCGCGGCACGTCGGCCGTGGCGCTAGTGACCCGACCTCGCCGGGCGCTTGACCTTGACCGTGGCCGTCATGTCGACCGGGTGGATGCCGCAGAAGAGCTGATATGTGCCGGGCACGCTGAGCTTCTTCCTGTAGGTCCGCCCCTGCGAGAGGTTTGGAGACGAGAACCCGCGCGGTCCGTTGGCGAGCGTCACGTTGTGGACCGTGGGCCCCCGGAAGCGCCAGGTGAGGGTCCCGCCGGCGCGCAGCGACACGTTGGGGCGCCTGAAGAACAGGTCGCCCACATCGATCGTGCCGCTGCGGCCGAGCGAGACGCGCCTCCCGGGCGGCGCATCGATGTTCACCGCCTTGCCGCCCCTCCTCCCGACGATCGGCACGCGGAACGGGGGCGGAGAGCTGCGCCCCTCCGGCTTCTCGAGCTCGACGAGGTCGTCGGGGACAGCCCCGCAGGGCTCCGTGACCGACGGATCCGGCGCGAAGAAAACGGGACCCATGATCCCCATCACGCGTGTGTGCGGCTGTGAGGCGTCGTAGCGCGATTCGAGCACCACGCGCTCGCCGGCGGCGAGCGGGATCCCGCGTACTGAGCGGAAGGCGGTCATGTGAATCGGTCCAGGCTCGTGAAGCACCGGCCTGACGTTGTAGAAGGGATGCCTCCTGCCGCCCCAGACCGGTCGCGAGGTGTAGATCTCGTCGTTCGGGCAGGCGGGCCGGTGCAGCGCGAGCTCCCGGCCGCCGCCGTGCACGTGGCCGCCGCCTGCCACGAGCCGTCCCGCCTTCGGCACCGTCCAGACCATCTTGCGCGTATGGATCGAGCCCTCGCGGCCACCACCGGGGACGTCGTAGACCGGGTCCAGCTTGCAGTTCTCGACGTCGAGCCAGTACGGCTCGACCGGCTTGACGTCCGCGCGCGTGTCGACGGTCAGCCTGTACTCGATGTAGGCGCGGTCGGTGACCGAGCGGTGGTTCATGAACATGTAGAGCAGGGTCCACGTGTCCTGCTTCGAGAGCGGATAGCCGTAGCCGTCGGGCAGCACCATCCTCTGGCGCTCCTCGCCCGCCGCGTAGAACCGCTCGACGGCGTTCGGGAGCTCCGACAGCGTGTTCCAGGCCAAGAAGCCGCTGCCGCAGGTCGGGTCGCGCTTGGCGCCGAACGCCCCGCCGAGGTTGCTGAACACGATGTGATGCAGCATCAGCCGGCTGATCGGCACCTGCTTGCCGTTCCCATCCACGAGATCCACGCTCATGCTCGTCACGAAACCGTCGACGTCAGGCTTGGGCACGTCGAAGGCCAAGTCCTTCATCAGCACCTGGAACGGCGCCACCGTGACGGGGCCCATGCGACAGCGGTAGTCCAGCTTGGTCCCCTCCGACCCGGTCAGCACGCACGAGCCCGCGTTGTCCTGCGCGGCCGCCCCCGCCGGCGCGAGCGCCAGCACGAGGCACGGAAGCGCGACGGCCAGAAGGCCGGCTCGGACTCGCATCACGGGCCGCAGTATAGGCAGCTTCTTGCACTCCTCCTGAAAGAACTATGCTCTGTGCTATGGAAGCCGAGACCACCGGCTCCAAGGACGGTCGGACGGTCCGGGCCGAACGCACCCGCCAGGCGCTCGTGGACGCCCTGTTCGGCCTCCTCGGGGAGGGCGAGCTCCGCCCCACGGCCGAGCGGATCGCCGAGCGCGCGGGTGTCTCCGAACGCTCGGTCTTCCAGCACTTTCGCGATCGGGACGCACTGGTCGAGGCCGTGGCGCGCCAGCAGTACGAACGAGTCATCAAGGAAGTCGAGCCCGTTGACGCGTCGCTGCCGCTCGCCGAGCGCCTCGACGCGTTCGTGACGCAGCGGGCCCGGCTCCTCGAGCAGGTCAGCCCGGTGGTGCGCGCGGGGCGCCTGTTCGAGCATAGGTCGGATGTCGCGGCGGGCTGGCTCACCAGCGCACGCAGCGCGGCGGCGAACGAGGTCGAGCGGGTCTTCTGGCGCGAGCTGCAGCGGGCCGAGGCGGGCGAGCGGGCCGTGCTGCTCGCGGCGCTCGTCTCCGCCGGCTCCTGGACGGCCTGGGAGGGCTACCGGGTCCACCAGCGACTCGGCACGGAGCGCGCCCGCGCCGCTATGCGCAGGACTTTGGCCGCCCTACTCGGCGAGCGCTGACTCGATCTCGGGGATCGCCTGCTCGGCGTTCACGAATCGCACGGCAGTCATTCCAAGAGCCCGTGCGGCCTCGCAGTTGACGTCGAGGTCGTCGACGAAGACGCAGTCAGCCGGCCGCACGCCATCGCCGAGGCGCTCGATCGTCAGCTCGTAGATCGCCGGGTCGGGCTTCCGCAGCCCCACGAAGGCAGAGTCCACGACTACCTCGAACAGCTCGTCGATCTCGGGCAACTTGGACCGCCAGAGCGGCTCCCACTCGCGCACGTTGTTGGTGAGGAGAGCGGTTCGAGTCCCGCGCCGCCGCACGTCGCGGACGAACTCGATCATTCGACGGTTGGGCACGATGCGGTCGAAGTAGAGCGTCCGCAGCCTCGTCAGGTCGAAGCCCGACTCGAGATGTGGCTCGATCCTGTCCCGGAACTCGACCTCGCTGATCTCACCTCGCTCGAGCACGAACAGGGGATGGTCTCCATGCTCCTCGGTCGCCTTCGCCATTGCCCGGCCGAGCTGCTCGAGGGACACGCCGGTCTCCTCCTGGTATGCGAGGAAACCCGCTTGCAGCGGCGACGTGAGGACGCCGCCGAAGTCGCTGATCAGCGCCGGGGTCATGCGGCGGCGGGGGGCTCGGTGCGTGCCATCAGCTCGTAGCCACCGATTCCGTCGCGGCCATCGACCCGCCAGCGGAACACGGCGGCGTGCACCTGGACGTCGTCGAGCTGAAGCGAGGACCCGGCCACGACCACACCCGATCCCCGGCGCGGATATTCCTCGCCCGGAACCCAAAGCTCGAGGCCGGCGCTGCGCTGGCGGCCGTCGCTGTCGTAGACGGTGGAGACTCGGGCTTCGTCGATTTCCAGGAAGCGGTCGCCCTCGAGCAGCCTCGCAGTCACGCGCTCGTCGCCGTGGCCGAGCGCGCCGCGTGGTCGGCGGGTCAGCGCCAGGAGGGCGTGCTGCTCGTCGACGAGGGCCGAGATCGTTCGCAGCGCGTCAAGCTCCTCCCAGCGCGGCGCGGTGGAGGTCTCGGCAAGCGTGCCCAGGCAGTCCACCCGCCGTCCCCCGGCCTCGCCGCGCACGCGCACGAGGCGGACGCTGACGCCACCAAGGTCGGCGGGCTCGGTCACGGGCTCGGCATCTAGCGCCAGCTCGCCCTCGAGCTCGGCGTGCCAGCCCTGGCCGGATCCCTCGATGGCCGCGCGCTCCGTGAGCGCCCGGGGCCGGCGGCCCTCGAACAGGATCGTCGCCCCCGAGCGCGCCGTCCCGTGAATCTCGTGGGCGGAGTCGAAGAACGAGAGCGCGAGCGCCGCGGCGCTCACGGATTCTCTTCCCTGCGCAGCCGGCCGAGCCGGCTGCTTCGGGCCTCAGCACCGCTCGTCGGAGCGTCGTACTCGGTGGCCGACCCCTCCACGTCGAAATCGCGTCCCGCGCCCTGTGGTTGTCGGCCTCCCCGCTCCCCGCCGACTCTCACGGCCACACGCCTGCCGAGCCGGCGGACGACCAACGGCCTGATCAACGCGCGCGTCGGCGGGATCAGCAGCAGGAGGCCGACCACGTCCGTGAGGAACCCCGGGGTGAGCAGAAAGGCGCCGCCGAAAACGACGAGCACCCCGTCGACCACCTCGCGGTGCGGCATACGGCCGTCGGACAACGCCGTGTTGAAGCGCCTCCAGACACTCCTTCCCTGACTCCGCAGCAGCAGCGAACCGAGCACGGAATCTGCCACGAGCAGGAGAATCGTCCAACCGACGCCGATCGCGTCACCCACCTTGAGGATCACGTACAACTCGGCGAGCGGCACCAGGATGAACACCGCGATGAGCACCAGCAGCGGCATGGTTTGACCCTACTATCCTCGTCCCATGGCGACCGTGACCGTCGACGACGTGCAGGAGGCCCTCACCAACGTCATCGATCCCGAGCTTGGGCTCGATTTCGTGGAGCTCGGCCTCATCTACGACGTGGAGATCGAGGACGGCAACGTCTTCATCAGCTTCACGCTCACTTCTCCCGGCTGCCCGATCGGGCCACAGGTCTCCGAGCAGATCGAGGAGTTCGTAGGCGAGCTGGACGGGGTCGACTCTGTCTACTCGAAGATGACCTTCTCGCCGCCCTGGACCCCGGACATGATGAGCGAAGAGGCGAAGTTCGCGCTCGGCTTCTAGCCGGGTGACGCCTCTCAGGCTGCTGAGGGACTCGTTCGAGGACGACCCCGCGCTCGACACCGCCGTGTCGCGCGCGCTGATGCTGCGCGTGGCGGCGGGCGAGCTGCCCGAGACGCTGCGCATCGCGCGTCCGGGGGCATTCGTGGCGTTCGCAAAGCGCGACGCGGTCGCGGAGGGCTACCGGGAAGCGCTGGCGGCCGCCCGGGCCGCCGGCTTCGAGGCCGTGCTGAGGCTGGCCGGCGGGCGCGCGGCGATCTTCCACGAGGGGACGATCGAGCTCGGCCACGCCCGCCCCGACCCCGAGCCGCGCGCCGGCATCCACGAGCGCTTCGAGAACACGGCGGGCCGGATCGCCGCGGCGCTCCGGAGCCTTGGCGTCGACGCGCGCGTGGGGGAGGTGCCGGGCGAGTACTGCCCGGGGCGCTACAGCGTCAACGCCCGCGGCGAGGCCAAGCTGGCCGGAATCGGGCAGCGCGTGGTGGCGGGGGGCTCTCACACCGGGGTGGTACTCGTGGTGAGCGGCGAGGACAGGATCAAGCGAGCGCTTGTGCCCGTCTACGAGGCGCTCGAGCTGCCCTGGCGGCCCGAGGCCACCGGCTCGGTGGCGGCAGAGGACGGCGCGCTCGGCTGGGACGAGGTGGCCGGTGCGCTCGTCGAGGAGTACGCGCGCCACTTCGACGTGGTCGATGCCGAGCTCGACGAGGAAACGCTCGCGCTCGCACGGCGGCTTGCGCCGGAGCACCGGCCGCCCGGTTGAGCTACGCCGGCATGGGCGCGCGGTCCTCGTGCTTGTCGACCGCGTCGATGAGCCTCGGCCAGATCTCACGCGGGAGGTCGTGCCCCATTCCCGGAATTGCGACAAACTCGGCCTCCGGGATGGCCCGCGCGGTCGCCACTCCGCCCCGGAACGGGATCAACGGGTCATCGGTTCCGTGGATCACGGTCGTGGGCACGCTCAGGCGGCGCAGCTGAGGCGTCCGGTCGCCGGACGCCAAGATAGCCGCAAGCTGCCGAGCCGTGCCTGTGGGCTCGTGGTTGCGATCGAAGGTAGCCGCGGCAAGCTCCCGTATGCGCGGCTCATCCATCGGGAACGCCGGCGAGCCGATCATCCGGAACGTTCGCACGAAGTACTCGACGAAGGCGTCGCGCCGCTGGGGAGCCCGCCTCATCAGCAGGCTCCACACGCGCAGCTTCGGCATTCCCGCGCGGCGCTCGCCGGTGGTCGACATGATCGACGTGAGCGAAAGCAGCCGCTCCGGGCGCTCGATCGCCATCGTCTGGCCGATCATGCCGCCCATCGACACACCCATCACGTGGGCGCGCTCGATGCCGAGCTCGTCGAGCAGCCCGAAGGTGTCGGCAGCCATGTCCGTCAGCAGGTAGGGCGCATCGATGTGGAAGCCGGCCATCGCCCGCACGATCGGAGGCACGGGCGCGGCGATCTTGGTCGACAGCCCGGCGTCGCGGCTGTCGAAGCGGATCACGTGGTAGCCGCGCTCTCCGAACTGCTCGCACAGCTCGAGATCCCAGTGGATCAGCTGCATGCCCAGGCCCATCACGAGCAGGAGCGGTGTCCCGGACGGATCGCCGAGCGACTGGTAGGCCAGCTCGACGCCGTTCGTGTTGACGCGTCCTTCCTTCACGACCGCGTCACGATAGCTAGATGACCGATTCCAAACCCCCGCACCTCCGGATGACACCCCATACCTTCACTGGAGCGCCACCCACGTCCTTGCCGATAGCTCTTCAACTATCGGCTTCGTCCGCGTGCGGCGCCCAGCTCGGTCTGGCGCGCCCCCGGAGGCACGCGGATTCGGAATCGATCATCTAGGGAGCTCGCGGCCGAGCCAGCCGCGGTAGAAGCCCGCTACGTCCGGCAGGAAGTCGTGGACGAGTGGGTAGCCAGGCGGGGCCGCCTCGACCTCGAGCTGGCGGGCGCAATTCGGGCAGTAGAGCTCGCGAAGCTCCTGCCACTCGACGTCGGCGTGTGCCATGCGGGGGTAGACCTCGAGCATGGCCTCCTCGCTGTCGCGCACGTGGATCAGGGCATGCAGCTTCCAGTTGTCGGTGTGCCCGCAGAAGTCGTGTCCGCAGTCGCAGCGGATCACGAGTTCGGCGCCCGCTCGCACCACGTTCAGCCCCTCTCCGAGGGGCAGCACGATCGGGTCGTCGTAGGGAACCCGCTCCTGGAGGACGGCGACCCAGTTGTCGAAGCGCCCGGCGTCCTTGTAGCCGGACTGGATGTCCTTCACGGCCTGGCGCGAGAGTTTCTCGTCGAGCAGTGCCGCGAGCGTCTCCCGCTCGAGCGTGCGGCCGCCCTGGACGGCCCCGCCGTACACCTCCGAGCGGGCGAGGAACTCGGCGTTCGCCTCTTCGGGACTGATCTTGCCTCGCTCGGCCTTGGTGGCCTGGACGGTCGGGGTGGGAGCCACCCACTCGAAGTCATCCGGCAGGTCCCAGAAGCCGCGGTACTCGGCGGCCCAGCGCGGCGAGAGGCGCATGCACTCCGCGTACATGATCTTCACCGGCGGGGAGGCCTCCTGGGCGAGCACGCGTTCCCGTTGCTGCGCCCACCACTCGGCGACCGGCAGCGCCCGCTCGAGCCGCCGGCGGCGGGCGGCGGCGCGGTCGGAGACGCCGTAGACCGACTCGGCGAAGCGCGGCAGCAGGTGACCCTCCGCGATATCGCGCTCGACCACCTCGACCGGGCGCAGCAGCGGGTCGCCGAGGCCGGCGCCGCCCTTCATCACCGACAGGTAGAGGTCGCCCGACTCGAAGGGCTGGAGCATCGTGAAGTTGTCCTGCTTGTACTCGCGGCGCTCGCACTCCACTCCCATGAGCGCCGGCTCGTCGAAGCTGCCGTCGGCCACCGGATACTCGTCGCCGAGCTCGGGACGGAAGAGATTGTGCACGTGCGCGCAGGAGCCGGGATAGCCGCCGAACAGGCCCGAGCCTGGGAACACCCGCGCCGAGCCGAGGTTCTGGAGCTCCCAGAACGGCGTGTTCCAGACCATCGAGAGCGACTCGAAGCTCGAGCCGCCGCGATGGCGCCCGGGGCCGGCGGTGTTGGCCTTGACGCGCCGCGACAGGTAGACCATCGGGCAGATCAGCTCCCACATCTCCACGTCACCCATGTCCCCCTCGGGGTTGAACATGGCGGCGGCGAAGTCGGTCCCGTCGAGGACGTACTTGGCGCCCATGCCCTGGGCGGCCACCTCGAAGTTCATGATCGCGCTCGAGTTGCCGTACTGGTCGACGCCGCCGCCCTGGATGACATTCCCCGACACCGAGTAGGCGCCGATCACCTCCTCGATAAAGCCGCGCGACTGGAGCGCGCGGCTGAGCGTGCGGGGGTACCCCGTGAACGCGGGCTGGAGGAAGGCCCAGGCGATGCCGGTCGACCCCTCGGCGTCGCCGAGGTTGGCGATCGTGCCCTCCGGGAAGTTGGTCTCGACCGCGAAATAGGCCCCGTCGTTGACCTTGTCCGAGCAGATCAGCGTCTGCGTGAACTGGACCCAGATCGCGCCCTGCATCGCGGACGGCGTGCAGTTCATCGAGTGGTGGCCCCACGCGGAGGAGCCTTCGAGGTCGAGCTCGTACACGCCGTCGCCGCCGATACGCACCTCGAACGGCGAGTGCATCATGAAGTCCCGCCGGGCGCGGGCGGGGAGTTCCGGCTTGTCGGCGAAGGTCACGTCGAAGAATGCGGGTGAGCGGTAGCGGCCGGGCACCGTCATCTCCCGGATCCGCGACTTGAACGAGCGCCGCCCCTCCTCGATGACCTCGCGCGAGAAGCGCTTGAAGCGATCCACACCCTCCGCGAGGATCACGCGCTCGACCGCCTCGCGGATCATGTGGCAGCCGGCCAGGCGGGTGCGCTCGTCGAGCAGGTAGTACATGGGCGCGCGCGTCTGCTTGCGGCAACGCTCGAGGTGCCACCGGGCGAGCTCGTCGCCCTCGCCGATCTTCATACAGGGGAGGTCGATTCCGTCGTCCAGGCGGTTGGTGGGGCCCACCGGCACGCCGCCGGGCGTGGAGGCACCGATGTCGAGGACGTGCGTTACCCCGCCCGCCCAGGCAACGAGCTCGCCGTCCCAGAAAATCGGGACGAAGGTCTGCACATCGGCGTTGTGGACGTCCCCGATCGTGGGGTCGTTGTTCGCGAAGATGTCGCCCGGCCGGATGCCCGGGTTGTCCTCGTACTCCTGCCGGACCATCCACTTGAGCGCGTCCGACATGGTGTGGACGTGGACGATGATCCCGGTCGAGAGGGCGATCGAGTCGCCTTCCGGTGTGTAGAGCGCGAAGCAGAGCTCCCCCAGCTCGCGCACGATCGGGGACGCCGAGATGTTGAGAGCGGTCTCGCGGGCCGACACGAGCCCTCCGCGGACCCTGCTGAAGAGCTTCTCGTAGCCGATCGGGTCGGAGCCTTGGAGCATGAGCTCGTCGATCCCGTAGTAGCGCCCCGTCTCGGCGAACAGCCGTTCCGACTCGGCGAGCATCTCGGACAGACGTTTGCCGTCCCAGCCGATCGGCCGCCGCTCGCGCGGCTCGAGCTCGCGGGTGGCCGGGACGACCGCCATGCGCCGGCGAGACTACCCGCTAGCGCCCGGGCAGCTCCACCCCGATCTTCGACGCCCGCACCGTGAAGTCGAAGTTGCTCGGGCGCACGAAGTTCGGGTCGCGGCCGAGCAGCTCGAGCTTGGCCCTGTGGCCCCTGGCGAAGCGCCAGCCGTTGCCGAAGAGCTGGAAGACGATCCTGCCCTTCTGGTTGTCGGTCAGGCGGTACACGCCGCGGGCGACGAGCGTCTGCCGCCCCCGGTGGACGTCCCAGAGCCGCGCGGCGATCATGCCGCCGCGGCCCTTGGTGGCGATCGTCGCCCGCACGGTGGGGAGGCCGAGCAAGGTGAACGGCTTTGTCACTGTGCGCTGCACGACAGCGGTTCCGCTCGACCGTGTGGCGCTGACGGCGTGGCAGGCGCCTTTGCCGCCGATCGGGTCGAGCTCCTTGGCCAGGGCGGGGTCACCGCCGCCCGAGCCGATCCGCTGCGTACGGGGCGCCGAGAGGCGCAGGCTGCGCGGGTGCAGCGCATCCCAGCTCGAGGCGCGGAAGGGACCTCCTGCCGGGGCGTCGCCGGGGCAGGTCTGTGTGTAGGCGACGACGCTGCGGTGCCTGGGCGGCTTGCCCTGGCGCTTCAGGAAGGAGGCGAAGAAGCGCGCCCCCTGGTCCTGCAGCGACCGGTCGACCGCCGGCTTGGTCTGGCCGCGCGGGTGGCCGAAGTCGCCCACCTGCAGCGCGACGTATGCGCCCTTCGCGCGCTCCAGCGAGCGGTAGGTGCGCAGCGCCTCCGGTACCGGGAACAGGTCGTCGGTCCAGCCGTTCTGCACGAGCAGTGGAGCGCTCGTCCCGCCGGTCACGCCGACCGAGCTGTGATACCGGGTGAGCTCGCGTCCGACGGCGAGGACGTCGGGCCGGGCCGGCTCGCCGCGGTCGGAGAGCGCCTTCCACTTCGTGATGTCCGATCCGAACACGCCACCCGTCGGTGCATAGAAGCCGCTGAGGTCCCCTGTCAGATAGAGCCCGTCGTTGTAGCTCTTCTTCATCACGCCGGCGGGCTCGATGCTCTGGCCGACGCGGTACGGCTTGAAGTCGAGGTAGCGGCCGTTCGGCTGCAGCACGTAGGCCATGTCGGACCCGCCCCAGCGCGCATAGGCGGCCGCCACGCGCATCGGCTTGCCGTTCGGGCTGCGCCAAGACCGGTAGCGGCCGCTGGGGAGCCGGACGCGGTCGCGCAGCCGTGCGAGCGACAGGCTCTGCATGCCACCGTACGAGACGCCCGTGACCCCGATTGCGCGCGGCCTCGTGATCCCCTGGTCGGCAAGCAGCCCGAGCAGGTACTGAGTGTCGCGGATCTCGTAGCGATGGTCGGCGAGGTGCAGCCAGCCACGGTCGCAGCCGGGTGAGGTGCGCGAGTCGGCAGTCCCGCAGGAGCGTCCGAACCCGCGTGCGCTCGGGGTCACGACGGCGTAACCCTGCTGCGCGAAGTAGACGTTGTTGTAGTGGTAGCTCGTGCCGCCGTTCCCTTCAGGGGCGGTCGCTTCGAAGCTCCGCTTGTTGCCGCCCCAGCCGTGCATCAGCACGATCGTCGGGAACGGGCCGTCGCCGCTCGCGGGCAGGGTCACGTCGACGTCCATCGGGACGCCATCGAAGCTCGGCACGCGCTCGGCGTCGCTCGCGGTGGGGCAGAAGAGCACGCCGTTCTGTGGCGTGCAGGCGTGGCCGAAGGGATTGGGCGGCGCGGCCTGGACGGTGCCCGGCACGGCCAGCAGCGCGGCCGCGGCGACTACAAGCTTCTTCACGTGAGGTGGAACACCTGGTGTCGGTCGAGAGTTGCCCTGCGTGCGGGCGGGATGGCGAACGTGGTCGCCTGCGACTCGAGCACCGCCGGGCCTTCGATCTCCTGGCCGGCGGCAATCGACTCGAGCTCGTAGACGTCCGTCTCCACGAACCCGTGCCCCCAGTGAACAGCGCGGGAGGCCTTGGGTTGCGGGGAGGCGGAGGAGCCTAGCGACGGCAGCGCGGGCTTCTCCACGTCGACCGAGCCGGTCACGATCGCCTGGGTCACCAGGTAGCCCAGCTCCGGCGAGCGCGCGGAGCGGGCGTACACCTTGGCGTAGGCGTCCTCGAAGGCGGCGATCAGCTCGTCCACGTGCTCGCCCTCGTCGAGCTCGAGCCGCGGCGAGACGATCTCGATGTCGTTCAGCTGGCCGTAGTACTGCATGCGGACGAGGTGGGTGAAGCGGATCCCCGGCCTCTCGATGCCGGACTTGGCGAACTCGTCCGCCACGCGCTCCTCGAGGCCGAGCCAGGCGCCGGTGATCATCATCGCCACGCCGGCCTTCTCGTCCAGCCCGTACTGCGGGGCGATGGGCATGTCGATCGTCTGGTCGTAGCGGTACTCGAAGTCGGCGCACGCGCACCCGAAGGCGGAGAAGCCGGCGGCCCACGCGGGCACGAGCACGTCCCTGTAGGTCACGCCGGCCGTGTAGCCGGCGGCATGGAGCGGGCCGCCGCCGCCGTAGCAGAGCAGGGCGTAGTCGGCCGGCGAGTAGCCCTTGCCAAGGATGCGTCCGACCGCCTCGTTCTTGAGCGTCTCCTCGAAGAGCTCGATCACGCCGGCGGCCGCGTCGTCGACCGTCAGCCCGAGCGGCTCGGCGAGCTGGCGCTCGACCGCCGCGCGTGCGCGCTCGGGATCGAGCTTGACCTGGCCGCCGAGGAAGTAGTCCGGGTTGACGCGCCCCAGGACCACGTCCAGGTCCGTGACCGAGACGGTGTCGAGGCCTCCCTCGGGCCAGCAGACGCCGATCCTGGAGCCGGCCGAGTCGGGCCCGAGCTCGGGGCGGTTCGAGTTCGGATTCACGCGCACGAACGAGCCGGTGCCGGCGCCGATCGAGTCGATCCGGACCAGCGGGATGTTGAGCACGAAGCGCGCGATGTCGGGCGTCGGGGTGATCTCGAAGCGGCCGTCCGTGAGCAGCGCGATGTCGAAGCTCGTGCCGCCGATGTCCGTGCAGAGCACGTTCGGGATGCCGAGCTCCCGGGCGAGCGCCTGGCCGCCCACAACACCGCCGATCGGTCCCGACACGAGCGTGCGTGCCAGCTCACGTGCCTCGATCGAGATCGTCCCGCCGTGCGCCGCCATCACCCGCAGCTCGAAGCCCGCGCCGTGCTCCTTGGTGCGCTCGCGCACCCGCTGCAGCGTGCCGCGCGACGGCTCGGCCGCGTACGCCTCGATCAGTGTCGAGTTGAGGCGGGGCAGGTCGCGCCGCATCGGGTAGAGCTCGGAGGAGAGGTAGAGCGGGACCTCGCGCCCGTCCATCTCCTCGCGCAGGATCTCGCCGACGCGCAGCTCGTGCTCGGCGTTGCGGTAGGCGAACAGCAGGCACACGCAGATGCCCTCCACCTCCGCGTCGAGCAGCTCGCGCGCGGCGGCCCGGACGTCCTCCTCGCGCAAGGGCAGGACCTCCTGGCCGAGCACGTCGATACGCCCGCGCACGCCCTTCATCAACTCGCGCTCCACGATGGGCTTGTTGTGGAAGTGCGTGGCCACATGGAGGCGGTCCGCGAACGAGTAGCCCAGGTAGGTCTGGATGCCGCGCTCGAGCTGGAGGTAGTCCTCCTGGCCTGCGCTCACGATCGCCCCGATCCGCCTGCCCTCGCGCGCCAGCAGCCGGTTCAGCATCGCGGTGCCTGAGTAGATGCCGGAGACGATCCCAGGGAAGGCCTCCGCGGTGGTGGTGTCGCGCTGGGCGAGCGCGTCGCGCGCGGACGCCATGAACCCGACGGACTCGTCTTCCGGAGTCGTCTGCGCCTTGCCGACCACGAACGCGCCCCGCCCGTCCACGACGAAGGTGTCGGTCATCGTCCCGCCGGCGTCGATCGCGAGCACGCGGAGGCGGTCGGCGTCGGCGCGCGCGCCCAAGGGCGGGCTCAGCTCTTGCCGCGGGTCGGCGCCTCCGCCGACCCGGATGCCTTCTTCGGCGCCGCCTTCTTCGAGCCGTTGGAGCGCGCGGCCGACGCGCTCTTCTTGCGCGCCGCCTTCAAGAGCTCCGCGAGCGAGTCCTCGAGGTAGCCGCCGATCGCCTCGAGGTCGGCCATCGCGTCGTAGTCCCCCAGCAGGCCGAAGTCGACCTTGCCGTTGTAGCTCATGATCGCGATGGCGAGCGCGTGCTTCTCCGGCAGGAACGCGATCGGGACGATGCGCTCCATCTCGCGGCCGAGCAGGTAGAGCGGGAACTGCGGGCCTGGAACGTTGGTCACGATCAGGTTGAACAGCCGCGTCGAGAAGTTGAGCCGCGAGGCCTGGGCGAGCAGCGTCGGCGGTGCGAAGTCCTGGAGCCCGGCGATCACCTCGGCGCCGAGCGCCTGCTTCGACTCCTTGAGGCTCCCCATGCCCTCGCGCACTATTGCGTGCCGCTCGACGGGGTCGCGCACGTAGACCGGCAGCGGCCCGCGCATCGCCGCGATGCGGTTCCCGAGCTCGCCGCGCTCGTCCTCCGCCCGGATCGACACGGGCACGAGCGCGCGCAGCTCGAGGCCCTCGGTGCGGACGCCGCGGTCGCGCAGCCAGCGCCCGAGCGCGCCCGAGACCACGGTGAGCACAGCATCGTTCACCGTGCCGCCGAGCGCGTTCTTGATCTCCTTGAAGTCGGCGAGCCGGCTCTCGATCCACCAGACCCGGCGGTGTGGCCCGATCTCCACGTTGAGCGGGACGTCCGGGGCCGGGTTCAGGCCCGCCCACACGACCTCGCCGAGTCCCTCGGCCGCCTCCCGCACTCGCTCGAACGTCGCGCCGGGATGCTGCGCGGCGCCGATCGCCCGGCCGGTCAGGCTGAACGGCGTGCGCACCAGGCCCTTGACCCCCTCGGCCACGAGCTCGGCGCTCGACGGCTCCGGCTCGGGCGACCAGCCGTCGTCTTCCGGTAGCTCGCTCGGGACCGGCGAGAGGTCGAACAGCACCGTCGCGATATCCACCCCCGCGACCCCGTCTACCAGCGCATGATGGGTCTTCGAGATCAGGGCGAAGCGGCCGTCCTCCAGACCCTGGACGATCCACAGCTCCCAAAGCGGCTTCGAGCGGTCGAGACGCTGCGAGAAGATCCGCCCGACGAGGTGGCGCAGCTGCTCCTCGCTGCCGGGCTTCGGCAGGCCGGTGTGCCGCACGTGGTAGTCGAGGTTGAAGCTCGGGTCGTCGACCCAGAAAGGCCGGCCCATCTCGAGTCTCGGGAAGGCGAGCTTCTGGCGATAGCGCGGGACGAGCCGCAGCCGAGCCCGCAGGTGGTCGCAGAAGTCCTCGCGGCTCGGCGGCGGCCCTTCGAAGACGACCAGCGCGCCGACGTGCATGTGCGACGCCTGCTTCTCCTGGTGCAGGAAGGAGGCGTCGATGGCGGTCAGACGGTCCTTGTGACCCTGATTCGGCACGGCCGCCAGCCTATCGGGACAATCGCGTGTGTGAAGCTCCTCGTCATCGTGCTCGTCGTCCAGGCAGTGCTGGCCCTCACCCTGATCGCGCTGGTCGCCACAGACAACCTCCCGTTCACGGACGGGGAGGCCGATGGCGCGAGCGACGCCCCGACGCCGGCCGTCGCCATCGACCGGTTCGACAGCGCCGCCGCCTACGACCTGCTCGTCGACCAGGTGGAGCTCGGACCGCGGCCAGCGGGGTCCGAGGCGTCGCGGCAGCTGGCGGCGCGCCTCAAGCAGCTCGTCCCGAGTGGCCGCTACCAGGCGGTCCCCGGCGGTCTGCGCAACGTGATCGGTTCCGTGCCCGGTCGCGAGCCGGGCTACATCGTCGTCGGTGCCCACTACGACACGAAGGACATTCCGGGCTTCGTGGGGGCGAACGACGGCGCGTCCGGCACTGCGATCGTGGCGCAGCTCTCACGGACCATCAAACGCCCCCGGCACAGGATCTACTTCATCTTCTTCGACGGCGAGGAGAGCCCGCGCGGCACCCCGGACGCCGCTTTCGTACAGCGTGGCCTGCGCGGCTCCAAGGTCGCGGCGCCCCGTTTCAGCGAGGCCCGCGCGATGGTGCTGCTCGACTTCGTCGGCGACCGCCGGCTGCGCATCCCACGCGAGTCCAATTCGAACCTCGCGCTATGGAAGAAGCTCCGGGCCGCCGCTCGGCGCGTGGGCGCGGGCCGGGTGTTCCCGGACGACACATTTGGGGCCGTCTCGGACGATCATGTCCCGTTCCTTCGCGAGGGCGTCCCCTCGATCGACCTGATCGACTTCGACTTTCCCTGCTTCCACCGCGTCTGCGACGACCTGGGCATCGTGTCCGAGCGCAGCCTGGACGCGGTCGGGGAGACCGTCCTCGAGCTGGTACGTGAGCTGTAGAGGCGCGCCGCTAGCCTTCGCCTCCATGCCTGGTGCGCCGGAAAAGCTCCTGCTCGCAGCCCCGCGCGGCTATTGCGCGGGCGTCGACCGGGCCGTCCAGACCGTCGAGCGCGCGCTCGAGCTCTACGGCGCGCCGGTCTACGTGCGCAAGGAGATCGTCCACAACAAGCACGTGGTCGAGCAGCTCAGCGAGCGCGGCGCGATCTTCGTCGAGGAGGAGACCGAGGTGCCGGAGGGGGAGACCGTCGTCTTCTCGGCGCACGGTGTCTCTCCGGCGGTGCATGCGAACGCCGGGGCGCGCGAGCTAAAGACGATCGACGCCACCTGCCCGCTCGTAACCAAGGTCCATGTGGAGGCGAAGAAGTTCGCTGCCGAGGGCTACACGATCGTCCTGATCGGCCACGAGGGGCACGAGGAGGTCGAGGGCACGATGGGCGAGGCGCCGGACCACTTCGTGCTCGTCGAGACCGAGGAGGACGTCGACGCCCTCGAGCTCGACGATCCCGACCGCGTGGCCTACCTCACCCAAACCACGCTGAGCGTCGACGAGACCGACCGCATCATCCGTCGCCTCCGCGAGCGCTTCCCGAACATCACCGGCCCGAAGTCCGATGACATCTGCTACGCCACGACCAACCGCCAAATGGCCGTTCGCCAGATGGCGCGTGAGTGCGACCTCGTGCTCGTGATCGGCTCGCGCAACTCGTCCAACTCGAATCGCCTGGTCGAGGTGGCCCGCGACCACGGCGCGGACTCGCACCTCATCGACAACGAGAGCCAGGTGCAGGAGAGCTGGCTCGAGGGCAAGCGCGTGGTCGGCATCTCCTCCGGTGCCAGCGCCCCCGAGGAGCTCGTTCAGCGGCTCGTCGACTTCTTCCGCGCGCGCGGCACCACCGACGTCTCCGAGTTCGAGGTGGTCCAGGAGGACGTGCGATTCATGCTCCCAAAGGAGATTCGGAAGGCGCTCGCGGCGCAGGCGTGAACTGGAGCCCGTGGAGGCGCAGTCCGGGTGACTCCGCCTCGACGACACCGTCGCTCTCGTAGAGCCCGGGCTCCACTCCGGCGCCCGACAGCACCGCGAAGGCGCCGCCGCCGGTGAAGGAGAAGCTCGCCGCGGCGCCGGCGTCGGCGGCCTCGATCCAGTCCTCGCCGTCGCGCCAGTCGCGCACGAGCTCGAGCCGGTGGCGGTCGGCCGGCAGCACGATGTCGGCGGTCTGCGGCTCCAGCAGCACGCCCGGCTCGTCCTCGGGCCGCAGCGGCGCCATCGGCTCCACCTCGATGCCCAGGCACTCGCCAATCGCGAGCTCGGTGTCGAGGTACTCGCCCTCGCCGTAGTGGATGAAGGCGAGCCTGCCGGTGCGGTCGAACAGGTAGCGCCCGGGCCAGCCCTTGTTCCCGTACGTTCGCCACACCTCGAGGTCGGGGTCGAGCAGGACCGCGTAGGGAATCTCGAGCCGCTCCACCGCGCGCGCCACGGTGTCGCGGTCGCGCCCGAACGAGTAGCCGGGCGCATGGATCGCGATCACGCGCAGGCCCGCCTCGGCGTAGCGGGCGTGCCACTCCTTGAGATAGGGCATCGTGCGCAACGAGTTGACGCGCGCGAAGTCCCAGAACTCGACCAGCACCGCCCCCCGGCCCATCAACGTGTTCATGCGCAGGAACGCGACGTTCAGCCAGTCCATCCGCGGAGGAAACTCGGGCGCGTAGATTTCGGCTTCCGCGGGCGGACGCACGCGGCAAGGATGCCTCACCGGCAGCGCCGCTCACTCAAGGAACAACCGCAACTACGGCCCCCAAGGGTGTTATAGGGTGGGCTCGGCTCGTCGGAGCCGGCCGTACGTACGATCCCGTACCACCCTCAGGAGGAGGAATGCGAAAGCGTCTGATCGCCGCGCTGACCGGCGTGGCGGTACTTGCCTTCGGCGGAGTTGCGTTCGCCGACAACGTCTACACCGTCACCACCGGATCTGCCACGCCGGCCGGGAAGGGCACCACGAGCAAGCCGCTCCCGGTCAAATTCAACTTCGGCTACACCGTTGGCGACACGGAGGGGCTGCGCCCGAGCCCGATCGAGCAGTATCGGATCGCGCCCGAGGGCCTGGTCTCGTACGCGAAGCTGTTCCCCGCGTGCAAGTTCAGCCAGGCATCCGGTGCTCAGCTCGCGAGCGCCTGCAACAAGGCGAAGGTCGGGTCGGGCATCGTGCTCAACAACGCCGGTGCCACCACCGACCGCACCCAGAAGCTCACCTGCAATTTGAGGCTGGCGCTCTACAACATCTCGGATGCCGGCAAGAACGGCGGCTTGGCCATCCGTCTGGACGGCGACCCGCCGCCCCCGCCGCCCGGCAGTAGGACCGTGGGCTGCACGATCGGGATTCACACCGCGATCAAGGCCCCGTTCTTCAACGTCAAGGTCGACGGCGTCAAGACCAGCGAGTTGCGCTTCACGGTGCCGATCCAGCTCCAGGAGCCGGCGCCGGGGGTACAGAACTCGGTGATCGACACCGCCTCGACCGTCCTCAAGAAGACGGCCAAGACCAGAATCAAGGGCAAGAGCCGTACCGTCGGCTTCTACTCCGAGGTCGGCTGCAAGGGCAAGACCCGCACCGTGCGCGTCGAGTTCGTCGACCAGCAGGGCCGCAAGTTCACCGCCAACAAGCAGGCCAAGTGCTAGCAGCGGCCTGAGCCCGTAGGCGCTGCGCGCCTACTTCTTTCGAACGGGGCGGCCTTCGGGCCGCCCCGTTCGGTTCGGACCTCGATGGCCCCGGTTACCCGCCGATTGCCGCCAGCACGTGCGGCGATACCCAGATCTCGACCGCCGCGGCGGCGAGCAGCACCGGCACCGCAATCGCCACCGTTACGAACGTGGCGGCCAGGAGGTCCTGCCAGTCCCCCCTGCGGCTTGCGACCATCCTGGCAGCGAGCGGCAGGAAGAGGGCGACGAGCTCGGGAAGGGCGTGCGGTGCCAGCGCGAACAGCAGCAGGCCCGGCCCGACACCGAGCTGGGCCGCGATCGTGGACGCGGTGCCGCCGATGATGTACGCCTGGGTCGTGAGCGAGAAGAGCGTGGCGCAGACCACGAACCCGATCGCCAGCGGGCCGGCCTTCTCGTGCACCCAGCGCGAAACACCGCTGCGGTGCTCCGCGGCGAGCGGCAGCGAGCTGCCCGCCATGAAACCGGCCACACACGCAAGGGCGTGCAGCGCGAGCACGAGCGAGTTGCGGTAGAGGACCTGGAGGTAGTCGTCGAGGCCGGCCGGGACGTTGTAGCCCGGGATGGCAAAGACCGTGACGTCGGGAGACGAGAGCTTGGCCACCGCGTAGACGGCGAGCAGGATCCCGCACGCGATCAGGACGCTCAGCCGGAGCCACGGGACAAGCACTCGCGCCGGCTCGCGGTTCCAGCGCGAGAGCGCCAGCTTGGTGTGCTGCATGCCCTGGACGAGGACGAGATCGTTGACGCTCACCCGACACCAATCGGCAGCTAGGAAGTTCACCTAAAGGTTTTAGGGGTGCCTTAGGTCTGGCGGGTATACCTTTCGCCTGTTGGTAGGCAGTAACGCGCGGCCGTCGGCCCGCGGGTCGGAACTCTTATCTCTGAACACGGAGGATCTCGTGCGGAAGAAGTCCCTTGCGGTCGCGCTCGCGGGCGTGCTCGCTCTCTCGATAACCGGTGTCGCCTATGCCGACATCAACAACTCGACTTTTGATCTCTCGTCCTTCAAGGCCAGCCCGGCCAAGAGCGGCACGAAGAAGAACCCGAAGCCTGTGACGCTCAAGCTCGCCGTCAAGGGCGGCACCAAGGACGGCACCGGCCAGGCGTCGACCTCGAAGGCTCTGAAGATCACCCTGCCGAAGGGCCTCAACTGGAACGGCAAGGCTTGGGCGAAGAGCAAGCGTTGCTCGGCCTCGAAGGCCACCATGCAGAAGAGCGACGGTGTTTGTCCCAAGGGCTCGAAGGTCGGCTCGGGGCACACCGACGCGGTCGCCCGGGGCACCAAGGAGCCGATCGATGTGACCGCCTACGTGCTCACCAACGGCAACCTCGGCCTGTGGCTCGAGGCCGACGTCCCGCTGTCGATCCGCACCATGCTCGAGGGCAAGGCCAAGGGCAATGTGATCATGGTGAACATCCCGCAGACGATCCAGGAGCCCCTCCCGGGCGTCCCGTCAGCGATCGAGGCCCTCAACTTCGGCCTCAACGGCAAGACGAAGGTCAAGGGCAAGACCCGCGGCGTCATCGAGTCCACCTCTTGCTCGAAGAAGTGGACCCTGAAGTTCGACAACATCATGACCGACGGCACGCTCAGCGACAGCGCCAGCGTCGCCTGCAAGAAGTAGTACCGCCTCACTCAGAAGCGACACAACGACGGCCCCGCCTCGTCTCGAGGTGGGGCCGTTGTCGTTCCAGGTGAGAATGCTCCGCGGCCGGCTCAGCCGATCGAGCCGACCATCTCGAGCTGGATCAGACGGTTCAGCTCGACGGCGTACTCCATCGGCAGCTCCTTCGTGACCGGCTCGATGAAGCCGTTCACGATCATCGACGCCGCCTCCTCCTCGGTGAGGCCGCGCGACTGCAGGTAGAAGAGCTGCTCGTCGGAGATCTTGCCGACCACGGCCTCGTGGGCCACGGTCACGTGCGGGTTCTGGATCTGGATGTCGGGCCAGGTGTCCGAGCGCGACCGCTCGTCCATCATCAGGCCGTCGCACTGCACGCGGGCCTTCGAGCCCTGCGAGTTGTGGCCCATGCGGACGAGGCCGCGGTAGCCCATGATCCCGCCGTCCTTGGAGATCGACTTGGCGAGGATGTTCGAGTTGGTGTTCGGCGCCAGGTGGACCACCTTCGCGCCGGTGTCCTTCCACACGTCTCCGCTCGCCACGCCCACGTTCAGGTGGTCGGCGCGCGCGCCCTCTCCCATCAGGAAGGAGCCCGGATAGAGCATCACCTTCTTCGCGCCCATCGAGCCGCCGACCCACTCGACGGTTCCGTGAGCCTCGACGATCGCCCGCTTCGTGTTGAGGTTGAAAACGTCCTTCGACCAGTTCTGGACGGTCGTATAGCGCGCCTTCGCACCCTCCTTGACGAAGATCTCGACGACCGCGGAGTGCATCGAGTTGACCGAGTAGGTCTGGGCGGTGCAGCCCTCGATGTAGTTCACGTCCGAGCCCTCGTCGGCGATGATCAGCGTGTGCTCGAAGGTGCCCTCGTTCGCCCCCTCCATGCGGAAGTAGGCCTGGAGCGGTAGGTCGACCTTCACGTCCTTCGGCACGTAAAGGAACGAGCCGCCGGACCAGACCGCGCCGTGCAGCGCCGAGAACTTGTTGTCCTGCGGCGGCACGCACTTCTTCATGAAGTACTCGCGGACGAGGTCCTCGTGCTCGGTGACCGCGGTGTCCATCGCGCAGAAGACGATCCCCTTGTCGGCGTACTCCTTCTTGAGGCCCTCGTAGAAGGGCTCCTGCCGCCACACTCCGACCACGCCGGCCAAGTGCTCGCGCTCCGCCTGCGGGATGCCGAGCTTGTCGTAGGTGTCCTTGATGTCCTCGGGCACCTCGTCCCAGCTGTTGTACCGGCCCGCCTCAGGTGGCGAGTAGAGGACGAGCTCGGAGAGATCGAGGTCGGACAGGTCGACACCCCAGGTGGGGACCGGCTTGCGCTCGAAGATCTCGAACGACTTCAGCCGCTTGTCGCGCATCCACTCGGGTTCGCCCTTGATTCGGGAGAGCTCCTCGATTACGTCGCGTGAAACGCCCTTCTTGGCGACGAGCTGGCCCTGCTCGTTCTCCTTGATCGAGCTTGGCTTGGGGACTCGCGTCTTGTCGGTGGCTGCCATTCGCTCCAAATTCCGCTTTCCGAGGTCGGAAATGAAATTCTAGCGAGAGACGGCGTCGGAGCCGACCTCGGGTTACCAGACCGTGCGGGTCGGATTTAGGGTACCCTAAAACCGGTGGTGAGGATGGTGGGCATCCTAGCGGTGGCGGCCGCGCTCGGGCTGGGTTCGGCACTGGGCCTGGCGGCCTGCGGCGAGGACCGACCGGGCGACGTCCAGATCGAGGACGGCACCGGTACGACGGGGACTGGGACGGTTGGGACGGAAACCGCGGGAACCGAGACGGTCGAGACCGAATCGCCCGAGACCGAGACCGAAAACGGCGAGACCGAGCCGGACGAGACCGAGACCGGCGAGGATGAGACCGAAACCACTCCGTAGAGCGTGTCGCGGCGCGGCCTGCTCCTGATCCTGATCGCCAGCGGGGCGCTGATCGCGGCGGCCTTCGTGGGGGTGGTCCTCGCGACCTCGGGCTCATCCGACGACGAGCTCGTCGTCTACTCGGCTCGCTCGCACTACGGCGAAGAGGAGCCCTTCGAGAGGTTCGCCGAGGAGACCGGCACCGATATACGCATACGCGGCGGCTCGGCGTCGGAGCTCTACGAGCGGCTGCGCAGCGAGGGGGATGACACTCCGGCCGACGTCTTGATCACGGTCGACGCAGCCAACCTCTGGCGCGCCGAGGAGGCGGGTCTGCTCGAGCCGCTCCGCTCGCCGAAGCTCGCGGCCGCGGTGCCGGCCGACCTGCTCGACGCCGACGGCACGTGGTTCGGCCTCCTTCTGCGGGCCCGCACGATCATGCGCTCGACCGAGCGCGTGGCTGCGAACGAGGTGACCACCTACGAGGGTCTCGGCGACCCGCGCTGGAAGGGGCGCCTCTGCCTGCGATCCGGTACGAGCGAGTACAACGTCTCGTTCGTGGCCGACCGGCTCGCCAAGGACGGAAGGCCGGCGACCGAGCGGATGCTGCGCCGCTGGATGGCGAACGACCCGGAGATCCTCGGCTCGGACACGGACGTGCTCGAGGCGATCGCCGACGGCGATTGCGACGTGGGCCTCACGAATCACTACTACCTCGAGCGCGAGCTGGAGGACGATCCGGGCTTCCCGGTCGCGACGGTCTGGGCCGACCAGCTTGGCCGCGGCACGCACGTCAACCTCTCGGGCGTCGGGGTGGTCCGCGGATCGGACCGGCCCGACGACGCCCGCGCGCTGATCGAGTTCCTTCTGCGCCCGGAAGCACGGCGGGTGTTCGTCGAGAACAACCACGAGTTCCCGGTGCGGGGCGGCCCCGGCTTCAAGCGCGATCCGATCGACGTCGAGGGGGCGGGCTCGCGCCTGGACGAGGCCGTGAGGTTGATGGATGAAATCGGATGGGATTGATGCCTGGGCGATCCTGACGGTCGTCTGCGCGGCCGCGGTGGCCGCGCCCCTGATCGGGCTGCCGCTCAGCTTCGCGGTCGCTCCCGGCAGCCTGTCGGAGTTCTCGGGTTTCGTGCCCGAAGCGACGCGCGCGACGGCCGTGCTGGTCGTCGGCGTGGGAGCCGGAACGCTCGTGCTCGGAACCGCGCTCGCGGCGCTCGTGTCCTTCTGCGACTTCCCGGGCCGCGGCTGGATCGAGTGGGCCCTGGTGCTGCCGCTGGCGATGCCCGGGTACGTCTTCACGCTGTTCGCGCTCGGGCTCGACGTGCCGGGAATACGATCGGCGCTCGGCGCCGTGGGTGTGTTCACGCTGGTGCTGTACCCGTACGTGTACCTGCTCGCGCGGGCTGCCTTCCTGGCGCAGTCACGCACCCTGCTCGAGGCCGCGCGCGGGCTCGGTCTCTCCCGCCGCGCGGCGATCGTGCGGGTGGGCCTTCCGCTCGCCCGCCCCGCGATTCTCGGCGGCGTCGCGCTGGCCCTGATGGAGGCGTTGGCCGACTTCGGCACGGTCAACCTGCTCGGCGTGCGGACCTTTACCGATGCGATCTACCGCGTCTGGTTCATCGCCTTCGACCGCGACGCCGCCATGCAGCTGGCCACGCTGCTCGTCTCCGTCACGCTCACGCTGCTGGTTCTGGAGCGTCTGGCGCGAGGGCGTGCGCGCTACCACCAGCTGGCGGCCCGCGGCGACCTTGCGCCGCCGGTGCGACTGCACGGCGCGGCGGCCGCCTGCGCGGTGCTCGGGCCGCTCGCGCTAGTGGGCCTCGTGGTCCTCGCCCCGCTCGCGCAGCTCGCCGTCTGGTCGATCGAGTCAATTCGCGAGGGGCTGCTCGCACCGGAGTTCGCCACCGCGGCGCGCAACAGCGTCCTGCTCGCCGGAATGAGCGCGATCCTCGTACCGCTCGCGGCGACCCTGCTCGCGTACGGCGCCCGCGCTAGCGGCTCGCGCGCAGCCGCCGGGGCGGCTCGGACCGCTACGATCGGCTACGGCCTGCCCGGCTCCGTCGTAGCGGTGGCGGTGATCGTTCCGCTCGGATGGCTCGAGCGGCGCATCGACGGGATAGCGGGCACCGGCCTTCTCCTCACAGGCACAGTGATCGGACTCTTCTACGCGTATCTCGTGCGCTTCCTGGCGCTCGCCTGGGGAGCGGTCGAGGCGAGCCTCGCCCGCATCCCGCGCCAGCTCGACGAGGCCGCTCGCGGGCTCGGCGCCGATCGTCTCGACGCGCTCGCGCGCGTACATGTACCGCTCATGCGCACCGGCCTCGTCACCGCCGCGCTTCTGGTGTTCGTGGAGGTGATGAAGGAGCTGCCGGCAACTCTGCTCCTCCGGCCGCTCGGCGGCGACACGCTTGCGATCGCGGTCTGGCAGGCCACGACCGAGTCGCTGTTCGAGACGGCCGCGCTTCCGGCGCTCCTGATCGTGCTCGTCGGGCTGCTGCCGGTGGCGGCGATGATCCGGCTCTCGGGCCGCCGCGGCGCGGAGCTCGAGGCCGCTCAGACGGCCGGAGCCTGGGCCGAGGAGCTGGAGGAACGGCGCATGGTGCCGGCATGAGTGATGTGAGCCTGCGCGGCGTCTCCAAGTCCTTCGGGGCGCTGCAGGCCGTCCGCGAGGTGAGCCTCGAGATCGAGCGCGGCGAGCTGATGGCCGTGCTCGGACCCTCGGGCTGCGGCAAGACGACGCTGCTTCGGACCATCGCCGGCTTCGAGCGGCCCGACGCGGGCACCGTGGTCGTCGGTGACGAGGTGGTGGCCGGATCCGGCCGCTTCGTGCCGCCCGAGCGGCGGCGGATCGGGATGGTCTTCCAGGACTACGCGCTGTTCCCGCACCTCACGGTCAGGGCCAACGTGGCCTTCGGTCTCGCGGCCCGGCCGCGGGACGAGCGCGACCCGGTCACCCTGCGGACGCTCGAGTTGGTCGGCCTCCAGCACAAGGCGGACCGCTACCCGCACGAGCTGTCGGGGGGCGAGCGCCAGCGCGTGGCGCTCGCACGGGCGATGGCGCCCGGGCCGGCGCTGGTGCTGCTCGACGAGCCGTTCTCGAGTCTCGACGCCAGCCTGCGAGCGGGGCTTCGGCGCGAGGTCGAGCTGATCCTGCGCGACGCCGAGGCAACCGCACTGCTCGTGACTCACGATCAGGAGGAGGCCCTCTCGCTCGCCGACCGCCTGGCGGTGATGCGCGAGGGGCGCATCGTCCAGGTCGGCGCGCCCGAGGAGGTCTACGTCCGGCCGGCGAGCCGCTGGGCGGCGCAGTTCGTGGGCGAGGTGAACGTGCTCTCCGGAGTGGCGCACGGAAGCGGCGTCGAGACCGAGCTCGGCGTGTTCGACCTGCGCGCGCCCGCCAGCGGTTCCGTGCACGTTGCGGTGCGCCCGGAGCAGCTCGAGCTGCGCGCCGACCACGACGGCAACGCCGAGGTCGTGGCGCGCGAGTTCCGCGGCCACGACGTCCTCTACCGCCTGCGCCACGAGGCC
>Ga0081538_10001175_pt1 | contig 27654 bp, 27 predicted proteins | sample TabmetS5T2R1_FD_71022 | JGI IMG/M metagenome (GOLD analysis project Ga0081538, IMG submission 71022) | Tabebuia heterophylla rhizosphere microbial communities from the University of Puerto Rico - S5T2R1 | ecosystem: Host-associated > Plants > Roots > Rhizosphere ...
TCATCGTGTCCACCTGCTCGCGCAGGCGGTCGATGCCCTCGACCGCCTGGCGCATGCGCTGGGAGCCCTCGAAGTCGAACGGCTTCGTGACCACCCCCACCGTGAGCGCGCCGACCTCCTGCTTCGACACCTCGGCGATGACCGGCGCGGCGCCGCTACCGGTGCCGCCGCCCTCGCCCGCGGTCACGAAGACCATGTCCGCGCCCTTGAGGGCCTCCTTGATCTCGTCGCGGCTCTCGTTGGCAGCGCCGTAGCCGACCTCCGGGTTGGCGCCCGCGCCGAGGCCCTTGGTGAGCTGGTCGCCGATCTGCAGCTTGATGTCGGCGTCGCACATCTGGAGCGCCTGGGCGTCCGTGTTGACGGCGATGAACTCGACGCCCTTGAGGCCGGCATCCACCATCCGGTTGACGGCGTTCGTGCCCCCGCCGCCGATCCCGACGACCTTTATGACGGCCAGGTAGCTGCCCGTATCCATGGAGGGTGGTTCCTCTCTCCCGTCCCACCGCGCAAGCACTCGGCTCGGCCTACGTGCGCGCGCGGAACCGATGACTCAAGCGGTCATCGAGGGTTCCTCGATATCCGCAAAGACCGCACTGTAGGCGGGGTTCGCCGAAAGTGTCAACCGTCCTCGCAACAAATCGTGCACCTGAACACTCAACTTCGAGTCGAGGGTTGCATCAGATCTCAAGTCGAGGTTGAGAGTTGGCGGAGGGCGATTCAGCCGGCCGGCGCGGCCACGGCGCCGCCGCCTTCACCGCCGCTCACCGGGGCCGCCGGGGCCGGCTGCGTGGGAGTCGGTGGCGCCGTCTGCTCCGGCGCCGGGGCGGCCGGAGTCGTGCCCGCGGGCGGGATCGTGCCGTCCGCGGGGGGAATCGTCGCGTCCGCCGGCGCCGTGGCGGTCGGGTCGACGGAGGGCGGTGTGGTCGTGCCCTCGGGCGCGACCGGCGGCGTGGTCGACGTACTCCCGGCCGGCGCGACCGGGATGATCGTCTCCGCCGGCAGCCCGCCGACCGCCGGACGGCCCGGAATCCGCACGTCGACGTAGCTCGCGCCGCTCGCCTCGAGGTCGGCGAGCACGCGGACCGCCGCCGCCCACTTCGCCTGCAGGCGGGTCGTATCGCCGAAGATCAGCTCAGGCCCCTCCCTGAGCTCGGCCACGAGGCCCTCGTCCTTCTGGTCGTCCACGGTCGCGACCCGGGAGCGCAGCACGGCCGGCGCCGCGCCGGCCACCGCCGCGGCGTCGAGCGCGGAGCGGTCCTGGAGCCGCTCGGTCCCGAAGGCGCCATCCACCTCGACGGTGGGCAGCCGTCCCTCGACCGGCAGGCCGTGCAGGATGGTCCCGTCGCCGGCCACGGGCACGCGCCCGCCGTCTCCCACCGCGATCGCGGCCGGCACCTGCTCGACGACGTGGATCTGGAGCCCGTGCGGGAAGTCCGTCGTCACCTCGAGCTCCCGGACGACCGGGAACCCGGCCACCGCCCGTTCGAGCGCCTCGTGGTCGACGTTGAGCGTCGTCATCGTGCGGCCCGCCGCGCTGAGCGCCACCCGCACCCGCTCGGCGTCCGAAGTGCTGAGGCCCGTGACGGTCACGCGCTCGACCGCGACGAACGTGGAGTCGCGCAGCCAGAACTGGTAGCCGGCCGCGAGCAGGACTGAGGCCGCGGCCGCGAGCAGGAGATGCCGGCGCATCCGCGCCGAGAGGGCGGGGAGCCGGACCCGGCGAGGAAGCGCCCGTAGCCGCCCGACCGCCGTCGCCGCGCTCACCGCGCGTCGTCCTCCGGCCACAGCGCGGAGGCGTCGACCTCCCCCAGGAACTGGACCTCGGCCTCAAGCTCGATTCCGAAGCGCTCCCGCACGCGGCGCTTGCCCTCAGCCATCAAGGCGATCACGTCGGCCGTGGTCGCCTCGCCGGGGTTCTCGACGAAGTTCGCGTGCTTGTCCGAGAAGCGCGCGCCGCCGACCGCCAGGCCGCGGCAGCCGGCCTCGTCGAGCAGCACGCCGGCCGTGCGGCCCTGCGCGCGGGGGTCGTCGGGGTTCTTGAACGTGGAGCCGAAGGTCTTGATCCCCGACGGCTGCGCCGCCTTGCGGGCGGCACGCATCTCCGCCAGCGTCGCCTTCACGCCGTCGGGCTCCGCAGGGGAGAGCGCGAACGAAGCCCTGGCCACGACCTCGCGCGGGCCCAGGTTCGACCGGCGGTAGCTGAAGCCGAGCTGGTCGGGGGTGCGCCGGTCGCTGCCCTCCGGGGTCGCCAGCTCCACCCACTCGAGCACGCGCGAGAGGTCGCCGCCGTAGGCGTTCGCGTTCATCTTCACCGCGCCGCCGACGGTGCCGGGGATGTTCACGCCGAACTCGAGGCCGCTCAGCCCGGCGCGGGCCGCCTGGGCCGCGGCCTGGGGCAGCCGGGCGCCCCCGCCGCAGAGCAGGCGGTCGCCCTCCTGCTCGATGGTGGCCAGCGAGCCGTCCAGCTTCATGACGAGTCCTCGGAATCCTGCATCCGCTATCAGCAGGTTCGATCCCGAGCCGACCACTCCTACCGCGATCTGCTCGGCGTCCGCCCAGGCGAGCAGCTCGGCCAGGCGCGCAGGCGAGTCGGGGCGGGCGAAGTAGTCGCCCGGGCCGCCCGTGCGGATCGTGGTCAGGCGGGCGAGCGGGTAGTCGCGCTCGACTCCCTGGGGCACGGTCATGCGACGAGCCTCCGGGCCAGATCGTCGACGTTCCCGGCCCCGAGCGTCAGGAGCAGGTCCCCCTCGCGCAGCTCGGCGGCGAGCATCCGCTCGGCGTCCTCCAGCCGGGGGAGCCACCAGACCGGCCGGCCGCCGGCGGCGTCGGCCGCGGCCTGGGCCACGAGCAGGCCGCTCACGCCGGGAAAGTCCGCCGGGTCCTCGCGCGCGGGATAGACGTCGAGGACGACCACGAGGTCGGCGAGGGCCAGCGCGCGGCCGAACTCGCGCGCAAGCAGCTTGGTGCGTGAGTAGAGGTGGGGCTGGAAGCAGGCAACGAGCCGGCCGGTGGCGAGCGGACGCGCCGCCTCGAGGGTGGCGCGCACCTCGGTGGGATGGTGGGCGTAGTCGTCGACCACGAGGGCGCCGGTGGCGGTGCGGCCGATCTCCTCGAAGCGGCGGCCGGCGCCCGTGAAGCCGCGCAGGGGCCCCGCCGCCTCGCCCGGCTCCACCCCGGCGGCGCGGCAGGCGGCCAGCGCCGCGAGCGCGTTGAGGATGTTGTGTCGCCCCGGCACCCGCAGCTCGACGGCGGTGCCGTCGACCTCGAAGCGCGATCCGCCGGGAAGGAGCTCGACCGACCCGGCCCGGACGTCGCCGGCGTCGATGTCGTAGCTGAGCGCCTCGGTGCCGAGGTCCACGCCCGGGCCGAGGATCCGCAGCGCGGCCGGGCGCGCGAACTCCGTGAAGGCCTCCTCCAGCTCGCCGAGCGTCGCGTACGTGGAATGGTGGTCCAGCTCGACGTTCGTGACCACGGCCACCTCACGGCTGAGCTTCAGGAACGACCGGTCGGATTCGTCCGCCTCGATCACCGCCCACTCCCCCTCGCCCCACGACGCGTTGGTGGCCGCCGAGCGCAGCTCGCCGCCGATCAGGAAGGCCGGGTCGCGCCCGCTCTCGCGCAGCACGTGGGCCGCCATCGAGGCCGTGGTCGTCTTCCCGTGGGTTCCGCTGACCGCGATGGTGCGCTTCATGGCCGACAGCTCGCCGAGGAGGTCGCCCCGGTGGAGGATCGTGGCGCCGGCCGCGCGGGCCGCCGAGAGCTCGGGGTTGTCATCCGGGATGGCCGTGGAGACGATGAGCTCGGCCCCGGGCGGGTAGTTGGCGGCGTCGTGGCCGATCGCGGGCTCGATGCCGGCCGCCCGGAGGTGGTCGCAGGCGGGCGAGTCGACCTTGTCGGAGCCGGTCACCCGCGCCCCGAGCGCATGGGCGACGAGAGCCAGCCCGCTCATGCCGGCCCCTCCGATTCCCACGAAGTGCAGGCTGCGACCGGTGAAGGGCATCGCGCGCGGACCTTAGTGCTCCCCGCGACGGTTCCCCATTGCCGCGCCGCGGGTGCCGGCGTACCCTGCCGGCACGGGGGCGTACGCGGGGACAGACAGGATGTCGCCACTGCGGCTGCTTGCGGCCGCCGTGCTTGCGAGCGTGCTCGCGCTGCTTGCGCCGGCCGCCCCGGAGGCCCAGGCCGCGAACTGCCAGGCGCCGTCGATCAACGGCACGGCGGCGGTGGGAAGCACGCTGACCGCGACCGCGGGGGAATGCTCGGACATCTTCGCCCCCAACGTCCAGGTCGCGTGGTACCGCTGCAGCTCGAACACGGCGTCGTCGTGCGCCGCGCAGCCCGTCAAGGCGGCCCAATCGAGCCCGTCGTCGTACACGCCGGGGACGGCCGACGTGGGATGGCGGCTCGGCGTGAAGCAGACGGCCGACGGGGGACTCCCGCCGGGCACTGACGTGGACTGGGCCTTCACGGCGGTGATCCCGCAGCCGGCATCTCCACCGCCCCCACCCCCACCGCCCGGCGGCGGTGGAGGCGGCGGCGGGAGCGCAGCGCCGCTTCTCTCCCCCTTCCCCATCGTCACGATCGCCGGCCGCCTCATCCGGCGCGGCGCGCGCCTGACGCGGCTCTCTGTGCGTGGCCCGTCGGCTTCGAGCGTGCGCGTGCGGTGCCGCGGACGGAGTTGCCGCAGGCGATCGGCTCGCGCCACCATCGGCCCGCGCGGATCGGTGCGGATCCCGCGCTTCCAGCGCCGCTTCCGAGCGGGCACCGTGCTCGAGGTGCTGGTCACGAAGCCGGGCTTCGTGGGGAAGTACACCCGCTTCCGGATCCGTAGGCGGCGGCCGCCGCTGCGGACCGATCTCTGCGTACAGCCTGGCGCCACCACCGGATCCGCCTGCCCGGCATGAGGCCGGTCGCAGTCGTCGTCCTCGCAGTGGCGGCGTTCGCGACGACATTCGCCCTCGGTCGCTCCGAAGGCGAGGAGCCGGCCAGAGCGACCGCCGCTCCGGTGGCGATCGACCCGCCACCGTCCGCGCCGGCGCCGACGCTCGCGGCCGCCCGGGGACTACCGGAGCTGCGCGTGCGCGCCGTTCGCAGGAAGAAGAAGGCCGCCCGCCCGAGGCCCGAGCCGATCGCGGCCCCGGCTCCCGCGCCGGCCCCCGTGGCTCCTCCCGCCCCCACGCCCGCGCCGGCCCCCGCTCCCGCCCCCGCGCCTGCGCCCCCGCCTGCCCCGGCCCCGGCCCCGGAGCCGGCGCCCCCACCCTCGACCCCCTTCTACGACGAAGGCTGATGGCGCTCGCGGTCCCCCGCCCCACCGCCCCGCGATTCACGGCCATCGCGCCGGCCGCCCTGGCGGTGGGACTCGCGGCACTCGCCGGCCACCTCGCTTCAGGCGTCCAGGGAGGCGGCGAGGGAAGCGAGACGATCTCCGCCGGCGGCGTCCACATGGTCGCGCCGGAGGGCTGGCGGGTCGAGCGCCAGGCGGCGGCGCGCGCGCCCGGCGGCCAGGGCCTGGCCGTGGTCCGCTTCTTGCCGGGGGTGGTGTTCGCGCGCGAGCTCGCGCCGGCGCCCCCGGACGCCGTTCGCCTTGGCGAGCTCGAGGCGTACCGGTGGCGCGGCGCCCGGACGACGCTGGCCGCCCCGACGAGCGAAGGCGTGGCCGTCGTCTCCTGCAGCGGCCCGGCCCGCGCGGTGAGGCAGTGCGAGCGGGCCGCCGCAACGCTCGAAGCACGGGGGGCGCCGGCCTCCCTGGACACACTCGGCTTCTACGCGAGCCACCTCCGTATCGCCATCGACCGCCTCGAGCGGCGGCGCCGGGCGGCCCTGCGAGCGGACCCGACCGCGGCGGCGACGGGTGCGCGTGACGCGTACGAGTCGGCGGCGCGCTCGCTGGGCGACCTCGCGCCGCCTGCGGCGGCGGAGGAGGCGAACGAGGAGCTGGTGGGCGCGCTTCGGGCGGCGGGCGCCGCCTACGGGGAGCTCGGGCGGGCGGCGCGCCGCGGGCGGCGGCGCGCTTACGCGGCGGCGGCGCGTGAGGTGCGGCGACGCGAGGCCGCCGTGCGCGCGGTTCTTGCCGGCATGGCGCCGCCGGCCGCTGAACGGCAGCGGTAAAGGGTGGGGGCTTGTCGATTTAGGGGGCCGTTTTGGCCCTGAAAGTCGACAAGCACTCCCTCGCGCCGCCCCCTCACTGCCCGTCGTCCGACCCCGCCAGCGCCATGAGCTCGTCCGCGATGCGCTCCGCCGCGTCCGGGCGGGCGACCGAGCGCGCCGCCTTCGCCATCGCGGCCATCCGTGCCGGCGCGCCCAGCAGGGACGCCACCTCTCGTGCGAGCCGCGGGCCGTCCAGCTCGGCGTCCGGCACCACCACCGCCGCCCCGGCGCGCTCGGCCCATCGGGCGTTCTTCGTCTGGTGGTCCGCCGTGGCATGGGGGAACGGGATCAGCACGGAAGGCAGGCCCGCCACGAGCAGCTCCTGGACGCCTCCGCCCGCCCGTGCCACCGCCAGGTCGGCCGCGGCCAGCGCGTCGGCGAACGGCTCGATGTAGGGGTGGAGGTGGTAGTGCGACGGGGAGCCGAGCTCGTCGAGGCGGCGGCGCAGGTCGTCGTGGTCGCGGCGGCCCGAGGCGTGCAGCACCGCTCCCGGGGCGGCCGTCCCGAACGCGTCGAGCGCCGCGTCGTTCAGGCGGCGCGCACCCAGCGACCCCCCGAACACGAGCACGCACGGCTCCTCCGCGCCGATGCCGAAGCGCGCCCGAGCCGCCGATCGGTCGCCCAGGCCGGTTCCGGCCGGGACCGGCCGCCCGCTCACCACCCACTTCGACCCCTCGCGGCCCTCGATCGGGAACGCGAGGAAGACGCGCCGAGCCAGCGGCGCGAGCAGCCGGTTGGTCACGCCCAGGTGGCTGTCCGCCTCGGTGAGGACCAGCGGCCGGCGCAGCGAGAACGCCGCGAGGCCGACCGGTCCCGCCGCGTAGCCGCCCCCGCCCAGGACCGCGTCGGCGCCGAGCCGCCGGAGCAGCGTCCGAGCGGTCTTCGTCGCTCCCCCGGCGAGCAGCACCGCCCGCGCCGCGCGCAGCGGGTTGCGCCGGTCGATGCCCTGCACGCGGATGCGGTGGAACGGGTAGCCCGCCGCCGGCACGAGCTCGGCCTCGGCACGCTCTCCTCCCACGAACTCGACCCGCGCACCGCGGGCGCGCAGCGCGTCAGCGACCGCCAGCGCCGGCACGACGTGCCCGGCCGTCCCGCCCGCGGCGATCACGATCGTGGGCATCGCGTCCTCCGTCGATGGCCTGGAGCCGCCGCCCGCGCGACCGGCCGCCCGTCGCGGCCACGTCGAGGAGGAGCCCCATCGCACCCATCAGCACGATCAGGTTCGTGCTGCCGTACGAGAGGAACGGCAGCGGCACCCCCGTGAGCGGCGCCATCCCCATCACGGCGAAGAAGTTGAGCGTGGCCTGGCACAGGATCAGCGAGGTCACGCCGGCCGCCAGCAGCTTGGCGTGCAGGTCGCGCGCCAGCTTGGCGGCGCGAAGCCCGGCGTAGGCGATCATCCCGTACAGCCCGATCACGCCCAGGATCCCGATCAGGCCGAGCTCCTCGCCTATGATCGCCAGGATCATGTCCGTGTGCGCCTCGGGCAGGTAGAAGATCTTCTGCACCGACTCGCCGAGGCCCACTCCGAAGAACCCGCCGGAGCCGATCGCGGTCAGCGCCTGCACGGCCTGGAAGCCGCTGTCGCCCGCGTCGGAGAAGGGGTCCAGGAACGACGTGAGCCGCTCGCGCCGGTAGGGCTCGACCAGCGCCACCAGGATCGCCAGGCCCGCCAAGACGCCGAAGATGCCGCCCAGGAGCCGGACCGGCGTGCCGGCCGCGATGAGCACGGCGCCGACCGCGAAGCAGATCGTCATCGCCGTGCCCATGTCCGGCTGCTTGAGCAACAGCAGGCAGGCCGCGCCCACCACGAGCAGCAGCGGCTTGACGAGCCCGCCGAGCGTCTTCGTGGTCCGTGGCCGCGCCGCCAGCACCTGCGCCGCGTAGAGCACGAGCGACACCTTCAGCATCTCCGAGGGCTGGAACTGCAGCGGGCCGGCGCCGAGCCAGCGCGTGGCGCCGTTCACCGTCACGCCGAGCCCCGGCAGCATCACCGCGATCGTCAGGCAGAACGACACCACGAGCGCGATCGGCGTGAGGGCGCGGATCACCCCCAGCCCGTGCCGCGAGGCCGCATGCATCACGACCAGCCCGATCAAGCCGCAGACGACGTAGCGCTTCAGGTAGTAGGAGGCGTCGCCCGACCCGCTCAGGAGCGACTCCGCGGAGCTCGCCGAGTAGACCATCACGGCGCCGAACGCGAGCAGGCATAGCGTGGCCGTGTAGAGGATCGAGTACTCGATCGGTCGCTTGCGGGCGCGCGGCGGCGGGGCCATCCGGCCTTCCTTCGACGCGCACGCGCGTATTCATGCTCGCGGGACCAAGGACCTGAAGCGGTCGCCGCGCTCCTCGTAGTCGCGGAACTGGTCGTAGCTCGCGCAGGCCGGCGACAGGAGGACGACCTCGCCCGGACGGGCCGCCGCCGAGGCCTCGCCCACGGCGGTGTCGAGGTCGCCGCAGCGGTGGAGCGGCACCCCCGCCGGCGACAGGTCCGCGGCAAGCCGCTCCGCCGCCTCCCCGATCAGATAGCAGGCCCGGCAGCGCCCCCGCACCGCCTCGCGGAGCCCCCCGAATCCGCCCCCCTTGAGGCTGCCGCCCAGGATCGCGTGCACGCCGCCGTCGAACGACTCGATCCCGCGCAGCGCCGACGACACGTTGGTGGCCTTCGAGTCGTTCACGTACAGCACGCCGTCGACCGTCCCCACCTCCTCGAGCCGGTGCGGCACGCCCGCGAAGCCGCGCAAGGCGGCCGCCACCGCTTCGGCGGGGACGCCCGCGGCCAGCGCCGCCGCCGAGGCCCCCATCGCGTTCTCCAGGTTGTGTGGCCCGCGCAGCCGGATCTCGTCCGCCGGCAGAGGCAGCTCGGCCGGGTCGCCTAACACGACCCGCCGCGCCGCGCCCGGCAGCTCGAAGCCGGGTGGCGCGATCGCCACCTGGTCCGGCCCCTGGTTCGCGAAGAGGCGCAGCTTCGCGTCCCTGTAGGCCTCGAACGAGCCGTGCCGGTCGAGGTGATCCTCGGTGAGGTTGAGGAGCACGGCGACGTCGGGCGCCAGCTCCAGCGAGTCCTCGGCCTGGAAGCTCGACACCTCGCACACGACCGTGGCATCCGGCTCGATCGCGCCGACCAGGGAGGCGAGCGGCGTGCCCACGTTCCCGGCCACCGCCACCGGCAGCCCGGCCTCGCGCCAGATCGCCCCGAGCAGCTCCGTGGTCGTCGTCTTGCCGTTGGTCCCGGTCACCGCGACGAAGCGCTGCGGGAGGAGCCGCCAGGCCAACTCGAGCTCGCCGACCACCGGCAGGCCTCGCTCGCGCGCCGCGGCGATGACGGGCGCCTCGTTCGGCACGCCCGGGCTCTTGACCACGCAGGCGGCGTCCGCGAGCAGCTCCACGCCGTCCACGCCGACGTGCGCGTCGACCTCCGGCGGCACGTCCGGGCGCCCCGAGTCCGTCCCGACCACCCGCCCGTGCGGCGCCAGCATGCGCGCCGCGGCCACCCCCGACCGGGCCAGCCCGACCACGAGATAGGGGCCGGCGGGAAGCGGCGGCCTCAAATCGACTGCTGGTAGAGGGTGAACCCGATCGCGGCGCAGATGGCGGCGACGATCCAGAAGCGAAGGATGATCTTGGTCTCCGACCAGCCCACCAACTCGAAGTGATGGTGGATCGGCGCCATCAGGAACACGCGCCGGCGAAAGCGCTGGAAGGCGATCACCTGGATCGCGACCGAGAGCGCCTCGATCACGAAGATCCCGCCGATCACGATCAGCAGCACCTCGGTCTTCGTGATCACCGCCAGCCCTGCGATCGCCCCGCCCAGGCCCAGCGAGCCGGTGTCGCCCATGAAGACCGACGCGGGGAACGAGTTGAACCAGAGGAAGCCCACGCAGGCCCCGATCAGGCACGCGCACAGCAGCGCCAGGTCGAGCTGGACGGGCGCCCTCCCCCCGCCGGTGATGAAGGTCATCGCGGTGAACGCGAGGAAGACGATCGCGCAGCAGCCGGCGGCGAGGCCGTCGAGGCCGTCGGTCAGGTTCACCCCGTTCGTGGCGCCGGCCAGGACGAGGAAGATCAGCACCGGGTAGGCCATCCCGAGGTCGACGGAGGCGTCGACCACGCGCAGGTTGAGGGTGGGCTCGTACTCGATGTACTCGGTCACGAGCAGCCACAGCCCGATCGCGGTGAGCGCCTGGACCAGCAGCTTGGTCCGGCCCGAGACGCCGAGCGAACGCCGCTTGCGGAGCTTGAACATGTCGTCGGCGAACCCGAGCGCCCCCATCGCCAGGGCCGTGCCCAGCACGGCCAGGCTCGCCGCGCGGTACTCGGACAGGATCAGGAACGGCACGCAGACGGCGAGGAAGATCGACAGCCCGCCCATCGTGGGCGTGCCCGCCTTGCCGTGGTGGCCGGCCGGCCCCTCCTCCCGGATGTGCTGGCCGAACTCCTTGATGCGCAGGTACTCGATGAAGCGCGGCCCCAGGAACATGCAGATGAGCAGGGAGGCCATGCCTCCGATGAGGATCTCGCCGAGCATGCGCCGCTAGTGGCCTCGTCCGAGAGCACGGTCGCGGCTCGGCGAGCGTGAACCGAGCATGACGGTGCACGGGGGCGCAGCCAATGCAGCGCAGTGGCGAGCACCGCGGGTGCCGTCAGGCGAAGGTTCGCAGCCGCCGAACGCGATCGTGGTTGAGGACGGGGCCACTATTAAGCCAGGACCCGCTCCAGGCCCACTGACCGCGACCCTTTGATGAGCACCCGGTCGCCGGGCCGGGCCAGCTCCTCCAGCAGCACGCCGGCCTCCTCGGGCGTGGCGACGGGATGCGTCTCGCCGTCGAAGCCGTCGGTGTAGGCGAGCGCGTCCTCGCCCACCGGCACGAGCACGTCGATCCCGAGGGCGGCGGCCTGCGCCGCGATCTCACGGTGGTAGCGCTCGGAGTCGGGCCCCAGCTCGGCCATCGTGCCGAGCACGGCGATCCGCCGCTCCGCCTCGCTGGCCGAGAGATGCTCCAGTGCCGCCCGCATCGACATCGGGTTGGCGTTGTAGCAGTCGTTCACCACGGTCACGCCGCCGGGCAGCTCCACAACCTCGCCGCGCATCGAGGAGAAGCGCACCTCCACCCGCCCCCCGACCCCGACCCCGAGCGCCCGCGTGGCCGCCACGGCGGCGAGCGTGTTCAGCAGGTTGTACGGCTCCGAGTAGGACAGCTCGAGGTCGACCATCTCCTCGCGCGCCTCGATCTCCGCGTGCCCGCGGTCGAAGGACAGCAGCTTGACCTGGCCCGCCGGCCCGAACGTCCAGGTGTCGACGTCGTCGCGCAGGTGGGCGTCCAGGAGCGGCTCGCTGGCCGGCACGACGCACGCGGCGCCCGGCTGCAGGTCGCGGATCAGCTCCGCCTTCGCCGCGGCCACCCGCTCCACGGTGCCGAGCAGCTCGAGATGGACCGGGCCGACGTTCACGATCACCCCGACGTCCGGCTCGGCCACCGCCACCAGCTCGGCGACCTGCCCCTCCCCCCGCATCGCCATCTCGAGCACGAGCGCCTCGGTGCCGCGGCGCGCCTCGAGGATCGTTAGCGGCAGGCCGATCTCGGTGTTCCAGTTCTCGCGGCTGGCGTGGGTGACGAGCCGCGAGCCGAGCAGCGCGGCGAGGATGTCCTTGGTCGACGTCTTGCCGGTCGACCCGGTCACCCCCACCACCTTCGCCCCGAGCTCGCGCCGCCACGCCCGCGCCAGCGCATGCAGGGCGGCCAGCGGGTCTTCCACGGCGATCACGGCGGCCGCGCTGCAGGCCGAGTGGCCGACGGTCCCCTCGGTCGCCGCCAGCGCCAGCTCGCGGTGCTCGCGCCCGACGATCGCGCCCCAGGCGCCGGCCTCGAGCGCGGCGGCGGCGTACTGGCCCCCGTTCGCGCTGGCGCCCGGCAGCCCGACGAACAGGTCACCGGGTTGCACGACGCGCGAGTCGATCACCGCCCGCTCAGGCCCGGCGCGCTCCGGGTCGCCGGCGGCGAGCTCGCCGCCGGCGGCGGCCGCGACGCGAGCGGCGGACAGGTCGATCACGCACGCGCCCCCAGCCGGGTGCGGATCGCCTGGCGCGCCTCGCCGACGTCGTCGAACGGCTCCTTGCGGCCATTCTCGAACTCCTGGCCCTGCTCGTGGCCCTTGCCGGCGATCACGACGACGTCGCCGGGCTCCGCCGTGTCGATCGCGAGCGCGATCGCGCGGCGGCGGTCCGTCTCGCGCTCGGCGTCGGGGCCGGCGCCCTCCATGATCTCGTCGACGATCGCCTCCGGCTGCTCGCTGCGGGGGTTGTCGGAGGTCACGAGCACGCGGTCGGCCAGCCGGCGCGCCGCCGCGCCCATCAGCGGGCGCTTGCCGCGATCGCGGTCGCCGCCGGCGCCGAACACCACGTGAAGCCGTCCCTGGGTCACCTGGCGCGCCGCCGCGAGCACGTTCTCGAGCGCCTCGGGGGTGTGGGCGTAGTCCACGAGCACGCCGAAGTCCTGCCCTTCGTCGACCGGCTCGAACCGCCCCGGCACGCGGCCGAACGAGGGCAGCGCGGCGACGACGGCGTCCGCCGGCACGCCCAGGGAGCGCACCGCCGCCACGGCGCCGAGCACGTTCTGCACGTTGAAGAGCCCCGGGAGCGGCGAGCGCAGCTCGAGCTCGCCGTCGGGCGTCTCGCAGCGGAAGCTCGAGCCCATCAGGTCGAACTCGACGTCGCGGGCGCGGTAATCGGCCTCCCGGTCGACGGCAAACCTCACGCAATCGACCTCGCCGGCGATGCGCCGCCCGTACTCGTCGTCGACGTTCACCACCGACAGCCCGGGCTCCTCGAACAGGCGACGCTTCGCCGCGAAGTACGCCTCCATCGTCTCGTGGAAGTCCAAGTGGTCCTGGGTGAGGTTGGTGAAGATCCGGCCTGCGAAGCGGATGCCGGCCGCCCGCCCCAGCTCGAGCGCGTGTGAGGAGACCTCCATGGCGCAGGCGCGGTCGCCGCCCTCGAGCATCCGGCGAAAGGTGGCCTGAAGGTCGATCGCCTCCGGAGTCGTGCGCTCCACCTCCTCCTCCACTCCCCCCACTACGCGCTTGACCGTGCCCAGCAGTCCACACTGGCGGCCGTCCGCCTCCAGCAGGTGCCGCAGCAGGAAGGCGGTGGTGGTCTTCCCGTTGGTGCCTGTCACGCCCACCACCTCGAGCTCGGCGGTCGGGTCGCCGTAGAAGCGGGCCGCGGCAGGGCCCATGGCGGCGCGCACGTCGTCCACGACGATCTCCGGGACCCCCAGCCCGAGCGGGCGCTGGCAGACGAGCGCCACCGCGCCGCGCTCGACCGCGTCGGGAGCGAAGTCGTGGCCGTCGGCCCGGAAGCCGGGAACGCAAAAAAAGAGCGTCCCCGGCGTGACGCTGCGGCTCGAGTAGGCGAGCCCCGAGACCTCGACCTCGGGGGCATCGATCCCCATCAGGTCTCGAAGGGTCATGAGTGCGCGTGCAGGATACCCACCGAACCCCTCAGCATCTCGGGTGCGGCTGCCGATACACAGTCTGTGAGCGGCACAGCGCTGAATGCGCTCGCACGCCTTGCCGAGCGCACATTCCCGAGCTTCTCCGAGGCGGCCGACGCCGTCCTCGACCTGCTGGAGGCAGAGCTCCCGGCCGGCTCGGTGCTGGTCGGCCAGGTCGACTGGGACGGGGGCGAGTACCGCCTCATCGACGTCCGGGGCGACGCCGCGGCCACGCTCCGCCCGGGCTCCACGCTCCCGCTCTCGGACCCCGGCAACGGCCTGCTCGACTCCGAGACGCTCGCCTCCCTGTCGGTTCGCAGCTACCTCGCGGTCCCGCTCGAGACGAGCGTCGCGGGCGGCGCGATCACGGTGTGCGCCCTCGCGGCCGGCACCGACCTCTACACCCGCTCGCACCTGGACCTGATCGCGGTGGCCGGCCGTCTCCTCGCCCACGAGTGGGAGAGCGTCAAGTGGCGCGCGGACCTGCGCCGCCTGAGCGAGCGGCTGCGCGACCCGGAGAAGACCGACCAGCTCACCGGCCTCCCCAACCGCACCAGCTTCGAGGAGGCGCTCGAGCGCGAGTGGCGGCTGACCGAGCGCGGCAGCACCGACTCGTTCGTGGTGGTGCTGCGCCTGCTGAACCTCGGGGACGTGAGCGACGGGCTCAAGGAGCTGCTGCTGAAGGACGCGGCCGAGGTACTGGAGGGGGCGATTCGCCGCAGCGACCACGCCGGGCGCCTCGGCGACGACACCTTCGGCACCGTGCTCGTCGGCTGCAAGGGCCGCGAGGGCGCGGACGCGTTCTACGCGCGCTTCGAGCAGGCGCTCGCGCGCGTGGGCAAGCAGCGTCCGGCGGCGCTCGAGCTGGCCCATTCGATCAAGGCGCTGGGTGACTGCGAGTCGCCCGAGCAGGCCCTCGAGGAGGCCCTGCCGGTATGAGCGCCGGGACCAAGAAGGGGGGCGCCTCAAAGGGCCCGAAGGGCGTGGTCCCGCCGAGCGGCGACGGGCGCTCGGGCTTCCTGAGCGACGTGATCGTCGAGCTCGGCTTCGCCTCGCGCGAGACCGTCGAGCAGGCGGTGCGCGAGGCGCGCAGCCCGGGCACGACGGTCGCGCGGGTGCTTGTCGACACGGGCGCGATCACCGAGGAGCAGCTCGCGCGCGCGACGGCCGAGCGGCACGGGATCGACTACATCGACTTGACCGGCTTCCAGGTCGACGCGGCCGCGGCCAACCTGATCAAGCCGACCGCCGCCAGGCGCTACCAGGCGGTGCCGGTCGCCTATCTGGGCAGCGACCTGCTGGTGGCGATGGCCGACCCGGCCGACGCCCTCGGCGTGAACGACATCGCGGTGATGACGAAGCTCGAGGTGCGCCCGGCAGTGGCATCGCGCCCGACGCTCCAGGCGCTGCTCGACGCGCTGCCGCTCGACGAGTCCGGCTGGGACATGGACGCCGAGCCCGGCGCCGCCGCCGTGGAGACGGACGAGGCCGAGGCCGAGCCGGAGGCCGCGCCAGAGGAGCCCGCCTCCTCTGCCTACTTCTGGCAGGAGGGAGGCGGCGAGGAGCTGCCGGCCGCGCCTCCGCCCGCCGCCGAGGGCGGCGAGGCGTCGCAGCTCCGCGACGAGCTCGACGCGCTGAAGCGCCAGCTCGCCGGCGCCGAGGCGAAGCTCAAGGGCGAGGCCAAGCCGGCGGAGGACGCCGAGGGACCGGCGCTGCGCGCCAGGCTGGCGGCGGCCGAGGCCGAGCTCGAGGAGGCGCGCGACCGCGTCCGCGAGGCCAAGGAGGTCGGCGCCGAGCTGGAGAGCCTGCGCGAGAAGCTCGCCGCCGCCGAGTCCGGCCTCGACCAGGCCACCTCCCGCGCCCGCGAGGGCGACGCCGTGGCCGCCGAGGCCGAGGACCTGCGCTCCAAGGTCACGCAGCTGAAGCACGAGGGCGACGAGCTGCGCTCGGAGCTCCGCCGCGTGGGTGCGGACGCGGAGGTCCGCACGGGCGAGCTCGAGTCGCTCCGGTCGAAGCTCACCGGCGCCGAGACCGAGCTGGTGCGCGTGCGGGCCGAGGCCGATGCACGGGGCTCGGAGGCGGAGGCCATGCGGACCCGCGCGGAGAGCGCCGAGCGCGAGGCCGAGCAGGCGCTCCGCCGCGCCACGGAGGCCGAGCAGCAGGCCGACCAGTCACGCCGGCGCGCTGCGGAGCTGGAGCGCGATGCGGCCACGGCGCAGCGGCTCGCCGACGAGCTCGAGGCCGCCGACGCGCGCGCCGAGCAGGCCCGCCAGGCCCTGACGCAGCTGCGCGAGGAGACCGATCGCGAACGCGAGCAGGCGGCCGTCAACGAGCGTGACATGCGCGACCAGCTGGCCGACGCCGAGCGCCGCCGCGCCGATCTCGAGCGGCAGCTCTCCGAGGTGGAGGGCGCAGCCTTCGCCGCCGAGCGGTCGTTCGAGGAGCTCCGCCTGGCGCAGCGCCGCATGCGGGGCGCCCTGCGCGCCCTGGCGGACCCGGACGCGCCGGAGTAGCGGGCAGCCCGCCCGCCGTGCCGCAAGCACCCGGCTCGGCCGGGTGCGCAGCGGATGGACTACTGCGGCGGGATCTTCAGGTACGGCAGCGCGAACTCCATGATGCGCTCGAACGCGGGCGCGGCCACCGTCCCGCCGTAGATGTCGCCGCGCGGCTCGTCGACCATCACGGACACGAGCAGGCGCGGGTTGCGGGCGGGCGCGTAGCCGATGAACGAGGCGACGAAGTCGGTCTTCGAGTAGGTGCCGTTCTCGGCCTTCTCGGCGGTTCCGGTCTTGCCGGCCAGGGTGTAGCCGTCGACCGACGCCTCGGCTGCCGTCCCCCCGGCGGCCAGCACGCCCTCGAGCATGCGAGAGACCTGCATCGCCGTCTGCCGCGACAGCACCCGCTTTCCGGGCTTCCGCTCGCCGGCCACGATGTAGGGCCGGCGCATCACACCGCCGTTCGCGATCGCCGTGTAGGCCGTGGCCATCTGGATCGGCGTGACCGAGATGCCCTGGCCGATCGGCATGTTCCCGATCGAGGAGCCGGAGTAGTCGTCGACGTCCAGCACGATGCCCTGGTTCTCGCCCGGCAGGTCGACGCCCGTGGGCTTCGAGAACCCGAACCGCCGCACCCAGCGATCGAAACGCGTGGCGCCGAGTCTCAGCCCGACCATGACCGTGCCGACGTTCGACGAGCGGGCCAGGATGTCGGCGGTGGTGAGCGTCCCGCCGCCGCCGTCGTGCGCCTCGCCGATCACGCGGTCCGCGACCTGGATCTGGGCCGGCACCTGGAACTGCGTGTCGGGCTCGATCAGGCGCTCCTCGAGCGCGCCCGCGACCGTGAAAGCCTTGAACGTCGAGCCCGGCTCGTAGTTGAACTGGATGGCGCGGTTCTGCGTCGCGTAGGCGGGCGACCCACTCACGTTGTTGGCGTCGACCCGCGGCCAGTTCGCCAGCGCGAGGATCGCGCCCGTGCGCGGGTCCATCACGAGCGCGGTCGCACCGGCCGGCTGGTAGGTCAGGCCCACCTCGCCGAGCACCGCCTCCACGCGCTCCTGGATGGCCGCGTCGAGCGTGAGGCGCAGGTCCTCGCCCGCCTCGGCGCGCTCGGTCTCGATCAGGCTGACGGGCTCGCCGAGGGCGTCCTTCACGAGCCGTCTGCGGCCGTCGTCGCCGGCGAGCTCCTCGTCCTCGGAGTACTCGAGCCCGGACAGGCCGGTGTTCTCGGTGCCGACCATGCCGAGCACCTGCGATGCGAGGTGCCCCTGCGGGTAGCTGCGCTTGGGCTCTACGACGGTGTCGATCCCCTCGATGTGGAGCTCTTCGATCTGGTGGCCGAGCGAGGCGTCCATCTTGCGGCGCAGGTAGACGAAGCCCTGGTCGCGGTCGCTCAGCTTCTCGAGCAGCTCCTCTTCGGTGCGGCCGATCAGCGGCGCGAGCCTCGCCGTCACCTCGGCCGGGTTGTCGATCAGGAAGGGGTGGGCGAAGACGGTGACCGCGTCCTCGGACACGGCGAGCTCGAGCTCGTGGCGGTCGAGGATCGTGCCCCGGCGCGCCGGCACCACGAGGTCCTCGACCTGCTGTTCGACCGCGCGGTCGCCGAGCGCGCCGGACTTGACGGTCCCGAGCCAGGTGGCGCGGGCGGTGGCGGCGCCGAGCAGCAGCAGGAAGAGGGCGAACAGGAGCCCGATCCGGCGCTGGACGAGCTTCATCCCCTACTCGGGCGGGACGAGGGTCGAGTTGGTCGGGGCGATGATTCGCTTGGAAGCGTTGTGGGCGTCCAGCTTCGGCTTCGACTGCAGGTAACGGACCTCGCCCGCGGCCGGGTACACGAGCCCCACCGCGGCGGCGGCCTCCTGGATCCGCTCGCTGCTGGCGAGACGGGCATAGTCATGACGGAGGCGATCGTTTTGGCGCTTCACCTCCGCCGCCCGGTCCGCCATCTGCGTGATCTCTCGATTCATCTGCAGCAGGTCGACGTTGAAGAAGACGATCCCGGCCAGTAGCACGCCGATGAGGGCGATCCAGGCTCGACCGGTCAACAGGGCGTCGAGGATGCGTGCGCCGCGCGGGGGCGTGGCCGCGCGCGCGGCTCGCGGGCGGCCGGAGACGCGCCGTGGCGGTCGGCGTGCAGGAGCCGAGTGCGCGGGGGCGGTGGCCGCGCGCGCCATCAGGCCGCCTCCCCCGCGCCGAGCTTCCGCGCCGCCCTCAGGCGCCCCGACTTCGCGCGCGGATTGCTCGCCACCTCGCCGGGCGTGGGCGCCAGCGCGCGGCCGGTCAGCAGCTCCGCCTCGGGCTCGTGGCCGCAGACGCACACCGGGAAGTCCGGCGGGCAGATGCAGCCGCGCGCCCTCGCCGCGAGGAAGCGCTTCACGCGCCGGTCCTCCAGCGAGTGGAAGGAGATCGCGGCCAGGCGCCCGCCGTCGCGCAGGACGCTCCAGGCCAGCGGGAGCGCGCGGTCGAGCGAGTCGAGCTCGCCGTTCACCGCGATACGCACGGCCTGGAAGACGCGCTTGGCCGGGTGCCCCCCGCCGAAGCTCCGCCGCACGGCGGCCGGCAGGGCCGCCTCGATCGCCTCGACCAGCTCGCCGGTCGTCTCGATCGGCGCGCGGCGCCGCCGGCGGACGATCTCGCGCGCGATCCGGCGCGCGTGCGGGTCCTCGCCGAGGCGCCTGATGACCTGGGCGAGCTGGCGCTCGTCCCACTCGTTGACCACGGCCCGGGCGTCCAGCTCCTGGCCGGGGTCCATGCGCATGTCGAGCGGAGCGTCGTAGGAGTACGAGAAGCCGCGCTCGCGGGCGTCGACCTGCATCGATGAGACCCCGAGATCCAGATAGGCGATGTCGGCCTCCTGCCCTTCGTCCGCGAGCAGCGCGAGGCCGTCGGCGTAGTCCATCCTGAGGAAGCGCGTCTCGCACGCCACCTCGGCGGCCAGCTCGTCGAAGCGGCGCTCGGCGGCGGGGTCCCGGTCGATGCAGACGAGCGTGCCGGCGGGGCCGAGGCGGTCCGCCACGAGCCGTGCGTGTCCGCCCGCGCCGAAGGTGCAGTCGATCGCGGTCTCGCCCGGCGCGGGCGCCGTGAGGTCGATCAGCTCGCCGGCGAGGACCGGGATGTGGACACGGCTCATGTCAAGAAGGATTGCCAAGGCGCTCGGTCACCTCCCCGATCTCGGCGTCGAGGGCCTCCTGTTCGGCCTGCCAGCGCTCCCTCGCCCATACCTCGAGGTGGTCCCCCACCCCGACCACCACGACCTCCTTCTCGATGCCCGCGTGCGCGAGGAGCGGCGGCGGGAGCGTCACCCGCCCGTTGGCGTCGAGATCCAGCTCGAAGGAGTTCCCCTGGAAGAAGCGCGACAGCTTGCGGTGCTCCGAGCCCATCGGGTTCAGGCCGCTCAGCGCGCGCTCGATGATCGCCTCGTTCGTCTCCGGGGTCCACACCGCGATGCAGGGCTCGGGTTCCTTGGCGAGAACGGTGCCGTTGGAGAAGGCGGGTCGAAAGCGGGTCGGGATGCTGAGCCGCTTCTTCGCGTCCAGCGAGTGCTCGTAGTGGCCTCGGAATGCCAACGGTCATGTCCCTGCGCGTGAAGTCTTCGGACCGGAGTGGCGGAGTGGGAGGAGCCCCGCCACTCCGGTCGATTGCTTGGTGCCACGCTACCCCACTTTCTCCCACTTAGCAACACCATTCCCCACTTTTCCGTCCGACGGCCCCCTCCGCCCCACTGCAGAGCGAAATCCGGCCCCCGAGAAGGGCACCGCGGCCACCGGTTCTGCAATTCGGCTTGCAGGGGGATGGCGCGGGGCCGCAACCCAGACGGGCCTCCCGCTGTTGCAAGGGGCATGCGAATCAAAGCTCCATCCCCGGCAATGGTCGTGGCGCTGATCGCGCTGTTCGTCAGCCTCGGCGGCTCCGCCTACGCCGTCGCCACGATCGGATCCGATGACATCATCAACGGCTCAATCCGCAACCGCGACTTCAAGGACGGCACTCTGCGCGGCCAGGAGGCGAAGCGCGAGGGCTTCGGCGGCGGCGCCATCAAGGAGTCGTCACTCGACGCCACGAAGATCGGCCAGGTGCCCTCCTCGGTAGTGGCCGATGGCCTCGGGCGGCACGCCGTGATCTCGAACGTCGGCGGCACCGTGCGCGGGCGCGGCGTCGCCTCGAGCGCGCAGACCGGCCCCGGTCAGTACACCGTCGTCTTCGACCGCGATGTGCGCAACTGCGTCTACACGGCGACGCTCGGCGACGAGTCCGCCGCCGGTCCCGGCAACGGGCAGATCTCGGTGACCTCGCAGGCGGCCAACGTGAACGGCGTCCGAGTGGTCACGCGCAACAGCGCGGGCGAGGTGGAAAACCGCTCGTTCCATCTGATCGTCTCCTGCTGAGGAGGCGCGCGCCCTAGAGCGGCAGCGCTGCTCCCCCTCCTCCTCCGAGCAGCGCTGCCGCCAGGGCGGCGGCCACCAGCAGCAACACCGACGGCACGAGCAGTAGGGCCACCACGAGCTGGATCTTCGGTCCGGCGCGGGCGGCCTCCTCGCGCGCTTGGCGCGCCAGGGCGAAGCGCGCATCGCGCGCCTGGGACGAAAGCGTCTCGGCGAGCGGGACGCCGTGACGCCGCGCACGCTCCAGAGCGGCCACGAGCGCACGCACCTCGGGCAGCGGAAGCCGCTGGACCGTGCCCTGTAGAGCGGCCTCCAGCGGCTCGCCGAGCGCGACCTCCCGGCCGAGCGCGCGCCACTCGGCCGCGAGCGGACCGCGGGTGCGGGCGCCGACGTCGCGCAGCGCCGTCGACAGTGAGCTCCCCGCCTCCACGCTCACCCTGAGCAGGTCGAGCAGCGCCGGGAGCTCGGCGCGCACACGGCGGGCGCGCTCGCCCGCCCGCCGCGCCAGCCACAGGTCCGGCGCGAGGAACCCCGCCACCGGCCCGGCGGCGACGAGGGCGATGCCGAGGCGGCCGGGTGCCGCGGCCGACATCGACGCCGCGGTCAGCGCTCCAACCACCGCCGCGGCGACCTTGGCCGCCATCAGCTCCCGCGCCCCGAGCCCGCCGGGACCGCCGGCGGCGGCGATGCGAGCCTCCAGGTCGCGCGGGGCGGGCGTCTGCCGGAGGCGCCCACCCAAACGGGCCAGCGTCGTTATGAGCCGCGGGCCCTCACGCCGGGCTCGCCGCGGCCTCTCCGCAATGTCTCCCAGCCCCGTCACCGCCAGGACGGCGGCAATGAACGCGAGCGCGGCTGACGTGCTCACCGCCTCACCTTCCCCAGCCGCATGATCAGGACTGCCGCCAGGACCTGAAGCAGCAGGGCGATTCCAACTAGCCAGGCTGTTGCGAACGAACTCCACAGTGCCGCGAACCACCCCGGGCTCGCCAGCTCGGCGAGCAGCGCTCCCCCGAGCGGCAGCATCACGACCAGCAGCCCGGTGAAGCGGGCCTGCGCGGTGGCGGCACGCAGCTCGCCTTCGAGCCGGGACTCCTCCTCCATGGCGCGAGCGCTCTGACGGAGCAGACGGGCGAGGTCGCCGCCGGCGCTCCGCTGGAGCCGGCAGGCGGCCACCAGCACGTCCATGCGCGACGAGCGCACGCGCTCCCGCATCGCCTCGAGGGCGAGGTCGGTCGGCGCCCCGGCCGCCAGCTCCGCCTCGGTGCGGCGCAGCTCATGCCCTGCGGCGCCGCTGAGCGAGCGCGTGGCCTCGGCCAGCGCGCCGCGCAACGAATGCCCTCCGGCAAGGGCGTCGGCGATGGCAAGGGCCATCGCAGGCAGCTCGTGATCGACGGCGCGCCGGTACCGCTCGCGCCGCGCGCGCAGCAGCCGCGCCACGGCCCACGGCCCGCCGGCGGCGAGGGCCGCGCCGGCCACCGGCCCGATCAGTAGCGCGCCGGCGGCGAGGGCAAGGGCCGCACCCGCGAGCAGAAGCCGCCGCCGCTCGACGGCGCCGGGGTCCCGCCCCTCGCGCCCGACCGTCACCACGACGTCGACGAGGCGCGCGAATCCGCGCGCGGCACGCGCGCCCTTCTCGGCCGCCGGCCGCGCGAGCAGGTCCCAGACCGCGAGCGCCCCGGCGGCGCCGGCGAGGGCCGCGAGCCCCATCGTCACGTGGGGCCGTCTCTGCGCAGCCGTGCAATTCGCTCCGCGAGACGGCCGTCCGCCGGCGCCTCGAGCCGGCCGCCGCGGCGATAGAGCTGCCGCGCGTCACCGCCGTCGCTCGCCCGAACGACCTCGCCCACCGAGTCCACAGCCCGCGCTCCGTCCGGCAGCCGCACCAGGTGCACCACCACGTCGACCGCACTCGCCACCTGCTCGCGCACCGCCCCGTGCGGAAGCCCCACGCCGGCCATCAGCGCCAGCGTCTCCACTCGCCGCAGCGCGTCCTCGGGCGAGTTCGCGTGCACCGTGGTCAGCGAGCCCTCATGGCCCGTGTTGAGCGCCTGGAGCATGTCGAGGGCCTCCGCTCCCCGCACCTCGCCCACAACGATCCGGTCTGGCCGCATCCGCAGCGCGTTGCGCACCAGCTGGCGGATCGTGACCTCGCCGCGGCCCTCGAGATTGGCCGGACGTGCCTCCAGCCTGACCACGTGGCGCTGGCGCAGTCGCAGCTCGGCGGCGTCCTCGATCGTCACGATCCGCTCCTCGCCCGGGATCGCACCGGACAGCGCGTTCAGCGTTGTCGTCTTGCCCGATCCGGTCCCGCCGCTCACGAGGATCGAGGCCCGCGCCGCCACGCACACGGCGAGGAGCTCGGCGGCGGCGGCGGGCAGCGTCCCTCGCGCCACGAGATCGCGCAGCGAGAACCCCTCGCGCCGGAAGCGCCGGATCGTCAGGCACGGGCCCGACAGCGACAGCGGCGGAATCACCACGTTCACGCGTGAGCCGTCGGCCAGCCGCGCGTCGCACAGCGGCGCGGCCTCGTCCACCCGCCGGCCGAGCGGCGCCAGCACGCGCTCGATCGCGTGCACGAGGTCCGCCTCGCCGGCGAACTCGACACCGGCACGCTCGAGCCTGCCGCCGCGCTCCACGTACACGGAGCCCGGCCCGTTCACCATCACCTCGTCCACCGTCGGATCGGCGAGAAGCGGCTCGAGGGGCCCCAGCCCGGTCGCCAGGAGCAGGACGCGCTCGCGGAGGGCGTCCCGCTCGGCCTCCGGCAGGGGAGCGGCTTCGCTCTCGACCAGCCGGCGCACCTCCTCGTCGAGCGCCCCGCCCGCCTCGCCGGAGCGTGCCCGCTCCACGAGCCGCGCGCGGAGCGCGGCCGCCAGGTCGTGCATGGCCTCCATGGCCGGAGAAGCCCGCGAGCGGAGGGGCTCGCCCCGGTACCCTCGACCGATGGACGCCCCGCTCACAGGCGGCTGCATGTGCGGCGCGGTTCGATACGAGGTGACCGCCCCGCCCGAGTACGCCGGCTACTGCCACTGCACCCGCTGCCAGCGGCGCACGGGTGGCGCGGCCTCCATCAGCGCTCGCCTCAGGCGCGGCTCGTTCACGATCAGCGAGGGCGCGGAGCTGGTCGGCGTGTTCGCCCCGGAAGAGGGCTACGAGAAGGCGTTCTGCAGCCGGTGCGGCTCGGCGCTCTTCAGCCGCGACCCGCAGGATCACGAGATCATCGGAGTCCGGATGGGCACGTTCGACGGGGACCCCGGCGTCCGGCCCTCCTATCACCAGTACGTCGCCTACGCGGTGCCCTGGGAGCCGATCCCCGACGACGGACTCCCCCGTCATCCGGAAAGTCGCCCCCGCTGAGACCATGGACCTCACCCTCCTCCCGCTCGACGATCCCACCGAGACCCGCACCTTCGAGAAGGGGCGCTTCGAGGTCTACGCGGTCGGGCCCATGACCATCGGCCGGGCCACCTACGAGCCGGGCTGGCGCTGGTCCGAGCACGTGGGCGCAGCAAGCGGCGAGTCGCTCTGCCAGGTCGAGCACGTCGGTCTGGTCGTACAAGGCGCGGCCGCTGTGAAGATGGCCGACGGGACCGAGCGGGTCATGCGCGCGGGCGAGCTCTTCTACGTCCCGCCCGGCCACGACAGCTGGGTGGTCGGCGACGAGCCGTACGTGTCGCTCCATCTCATGGGCGGCGAGGGTTACGCGTTGAAGCAGTCATGACGCTCCGCCTGCACGACTACTCCGCCTCCGGCAACTGCTACAAGGTCCGCCTCCTGCTGTCCCAGCTGGGCCGGGATTACGAGCGCGTCCCCGTCGACATCTTCGGCGGCGACACCCTCACCGACGAGTACGCCCGCCTCAACCCGCTGCGGCAGACCCCCGTCTTGGAGCGCGACGACGGCGAGCCGCTCACGGAGTCGAACGCGATCCTGCTCCACCTCGCGGAGGGAACCGACTTCCTGCCCGCCGACGCCGGGGACCGGGCAAGCGCCTACAGCTGGCTCTTCTTCGAGCAGACCGAGGTGATCCAGGGCATCGCCGGTCTTCGGTTCCGCCTCGTGACCGAGCGGATCCGGCCCGACAGCCGCGAGGCCCAGTGGCGGAAAACGGTGGGCGACTCGGTCCTGAAGGTCCTGAACGACAGGCTGGGGAGGAGCGACTACCTGGCGGGGAACGGCTACTCCGTAGCGGACATCGCCGTCTTTGCCTATACCCACGTCGCACACGAGGCCGGCTTCGACCTCGCCGACCACCCGAACGTCCAAGCGTGGATCGCCCGCGTCGAGGGTACCCAGGGCTTCATGAACGACCTCGAGCCCTACCCGCCGAACTCCTACGCGGGCAAGAGTCGCTCGATCTACGACTGACCCATGCCCAAGTCGATCTGGAACGGCACGATCAGCTTCGGGCTCGCCCACGTTCCGATCAAGCTCTACTCGGCGACCGAGTCCAAGACGGTCAGCTTCCGCGAGGTCCACCTCAGCGACGGCGCCCCGATCGAGCACCGCCGCATCTGCTCGAAGGAGGGCAAGGAGGTCCCCTACAAGGAGGTCGTCAAGGGCTACGAGATCGCGGAGGACGAGTACGTCGTGCTCGAGAGGAACGAGGTCAAGGCGGCCGCCGGCTCGCGCGGCAAGGTGATCGAGATCGAGGAGTTCGTACCCGACGACGAGGTCGACCCGGTCTTCTACGACAAGACCTACTACGTCGGCTGCCGCGACGACGGCGAGGCCTACAAGGTCTTCCACGAGGCGCTCAAGCGGACCGGCCGCGTGGGGATCGGACGCTTCACCTTCCACGACCGCGAGTACCTCGCGGCTGTGCGCTCGCTCGACGGCGTGCTCGCCCTGCACACGATGCGCTTCCACGACGAGATCGTCGGCGCCGACGAGCTCGACGTGTCGATCCCCCGCAAGGGGCCGAGCAAGCAGGAGGCCAAGATGGCCGAGCAGCTCGTGGACTCGCTGCACGAGAAGTTCGACCCCAGGAACTACGAGGACACCTACCGCGAGGCCGTGCTCGACCTGATCGATCGCAAGGCCAAGGGCAAGAAGATCGAGCGGCCCGAGTTCGAGCAGCCCGAGGAGACGGACGACCTGGCCGCGGCGCTCAAGGCCAGCCTGAAGGAAAGACGCTGAGGTGCCGCGCTCGCTCTGGAACGGCTCGCTCTCCTTCGGGCTCGTGAACGTGCCGGTGCGCCTGGCCAGCGCCGCGCGCGACCTCGACCTCCACTTCCGCCAGCTCCACAAGAAGGACGGCGCGCCGATCGAGCAGCACCGCTTCTGCTCGCAGGACGACGCCGAGGTCGACTGGGAGGAGGTCGGCCGCGGCTTCGACCTCGACGGCAAGAAGCAGGTCGTGCTCACCGACGAGGAGCTGGCGTCGGTCCAGCCCGAGAAGACGCGCACGATCGACATCGAGGGGTTCGTCGACCTCGACGAGGTCGACCCGATCTACTTCGACAACGCCTGGTTCCTCGTGCCGGAGGGCGACAGCCAGGGCACGCGGCGCGCCTACCGGCTGCTGGTCGAGGTGATGGAGTCCACCGGCCGGGCCGCCCTCGGCCGCTTCGTGATGCGCACGAAGGAGTACCTCGTGCTGGTTCGCCCGCGCGAGGGCCTGCTCTCCCTCACCACGATGCGCTTCCACGACGAGGTGCGCCCCACGGACGACATCGCCCCGGGCGGCCGCAAGCCCGCGAAGGGCAAGATCGAACAGGCCGTGGCGGTGATCGAGTCGCTGTCGGCCGACTGGGACCCCGAGCGCTACTCGGACTGCTACCGCGAGCGCCTCGAGCGGATCGTCGACCAGAAGAAGAAGGGCAAGCGGGTGAAGGCGCCCGCCGAGCCCAAGGAGCCGAAGCCGGCGCCGGACCTGATGGCCGCGCTCCAGGAGACGCTCGAGCGCATGGGCGACGGCAAGAAGGGGCAGGGCGCAAAGGGCGAGGACCGCGGGAAGGCCAAGGCCGCGAGCTAATCCGGGAAGCTCTCCGGCTCCTCGACCGCACGCCGGTGCAGCTCGTCGTCGATGTTGCTCCCGGTCACGATCAGCACGATCGGACCATCGGGCAGCTCGACCACGTCGAGCGCCGCCAGCGCGGCGGCGGCCGAGCCCTCCACGCGCAGCCCGGCGGCCGCGAACGCCCCCACGCCGCGGGCGATCGCCCGCTCGGAGACCTCCACGAACGGCGTGCCCAGCTGCACGAGCTCCTCCACGGCCAGCGGCACGGCCACCCGCACCGCCAGGCCGTCGGCGAACGTGCTCATCCGGTCGCACTCGACGGGATGCCCGGCGGCCACGCTCAAGGCCATCACCGGCGCCTCCTTCGGGACGACGCCGACCGCGCGGCCGCCGTCGAGGCCGCGCGCCACGCCGATGAGTAGCGCACCGTTGCCGACCGGGACGAGGGTCAGCGCGGGCTTCGCCCCCAGCTGCTCCACCACCTCCCGACCGATCGCGGTGTAGCCCTCGAACTGGGCGGGGTCCGCGCCGTCCTCGAAGAACGGCAGCCCCTCGCGCTCGGCATACGCGCGCGCGGCGTCCTTGGCCACGTCCACGTCCGCGCCCTCCGCCCGAACCTCGGCGCCGAGCTCCTCCATCAGGGCGACCTTCCCGCGGCTGGCCTGCTCCGGCACGAACACGACCGCCCGCAGCCCCGTCCGCTGCGCCGCCCACGCCGTGGCGGCCCCGTGGTTGCCGGTGGAGGCGGTCACGACGCCCGTGGCGCCGCGCTCGCGATACGCCTCGAGCGACGGCAGCGCGCCGCGCCACTTGAACGCCCCGAGCTCGTGCCGGTCCTCCCGCTTGAGAAGCAGCCGCCGGCCGTCGGCGAGCTCGGGCGGCGCCTCCTCCAGGGTGGTGGCGGGCTTCACGGCCCGGCAGACTAGTCTCGGCCACATGAGCACCACCGCCGATCCCGCACTCGAGGCCGCTGCCTGGGACCTCGAGCCCCTCGTCGACGGCCTTGGCGCCGACGGGGTTGAGCGGCTCCTGGGCGAGGCGCGCGATCGCGCGGCGGCGTTCGCGGAGCGCTACAAGGGCCGGCTGGGCGAGCTCGACTCGCAGGAGCTGGCCGAGGCCATGCGCGAGCTCGGCGAGATCCATGACCTCGGCGGGCGAGCCGGCTCCTACGCGAT
>Ga0081538_10001176_pt1 | contig 27640 bp, 26 predicted proteins | sample TabmetS5T2R1_FD_71022 | JGI IMG/M metagenome (GOLD analysis project Ga0081538, IMG submission 71022) | Tabebuia heterophylla rhizosphere microbial communities from the University of Puerto Rico - S5T2R1 | ecosystem: Host-associated > Plants > Roots > Rhizosphere ...
CGGGCAGCGGCGATGCCGTCGGCGGTCGCCTGGCGGGGGTCGTTGAGGTTGCTCATCGGCGCAGCGTACGCCCCTGTATCCAGACGAGCGTTTCGTGCCGAAGGCACGTGTCGAAAGCGGACTTTTCGACGCGAAAGCTCCATTTCAAGCTCCACACCCACCGCACGCTGGGCGGGGAGCAACTCGATCGAAAGAAAAGCGCCACGTGCGGCGCTTTGCAGAGCCGTCTGACGGACTCGAACCGTCGACCCCCTCCTTACCATGTGAGGTGTCGCCGCATGAGCCGAGTTCTACCCGGCCAGAGTGCTCCTTTCGCCTGCGTGCAGCACTCCGTCGAGTGAAGGCGTGAGCGTCGCTTCGCGCGAGGAACGGAAGGCGCGGACCTATCCCGGAGTCCGGCGCGCGCGCGGTACCCGCCTGCGTTCTCCCACAGAAGCCCCTGTCCCGGATCGCTCGACGCTACGGCCGCACCCGGACAAAGCCTCCACGGGGCAGTTTCATGCCGCGATGGGCAGAAGTGCCATTCGACTCGATGCGGGAGCGTGCCACGCGCGATGCGGGAGCTCAGGTCAGGAGTGCTGGTCTTCGACGCGAGCAGTTCCGGTGCGCCTGGCGGGCCGGGGCCGGCTTTGCGCTCGCCTCCTTCGGTCACCACAGCGGGTGCGCGTACGGCGGGGCGCGTCCGCCTGGGCGTCAGTCGGAGCACCGCGCCCCGAGCACCTCGTGTAGGCAAGGTCGAAGGAGCTCCAGCAGTAGAGCTGTATTACAGGGGAAGTAGCGAGCCGCTACGGTTTGCCGGGCGGAATGCCGTCTGCCCGCAGCTTGTTCGCGGCAGCCACGATCTCCGACTGCAGGTCGGTCACTGCCTCCCAGCCCTCCTCGCCGCGGGTCGGCGCCTCGAGCATGTTGCGCTCGTAGGCCGCGCGTTTCCACTTCACGACCGTGTCTGCGAGCGCGTACAGCTCGTCGCGCGGAGGCTCGCGAGGCGCGTCCAGCGAGAGGAGGTCGCCGAGGTCGTTCGCCGCTCGCACGCGCGGGCCCATCTTCGCGTACGCGTCCGCGCGACTGTTCTCGTCGGCGACCGCCTCGAGGACCGTCTTGATGATCGCCGTGTGGTCGAACGTCGTGTGCGAGACGCCCTGGGGCACCCACGGCGAGACGACCAGCGCCGGTACGCGCACGCCGAGCGGAAAGCCCTCCTCGCCGGGGCACGCGACATCGCCCGGCCAGACATGGTCGTAGAAGCCGCCGTGCTCGTCGTAGGTGATCAACAGCAGCGTCCTCTCCCACGTCTTCCGCGACCGGGTGATCGCGAGGAGGATCTCGAGCACCAGCTCCTGGCCGAGCATCACGCGCGACGGCGGATGGTCGTCGCTGGACCCGGGCGGCCCGAGGATGCGGAAGTCGACGAAGTTGGGGTCGATCCAGCTGACGCGGCGCAGCCTGCCGCCGGAAGCGTCGCCGAGGAACGTGCGCCACTCGAGCAGCGTGCGGCGGTTGAAGTAGGCGAAGTTCGCGTCGGAGTACCGATCGGGGTCGCCGCCCGGGCGGTACGCCGAGTCGATCATCCGGAGCGTCGCGGGGTCGTGCGAGTACCAGCGCCACTGGTCCTTCTTCAGCCAGCGAGTGAAACCCTCGCCGTCGTAGATCGGCGCCTCCCTGAGCTTCTCGCCGAGGTCGCCCGGCAGCGCGACGTGCACCCGGTCGGCGATCCCACCGGTGGTGGCGTAGAGACGGTTCGGCCACGTCGGCCCCGGAACAGAGCTGAACCACTTGTCGCACACGTGATACGTGCGCGCGATGAAGTCGAATACCGGCACGTCGTGTGCCTGCTGGTAACCAAGGATCGCCTCCGGCGGCATCTGCGTGTCCGGCGGGATCGGCTTGCCTTCCTCGCGCCACTTCTGCTTATGCCGCTCTAGGACCTCGACGTAGTTCTTGAGGAACCCGCCGTTCCGGTCGGCGAGCTGGTCCTTGACGTCCTCGGCGTCGTGACCCGGGTCCTGGATCTTGTGGTGGAAGTACCGGTCGCCCATCGGCGCGACGTACTCCTTGCGACCGTCGGGCCACTCGTTGAAGCACGTCGCCGGATCGAGCCCGTCGACGTCGGCCAGCACCCCGTCGGCCTGCAGGTATCCGAGCATGTGGTCGAACGAGCGGTTCTCGAGCATGAGCACGACAATGTGCTCGACCTTCTCAAGGTTGCCCGCGATTGCGCGACAGTACGCGCGAGAGAAACGTCCGTCAACCGCTCTGCGAGTCGGGAGGCTGCGACGTTGGCGGCCCTGCTGCGGGCGCGCCCGCGGTCACGGAACGACGCCGGTGGCTGGACGCGCTCGAATGTCTCGGCGCGTCCACGAAAACGACCAAACGGGGCCGCCGGTTGCTTGCCGCGCGTCTGCTGAGGGCGCGAGACGGGCACGGCGACGCCGGCGTGCTCCGTCACGCGTACAAAAGCTGTCTCCTTTAGCCGCTCGAGGGAAGAGTCGGGCGGTGCTCACGGAGGGGCGACGCGCCCCGCACGCGCTTCCATCCGTGACGTCGATAGGTGTCGTCAGGCAGGCGTCCGGGACGCTCGCCGCCAGGTCGCTGCCAGGGGATAGCCGTCCAGCCGCGATCGTTCCCAAGCGCGATCGCCGGATCCGCCGGGCACGCGGGACCTGGCGACGAGGCCGCGCCGGCGGGCGGCGTGTCGTCGACCGGTCTGACGTCAATCGTCACCGTCGCCGGAAACGCATCCACATGGGGGGTTCGCCGCACGTGCGTGAGACGATCAGTTGATTCGCGACTCGCGGACGGCACACGCGCGCGACGCGACCGGCGCCGCGCCACTCTCGGGACCGCTGCACTACCCGGCCTTCCGCCGGGCGCTCGTCGGCCGCACGGTCTCGGCAGCGGGATCCTGGATGCAGACCGTGGCGGCGGGCTGGCTGATCTTCGACCTAACCGGCGATGCCGCGGCGGTGGGGGTCCTGACGTTCCTTTCCCGCGGTCCTGGCATGCTGCTCTCGGCCTACGGCGGCGTGCTCGCCGACCGCTACGAGCGGCGCAAGCTGGTCATCCTGCTCTACGTCTGCCAGGCCGTCCCAGCCGCGCTGCTTGCCCTGGTGGCGTGGGAGGACATCTCGAGGGTGACGGAGGTCTATGCGGCCACCTTCATGATCGGCGTTGCCAGCGCGCTTGCGAGCCCGTCGCTGCAGCAGATCTTGGTGGCGACTGTTCCGGCCGAGCTCGCCAAACAGGCGACCGGGCTCGGCTCGGTCTCCTTTAACACCGCGCGGCTGATCGGACCGGCCGTCGGGGGCGGGCTCGTCGCGGCGATTGGACCGGGGCCCTGCTTTGCGATCAACGCCTTCTCCTACTTCGCCGTCATTCTCGTGGTGGCGACGCTGCCGCCGTCAGCGGGCGCCGCCCCGCATCGGCGCACGCCGATACGGGCCGCGATGTCGGAGGCGCGGCGCGACGCCATCCTCCGCGCCCTACTCCTGGGGGCGGTGCTGTTCTCGATCCTGGTTGCCCCGGTGCAGGAGCTGGCCCCGGCGATCGCTCGCAGGCACGGGGACGGCGCTCATCTGCTCGGTTTTCTGCTCACGGGGCTCGCGGCCGGCGGCCTTGTCGGCAACCGGATCCGGGCGCGGCTGGATCGCGGTGAGGTCCCCGTAGAGAAGGCGATCGGCGGCTCGTTGTTGCTTTGCGCAGCGATGCTCCTAGTCGTGGCGGCGACTTCGAACTATCTCGTCGTTCTCGCCGCCATGATGGCCTGTGGGGCCGCCTGGGAGGTGCTCTACGTCAACAGCCTCGCGGCCGTGCAGTTCGCCGACCCCTCGATGTCGGGGCCAATGACCGGCCTCTTTTTCAGCGGTACGATCGGCGGCGTGACGCTCGGCGCGCTCGCCATCGGCAGTCTCTTCGACGCGATCGGGGTGGGTTGGGGACTCACCGTCTGCGCGGTGGCCACCGCACTGGGCGGCGTATGGGCAGCGCGCCAGCCCAGCCCCGCCGGGGCCGGTCCGCGGGCGCACGAGGCCTGAACCAGCCCTCTCACGCGCAGCTCGTGGGCCCCGGACGGGTGGTGGCGACCTATACGGCGCCGGCGGCGCTGTCCTTGCCGGTCGGCGACGGTCGTCGCGCCGGCGGGCGGCGCGTTGACACGCGGGACGCCCGGCAACGAGCGTGATCGTCGGCTCCAGGGGACCACGATCGCCCCGGGCGGTGGCCGCGACCTCGTCTGTAGCCCAGCGTTTGAGTCCTGCGTCGCGCGGCAAGCACCGCTCTTAACCGTAAGCTAACGCGGTTCTGAGGGCGGATGAGGAGGCATGGATGTACGCGCGTGTAGCGACGTTCGAGAGCGATCCGGCCGACGTCGATCAGGCGATCGAGGTGGTCCGTTCGTCGGTCGAGTCCCAGGAGACGCCGGAGGGGCTCGAGGGCGCGAAGATGCTGATGCTCGTGAATCGCGAGACCGGCAAGGGACTGGGCGTGACTCTCTTCGAGAGCGAGGAGGCCCGGCGCCGCGGCGACGAGGCGCTCAATGCGATGAATCCCCGCGGAATGGAGCGCCGTACATCGGTCGAGTTCTTCGAGGTTCCAGTCCAGACCGTCACCTGACGACCAAAGCGACCGCGCGAGCTCGGGGTCCGTGGCCCCATTGAGGGCGCGGCGCCGACGGCACCAGAATGTCGCTAGGAGAACCCTGCGAGCGAAGCGGTCTGGGACGTCAGCGGCCATCGCCACTCCTTGTCGCCACGGCGCTCGGCGCTGCTGGGCTGTTGGCGGCTAGCCCGGTTGCTCAGCCGGTCGCTGGGAGCAGCTCCGGTCTCCGCGAGGGAACGCGTGGGGATGACACGCTGACGGGACGCGGCGGGGACGACGTGATCGTCGTCAAGGCGGGCAACGACCGGCTCCGCGGTCTGAGGGGCGACGACACGCTCGTCGGTGGTGTGGGCCGCGACCTGCTCGCGGGGGGCTCTGGTCACGACACGCTCGTCGGCGGGCCGGGTCGCGACCGCCTCACGGGCCGCCGTGGCGACGACACGATCAACTAGAAGGACGGCGCACGTGACACGGCCCGCTGCGGACCGGGCCGGGACACGGTGGTGGGAGACACGAACGACGTAGTCCCCGAGAGTTGTGAGCACGCCAGCTTCAGCATCCCGGGGGTGTCAGGCGATTCCGGGTCGACGCTCCTCATCGCGACCCAGAGCTTCAACAACGGCAGCGGACGGGTGCACCTGCTCCTCGAGCGCCCCAGGATGCCGCTTCCCGACTGCGCGGCATTGGAATGCAGCTACGGCAACCTCCCGACTACAGCGACCGCGCTCATCGCGCCCGAAGGGAGCATCGGCACGCAGCCAGGCTCCGGCGGGGACTGCGCGGGCACGGGAACACCGCCTTGCCGGCTGAGCATGGATCACAACCGGCTCGCGACCATCATCCTCAACGGTTCGGGCTGACCGGAGCGGGCGCTCTGCGGTCCCGCTTCCCCAGACCGCCCCTCAGGCCGACGGCCCAGTGACCACCGTGTCGCCGTGGTGAGCCGCTGCGTCCACCTCCGGCTGACCGTCCACGTGCTTGTCCGGGTTCCACGAGTACGCGTACTCCGGCTTGTCCGTGTCGCGCCACAACGTCGCGAGCCTCAGCGGGCGGAACGTGTCCCACATCACCGCGAGCTCGTCGGTCGCCTTCTTGCCGAGCGACTTCTCGACGGCGCCCGGCTGGGGGCCGTGCGGCAGGCCCGAGGGGTGAAGCGTGAGGTAGCCGACGTCTACGCCCTTGCGGGCCGCGTAGTCGCCCGCCGCATAGAACATGACCTCCTCGGACTGGATGTTCGAGTGGTGGTAGGGGAGCGCTACCGCCTCCGGGTCCCAGTCGAGCATCCGCGGGGCGAACGTGCAGATCACGAAGTTCGGCCCCTGGAACGTCTGGTGCGTGGGCGGCGGCAGGTGGAAGCGCCCGGCCCGCGGCTCGAAGTCGTCCGCGTTGAACGTGTAGGGCCAGACGTAGCCGTCCCAGCCCACCACGTCGAACGGGTGCCGGTCGAGCAGGTACTGCTGATAGCCGTCGCGCACCCGCACGGTGACCGGGAACTCGCCCTCCTCGTCGTAGGTCTCGAGCTCGACCGGCGGGTGGAAGTCGCGCTGCGAGAACGGCGCATGCTCGAGCAGCTGGCCGTAGCGGTTGCGATAGCGGTTCGGCGTCTCGATCTCGCCCGGGGTGTGGAAGCAGACCCAGAACTGCTCCTCGCCCTCCGGCAGCTCGAACGCGTGGGTGGTCCCGCGCGGGATCACCACGTAGTCGCGCTCGCGGAAGGGCACCCGCCCGAACATCGTGCGCAGCACGCCGCGACCGCGGTGGACGTACAGCACCTCGTCGCCCTCGCCGTTTCGGTAGAAGCCCGCGAGCGCCTCGGTCGGCTTGCAGACCGACACCTCGATGTCATTGTTGAACATCAGGAGGCGCCGGCCGGACACCGGGTCGCCGCCGGGCTCGACCATGTTGGCGTCCGCCAGCCGGTGCACGTGGGCGTCCGGCACCCACTCGTCCCGCTCGATCGGGCGGAAGTCGCCGACCTGGTCGAGCCGGCACGGCGAGTGGAGGTGGAGCAGGATCGACTCGTTTCCGGAGAAGCCCTCGTAGCCGAGCACCTCCTCCACCAGCAGCGGCGCGGCCGAGCCGTCGCGTCGGACCTGGACGTGTCGCTTGGGGGGAACGCTTCCGAGCGAGACGTAACGCATTGCTAGAGGTTTCCTCTCTTGTCCTGTTCGCGCTCGATGGCCTCGAACAGCGCCTTGAAGTTGCCCTCGCCGAACCCGCGGGCGCCGTGGCGCTCGATGATCTCGAAGAACACGGTCGGCCGGTCGCCGATCGGCTTGGTGAAGATCTGGAGCAGGTAGCCCTCGTCGTCGCGGTCGACCAGGATGCCGAGCCGCCGCAGGTCGTCGATCTGCTCGTCGATCTCGCCGATCCGATCGGGCACCTCGTCGTAGTACTCCTCGGGAATGTGCAGGAACTCCACGCCGCGCCCGCGGAGGTCGGTCACGCAGCGCACGATGTCCCGCGTGGCCATCGCGATGTGCTGCGCGCCCGCGCCGTTGTAGTACTCGAGGTACTCGTCGATCTGCGACTTGCGCTTGCCCTCCGCGGGCTCGTTGATCGGGAACTTGATCCGCCCGCTGCCGTCCGTGACGACCTTTGACATGAGCGCCGAGTACTCGGTCGAGATCGCCTCGTCCGAGAAGTGGATCATCTCGGTCATGCCGAAGACGCGCTCGTAGTACGCCACCCACTCGTTCATGTGCCCGAGCTCGACGTTGCCGACCACGTGGTCGATCGCCATGAGCAGCATGTCGTCCGGATCGCTCGTTGCCTCGCCGCGGGGGGCGTACCCGGGCAGGAACGCTCCGCGGTAGTCGTCGCGCTGGACGAAGAGGTGCAGCGTGTCGCCGTAGGTCGCAACCGAGGAGAGCTGGACGCGCCCGTGCTCGTCCTCGACCCAGTGGGGGGTGTGGACCCCGCGGGCTCCATGTGAGACGGCGTGCTCATACGCCGCGGCGGCGTCCGGCACGCTCAGCGCGATCTTGTGCACCCCGTCGCCGTGGCGGGCGTGGTGATCGGCGATCTCGTCGCCGCCCCGGAGCGTGCCCGTGAGCACCATCCTGATGCGACCCTGCTCCAGAACGTGCGAGCGCCGGTCGCGCCGGTCCGTCTCGAGGCCGGCGTACGCGGTCTCCGTGAAGCCGTAGGCGTGGGTGAAGTAGTGCGCGGCCTGCGCCGCATTGCCCACATAGAACTCGATGTGATCGATGCCGTGTACCGGCATGCGGTCGTCATCCGGAACCGGCGGAGCGACCGTATGCGGGGCGACCTGCTCGGTGGCCATCAAGCTCCTCTCATATCGTCGTCGTCAAAGTACATGATTGCGTCCAAAACGCCGTCGAGCAACGCCGAAATGTTGCAGGGATGCGACACTTCGGGGCTGTATGAACGACATCGACCGAAGAATCGTTGCGCTGCTGCGGGAGAATGCCCGCCGGTCGTTCAAGGACATCGGCCGGCACGTGCACCTGACCGCGCCGGCCGTGAAGCGCCGCGTCGACCGGCTCGAGCGCGAGGGCGTCATCCGCGGCTACACCGCGGTCGTCGATCCACGCACGTTCGGCTGGCACGCCGAGGCGTTCGTCGACCTCTTCTGCGAGGGCCACATGCCCGGCGACGCGATAAAGCGGGCCGTGGAGGGTGAGGCCGGCGTGGTCTCGGCCCATACGGTCGCCGGCGAGGCGAGCGCCATGCTCCGCGTGATGGCGGAGGACACCCAGGCCCTCGAGCTCACGCTGGAGCGGATCAGGGCGACGGACGGCGTGACCCGCACCGTCACCGAGGTGGTGCTCTCGACGCTCTTCGAGCGTTAGCGGTCCGCTCAGTCGCCCCGCCTCGAGGCCCGTCCGCCGACCCAGCCACCGATGTCGAGCACGAAAGCCAATCCGACCACGAACCACTCGAAGCCGGTGACCTCGTGCGTCCCCACGGTCCACATGCCCGCGTAGGCGAGCGTCGTCCACGGCAGCAGGAAGAAGCCGAGCAGCGGAAGCACCCAGCTGTCGAAGGCGTCGCTCAGCAGGTCGCTGAAGATCCAGATGCAGAAGAGCGCCAGCCGTGGCGAGACGAGCGCGAGCAGAATGACGAGGCACGGGATCACGCCCCTACCCCTCGTCCGACCTGAGTCTCTCCCCGTCGCGGGCCAGGAACTCCTCGAGCATCATCGGCGATTCGCGCACCCGTTCGGCGACGTCCAGCAGTCCGCCCATGCTGGCCTCTTCCTCGACCTGCTCGTCGACGAACCACTGCATGAAGCTCTCGCTCGCGTAGTCGTTCGTCTCCCGGGCGATCTCGTACAGCCGGCCGATCGCGATCGTCACCTTCTTCTCGTGCTCGAGGGACAGCCGGATCGGCTCGACGTGGTCCGCGAACTCGCTCTTCGGTGCGGTGATCTCGCCGAGCCGCAGGTCCGATCCGGTGTCGTTCAGATAGCGCACCATCCGCATCGCGTGGCCACGCTCCTCGTCGGCCTGCTCGAGGAAGAACTTCGCCAGGCGCGGAAAGGTGAGGCGCTCGTAGTAGGCGCCGATGGCCGTGTACTGGTGGGCGGCGACGAACTCGCGACCGATCTGGTCGTTCAGCGCCTCGACGAAACGCTCCGACGGCACGTAAGAAGCCTAGACGTCCGCGCGGCCGGCCCGCCGAAGCGGACGGCCACCGGACCGGTGGGTCGCTTCTGGAAGGATCTCGCCGGCCGATGGCCGCGACCGCAGCCGAACCCCGGCCGGCCGAGCTGCCGCTCCCCGGCGGGCGCCCGGGCGCCACGGTCCGCCTCCATCCGCTCCTGACCGGCCGCTTCGTCGGCCCGAAGGCCCGCTACCTGCGCGAGGAGGGCCGCATGGCCTGGCGCCGCGCCCTCGGCTACGGCGTGCCCCGGCGTGAATGGCTCCAGGTGCCGGTCCCGGCCTTTCTCGTCGAGCACCCCGCGGCCGGCCCGATCCTCGTCGACACCGGGCTCCATCCGTCCGTGGCCGCCAAGCCGAACGAGAACTTCGGCCGGGTGACGCTCATGGTCTTCAAGGACCTGCGCATGGACCCCGAGGAGGCGGCCCCGGCCCAGCTTCGGGCGCGGGGAATCGAGCCGGTCGACGTGAAGTTCGTCGTCATGACCCACCTGCACGTGGACCACGCGAGCGCGATCTCGGAGTTCCCCGAGGCCGCCTTCCTCGTCAGCCGGGCCGAGTGGGAGGCCGCCGCGAGCGGCGGCCAGCTCCAGGGGTACGTCAGGCGCCAGTTCGACCACGCCTTCGACTACCGCCTGCTCGACTTCGAGGGGCCGGCCACCGAGTCGTTCGCCGGCTTCGGCCGCTCCTTCGATCTGTTCGGCGACGGCAGCGTTCGCTGCGTCTACACGCCGGGCCACACGCTCGGTCACCTCTCCGTCGTGGTGCGCCTGCGCGAGCGCGAGGTCCTCCTGACGGGCGACGCCATCTACCTCCGGCAGAACCTCGACGAGATGCGGCTCAGCCACCGCACCGCCGACGACCACCTCTCCGAGCGGTCGCTGCGGGAGATGCGCCGCTACGTGACCGAGACCCCCGGCGCGCTCGTCGTCCCGAGCCACGACTGGGAGGTCTGGCAGCGGCTCGACCCGGTCTACGACTGAGGCACGAGCCGCCGCGCCTCGCTCGAGGCCGTGACGTGGATGGCGCCCGGCTCGCGCACCCAGGCGATCAGGTTGAGCGACTGGAGGCGGTCCAGCATGTACTGGAACGCGACGGCCTGCGCCCGGCTGACGTACCGGCGCCGGACGTCGAACGCAAACCCCGTGGTGTGCAGCGAGTAGGCCGGCGTGGCGTACAGGTTCCGCCGCTCGAGCAGGCGCTGGTACCGACGATCGCGCACGGTGCTCGTGACGATCAGCGGGGCCCTGGTGTCGGCCAGCCTGCGCACGCCCTTCGCCATGTACAGCGCGAGGGCGTAGGCCTCGGGGCGAAGCCCGCGGTAGAGCTCGGGCTCGGCGTCGAGCCTCGGCGCCAGCTCGCCCATGTCGCGGTCGCGCCGCAGCCCCAGGCTGGTCGGCTGATTCGGGAAGGGCCGCAGCTCGCCCGCGCGGTACGCCTCCTCGAGCTCCTCCGGAGAGTCGAACACCTCGGTCCGGTCGCGCGGGTGGAGCACCTCCTCCGCCGACGCCTTGGCGGTCTGGAGCCGGGCCAGGCGGCGCAGCTCGTCCCGGTCCTCGCGGTAGAGGCGCATGATCTCCCGCGCCGCGTACACGCGCCAGAGGTAGGTCGCCGAGTCGTCGCCGAAGCCCGCCAGCAGGCGGTAGGTCCGCGGGTGGGCGCTGGGCGTGGCGTCGAAGTAGACCCGTGACCAGCTCACGTCGTCCTCGCCGTAGGCCTCGAGGACGCCCTCCAGGTTGCCGATCCCCATGTGGTAGGAGGCGACGGCGAGATCCTCCCGCCCGAAGTGCTCCTCGGCGATCGCGAGGTAGCGAGCGGTGCCCTCGAGCGCCCGTCGCGGATCGAAGCGCTCGTCCACGGCGCGGCGGCGCTCCTCGAGCCGGCGCACCCGGCCCGGATCGTCGGCCCGGCCGATCCGACGGGTGAGGCGCTCGCTCCGCTCGAGGTCGACGCGCATGCCGAGCAGCTCCGTGGCCGTGCCGGCCAGGATCTGGGTCAGCCCCACGGCGCCCTCGAGGTCGTCGCTCGCCCGGGCGTCCGGATAGCCCGCGCTCTCGAGGAACACCATCGCCTCGATGACCTCCGGGTCCACCTCCGTGACGTCCCCGAGCTCGTCGATCTCGGCGCGCCAGCGCTCCACCCGCCGGGCCGTGGCGACGACCCCGCCCGGGCTCTTCTCGTAGAGCACGTGGCTGTGGCCGGCCGTGGCGCGCGCGACGAACTCGTCGTCGCGCTCGGAGGCCCAGGCGAACGGGTCACCGGGGACGACGGCCGCTCCGAGCTCCGGTCGATCGTCGCCGCCGAGGAGCGCGAAGGCGGCCAGGACCGCTCCGGCCACGAGCAGGCAGGTCAGGAGGGCGAGGCGAAGCACGCCTCTCAGCTTGCCAATCGGTCGGGAATGAATCAGGCTTGTCCGTAGTCCTCGTACCTGGACATCGCCTCAGGAGGACACCCCGCATGGCCGTTCAGGCGCCAGCGCCGATCGTGCGCAGCCCCTTCCAGCTCACGCCCATCCCGGAGACCGACTTCAGCTCGTTCGTGCTGCGGCAGTCGCCGCGGCTCGGCGACCGGCCGGCGCTCGTCGACGCGCCGAGCGGCCGAACCATCACCTACGGGCAGCTAGCGCCGCTGGTGCGGCGGGCGGCGGCGGGCCTCGCCGCGCGTGGCTTCCGCCAGGGCGACGTGCTCGCGATCTACGCGCCGAACGTCCCCGAGTACGGGGTTGCCGTCCACGCCATCCTCTCGCTCGGCGGCGTGGTCACGACGGCGAACCCGCTGTACACGCCCGCGGAGCTCGCGAGGCAGCTCGCCGACTCCGGGGCGCGGGCGATCCTCACCGTGCCACCCTTCCTGGACGCGGCCCGCCAGGCCGCGGCCGAGACGGGTTGTGACGAGCTGTACGTGCTCGGCGAAGGGCCCGGCGCGACGCCGTTCCGGGCCCTCCTCGAGGGCTCCGGCGAGCCGCCCGAGGCGCGCATCGAGCCGGAGGACATCGCCACGATGCTCTACTCGAGCGGGACCACCGGCGTGCCGAAGGGCGTCCAGCTGTCCCACCGGGCGAACATCGCCAACGCCATGCAGTGCCGGATCGCACTCGACATGACCGAGCGCGACATCATCGTGGCGGTGGCGCCGTTCTTCCACGCGATGGGGTTCACGTGCCTGCTGAACACGGGCCTCGCCACCGGCGCGAAGGTGGTTTCGCTCCCGCGCTTCGACCTCGAGGGGTTCCTCCAGGCCATCCAGGACCACCGCGCGACCCAGACCGTGATAGCGCCGCCGGTCGCGCTCGCGCTGGCGCGCCATCCCGCCGTAGACCGCTACGACCTGTCGAGCCTGCGCTTCATCGGCTGCGGCGCCGCGCCGCTCGGCAAGGAGATCGAGGAGGCGTGCGAGGCGCGGCTCGGCTGCGGGTTCCACCAGGGCTACGGCATGACCGAGGCCACGGCCGGGATCGCCGTCTCCTCGATGGCGGAACCCGAGCGGAACGTTCACGGCCAGGCCGGCCTCCTTCTACCCGGCACCGAGGCCCGGGTGGTCGATCCGGAGACGGGCGCCGACCTCGGCGCCGGCGCGACGGGCGAGATCCTGATCCGCGGCCCCCAGCTCATGAGCGGCTACCTGAACCGGCCCGACGCCACGGCGGAGACGATCGACGCCGACGGCTGGCTCCACAGCGGCGACATCGGCCGGATGGACGAGGAGGGTCGCGTCTACATCACCGACCGGATGAAGGAGCTCATCAAGTACAAGGCCTTCCAGGTCGCGCCGGCCGAGCTCGAGGCGCTCCTGTGCTCGCACCCGTCGATCGCCGCCGCCGCGGTCGTCGGGGCACCCGACGAGGCGGCCGGCGAGATCCCCACCGCGTTCGTCGTGGCGCACGGGGAGCTCGACGACGACGAGCTGATGGCCTGGGTCGCGGAGCGGGTCGCGCCGCACAAGCGGATCCGGCGCGTCGAGCGCGTCGACGCCATCCCCGCCTCCCCGAGCGGGAAGATCCTGCGGCGCGAGCTGCGCGAGCGGCTCTAGGCTAGGCGACCGCTGAAGAAGTCCCGGACTCATCGACCTCGCGGCGTCCGAGCCGTCCTAAGCCGAGCTGGAGGCTTCTGGACCGTCTTCGACGGGTTTTCGATGTCCGGGTTTCAGCGGAGGTCGGCTCACCCGGCCGGCTGGGCGTACCGTGTCACCCTACTGTTGCCCTGCAACAGCAAAGTGGGATGGGTGCGCCGAAACGCGCCGCGCGAAGGCGGACTGCACCCCTAACCAGCCCGAGCCCGGCTTGCGGAGACCGGCCGCCGTCTGCTCTCCGCAAAGAGCGAGCTTCTCAGCGGCCACCTAGGCGTCGACCGGCCGGCGGCCCGCCGCCCCCGCCGCGCGGCGGGCGTCGCGGGCCGCCCTGACGACGCTCCGGCGGCCCTCGCGTCGCAGCCGGCGATGGAGCGTCCGCACGCGGTCGAAGACGATCTCGGAGGCCGCCTGGGCCTGCGCGCGCGTCGGGCGCTCGACGGCCTCGAAGCGCAGCGGCTGCCCGTACTGCACAGTGACCTTCGGGAACTGCAGGCGCTTCCAGTTGCGGGCCCGCTCCGTCCCGGTGATGGCGGTCGGGACGACCGGCACGCCCGCCTCGAGCGCCAGCCGCCCCAGTCCGGGCCGCGGCTGTCCGAGCTCCCCGCTCCGGGAGCGGCCGGCCTCGGCGTACATGACCACGACGTCGCCGCGGGCGAGGACGGCGTGCGCGGTCTTGAACGCCTCCTCGTCCTGCTGGCCGCGGCGGACGGGAAACACCCCGCCGTGCTCGAAGATGAACTGGAGCGGGCGCCTGAAGAGCTGCGACTTCGCCATGAACTGCACCTTCCGGCGCAGATAGATCCCGACGAAGAAGTGGTCGAGGAACGAGAAGTGGTTCGGCGCGACGATGGCCGGGCCGTTCGCCGGCACGTTCGGCGAGTCGATGCAGCGCGCCCGGTACACCAGCACGACGTACGGGGCCAGCACCAGCCGCGCCGCGTCGTACACCCAGTCCGGTCGCCTGCGCCGGACGCGCTCGTGAAAGCGAGCGAAGTACTCGGCGGGCCGGCGATCCTTGTAGACCTGCTTCCTCACCCGGCCCTTCTACCCCCGCGAGGCGGTTCGTTACGCGGCCCACCCGTCCGCGACGCGAGAGGCTCTCTCCGTGCTGGATCCGCCCGCTATCGTGCCGACGCCCGCACGGATCCAGGAGGAACCCAGTTGCCCGACGTCGGAGCTCACATCACAGGCACGGTCTGGAAGATCGAGTGTGAGGTCGGCCAGCAGGTCGACGAGGGCGACACGCTCGTGATCCTCGAGTCGATGAAGATGGAGATGCCCGTGGAGGCCGAGGACGAGGGCACGGTGAAGGAGATCGTCTGCGAGGAAGGCCAGTCGGTGTCCGAGGGCGAGACGCTCGTCGTCCTCGAGTGACGGACAAGCTGCGACTCGACGAGCCGGCCGCCGGCGTCGCCCGCCTCACGATCTCGAACCCCGCGCGGCGCGGCGCGCTCGACCACGAGCTGCTCGACGCGCTGGCCGAGCGGGCGCGCACGCTGGAAGCGCGCTGCCTCGTCATCCGCGGATCGGGGTCGGTCTTCTCGGCGGGCTACGACATCGGCAACCTGGACGAGGCCGGGTTCGAGAAGGCCGCGGAACGCCTCGTCGCCCATCCGTTCCACGAGGCGATGGCTGCGCTCGAGGAGTACCGCTACCCGGTCGTCGCTCAGCTGGGCGGGCACGCCATCGGCGGCGGGCTCGAGCTGGCCCTGACCTGCGACATCCGGATCGCCGCGCGCGGGGTCCGGATGGGCATGCCGCCGGCCCGGCTCGGGCTGATCTACTCGCACACCGGGCTGCTCAAGTTCGTCCAGACATGCGGCCCCGCCAACACGGCCGAGCTCTTCTTCTCCGGCCGCAACGTCAACGCGGACCGCGCGGAGCGGATGGGCCTCGTGAACGAGGTGACGGAGCCCGAGGAGCTCGAGGAGCGCGTGCTCGACCTGGCCGCGGAGATAGCGGGAAACGCGCCGCTCTCGCTGGCGGGCAACAAGCGCATCCTGCGCGTCCTGCGCGCCCACGCCCTGCCGGCCGACGTCCTTCGCGAGCTGATCGACCTGCGCGAGTCCTGCTTCCGCTCGGAGGACTTCCGCGAGGGGGTCCAAGCGTTCGCGGAGAAGCGCCGGCCGGTGTGGAAGGGGCGTTAGGCTGCCGCCGTGGACACCTACCTCGCCATCGCCAGCAGGCGGGAGGTGCGGCACTACTCGGATCGGCCCGTCTCCGAGGAAGTCCAGCGGCGGATTCTCGAGGCCGGGCGGGTGGCAGGCAGCGCGGGGAACCGCCAGCCGTGGCGCTTCGTCTGGGTGACCGACCGCGACCGGCTCGAGCGCCTAGCGGAGACGGTTTACGAACCCGGCAATGTCCGCGGGAGCGCCTTCGCCGTCGCGATCGCGGTGTCCGGCAAGGGCCCGACCTCGTTCGACGCCGGGCGGGCGGCGCAGCAGATGCTGCTGGCCGCCTGGAACGAGGGGGTCGGTTCCTGCCCGAACGGGATGCCCGACCGGCGGGCAGCGGCCGAGGTGCTCGGTCTGTCGGAGGACCCGACGATCGTGCTCTCGTTCGGATACCCGGCGCGCGCCCGCGACCCGGAGTCCCGCTCGACCGATGAGTGGATCACGGCGGCGAACCGAAAGCCGTTCGACGAGGTGGTCGAGCGGCTCTGACGGCGCTCCCGCCGGGCCCGCGCATGCCGGCCGCCTGGCAGACGGTGGGCTGGATGGTCCGGCCGGCGGCGTTCCTGGCGCGGCTGCACGAGCGGTTCGGCGAGCCGGTGACGATTCGGACCCTCTGGATGGAGGAGCCGATGGTGCTCTTCTCGAGCCCCGAGGCGGTGCGCGAGGTCTTTCGCCTCGACCCGGCTGTCGCGCCCGCCGGCCAGAGCTGGGAGTTCCTGCGCCCCTTCGCCGGTGCCCACTCGATCCTCGTGCTCGACGGCGAGGAGCACCTGCGCGAGCGGCGGCTGATCCAGACGCCGTTCCACGGGGAGCGCATGCGCGGCTTCGAACCGACCGTCGCCGAGCTCGCCCGCCGTGAGCTCGGCGTCTGGAGCGGGCGCGTAAGGACGCTCGAGCGGATGAAGCACCTGACGCTCGAGATCATCCTGCGGATCGTGTTCGGCGCCCGCGACGAGCGGGAGGTCACGGAGCTGCGCGACGCAGTGCACGCGACGCTCGACGGCGTCCGCTCGATGCCGCGCATGCTCGCGATGTCGCTCGTGCAGCGGGACCTCGGGCCGCGGAGCCCCTGGGGCCGCTTCCGGCTAGCGGTCGAGCGCTTCGACGCGCTGCTGCTCGACGTCGTGGCGCGCCGGCGGGCCGAGCCGGGCGGCGACTCGATGCTCGCCCTCCTGCTCGAGCAGCGCGACGAGGACGGCAACCGGCCCACGGACCGGCACCTCCGCGACCAGCTCGTGGCGCTGCTCGCGGCCGGCCACGACACCTCGGCCGCTTCGCTGGCCTGGGCGTTCGAGCGCCTCGCCCGGCACCCCGCCGTGCACGCCCGCCTGGGCGACGGCGACGCCGCCTACCTGGACGCGGTCGTGAAGGAGGTGCTGCGCGTGCGCCCCGCGCTGACGGTCGCTCCGCGGAAGCTGCTCCGGCCCGTGCGGATCGCGGGACGGGTGCTTCCCGCGGGCGTCCACGTCGCCGCCTGTCTCTGGCTCGCCCTGCGCCGAGAGGACCTCTGGCCCCAGGCCGCGGCGTTCCGACCCGAGCGATGGCTCGAGGGCCCACCGCCGAACCCGATGTCGTGGATCCCGTTCGGCGGAGGGGTGCGCCGCTGCGCCGGCGCCCCGTTCGCGGAGATGGAGATGCGCGAGGTGCTGCGCGCCGCGGCCGACCTCCGGATCCGGCCCGCGCGGCCCGAGCCGGAGCGCGCGCGCCGGAGCGCGCTCGTGGTGACCCCGCACCGCGGCGGCGAGGTGGTGGTGGGGTGAGGGCGGCTCCGTCCGACCCCCCACCTACCTTGGGACAGGTGGAAGCCGCGTGAGCGCCGACATCGAGGATCGCCTGGCGGAGATCCGCAACCGCGGGCTCTACCGGCGGATGCGGTGCGTGTCCGGCCCCCAGGGGCCGCGCGTGCTCCTCGACGGGAAGCCCGTGCTCCTCCTCTGTTCGAGCAACTACCTCGGTCTGGCCGACCACCCGCGCGTCCGCGAGGCGGCCGCCGAGGCGGCGATGCGCTACGGGGCCGGCTCGGGCGCCTCGCGCCTCGTCTCGGGCAACATGACCGTCCACCGCCGCCTCGAGGAGCAGCTGGCCGAGTTCAAGGGGTACGACGCGTGCGTGCTCTTCGGCTCGGGCTACCTGGCGAACGCCGGTGTGGTCTCCGCGCTGGCGCGCGAGGGCGACGTCGTCTTCTCCGACGCGCTCAACCACGCGAGCATCGTGGACGGCTGCCGGCTCGCGCGGGCGGAGACGTTCGTCTACCGCCACCTCGACGTCGACCACCTCGAGTGGGGCCTGCGTCAGGCCGAGGGCCGCGGGTCGCTGATCGTCACCGACGGGGTCTTCTCGATGGACGGCGACGTCGCCCCGCTTCTCGACATCGTCGAGATCGCCCGGCGCTACGACGCCCGCGTGATGGTCGACGAGGCCCACGGCACCGGGGTCCTCGGTCCGGGCGGCCGTGGGGCGGTGGCCGAGGAGGGGCTCGAGCGGGAGGTCGACCTGATAGTCGGGACCCTGGGGAAGTCGCTCGGCTCCTACGGGGCCTTCGTCTGCTGCGACCAGCAGATGGCGAGGTACCTCGTCAACACCGCTCGCACGCTGATCTTCTCCACGGCGCTCCCACCGCCGGCCGTGGCCGCGGCGATGGCCGCGCTCGACCTGCTGCGCGAGCAACCGCGGCGGATCGAGAAGCTGCGGCGCAACGGCGCCGTGCTGCGCGCGGCTCTCGGCAAGGCCGGGCTCGACGTGCCCGACGACGAGACGCCGATCGTGCCGCTGATCGTGGGCGACCCCGCCGCCGCCGTCGCGGCCAGCGAGCGCGCGCTCGAGCGCGGCGTCTTCGCCCAGGCGATCCGGCCACCGACCGTCCCCGCCGGCGGCTCCCGGCTGCGCCTCGCGGTGATGGCCTCGCACACGAAGTCGGAGCTCCGCGAGGCCGCCGCGGTGCTGGCGGCCGCGGTGCCGCCGGCCGCTCCCGAGGACGCGCCTAGCGACGGCGAGGCCGACGGCCCGAAGGTCTTCGACGGGCTCCGCGACGCGGCGTAGGTGCGCGCCGGTCGCGTCCCCTGCCGCCGCCCGCCCGTCGGGCGCTGCACGCATGGCGGGCCCGTCCGGGCGCCGCGTGACAGGGGCCCGTGCTGGGCCGTGCGCCGCTGGCGCCTCGCGCTGTCCCGGCCCTGATGTGGGGCGGATTCGTCACCGGACCGACGCACAACTCTGGACCTTTGAAAGGCGACCGGCTCGCCAGGATGACTATCTGGCCAATTACGACCCCAGCGACGAATCCTGGGCGGCGCCCGGCGATCCGCGCCAACGTCTGAGATAGGCACTCTAGGGGGACCCCGGAGCCCGCCTGGCGATACGAACGCTCCCGCGCATCGCGCATTGCGATAGCGAGCCGGCGGTCCGAGTGGCCGCCGCCTTTCACGTGGGAGCGACACCCGGCTTGAAGATTCGTCCGCCACACTCCGACGCATGCTGCGCTTTGGGCTGCCCGCGCTGGTCGTCCTCGCGCTCGTGGTCGTCGCCCTCGGTGCGCAAGGCGAGGATCGAGGATCACCGGGCCGCCGCGTGGCGCCACCCGATTCGGAACCACGCGTTGCGACGGCTCCGCCCCCGCGCGCCGCGCTCGTGCGGGGGCCCGACGATTTGCGGGCAGCCGCGCGTCGCCTTGCGCGGCTGCGGGGTGTCCGCCGGACAGCGCTCGTCGGCCGGGGCACCGCGCTCGTAAGCGAGGTCCGCGCCCGCGACGGCCGGCTCGTACAGCGGGTGCGCGACGGATTCGCGCTCGCGCTCGACGTCGCCGCGGTCGAGCCGCACGCCTGGGCGGCGGCGCTCCCCGAGGCCGAGCGGGCGCCGGTCGCGCGCCTACGGCGCGGCGAGGTGCTGCTCTCCGCAACCGCTGCGCGGCTGCGGGGTGTCGGCGGGGGAGCGGCGCTCGTGATCGCCGCAGGCGGCCGCCTCAGAGTTCGCGGCGTCGTACCGGACGAGGTCGCGCACTCCGCGGAGCTGCTCGCGCACCTGCGCGACCGGCGTGTGCAGGCGCGTCCGCGGAACGTTCTGGCGCTGCTCAGGCCCGCGTCCGACCTCGGCGAGCGGCGGCTCGCACGGGTCGCCACCGACGGCAAGCCAACCCGGGCGCGTCTGCTTTTTCACGGCGACGACGCCGGGGAGGCTCAGGATGGTCCTGCGCGGCCGGCCGAGCTGAAGGCGCGCTTCGGCGAGCCGGCGGTTGCCCTTCCCTACGGCGAAGACTGGGTCAGCTTGGACCCCGGTTTCCTCCGCCGTCGCATCGTCACCCGTCGGGTGCCGCTGCTCGGCGCCGTGACCTGCCACCGCCGGATGATTCCCGCGCTGAGCTCAGCGATGGCGCGGCTCCGACGCCGCGGGCTCGGCCACCTCGTGGACGCGTCCGAGTATGCCGGCTGCTATGCGCCACGCCGGATCCAGCCGAGCGGAACGCTGTCCCTCCACTCCTGGGGCCTCGCGGTCGACCTCAACGCGGCATCGAACCCGGTCGGCGGCGACTCGAACCAGGACCCGCGGCTCGTCCGCGCAATGGAGCGCCACGGCTTCTCCTGGGGCGGGGACTTCCAGACGGTGCCCGACCCCATGCACTTCGAGTTCCGCGGACGGTGACCGGCCGCCGGCGCACTGAGTCCGAGCCGCGCGACGACAGGCCTGCTTTCTTGCGTGAGGAACAGTCCGCGCCGGTCACGTGCTTGCTGGAATCCCAGCTAACGCCCCGTCGCCCCTTGGACGAGCTTCGGCGGTCTTGGCGGCGGTCTCGGACCTCGATCTGACGCTCGGTATCTGAGTGGGAGCGGTGGCCCCGGCTTGGTCGGACTGGTGCCTAGCGCTTGAGATGGCCTGCCGGCAACTCGGCAGGCATGCGGTGATAGTCATCACCGGCGTGGCTTCCGGGTGGCAAGCACTCGTTCGGCGTGGACCGCCGCGATGGTCATCGCCGATGGCGGCTCATCCAGTCCCCGCAGGCCCATCAGCGTCATGCTGATGGCCGGTTGAGACAAGTTGCTCGTACGGTCGTGCTCCCCGATGCGATGATCGACGGATTCCGCGGCGCGTTTCGAGCCCAGAGTCGGTCGGACGCGGTTGGTGGCTCCAACCATTTCAGGCGACGCATAGGAGGAGAGCACGGTGGACGTTGATGCGACGACCGACCTAGGAAGCGGCGTCTTCCACTTTCGCGCCGCGCAGTGGCAGACGAACTGTTTGGTCTTCCTGGAGGGGGACGAAGCGGTGGTCATCGACCCTGCTTGGACGCCAGCGGAGGTCGAGCGAATACGCCGCGCCGCGATGTCGGCTTCCGGCCCCATCCGTTTCTTGCTCACGCACGCAGATGTGGACCACACCTGCGGGATGTATGCATTTCAGGACGCCATCGTGTACGGGGAGCCGGCGAGCGCCGAGCTGGTCGAGAACGGCGGCGCCCGATCACAGCTCGAGACTCAGGGCCCGGACTGGGGCATGGAGTTCGACCTCAACGTGCGCGTCGACGAGGTGATCGAGCCGGGCTCGACGCTCCAGCTCGGCCCGTTCGAGATCGACACGGTCCCGGCTCGCGGCCACATCATGGACGGGGTTGCCTACATCTTCGAGAAGCAGGGGGTTCTCGTGCCCGGCGACTATCTGTCGGCGAGCATGGCGCCGCTGGTCTGGTGGTCGGTTGAGGAATTTCGCAAGTCCACCGAACGCTTGGCGCAGGTGATGCGTACGCGCACGTTGCGGTGGGTCGTCCCGGGGCACGGCCCGCTCCTGTGTCCCGCCGACGCGATCGCGATCGCAGAGGCGGACGTGGAATACCTCCGCGGCCTTGAAGAAGCTGCCGAGTCTGCGAAGCAAGAGGGGCTCAGTTGGGCCGACAGCATGGTCCGCGCTATAGGCGTACCGCTTCCCAGGCCGTCCACTCCAGACATCGAGATCTATGCGCCACAGGTCCTCAATGCCAAGCGCGCCCTCATTAACGCAGGAATCCACAAGCCGGGCGAGGTGCCCGCCGAGTGGGGCATCTAGGCGTGACTCGAGTCGGCAGAGACGAGCCCCAGGTCGGCCCTTCACTAGATCGGTGGCTCCGCGAACTACCCTCCGACAGAACACCTGCCTTAGACACCCCATGGCGGTCGAGTAACTCGGCGATGCTTCCTCGCGAACTCCTGGATGTCGAGCAGTCGCTCCTGATCGTGGTCGATCTACAGGAGGGTTGGTTCAGCGACCGGCTCACCGACGCCATGCGGGAGCGGCTGTTCAGCCGCGCAGCGTGGCTGACTGCCGCGGCGCGAGCGCTGCAGGTTCCTATCGTCATCACTGAAGAGGATGCGGCCCGGAACGGAAGAACGGCGGAAGTCGTGGCCCAACATCTCCCACCGGACGCTCCGCGCTTTTCCAAGGTGACTTTCGACCTTGCGTCCACGCCGCAGATCCTCACCGCGGTCGAGGAGACCGGTCGCCGCACGGCTGTGCTTGTCGGCACCGAGACCGATGTTTGCATCGCACAGTCGGCTCTCGGGCTGACCGAACGTGGGTTCCGGGTGATCGTTGTGTCCGATGCCGTGGCCTCGCCCGATGAGGATCATCACCTGGGCCTGCAGCGGCTCCAGCAACACTCCATAGAACTGATGACGGTGAAGTCCGTGTTCTACGAATGGACGCGGACCGTGCCGCGCGCCCGTGAACTGAAGGCGCAGTTGGCCGATCTGGATCACGGTGGCTTGCGACTTTGAGGGCGCTTTTGTCTCTGCCTCTCAGTGCTTGACCTGGCTGTCCCCGCCTGCCACGGCGGTCTAACTCCGCCCCAACTCAGCTACCGACACCGAGGTCGGGAAGTCGGTCGTGGCCGCCGCTCTGTGCCGCGCGCGGCGAGCGCGTGGGGGCGTTCAAGCCTGGCGGCCGACGCACGCTCCCCTTGGACGACGGGTCTGAGTGCCCGCCGCAAGTACGATCGGTTTGGCGGCTGCGAATCGTCCCCTGCCGGCGCCCGCCCGTCGGGCGCTGCATGCATGGCCGGCCCGTCCGGGCGCCGCGTGACACGGGCCCGTGCTGGGCAGTGCGCCGCTGGCGCCTCGCACTGTCCCGGCCCTGATGTGGCTCTAAGCTCGGGCTCGATGGCCACCGAGGAAGCGGCGGAGCCACCGGCGGACGACAAGCCGGAGCTGCTGAAGAAGCTCCAGGAGCGCAAGCGGCGTCACAAGCAGCGGCACATCGTTCACCGCGCCGGGGTCGTCGTGCTCGGCTTCTTCATCGTCCTCGCGGGGATCGTTATGTCGGGCCCCGGCGTGCCCGGCCCGGGCATTGCGGTGATCCTCGTCGGACTCGGGTTCCTCGCGCTCGAGTTCGACCGCGCCGAGCGCCTCCTCGAGCAGGCGATCATCTGGGCAAACGAGGCGGCGCTGCGGGCCGAGCAGACGAGCACGGCGCAGCGCGTGGCGGGCGCCGTGCTCGCCGTCCTCGCGATCGCCGCCTTCGTCGTGGCGGCGATCCTCTGGGACATCCCCCTGATGCCGATCGTCTGAAGCTCTAGGCCGGCGCGTCCGCCTTCTTGCGCTCCCGCTCCCGCTCGCGCAGCTCGACCCGCCGGATCTTGCCGGTCAGGGTCTTCGGCAGGTCGTCCACGAACTCGATCTCGCGCGGGTAGGCGTACGCCGAGTGGCGCTCGCGCACGTGGCGCTTGATCTCCTCCGCCAGCTCCTCGGACGCCTCCCGGGCGCCGGCGAGCACGATGAACGCCTTGACGACGTCGCCGCGCCGCGGATCGGGCGAGGCCACCGCCGCGGCCTCCTTCACCGCGGGATGCTCCACGCAGGCGGACTCCACCTCGAACGGGCCGATCCGGTATCCGGCCGAGATGATCACGTCATCCGCGCGGCCGGCGTACCAGAAGTACCCGTCCTCGTCGACCGTGGCCGCGTCCTTCGTGTGGAACCACTCGCCGCCGAAGTCCTCCTCGGTGTCCTCGGGGCGGTTCCAGTACCCGAGCGGGTAGTGCGGGTTGGAGCGGGCGCGCAGGCAGATCTCGCCGCGCTCGCCCACCGGGAGCGGGTTCTCGTCCTCGTCGAGGATCGCCACGTCCCAGCCGGGGAGCGGCAGGCCCATCGAGCCCTCGCGCACCTCAACCGTCGGGAAGTTGCCGCACAGCGGATAGCTTTCCGTCAGCCCGTAGTAGTCGAGCACGGTCACCCCGTACTGGTCGCGGAACCAGCGGATCACCTCCGGGTTGAGGGGCTCGCCGGCCGAGCACGTGATTCGGAGGCGCTCGAGTGGGTAGCGGCGGCCCGCGTCCTCGACGCCGGTCATCGCCCGCAGCGCCGTGGGCGTCGTGAACATGTTCTCCACGCCGTGCTTCGACAGGAAGCGCAGGTGCTCCTCGGGGTCGTAGCCGCCCTTGCGGGCCTGGACGAGCGCCACCGCGCCGTAGCGCCACGGACCGAGCAGGGGACAGATTCCCGCCGCCCAGGCCCACTCGCCAGAGCCGTGGAACAGCTCGCCGTCGCGCACGTCGTGGCAGAACTCGAACTCCTCGTGGCCGAGCAGGTAGCGGTGGGCGTGGAGGATGCCCTTGGCCATGCCCGTGGTGCCGGAGGAGTAGTAGAGCTGGGCGGGGTCGTCGGCGGCGGTGTCGACGGTCTCGAAGCGCGCGGAGGCGTCGGCCACCTCGTCCAGCAGGCCGCCCTCCAGCACCAGGACGTTCTCGACCAGGCCTTCCGGGATCCGGTCGCGGTTCGCCGCGTCGGTGACCACCACCTTCGGCTGCGAGTCGCGTAGCCGATGCTCGATGCCCTCGTCCCCGTACAGCACGGACAGCGAAAGCAGGATCGCCCCCGCGCGATACGTGCCGATGAAGGCGGCGGCGGTCTCCGGCAGCGACGGCAGAAGCGTCGCGACCCGATCGCCTCGCTCGACGCCATGGGCGCGAAGCACGTTGGCGAAGCGGCACGATAGCTCCTGCAGCTCGCCGAAGCTCACGCGCCGCTCGTCACCGCGCCAGTCCTCCCAGACCATGGCGAGCGCGTCGCGGTCGTGCTTGTCGCAGACGTCGCGAGCGATGTTGTAGCGCTCGGGCACCTCCCAGCGATGCGCCGCGCGCATGTCCTCGTAGCGACCCAGCTGGTACTTCCTGAAGCTCATTGCGTTCCCTCCTTCACCTCCGCAAATGCCCGGACCGGAAAGGTCCCGAACGCCTTCACCTTGACCGGTACCGCGTAGAAGCGGGCGCCCTCCGGCGGCAGCGCAGCGAGGCCGGCGAGGTGCTCGACGATCGGGATCTCCACCCGCAGCAGCGTCGTGTGGACGGGGCGCGACCCGCTGCTGATGTCGTCGATGTTGAGCGAGTCGATGCCCACGATCGCGGCGCCGCCGGCCACGAGCGCCTCGGCCGCCTCGGCGGTGAGATGTGGATGGCCCTCGAAGTACCGATTCGTTCGCCAGTGCCGGTCCCATCCGGTCCGGAACAGGGCCGCGCGCCCGCGCAGGTCGAGCCCCGCGAACGCGTCCGGGCCGATCGCTCCGTCGGCGTCGATCACCACCGCGTCGCGCCCGGCGAGCGGCTCGAGCGGCAGCTCCGACAGGTCCTTCCCGTCCCGGAAGCGGTGGAACGGCGAGTCGACGTAGGTCCCCGTGTTCGAGACCATCTCGATCCGCCCGATCTGGAACTCCGTCCCCTCGTCGTAGTGGGCGCGCGACTCCTCGTGGCTCCAGTAGTCGCAGACGAGCGGCGCCGGCAGCCCCTTGTAGGTGATCATGCCGTGCTCGATCGCGTGGCTTAGGTCGTGGAGCGTCATCGGCAGAGCTCCGCCGCCGTGGCCAGCAGGGTCTCGGCGCAGGCGCGGACGCTGGCCAGCTCGACCCACTCGTCGGTGGCGTGGGCCCCGGCGCCGCGGGGCCCGAAGACGACCGTGGGGATGCCCGCCGCACTCGTGAAGGCCGCGTCCATCCAGTACGGGGCGCCGACGACGTCCGGCTCGCGGCCGAGCACGGTGGCCGCCTGCCGGCGGACGAGCTCGACGACTACCTCCTCGCTGTCGACCTCGAACGGCTCGCGCACCAGCGTGATCTCGCCGTCGAGCTCACCGTCGAGCAGCCCGTGCAGCTCCGCCTCGAGGTCCTCCCTCGTCTCCCCGGGCAGCGTCCGCCGCTCGACGTCGAGCACGCAGGTCTCGGGGTAGCTCGACAGCTCCTGCCCGCCGGCGATGAGCGAAGCATGGACGGAGGCCCGGCCGACGAGCGGGTGGACGCGCGACTCGAGCCGGCGGTCGAGCTCGGTGAGCCCGCTGAGCGCGGCGCCCATGCGGGCGATGGCGTCGCTGCCGAGGTCGGGCCGCGAGCCGTGGGCGGCGCGGCCGTGCGCCGTTATCCGCCACCACGCGAACCCCTTGTGAGCGACACAGACGCGCAGCTCGGTGGGCTCCGTGACGACGCAAGCGTCCGTTCTCACGCGCTCGAGCACGGCCTGCACGCCGATGCTCGAGTGCTCCTCGTCGCTGACCGCGGCGAGGATCACGTCGCCCGCAAGGCGCTCGCGGGATGCCGCCGCGGCCGCGAGCATGCACGCCGCGAGCCCGCCCTTCATGTCGTAGGAGCCCCTGCCGTGGAGCCGCCCGTCCTCCACCCGTGGCTCGTGCGGGGCGGCCATCCCCGCCACGCCCACCGTGTCGAGGTGGGCGTTCAGCATGAGCGACCGGCCGCCGCCCGTCCCCGCCGCGGTGGCCACGACGCTCGGGCGCCCGGGCGCCGGCTCCACGATCTCCACGCCCAGCCCGGCGTCCCGCGACCAATTCGAGACGAACCGGGCGATCTCGGCCTCGCCGGCGCCGCCGGGCACGAGGGCCGGGTTCACCGAGTCGATCGACACGAGCTCGCCGAGCAGCGTCTCGACCTCGGCGGGGCTGTACGGGAGGCTCACGGGCCGCCCACCCTAACGCGGCCGGCTACGCGCGGGCGACCGCCAGCGTCGCCGGTACGTCCGCCCGTCCCAGCAGGGCGTCGGCGGCCAGGCGCGCCGTCGCCGGGCCCGCGGACAGGCCCCACGGGCCGTGGCCGGCGGCCACCCACATGCCCTCGACCTCGGGCGCAGGGCCGACGAGCGGCCGGCCGTCGAGCGACTGCGGCCGGGCGCAGGCGCGGGTTCTGATCACCTCGGCGCGCGCCAGAGCGGGGACGAAGGGGCTGCCCGCCTGGCACAGCGCGGGCGCCCACGGGCCGGGGTCGGGCTCTTCCCGAAGGAAGGTCGAACCCACCGACACGGCTCCGTCCGCGGCCACGAGGCTGAACAGCGAGCCCACCTCGCCGCCGGCGACCGCCTTGACCCCGGCCTCCTCCAGCACGTGCCGCGGCGGATCGGCGAGCTCCACCTCCACGACCACGCCCCACAAGGGCACGATCGGGCGCCAGGCGCGCGTGGGGTCGATCACCTCCGGCGCCCACGGCCCGGCCGCCACGAGGACCGCGCCGGCGGCGCAATGCTCGTGCCCGGCGATCAGCCCCCGTGCGCGGCCCCCCTTCAACCAGGGCCACGCGACCCGTCCCTCGTGCAGGAGCGCGCCCGCCCGCCGGGCGCGCTCGGCGAACGCGAGCGTCGCGGCCGCCGGGCGGACCGGGTAGCCGGTCTCGATCCGGCACGCCCAGAGCCGCGGGCCGAGTCCCGGCTCGAGGCGGTGCAGCTCGCTGCCGGCGAGCAGCGTGGGCGCGAGCTCCGGCCAGAGGCGTCCGATGTCGGCGCGCTCGTAGTCGAGCGCCGCCCGCTCGCGCGCCAGCATCAGCACGCCCGCCGGCTCGTCGGGCAGCCTGAAGCCCTCGAGCTCGCGGTAGTGGCGGAGCGTCTCGAAGTGGAGGTCGGCCAGCACGCGGTCGAACGGGTGCTGGATCGAGCCCGAGTTCCGGCCCGACGCCGCGCCCGCGAGCCGGTCGCGCTCGAACAGCTCGACCCGCGCGCCGGCCTCCACGAGGAACGCCGCCGCGGCGCACCCCACGATCCCACCGCCGACGATCGCGACGTCGGGGAAGCCGGTCAGTCCTCGTCCCCCGCGGCGTAGTCGACGATCGACTTGTCGATCAGCCACTCGACTGGCGCCTTGTCGTCCGTATAGACGTCGCCGCCCTCGAGCGGCGGGCCGAGCCGGGCGGCCGCGGCGAGCGCGGTGCCGCGCAGCGCGGCGGGGAGGCGCCCGGCGGCCT
>Ga0081538_10001177_pt1 | contig 27610 bp, 31 predicted proteins | sample TabmetS5T2R1_FD_71022 | JGI IMG/M metagenome (GOLD analysis project Ga0081538, IMG submission 71022) | Tabebuia heterophylla rhizosphere microbial communities from the University of Puerto Rico - S5T2R1 | ecosystem: Host-associated > Plants > Roots > Rhizosphere ...
TTTCTAGAGAAGTTTGCATTTGAGATGTCACAACTCCAAATTAAGGAACCTCTGTCATACCTAAATAAGCAAAGTATGCCTGAAATTAAATGACCTCATTTAGTTAGTAACAGGCAAAAAACTTGTGTATAAAAACAAGAGGTCAGAATTGCACCAGATTGCAATATTTTTCATATCGGTCCTCGACGTCATCCTTTGTTATTGATAGAAGGCGCTTGATGCCAAAGTCTTCTACAGCAAATGAGCCCATTACATTACCGTAGATCACCGCCTCCTTCATTGTGGTAAAGTCTGTCATACCCTTGCGAGCTATATGACCAAGAAAGCCGCCTGCAAAGGAGTCGCCAGCTCCAGTGGGGTCGACTATCTCGTCAAGAAAAAATGCGGACGCTGGAAACACTAGTCCCTCTTTAGTAAATAGAATGGCACCATTCTCACCCTTTTTGATTATTGCAAATTTTGAACCCCATGACATTATCTTCTTGGCGCATTTTGCAAGGTTAGGCTCCTTGCACAAGAGTCTAGCCTCATTGTCATTTATTACTACCCCATCTGTCATCTCTATCATCTTGATTACGTCGTCACGGCTCCCATTTATCCAGAATTCTATGGTGTCGCAAACTATAAGCCGGGGTTTCTGGAAATGTCGTAGGATCTTGATGTTTTGCGTGGGGTCATTGTTTGCAAGATATACGTAATCAGAATTGATATAATCATCAGGGATTACAGGATCAAAGCCAGCTATGACTCCAAGCTCAGTTTTATTAGTAGTCCTGTTTGACAGATCGTAATCAAATGAAGAATCATAATGAAATGTCTTGCCCTCAGGTATGGTGATGATTCCCTTTGTATCTATACCCTTTGAGCTAAGTGCACTTATATGTTCATTGGGCATGTCTGATCCCACCGCTGCTACTATTGAGGTAGCGGTAAATAGGCTTGAGGAAACAGAGGCAAACGTGGCAGCCCCCCCTAATATTCGGGTCTCTGTCCGAAAAGGAGTACGAGTTGTGTCTAGTGCAACTGTGCCAAAGACCGTCAGCAACGCCTATTTAGTACGCAATTTTATTTCATTATTAAATGCTTGCAGGCATCATTAAATAGCAAGCAAGACAACCACACATTTGCTTGCGACTAGTCATCGCGATTACTGGAGCTTCAGGTGTCATTTATGGTATAAGGATACTAGAGGTTCTTAAGAGACTAAAAATTGATACACACCTTATTATCACAGAATGGGGTGCCAAGAACATAAAGATAGAAACTGACAGCACAGTAGACTATGTTAAATCCCTTGCAACAAGGTCTTACGAAGGTGACAATTTGGCCGCACCTGTTTCAAGTGGCTCATTCAAAGTTGATGGCATGATCGTTATTCCATGCAGCACTAAAACACTGGCCAGTATTGCAAATGCCCTTGACGACAGCTTAGTCTCAAGAGCGGCAGGTGTTTGCATAAAGGAACAGCGCAAACTTGTTCTAGTTCCGAGGGAGACTCCGCTGTCAAAAATACATCTAAAAAATATGACCAAACTTGCTAGTGCTAATGCGGTAATTCTGCCTGCTATGCCAGGATTCTATCACCGACCAAAGACAATGGATGATTTGATAAACCACTTAGTAGGAAAGGTGCTTGATCAATTTAATATCGACCACAGTCTTTTCAAACGCTGGGGCGAAGGCTAATAGAGAGAAATAAGAAAGTGGCACAATGATTCATAATCTTGCGCCTCTAGTTACTTAAGATATCGCAGCTTGGCTCAATAGGCATACATAGCTTGACACAAAAAAGAATGCAAAATAATCGTTGATTTTATAGCCTCACCATACATGCATTAAGAGTCAGAGGGCGTAATTTCTTCAGGATTTTCTTCCCACAGGCGCATCTTGTCCAGTTTGTCTTTCCTTTTTGCACCCTGCAGCATATTGTAGACGGTTTTGTGCATGCTACCCTTGGCGAGCATGGATATCGCTTCAGTTGTAAGCTTGATCTCTCTAAAGTTCCCAATAAGGCATACAGTATGTCCATAAACAGATACATAGGAGCCGCTAAGCTCTTCAATCATTCTACGAGCCTTACCCCCTTCACCAATTATCCTGCCCTTGACACGCTCAAGGGCGTTTGGAGACTTGCCAGTGTAGTCATGCAAATCGATCTGTTGGAATATTAGCTCCTCGTCTTCAAAGAGAAGATAAGCTCGCTGGGGCGAGAACCCTCTTGAAATGGCGGTTATCACTTCGACCGCCCGAAAAGCTTCCAGACGATCAGCAGAACTATTGCCTATAATCATAGTATCACCACTCTCGCTATCGATCTCGATTTTGACGCCACATCTTTCTTCAATTTGCTGCTTTACTTTTCCACCTTTGCCAATCAAAACACCTATTCTCTCCTTTGGGATCTTGACCGTATGCTGGAAGCTCATTATATTATGTCACCTCTAACCTTTCCCATTACATGAGCAGTATTGAGAACCTCAATTCTTCGTTTTTCAAAGAACCTGTTTATATTCATAACATCGCGCAATAAATATTGTTTGGAATTTGGATGCTGAATATCGACAGCAGATCCAAAGTCAAACAACATGATGCCGAGGCCAGTCTTGAAAATGTTGTGCTCTGACAAGTCCGCATGCACCAGTTTGGCCTTTTGGTACAGCATCGTCATTTGTTCGACCACTTGCTGATAGTCGTTCAACGTGATTTCTTCTGCATTTACTAGTGCAGGCATAGGATTACCTTCGCTATCACCTACAAACTCCATTACAAGCACATTCTTCTTGACTGCTATCGGCAAAGGTACCCTTACTCCTACGGCATGGGCTGTCAACATATTCTTGAACTCCTTTCGAGCCCATGTCATTATAAGGCTGCGAGATCCCAGCTTTATGTCAGAAAATCTAGGATCGCCAGCAATGTATTGCATCCGCTTTTTGAACTCGGCGCTTACCGTAAGATATATTTTGACTATTCGAAGTGATCCATCTGGCGCAACTGCAAGGTATACTTTAGATTCCTTACCTGCAGCAAGTGAGCTCCTGATAGATTGTATAATGCCATCGCGCCTCAATTCGTTTATCGTCATGAGAGTGGGCACATCAAATACATTATCAAAAACGTCGTAATCTTCAGACATCTTGTTTAGGAATTTACTCTTGCGTTCATATTTTGAGAGCCATCTATCAGCTCTGGCTGCGGCCTTGTTCTTCTCTTCTCTTGGCAGCTGCTCATCAGGCTCCTCTTGGGACAACATGCAAAAGTTAGTATTCTTTTATTATATGTGTAATGCTAGGATAGGCAATAAAATATTCAAACTAGACATGCACCTCAGGATAACACATAACACAGACTCGTCTTCCCTCTCACAATATAGAGAGATGCTTACAAGAAATTCTGCGTAAGATAGAAAAACCCTCAGGTCAAAGGCAGATACGATGGAAGACTGTTTAAAATGAGGGGGTATACAAGAGAAGGCAAATAAAGACATTAATGGACACAGAAAACAAAATCAATAAACAAAGATCGCTGTAATCTAGAACTTGCCCTTCTAGCATTAGAATATTTCTTTGCTGGGCTGATTTTTACATTTGAAAGAAAGATTTTTCATCAGTGCTGAAATTTGTAGATCATGAGAAAAGGCACACCAGCAATTTTCCTTATACTAACTTCTTTTGCCAGTTTCATCTCAATTGCCTGTTTTATTATCCTATCGCCCACAAGGTTTGCAATGTCACATTTCTGAAGTAGCTGCCCGGCATATTTCTGCTCAATTACTTCCTGTTGATAATATTCCTTTGTAAGGTGGACTACAAGTCCATCTTGCTCCAGTTTTGTCCCAATTAAGTCTATATCGCAGATGTCGACCATCATTGATCCTTGGTAGTGCATAGTTCTGGCTGCATAATATGACAACTATCGTTAATTAGTAGCACAGGATAATGAGGGTTTTGCTAGCATCATCATATGTAGGTTTCAATCTTAATATCAAACGATCCATCCTCACGCTTCTTGCGGTTGGTGACAAACCTCAGCGGACTCAGGATCGAAATCACTGCATTGACGGTTCCAGCATAGCCGCATATATGAAAGAAAGAGTTTTCAGGGGTAACTTTTTCGCCAACTACTTTTTCAAGTTGAGATTTGCAATTGTCTTTGTCTATAAGTAAAGTCTCCACCCTACCTACGTTCCCCCTCCAGTCACGCGACAGCTCTTGGTCAGGTCTACTTACAGTCGTTAAGTATTTGAAATTCGGATCGCTTGCAGATATTTTCTTAAGCAAGTCACAGTAACCAAGCTCCTGGGAGTATTTTGCTCCATGGAGCAGTACTATTTCTCTTTTTGACTTAATGTTTTTTAAATGGAGAATATAACTGATAAAAGGAGCAAGACCAGTTCCGGATGCAACTAATACTAGTCGTCTTGTGTCGGGTGTCCCATCGGCCTTCTTATCCTCAATCGTGAACGTGCCAGCAGGGTTGAGCCAGTAAAGGAGATGGTCTTCAAACATTTTGAAAAGGGTGCTTGTAAATTTGCTCATCGCATTTTCTGATGCAGACTTGATGTAAAACTCGAAATACCTCTTTTCTTCGGGAGGTGATGACAGTGAGAATGGTCTGTAGGTTATGCTGTAATTACCGAGTAGTTTCAGTCCAAGTGCAACAAATTGACCAGCTTTAAAGTCAGGCACAGATCTTCTGTCTGATGGCTGCATTCTGAATATTGCGAGATCGGGAGTCAGGTTCTTGCGATAGTTTATTCTACCTATAAGCGGTGGTGCCGCCTGTTGACCTGAACTCATATTTACGATTTCTGGGATAGTTAGGTATATGTTGATATCCTTTTTATTAGAGCAAACTAGAGTTATGCTGGTTTGGCCAGTAAGAAGGGCATAGCCATAACAGCAGCCATTGCAGCAGCAATAGTTGGATCGAGTTTTCTGATATGGATCTTACCGCAGAGCAGCCCTGGCAGCATGATTGAGCTTCCACGTGACGACAATGGAGTCATTTCCGACGTGTATTCTAGGCATCAGAACATTTCAACCAACATCGAATCAAAGTTTGAGCAATGGAAAAGTGGGGAAGTGATCCGTAGTGACATACTGAGCCAGATAAGCCGTGATCGGTCAGACATACAGAATATGCGGCAACAGCTTGATAGTGCCTCGCCAGCTCAAGAATGGCAACAAAGCTATGACTTCTACATTCAAGCACTTGACAGCTTTCTGAAATACCTTGATCTGATGCAAACGATAATCGAGGAGAATAATGGAATGCTTGATTCCAATGTTAAACTAGATGCCCTAAAACAAGAATGGCAAGGCTATGTCGACAACTCGATAAATGCTGTACCTATCTAGCTCAAGACATCAAGAATTGCGTCTATCCTTGCATCTGTCTTGAATGCACCCGTATTCAACGCAGTTTTTGAGGCCACGAAGCCGGTGGCATACAATTTTTCAATAATCCTGTCCACTGAAATTGTGTTTGATTTGAGTTTTGATGAAATTTCGTCAGCCCGGAAGTAATAAGGTATTTCGCTTGCTTCTTCCGCTGCCACTTCGAGCACCTTTTTGCACGGTCTATTTGGGTCTTGCTCTAACATTTTCTTAACAAATTCTTTGTCGTGTAGTGACCCTGTCCACAGCTGGCCTCCGACAGCCAATCCAGTGCTGCACAGCTCGCATTTACCTTTTCCATATTCTTTGGTATTGAAACGATGGCCACAGTGGGAACAGTGCATTACGTAGCCTATATTATTGTAAACGTCATTTGCTTGGCTACTGCTGACAGACATCTTTGCATAGACGCGAAGGTAGTGCTTTGTGGCATGTACAAATACTGGATGAATGGCAAGTTCAAGCCTTGAGGCGGTCAATGCAATGAGTGAAATTAGCAATCGGATCGCAGTTTCATTGCCATAGGTATTGTTGAGCGGCCTGCCATAGTAACGGCGCAGACACACCTTAGGGTGAACTCCCCATAAGACTGCGGTATCTGTTGCAGTTATTGATACAAGACCGCCATCGAGCACTGATCGGAGTACACAGTCTATATATCTAGCAGGAGTACCAAAAGGATCCAAATCAACTATGGAATAGCGGTCCCCTTCCTTGTCGCCCTTTAGTAGGAACTTGCAAACCTCGTCAACTGAGAAATAGCACCTGCCGGTTACAGAATTAAGCCTAGCTGCCTCTTTAGCAGCTTCAATTGCTATACAGTTAATATCATTGCAATAAACCTGTTCTACTGCAGGGACCTCAACTGCAACCCTAAGAGCGCGTGCACCAATACCCGTGAACGAATCGGCAAATGTCTTTTTTCCAGGTGATGCTGCAAAAGCACTATAGGCAAGTATCGAGAGGTCGCGGTTAAGCTTGGCAGCAGGATTGAAGAAGGCAGGCGTCTTAGAAGGAACTTTGGAAGTAAGCGAAGACTCGGGAACTATAAGTACCGTTTTACCCTCAATTGCCCTGACAAATTCTGCCATATCACAGCTTTGCAATAAAACGTTATTTATAACAGCATAAATGAGTCCGTTCCTTTTTTTGGAAAAAAAAGTAAGGATATAAATATCTACAAATGAGTATACCATTCGACAATTTTGCTATGCCATGACGACAACATTCTGGTTGGTGGAGTTGACGAAGCAGGTCGCGGCTCTATTGTTGGACCACTCATTGTTGCAGGTATTAGCATACGAGAGTCAAAGATTGCGCTTTTGCACAATATTGGCGTCAAGGACTCCAAGGCTCTTAACCCCAAAGTGCGTGCTAGGCTTTTTGGTGAAATAATGAATGTCATAGACTCAGTCTGCATCCACAAGATAGACCCTGTCGAAGTCGATGGCAGCGTGTCATTCAAGGGACTCAACAGGCTTGAAGCAAAGGTTATGGCCAATGTGATCAACAGTATTAGGGCGGATGAAGTCTACGTTGACTGCTGCGATGTCAATCCGCAGAGATACAGGGAGTACATGGAATGCCACCTTACATGTAAACCAAAGAAGTTATACTCGCTGCATCATGCAGATGTAATTAATTTGGTCGTCTCGGCTGCATCGATAATTGCTAAAACAACAAGGGACAAAGAGATCCAGCATATATGCAGCACATATGGAAGCATAGGCAGCGGCTATCCTTCGGATCAGCGCACAATGCGTTTTATTCGGGACTGGGTAGCCAAGAATGGCTCTGCGCCTGAGTTTACAAGAAAGTCATGGAAGCCTCTTCGGATGATGCTTGACGAGATAGCCCATTGCAAGCTCTAAGACTTGTAGATACAATATATCATGCCATGGTCCCTGTCAAAAGGCTCCAGGTTGATTATCTGATCTATTCGAAAACCATGCTCTTTCACCTTAGTTGCTTCTTGTGTCACTACTGCTCGTGGGTCCATCGTCACATCGATGCTCCTTGTCTTGACTACCAGCAACATTATACCTCCTGTCTTTAAATAGATCGAGCAATTTGCTATCGCAATGTCTGTTTGATCAGGTTGGGCAATATCACAGTAGATGACATCGATTTTGCCAAACACTGCAAAATAGGAGTGAGGTTTCCGTGCATCTTCAAGTATAGGAACTACATTCTTGCGCTTTGAAGCGACATTTTCAATAAGTTCCCTTGCGACTCTTGTCGCCGGCTCAACTGCAAATACTATGCCAGAGAACCCAACGATATCAGATATATGGCTCACAGTTGTCCCAGTAGACGCGCCAAGGTACAATACTTTGCTACCATTCTTTATTGGCATGTTTTTCATTCCCTTTTTGAGGGCAGCTGCAAGCTTGCTTCTAAAAGGATCCCAAATGCGGTATTCCTCATTCTCATATTTTACAAGCTTTTCTCCATAGACATTGTCTCCCTTTACGAGATTGAGGGTAGCTGCATTTTTCTCGCCATTTATTGAAATCCATCTAATAGCGTCGTCGCTTTCCAAATCTCTTTCTTCTGTCTTTCTTCTTTCTTCTGTCATGTTTATCTCTTGTCACATTACGGCCGCCTCTAAATGGTTGCTGACGCTGAATGTGTTCCTTGTATTTTCTATCACGCTCCTTTTCAGGCATTGGCTCTCGGTATTTCTCTCGTATTTCATCAATACGGCTTTTTAGCTTATCATATACAGTGCTGTCCTTGCCGTTGTGGCGATAATAGTCGATCCTTGCAGATATTGCAACCTTTGACGCAACTGCTCTTGCGATCTTGCCTCGCTGCCACTTGGGCGCAGAGTGAATGAGAGGATGCTGGAACAATAATCCGTGTTTTGGCGGTCTGGCACCTGTTTTAAGTGCACGGAACAACGCCTTTTCGGCACCTAATATTTGGATTGTGCTTGCAGGCAATGTTGCAAGTCTAGCCAAACTGCCGGCTTTTGAGATTATCCTTGCACCAACTGCCGCAGTTAGCAATTCTTTGACGTTCGGAGCCACGGTTTCCATTGAAACTTCAATGTGGTCTGCAAGCACTCTGCGCAGGTCTGACTGTGCAATGACTTCCTCTGCAAGCCGCTTGACAATTACAAGGTTTTCGAGCGTCATATCCCCGCCCTTACTGCGCTTTGCAGCATCAAGTATAACTTCAATCTTTTTCTCAGGCAATCCAATACTTTGTAAAATTTCTACAATGATATTTTCTCGCAAACCTGCTTTGCTTACTATCTGCGCATATACAAGAAGACTTGAAACAAGGTTGTCAAGCTCTGGAAAATGGAGCCCGTACCACTCTCTCATTCTTGCTCCAACTGTATTGATTATCTTGTCAAGCTCATCTAGGGCATTGATAGACTGAATGATGTGAAGATCGAGCTTCTCAGATGCCTCCTTTACTCTAGAGGAAGAGAGGTTTATCGCAAATTCTCGCAGCGCTTGCAGTGCATCCTGTTCATTGTCGGCAAAGCCGGCCTTTACTATAAGAGTAGGCTTGCTGTTTTGGATATATTGCTGCTGATCTTCAGGCATCAGCTGACTATTCAAGCCGGCCTGTCGCAATACAGAGACAATGCTTGCATCATTTGTTGATACAGGCTCGAATGAACGCAATTTTTCAACAAACCCTCTTATTTCATCAAGATTCACTCCGCTCTTGAGCAGTCTATAAGACCTGATTGCATCATCGAATTTTTTGGCCACTACAAGACTGCCGGCTGGGTCAAATGCAGCCATACCGAGTTCCAATAGAACTACAGAGCAGGTGCTGTTTATCATTCAACAACCTACAACAATCAGCTAATAAAAAATGTTAGCATTATTAAACAAACACACTAGAGATACCTACAGAATGGGTCTGACAGACAGCGATAGAAAGGAGCTGGTGTCGTTATTAAGGGCAGCAACTCGCGATCCAAAAATACCAATAGGACTTGCGCGCAAGATGATGCCAAATCAGGGCGACATAGAGGATTTTGCATATGGGCTCCTCTCTGGCATGGTTATGGGCAATTTTGTCGCACAGTTTCAGAATGCGAATGGGAGGCAACCTGATAAGGACGAAATCATAGACATCTTATCGATAATGATGTCTGAGATGCCGCGTCTTCGTATGTCGATAATGGAAGAATTTGACATGCGTTAGAGTGTAAAAGTTTATCTAACGAGTGCCATGATTACTTTCTCCATTGCTAGATAAGGATAAGTCTAGACTGCCTGTTGCCATTAAGGATGTTATAATCATTGGCATCGGCGTTCTTGTAGTCTGGCTCGGCATTTGGTTCGTGTTTGGGGCTAACCCGTTTTACGTTGTCTCAAGCGGTAGCATGGAGCCAGTGCTTAAAGTCAATGACGTTCTTATTGTAAGAGATGCCGGATCTTGGCAGGACCTTGCGATAGGCGACATCATTGTATTCAATAGGCCTGAGGGTGGGGACAGGGTCATAGTCCACCGCATCGTTGAGTTTGGAGTGGACGTAAATGGCGAAAGAGCAGTTAGAACACAAGGTGACGCCAATCCTGCATCGATACCAGGTACTGACTACCCGATTAGGCAAGACGATTACATTGGCAAAGTGATCTATGTCATACCCGGCATCGGTGTAATAACAAAAGTAATCAGTCCACCTATCAACTATATCATAATTGCAATCATCCTTGCGATCTTGTTCTTCAGCAGGCTCGGCAAAAAGAACAGTAACAGCAACAACAAAGACGCAGCACCTGCTGCAGCAGGCAATTCTGACAAGCCCCCGACATGAAATCCAAGACAGAGTACCTTATATTCAACACTCCAACTAGGCGAGCTTTTATCAATATCACGCCACACGTTGAAAGGATCGTGACAGAAAGTGATATCAAAGAAGGCCTCTGTCTTGTCAACGCTATGCACATCTCAGCCAGTGTCTTTATCAATGATGACGAAAGCGGTTTGCATCATGATTTTGATAGATGGCTGGAGAAGCTTGCGCCTTATTCACCGCAAAGTTATCTACATAATCGTACTGGAGAGGATAACGCAGACGCTCATCTAAAGAGACAGATAATGGGGCGTGAGATAGTAGCAGCGATAACAAAAGGCAAGCTGGATTTTGGGCCATGGGAGCAGATTTTCTATGGTGAATTTGACGGCCAGCGACAAAAGCGAGTACTAGTAAAGATAATCGGGGAATAGTCAAGGTAGATAGGAAACTTACGCATAGTTAAAGCTAAAAATTCAAATCCCACACATTTCTGCCACATGTATTTTTTACTTGAAAATTCTAGCACGCAGGTATATATATAGCGCCTTTATAAAGGCCCATATGCCGCAGACCAAGCCAATTGTGAGCATAGAGAACGTAGTAGCTTCTGCTACAGTGAACCAGACTGTCAACCTCAACCTCATTACTCAAATATTTCCAGACGTGGAGTATCATCCTGATCAATTCCCTGGTTTGGTTTTTAGGCTTAGATCACCCAAAACTGCAACTTTGATATTCAGCTCTGGCAAGATGGTCTGCACAGGCGCCAAGTCCGAAAAGATGGCAATTCAGGCTGTCAAGAGCGTTGTTTTGAAGCTTAAAAAGGGAGGAATACCTCTCGAGCATGAACCCCAAATTGAGATCCAAAACATAGTGGCATCGGCAAGCCTCGGAGGTAAGATCCACTTAGAGCTTGCAGCAAGGGTCCTGCCAAGGAGTATGTATGAACCAGAGCAGTTCCCGGGTCTTATTCATAGGATGTTGGATCCCAAGACTGTCATACTTCTGTTTGCATCGGGCAAGCTCGTGTGCACAGGTGCCAAGAAAGAAAGCGAAGTGTACAGAGCAGTGCATAACCTACATACACTCTTGGAAGAGAAGAATCTAATGATCTATGAGGGTTAGTTAGTCTGTTTCATACTCTCCTTGTGTAACCATTTGTTTTAGCACCGACTCTAGCGCATTTTCGTCTATCAAGCCTGCATTATACAGAGCGTTTACAATGTCGTTGATGCCTGTCACTGGGCTTAGTTTTACTCCCATTTTTTTTAATTTGTCTTCTGCACCCTCGTGCCGGTCTACAAGCGCCACCACATCTTCCACAGTACCTCCATTAGCCCGTATAATTTCGACTGCGCTGCTAAGAGAAGTACCAGTCGTTGCAACGTCGTCTACAATGACAACTTTTGAACCCGGCTCTAAGAAGCCTTCAATCATTTTGTTAGTACCATAGGTTTTAGGGTCCTTTCTGACATAAATGAAGGGTTTGTTCGTTTCATAGGCTAGGGCAGAGCCAAAAACAAGCCCTGAGGTAGGCACTGAAGCAAATATGTCAAATCTGCCTACCTTTTCTGCCACTACATCCTTCAATGCACTTATCCCAAGCCTAAAATATCCAGGAAAGCTAGGCAATACTCGCAGGTCGATGTAGTAAGCACTCTGCTTGCCACTTGCAAGAGTGAACACTCCAAACCTCAAAGAGTTGCTCTTGAGTAGAAAGGATGCAAATTGAAACACAAAGTCCTTGGGAGGTAACGACACACCGTACATGTAAAAAAGGATTTATTTTAATCCTTCATAGTACAAGGACTCTATGCCTGAGATTTGGCTGAGATACGGCACTACTGATGTGGTACTCGACATCAAGTTCGAAAATATAGCAAACCAGATCTCTTCCACATTTCAGGCGCCGCTGGAACAAGATGTCAAGACAGCGATAACATCTTGTATGCCCCTAACTGATAAAATTCTCATCCTAGGACTGTCTGCCTCAAAGGCTGCTGCCAAGGCTATAACGATGCTTGCACAGGAAGCTCATGCAAAGGGGTTAAGCTTCACAATCGATGTTCCGCACAAGATCACAAGCACCCTGCGCGCTAACTTGACTGGCATCGAAACAATCTCAGTCAATCGCATTGACTATCAGTCACTGAATGAACGAATGGCCAAATTTCAAAATACCATCATTGTTTCAAGTGTTGCATACGATCCACTTTTTGGATTTTCAGGTGCACCCACCGCTTTACTGCGTAATTTGCTTGCAGACCAGATGGCAGAAGCATTCAACGCGAGAAAAGACAACAGACCAGCACCTGGAATTGAAGGAAATCCTCTCAAGATCGCTACTTCTGCAGTTGAGAGTATACCAGCGTTATCTATTGAATTGGTGGCTAACGGCGACAATGTGAGGGGCATACACGTTGGAGGCATCAAGGAAGCGTTTGACAAGGCAATTGAGCAGCTTAAGTCAATCTCGACCTTAGAGGCAGAGCTGGTTAAATGTGCCATAATAAGTGCAAGCGAGGAAGCCAGCTCACATTCAACGCTTGCCACCGCGCTCAACTCACTTTGGAACTCTATCCACATCATCAAAGAGGGTGGCACGGCAATATTGCTTGCAGAAGCTCGCGAAGGAATTGGTGGTGGAGCCCTTCAGATGTCTATAGAAGGTAGGCTTAAACAAGAGCAACTGCACCTAAGCCCATATGTTGATGGCCTTGAACATTTACTGTTCATGGAAGAACTGCGAGTCAAATATGATATGGGACTTGTATCTACTCTTCCCCATTATTACACCAAGACAAAACTTGGTTTTACGACCTATTCTGGCACAAAAGACGTCTTGCAAAAACTGCAAGAAAAGCATGGCAAAAACTTCAGGACACTCCTATTATCAAATGCAGATATAACCCTGCTCAAGCCCAAGGCAGGATAGAGCTTGGGATGGGCGCAGTCACTATAATGATCCCAAGGGTTATGAAAAAGAGCAACTTGCGCCTTGGAGATAAGGATGTAACATCATCTAGGGGGATATTGCTAGGGATCCTCTGACTAAGTATCAGAACTAATATTGCCATTGGCCAGAATCCCATTATGAACAACGCTCCTATGCCTGCATAGGTGATAATTCTATGCCAACGTTCTTCAAACATGGCACGAGCAAGGTGCCCACCATCAAGCTGCCAAGCAGGAATGAGATTGATGGACGTAAGTGCAAACCCTATCCATGCAGCAAAAAGAAGAGGAGACATTACCAAGACTGTGTCCTCAACTACCTTGTCTGTCATATGGAGTGTAGCAATCATGAGCAAGCAAGTATTGAATGAAAACAACCTGTTTTCCTCAGATAGCCTCTGGTACTCCTCTACAGGTATTAGGGTGGATATAGCGGAACCATAGATTGATACAATTATCGTTATTATCAACCCCGCAATTGGTCCAGCAATGCCTACGTCAAACATGATATTCTTGTTGGGCATATTGCTCTGCTGTGTTATCAAGGCACCAAACGTCGGTATGAAACCTGGAACCCCGGGTATAAAATATGGCCATGATGCCTTGATGTTATAATGCTTAAGAGCTATCATGTGTCCAAGCTCATGTATTCCTAATATGCCCATAAGCGAGATTGTATAAGCTCCTGCAAGCAGGATAGGGTCGCTTACATACGTCTTTGCAAATATACTGCCTGAACGCATAAGACCGTCGTAGAATACAAATGTGACGGCGACAACAAAGAATATGAGATGCAAAGGCACCTGTCTTTTGGCTCTAATCTTTTGCTTTGGAACCTTAAATACGGTAATAACTATACCGTCCTCTATCTTGAGTCTTATTGTGGATGATAAGGCAGGCATCAGTCTTGGGAAATATTTCTGCCGTCTGGCAGTGGGAACCATGCCGATCTTGTTCAGCTCCTTGATCAAGATCGGGAACTTATCCTTGATGTCATTTTCAGCTACCAAGAACTCAATGTAGTCTTCTCTGACGTTCAGTTGAGTATCTTTTAATGTAAATAATGATGAAACTATTGAAACTACACGGGAATAATCGCTGTTCAGAAAGGTGGTAGCCACGGAGAATTTCTTTTGGGTTTAATCCAATTAAAATATTGTTATCCCACAGTAGACGTGTAAGGTTAAATAGTGTGTTTCTGTTGTTGTAATTATTACTTTGCAAACAGCTCTGCGAAAAGTAGGCGACTATGTAATACGCCGCTGCGAAGCAAGTGATCTTCAAGCGGTAATTGAGATTAACATAACTGCCTTACCCGAGCACTATTCAGACTATTTTTTTGAATCGATTCTGCGAGAGCTTCCTGAGGCATTCATCGTTGCAGAGCTGAATGGCAAAATAGTCGGCTACATTATGTGCAAGATCGAATTTGGGTTTTCAAACTTTCGCAAGCTAGGCTTTGTTAAGAAGGGTCACGTTGTTTCTGTCGCAGTGCTAGAAGAGCACAGAGGTAAGAGCCTTGGCAAGGCATTGATGTTTGAAGGAATTAACGGCGTAATGTATAGAAAAGCTGACGAAATATATCTAGAGGTAAGAGTCAGCAATACAAGCGCAATCAATATGTATCAGAAATTGCGTTTTGAGATAAAATCTAGATTGCGATCCTATTACAGGGACGGCGAGGACGCTTACCTAATGGCGCTAGAATTGACTTAAAAGATTTTTAAGATGCTGCAAATGCCTATCCGCTATGAATGTTAAAAGGAAGGGAAGCAAAGGAGTCGGCGCTATCTTTCTTTTTGTTTCTATCATAGCATTTATCGCTTACGCATATTTCCTACTTGGAACAGAATGGGGTATGCTCATACTTCAGCTTACCGTTTTAGGGGCAGTAGCAATCCTTCTGACTGTGCTGGGGTGGATAGGATATACAATGCTTACTGCTCCAAGGGAAGAGGAAAAGCAGAACTAGTTGTCACTGAAACATCGGCCACTATCTGATACATCCTTGGGCCCACTCCTCTTACCACTCTAGCTTGCTGCACAACATGGTTGTATTTTACAAAAGCGTTGTGCGTATCCTGCAATCCTAGCTCCTGACTGGTCTTTTTGTTATCCGCCCTGATATGAACGAAATAATGCACTATACCTTTTTTATTAAGTGCAAGTACCGCAGAATCAATGAAGTCTTTAGCTCTCTCAGGAAGTGGCATAAGCACTCTGTCAGCACGACCTGCAAGCTTATCTTTTATTACTTTCACAGCATCGCCATGAATTGAGATAACCCTGTCCTGCACCTTATTTAACTTAGCATTTGCTTCACATAATTCTGCAGCAGCAGCATTTGAATCAATGCTATAGACCTTGCACGTCTTGTTCATTCTTGCCATCAGGATTGAATAGGTGCCTACTCCTGCGAACATATTGACTATGATTTCACCTTCACTCACCATGTTTGCAATCCGGAACCTCTCTGTTGAGAGCCTAGGTGAAAAGTATGTTTTAGCGACATCCACTCTGAACCTACAGCCATGCTCCTTATACTCGGTAATTGTTCTATTCTCGCCTGCCACAAACTTCAAGTTGCGCACCCGATAATCACCTTTTACTGGCGAGACCTGAGCAAAAACTACCTTCGCACTCCTAACATGAGCGAGTATCGCATCAGCTATGAGATTCTTCTTTGGCATCAGATCGTCAGGTATCTTGATGATTACAATATCCCCTATCTGGTCAAATGCAGAATATACTTGCGAGACCTCGTCTGACGATAGAATGTTGGATAGCGTGTTTTTCAGCATGTGGGGCATTTACTGAATCTTCATGTAGTAATAGTTGCCAGATTCCTTCTGTTCGCGATCTAGCCTGCCGCCCTCTTTGTTGACCCGTGGTCTGCCCGTTGTTTCGTCACGCCTATATGTAATCGAAAGTTCCTTGAGAAAGCGGTTCATACCCTCCTCTTTTTTAATAGGCTCAGTGGCAGATCCTTGAAGGCCTGGCTGCCCTTCAAATATCACCAAACTATCGGACACCAGATCGATTAATTGTACATCATGATCAATAATAATTGCAGACTTGCCCTGGGCTCTTATGAAGCGTTGGAGAAACTTTGCTACTGCTATCCTATCTTCTGCATCAAGAAATGCAGACGGCTCATCCAGCGCGTAAATATCTGCTTGGCGTAGGAGGGAAGCTGCTACTGCAACCTTCTGAAGCTCCCCACCGCTAAGATTCTTGACATTCTTTTCGTAAAGTTTCTTTACGCCCATGGGAACAATGATCTGTTGTTCTATAGCTGATCCTTCAATGGGGTTAAGATATGCCATATACATCAGTGATCGTACGTCCCCATCATACTCTTGGTTCAGGTATTGTGGCTTGTAAGATATGGTGGCACCCACGTCTATTTTTCCCGTATCAGGCTTGTCCACGCCTGCCAACATGCGCATAAAAGTGGTCTTTCCAAGTGCATTAGCACCAATTATTCCAATTATTTCACCTCTTCTTATCTTGCCAGCCGACACATTGAGTTTAAATGATTGAAAGGACTTGGTCAAGTCGCCATAGCTGGCAATTGGGATATCAAGAAGGAGATCTTCATTTGAAGAAGTAATATCAAATCTGAAGGCCTTGTCCCGAAAGCGTACATTTTCATTAGGCAGGAAGCCTTCAAGGAAATTGTTGATACCCACTTTTGTGCTCTGCATGCCAGAAACGATGCCATATGCTCCTGGCTCACCGTAAATAATATGGACATAGTCAGATAGGTAGTCAAGAAGCGTCATATCGTGCTCTACAACCATCACATTCTTGCCCTGCTCCGCCAGATCTCTTATTACTTTGGCAACTGTAAGCCGTTGATAGACATCGTTATACGAAGATGGCTCGTCAAAGAAATAATATTCAGCGTCCTTTGCTGCAGCTATTGCCACCGCAAGTCTTTGGAGTTCGCCACCACTCAGCTGTGCAATATCGCGATTCAAAATGTTCTGCAAACCAAGTTGTGGCACTAGCTTGTCAGTTACTTTGCGTTCATCATATCTCTTCAACAGTTCCTTTGGCGTCCCTTTGAATGCCTTTGGTATGAGGTAGACCAGCTGCGGTTTGATTGAAGCGCGCATTGCACCATTTGCTATTTTTTCAAAATGGGATTTCGTTTCAGTGCCTTGATAATATTTCAGGATCTCATCCCATGAAATTTCTTGATCATACTTGCCAAGGTTGGGCTTCATATTACCCGACAAAATGTTGACAATTGTAGACTTACCCATACCATTTCTTCCAACCAATCCAACAACTGCACCTTTCTTTGGAGTAGGCAGGCGATAGAATCTAAAGGAATTAACGCCATACTGATGGACTTTGTCTTCAGAGAGCTCTTTTGCAAGATTGACAATTACTATGGCATCAAAAGGGCATTTCTTGATGCAAATGCCACATCCTGTGCATAAATCCTCAGCTATCAGAGCTTTGCCGCTATCTGGGCGCTGGATAATGCATTCACCACCCGTCTTGTTTACTGGGCAGTAGACGATGCATTCTAGGCCACATTTTTTTGGTTGGCATAACTCATCGTCAAGTACTGCAACACGATGAGTACTTTCTGCTTCAGAATTACCCAATTGCATGTAATTTTTGCAACAATACATTATATACATACCGTTTCAACCACCAAAATATTCAAATTTTTTAGGAGTATTCGGAACCAAATACCCAACAAGAGTATTATCACTTGATCATTTTTCAAGATGTGTCATTTGTCAACAAAGTACCTTTTCATAACACTGGACATCTTCATTTTGCCCGCTACTTCTCTGCCATATATCTCCGCATGTTTGTCCCTTAAATGCTTCAATGCAAGCCGGACCTCGTCTCCGCAGAGCTTGCACTTTGCCTTTCCAAACATTCCAGCTTTATTTTGGTTCGATTGTTTTTGAGCCTTACGTTTAATTGGCCTCGACATCATGTACATGATATGGTTTTTCACATGGATTTTATTTATCAATGACAAGCCCCTGCTATGAAGGTGAGAGTTGGCAACAAATTATACATGTTATGTTTCGATAGCATCCTTTTGAGGAAGAGACTGTTCGTTATTCATCATTTGTTGTACCCTCTCCTAGTGAAGCAACATTCAATTAGCCCTTTGCCCAACCTTAAAATAAGCCGGTCATAGCGGCAGGGTGCGACCCGGTCCCATTCCGAACCCGGAAGTCAAACCTGCTGTCGCTGCTGTGTTACTGACCTGCGAGAGCGGTCGGGAAGCGGCAGTGCTGGCATTTTTCTCCCCTTACTTTTGAGCATAGTCGCCTAGGTGTATCCTCTTTAGCAATTGCCTCACATTATAGCCTATCCTATCTATTGCGGAAAAGACCTCCACAAGACCGGCCGGCTCCCATGTCTGTGTTTCTATGACGCAACAATAGTTTGCTGCTTCTATCGTTATCCTTTTCAATTCTTCCTTCATTATATTTATTGTAAAGTCATTTGACAATGTTGTATCTTTTGCCAGCATGTTTGCGATCACGCCGCCGCTCCATCCCATGTTTATCACCTTACCGTTGGATAGCGTGTAATACGGCGCAGCGTCGAGCAACTTGTGGGCATTATCATCAGTATCTACAATAAAGTCATTTTCTACAAGGCAATAGATATCATAGAAGGGTCCCATGCGCATCACCTCTTCTATGCCGACGAAGTCAATGTTGCCGCTTAGTAACCGAACAAAACCATCCCTATTTGAAAGCCATCGTTCAAAGTAAGGTCTTTTCTTAGGATGCACATCTAGATCTATGCTGCCTATTCTACAACTAAAGCCCCGATCTTCCAGGGCTTGCACAAGTATGTTCATCGGGAACAGTGGCATATATTCTCTATCAAGATGGTAACTGCTTTTCGTCTTCCATTAACAGTTTGACAAGGGTTCTAACTCCAAAACCGGTAGCTCCTCTATGGTTGTAACTTTTCTCATGGGTTCCTTCTTGCGTCCATGCAGTGCCAGCAATGTCAATATGAACCCAGGGGACATCGTTGACGAAATTAGATAAGAACGCTGCTGCAGTGATTGCTCCTCCAGGTCTGCCTCCAATATTCTTGATATCTGCATAGTGGCTCCGGATCTGCTCGTGATATTCATCGTATAGTGGAAGCTCCCACATCTTTTCTCCCAGCTTATCAGATAGCTTTCGCAGCCTGTCTACCAACTGTTTGTTGTTGCCAATCAATGCGGCTACATTTGCTCCAAGTGCAATTATCGCAGCACCAGTAAGTGTAGCTAAGTCAATTACAGCCTTTGGACCATATGTGGCGACTCCATATGCTATGGCGTCGGCAAGTATCATGCGACCTTCGGCATCGGTGTTAAGCACTTCTACTGACTTGCCATTGTACATTCTGATGATATCACCAGGTCTGTACGAAGTAGCAGACGGCATATTTTCAACGGATGGGACAATGCCTACAACATTGACTGCCAACTTCATCGAAGCGATTGCCCGTATAATGGCTAGGACCGTGCAGCCACCACATTTGTCAAATTTCATTTCATCCATTTTTTCGCTGGGTTTTATAGAAATGCCTCCAGTGTCAAAAGTCACGGCCTTGCCTACCAAAAGGTATGGCTTTTGCTGAGCGTCGTTTGCGCCTGTATACTCAAGGACAATGAGTTTGGGTGGGTTATTACTCCCCTTGCCTACCGCCACAATACCACCCATCCCCATGTTTTCAAGCTCATAGCGGTCCATTATTCGTGCCTTAATACCGTAGTCTTGCGCTAGCGAAACCGCGATACTTGCTAGATGAGCAGGCGGACAGTCATTTGGCGGCAGATTGCCAATGTCACGTGCAAAGTTTACCGCTTCGACTAGAATGTTTGCTTTCTCAACAACAGATTGAAATCTTAGGGAATCAGAATTGATCAATATTGTGACCTCTTCAATTTTCGAGGCCGACTCTTTGGTCTCCTTGTACTTATCAAATGAGTATAAAGCAAGAGCGATCCCCTCTGTCATGGCCTCAACAAGCCCATCATCAAGGTTTGAGAATTGCAGCATAGAAAATTCCTTTATTCCTAACTCCTGAGCCTTCCGCGTTGCCTTACCCGCACAGATTCGTGCACTCTCATCTGTGAACTTTTCTCGCTTGCCAAGACCAAGCAGTATTATCTTTTTCATTGACCCCTTACCCAACGTATAGACTACTATTGAGGAGCCAAATATTCCGCGGAATTCTTTGTTCTCTAGCGTTTCCCTAATTGAAGAAGAGACTGAGGGGTCTAGATCTTTTGAATGTGGAAAGTCCTGGTCGCCTTCAAATACACCTATCACAAGAAGTGAAGTCTGCTTTTGATCTATCCTAGCCTTCTCGACTTTGATCTGTACCACGATATGCTAGAGTCCAGTATCAACTTTATTTTAAGTTTATAACAGAATAAATAACACGTGTAAGACAAGATCTCCTGACTACACAGCAATCATCTATGCTCCATTAGATTAACTTCCACATTGTTAGGTCGAATCAATATAGACGATTAAATTATCCCAGAATACAAACGTCTGCAGATATTATGACAGTATAGCTATTGCGCTCACATAACTTCTATCGTGCAAAGAGAATGACAACTACTATGTGCTAAAGGTGAATGTCGTACCCTTTCGAAGGGTGCCGATAATCCTTTTTAATATACCTGTGGACGTATAACACGACAGATTGTTGTCAGTAGTAATGTTAAATTCGCATGAGGCGTTTATATTGCTAACCTTTCCTCTTCCTCGTAAAATGCCCACTAAGATTTCCTTTGCCAATGGCAGCAGACCCGATCGGGCGCCATAAGCGCCGCTCCTGTTGATGAGCCAGAACATTTTAGTTGCATCATAGTCACTAGGAAAGATCATTTCTTTGGCCTCCTTGGATTCCTGAGAATAATAGTGACCGGCTGTCCTTATCCAGCTGCGAGAAAGCGTGCTGACCATCTTGGCGAACTTGGCGCAAGAATAGCACTTGTCATCATAAATAAGAAGAGGGCGTTTGAAATATGACGCTAATGACGACAAGGTATATATAAAAAATATGTTCTCGCCCTTTTAAGTCTTAAGTTGCAAAAGACCACCGAGCTATATCTTTTTATTTCCTGCAAGAAGCTTTTTCTTATATTGTTGTTTACATGGAGGAACCATTATGGGCCTTAACATGCGTTACCTTGACCTTAAGAGGAAGATCAGAGATGCTCGCATGTGGGCAATTCAAGGCATCACTGAAGCGGGTTCAGGGCACCCAGGTGCCTCATTCTCTGCTGCTGAAATAATGGGTACTTTGTACTTTAGAAGGATGAAACATGATCCATCGAACCCAAACTGGAGCGAGCGAGATTATTTCATTAATTCAAAGGCGCATTCGGCACCTGGTTTTTACTCGGCACTTGCGGTTGCAGGCTACTTTCAGCCTGACGAGCTTAGGTCACTCCGTCAACTTGGTTCCCGCCTTCAAGGGCACCCCGTAAGGTACTCGGAACATCAAAAGCACCATAGCGTTCCAGGTATTGAATACTCAGGAGGCTCAGAAGGGATTGGGCTTTCAGTCGGCATAGGCATTGCACTTGCAAAAAAACTAGAGGGCAAGAAGAACAGAGTATTTGTATTGATTGGCGATGGCGAGTCGAATGAGGGTCAGATATGGGAGGCTTCGATGGCCGCTGGCAAATTCAAGCTTGACAATCTAGTCACTATTTTGGATCGCAATCACATCCAGCAGGACGGCTTTACTGAAGATATTATGCCACTTGATCCCATAAAGGATAAATGGGCTGCATTTAACTGGGAGGTCTTTGAGGTAGATGGTCACAGGGTTGAACAAATACTGGACGCGCTCAACAGGGCGTCACAGGTGCATGATAAGCCTGTCATGATAATTGCCAATACAGTCAAAGGAAATGGTATTCGCCATATGGCAAATAATCCTCAGTGGCATGGAAAAGCACCACCCAAAAGGCAAACTGAAGTGCTGTTGGAAGAGTTAGAAAGCGAATGCCTGATTGCACCTTCAATAATAGCAGGTGAACGTGAGAACTATGAAGATAAAATAAGGAAGGTTGAGCGTGAAGGAGTCGATATGATTCATTTAGATGTGATGGATGGCAGGTTTGTTCCAAATACTACGTTCTTTGCAGACACTATCAAAAAGCTAAGGCGACTGACCAGTCTGCCATTTGACACCCACTTGATGATAGAAAATCCACTTGGGAGTATACAAGAGTATATCGATGCAAGATGCGATATCATTACAGTACATGTAGAGGCATGCACCGAAAATGAGTTTAGAGAAATTCAGGAAAGATTGATCGACAAAGGAATTAGCCCAGGCATTGCAATTAATCCAGGCACCGATGTGCCAAAGTGGCTCTACGATTGCTTGCATAATCTAGATGTGGTTATCATTATGTCGGTCAACCCTGGTGCTGCGGGCCAAAAGTTTATGCCAGAAGTATTGGACAAGATGATGGGGATTAACAAGCAGCTGAGACAGCATGGCTTTAGAGGATACATTGAAGCTGACGGAGGGATCGACGCAACCACGTTACAGCAAACATACGATGCGGGTGCAAGGATATTTGTGGCGGGGGCTGCGGTATATGGCGGCGGAGATATTCACGGCGCAGTAATTCATCTAAGACACAAGGCGGAAGTGGCACTTGAGAGAAGACTTCTTAACCATGCGACTCAGATTAACATAAGGGCGGATTGGATGAAAGCCCGTAAACATATATTGATTCCGTATGCAAATGAGCTTAGGATAGAGGAAGAGCTACATGCTATTAAGTAGCGAGAAAAGAACCGCAGACATGAGAGGAGCCTATGGAGATACTCTTGTTGAGCTTGGAAGAAATGATACTAGGATTGTGTGCGTAGGAGGCGACACAACTGAGTCTCTTAAGACGAAAAAGTTTGGCGATAAGTATCCTGAGAGAATGTTCAATGTAGGCATTGCAGAGGCAAACATTGTCTCAGTGGCAGCTGGTCTGGCAATAGCCGGCAAGATTGCATTTGCCAGCACTTACGCTGCATTCATCCCTGGCAGGTGCGTTGATCAGATCCGCAACACTATCTGCTACCCCTACCTCAATGTCAAGCTAGTTGTCTCTCATGCAGGGCTTACGGTGGGACCAGACGGAGCCTCCCATCAGCAGATAGAAGACATTGCAGAGATGAGAGCAATTCCTAATATGAGGGTGCTCGTGCCAGCTGACGCAGTAGCGGTCAAGTATCTTATCAGAATGGTATCTTCTATCTCTGGCCCATTTTATATGCGCCTTGCAAGACCCTCATCTGATGTAATTTATGCAGACCAATCAAGCGCATTTGAGCTTGGTAGAGGCAACATTCTTGAAGATGGCTCTGACGCCACAATAATTGCATGTGGTCTTATGGTAAGCAGGGCACTCGAAGCAGCAAAAGAGCTTAAGAGAAAAGGCATTTCTTGCAAGGTAGTTGATATGTTTTCAATAAAGCCAATTGATAATGACTTAATAGCTAGATGTGCCAAGGAGACGGGTGCCATAGCTACAGCTGAAGAGCATAGTGTCATTGGAGGTCTTGGAGGTGCAGTGTCTGAAGTTATTGGCGAGACTTACCCCGTACCTATCAAGCGCATTGGAGTCCGTGACATATTTGGTGAGTCTGCGCGTGATGAGGAAATCGATATGCTCTTGGAGCACTATGGTTTAACTGCAGCTGAAATAGCAAATGCAGTGCTTGAAGCGCGAAGCAGGAGCAGAAAATAATGAAGATCTTTCTTGATACTGCAAATATTGAATCGATCAAAAAGTACAGCGATATGGGCTTGATAGATGGCATCACTACAAACCCTACACTGCTTTCAAAGGAGAAGGGTAACCCTGCTGAGACCATGCGCGAGATAGTAAAGATAGTCAAGGGACCAGTGAGCCTTGAAGTCATCGGGACTACAATGGAGGAAATGATCGAGGAGGCCCACAGGCTCAAAAAATATGGACAAAATGTTGTAGTCAAGATTCCTATGATCCCAGATGGATTGAAGGTTGTTAAGAAATTAAAGGAGCAAGGAATTGAAACAAATGTAACACTCATATTTTCAGCAAACCAAGCGATCCTTGCTGCCAAAGCCGGTGCTGCTTATGTCAGTCCATTTATTGGTAGACTGGATGATGCAGGGCACGAGGGCATGACAATCATTAGCGAAATAATGCAGATATTCAAAAATTACCAATTTAACACAGAAGTCCTTGTTGCAAGTATTCGCCATCCTCTGCACGTCATCGAAGCTGGCAAGATTGGTGCGCATGTTGTGACACTTCCACCCGAAATACTTGGCAAAATGATTTCCCATTCACTGACAGATAAGGGACTCTCCACTTTCTTAAATGACTGGGAAAAGGTTAAGAAGGAGAATCCAAATCTAGTCATCTAGCTACTGCGCAGCAACTTGATCACTTTTTTTGGAATATCTTGTAATCGACTGACAGAGATCGCCTTTTCGTAGTCTAGGTACTTTAAATTGTGTCCTATACCGACAGAGTCATTTAGGTTGCGACCAACTCCTATTGCCATCATATGGATGGCCATTTTCCTATACGAGAGCACCATCTGTCTTACTGCATCAAAGTCTGATGGTTCGCCGTCTGTTAGGGTGACAAAGATATCTGGCTTGAATGACTTGAGCACAGGCAGGAGTAGACCATAAACCTCTGCCAAGGGAGTGCCACCACTTGCTCTAATCTGGACAAGTCGCCTAGCGCTCACCACCGACCATTTGATGTTGGGTGGCTTGATGATCCAGCATTTTACTTGTTGGTTATCTGTGCTAAATGCATAGACCGCAAACTTTATTCCAAGATAGTGCAGTGCTTCACACAGTGCGATCGTAGCTTGCTTGTATTCTAACTCTACATCGGATATACTACTAGAGTGGTCAAGCAATATTACAACCTTGGTCTTGATTGAGAGTTTGAAGTCAGCGAGAAAGGTCTTAGGCAATGCCTCGATGTAGGTTTCTACATCAAACTCGTCGCCAGATTCATCGTGTTGCTCGATCCATCCTGTTTTCCAGTCTCTAAATGCCGCTTTGACCTTCTGTATCAGGTCAATATCGTAGATCTGTGTCTCGTCAAGATCCATTTTGTCTGGCACACTTAGACCAAAGTTCTCCAATGACTCGTAGCCTTTGCTCTCTGTCTTTTTGCTCTCGGCGATAAGAGTCTCGAATTCCTGAAGCACATCGCGACCTTCGTAAACCTCTTTAGTCTTCTTCTGTACGTCGTCCTTCTTATGTTGTGTCTGCACCACCTTTTCTACTTGCTTTAAGGTGTCACTCTGGTTAAGTGAAGCACCGACCCTTGTCCTTGGAGATAATACAGGGATCGAAACTAGGGAATCAAGTTCAAGCATCTTGATCAGTTTTGGAATATGCTGCTCCATCCAGTTTGTGTCGTAGTTGTTGTCTATAGCTTCTTTTACTATTTCATTTGCATAATCAGTTGCCTTTTTCACCTTATCGAATTCACCACCAAACAGCTCACCCTTCAAGTAGCCGGTGAGAAAATATTGTGAAAATGCCTCTGCTATTTTGTAGCGGCCATATATGGAATTCAATAACTGACGCGACATCCATGAAATACCCTCATTAAACATAATCTCGTTGATCATTCCTTCCCATTCTCGCAAGCCAAGGATCTCGATTCTCTTTGTTTCAAGTGTGTTGAGTAAAAACCCAAAAGCATGCTCATTACTCAACACCTTAGAGGAGTGTTTCATTCTCATTGATTCAAACCAGAGTGCTACACGCCACTGTCTATATTTTTGAAAGTCAGTGCCAGGGTAGTAGTTGAGAAGAGAAAGAACGATCTGATTCTTGTCCAGTTTGGCAGTTGGAGGTTTGTCAGGCATAAGAATAACAACTATCTTATTGTTTCCAGACCATCTCCGAGCAAGAAAAGTTGCAATGTCTAGCAAAACATCGTTTCGCATTATAGGGTTTGGGGTTTTGACCATTTATCGGTCGCCAAAGATGGACGTTATCATATCCAGTACTTTCTGATATTCGACTTGTCCCCATTGGTCATATACATTGGCATATACAATTTCAGCAGTCTGCCTTCCAGATAGTCCAGTGTTGAGCATCTTAGCAAACGCTATTGTCTCCCGTATTGATGGGCTGTAATACAGCTCTTCAACTGCAGCTGCCTCGCGCAGGTTCTTGGCAAGCTGGATTGCATGTTTGATATCCTTGACCTTTGAATCGTCAATTGTCACATGGCGACTAACAATATCAAGCTCAATATCTTCCGGTGGATAGTCCAGCCTCATCCTTACAGGGAATCTGCTCAGCAGCTGAGGGGGCAACTCCTTCGTACCAACGTGTGATAATGGATTAATCGTTGCTATTACAAACCAGTCGTCTACTGCTTTGACAATCTGCCCTTCTGCTTCTTTTAATACTAGCTGTCGTCTGTCATCTAGTGCCTCGTCAAGTCGCAGCAGCACGTCCGCCTCTGCCGCATTCAGCTCATCAAGGTATAACAGAGTGCCATTGCGCATAGACTTTAATAATACACCTTCGACGAAGTTTATTTCACCCTTGTCCAAGGTCCTCGCTCCCACCAGATGAGATTCTCGAGTGCGAAGTGAAAAATTCACAGAATCAAGTTCCTTGTTCATTTCTGAAGCAAACCTTCTTACAAGAGTAGTCTTGCCGGTACCTTTTGGGCCAATGATCAGAACAAAAAGGCCGGATCTGTATGCTTTTTCTAGAATATTAAAGGCGTTATTCCAGTCAAGGTAAATTATTTCTTCTTGACCAAGTTTGCTTGCTATTGGTGGCGATTCCACCTGCTTTCTAAGCACTGTAACATATTTGAGCGTTAAGATATTAGTTACAATATTATTATTGTGTAATTCCTTCTTGGGATGTTACCATCAGACGAACTAATTTCTAAGTCGCTTTTGTATTCTCTTTAAGGGGATTATCAATTTAGGTAGGAAGTAATTCTAGCAATATCTTTATAATTAAACTTCTACGTTACACAAAAACCATGCAAAACAAATAGTCAATTAATTGTCCAGGATTATGGTGAGGATAATACATAAACAAGAAAGAACTTTGCAAAACGATGATGGAGGACAGCGAGGACTACGATAACTAATGGCTAATGGGTAATCTTACGCAGAGGTATTGTCTTTATCAAGCCGCAAGTCATTATTCTTGAGCCAATTTTCTCTTCATCTTTTGTACTACTAGAAGCCAACAAATTTGGCTACCTTGAATCACGTCCATCCATTACTCCAAGCGAACAATATCTTGACCGCTCCACAGCACTCATGGGTACGACTTCATCTAATAATACCCAACATTCTCGTATTTCTTTCTTAGAAATTTCAGACATTCTTTTTGCTGCCAACAATCTGTTGCCATTACAAGAGCCCATTAAGTTCAAGATCCATTGTTTTTGCCATGGTTC
>Ga0081538_10001178_pt1 | contig 27602 bp, 27 predicted proteins | sample TabmetS5T2R1_FD_71022 | JGI IMG/M metagenome (GOLD analysis project Ga0081538, IMG submission 71022) | Tabebuia heterophylla rhizosphere microbial communities from the University of Puerto Rico - S5T2R1 | ecosystem: Host-associated > Plants > Roots > Rhizosphere ...
CGTGTAGCGTGCCGCCCGTGATCGTCGAGGCGTCGAGCGAGGAGCGCGAGCGGCTGGTCGCCGACTTCGTGCGGCTCTGCGAGATCGAGAGCCCGTCCGGCGACGAGCGCGCCATGGCCGACGCCGTCACGGCGGAGCTGCGGGGAATCGGACTCGAGGTCGCGGAGGACGACACGGGGGAGGAGACGGGGGCCGGTGCCGGCAACCTGCTCGCTCGCCTACCGGGACCGGCGGGCGCCCCCACCATCATGCTCTGCGCCCACATCGACACCGTGCCGCTCGCGGGCCCGGTTCAGGTGCAGCGCGCCGACGGCGTCCTCACGAACCGTCACGAGGCAATCCTCGGAGCGGACAACAAGGCGGCGGTCGCTACGGTCCTCGGCGCCGCCCGCCGGCTCGCGAAGGCGGGCAGCCCGGTGGGCGTCGAGCTCTTGTTCACGACCTCGGAGGAGCGCGCCCTGCGCGGCGCGAAGGCGTTCGACCGCGGGCGCCTGAGCGCCGACTATGGCTTCGTGTTCGACCACGCGTCGCCGATCGGCGAGGTTGTCGTGGCCTCACCCACCTACTACCGGCTCGCCGCGAGCTTCCGCGGCCAGGCCGCCCACGCGGGCATCAGGCCCGAGGCCGGCGCGAACGCGATCGCGGCGGCCGCGGGGGCCATCGCGCGCATGCAGATCGGCCGCATCGACGACGAGACCACCGCCAACGTCGGTCGCATCGAGGGTGGCACCGCCGCGAACGTCGTCGCGGAGCGCTGCGACGTCGAGCTCGAGGCACGCAGCCTCGACGACGCGCGCGCCGGCGAGGTCGTGAGCGAGCTCGTCGACGCCTGCGCCGAGGCGGCGAGCGACGGCCACTGCGATCTCGACACCTCGGTCGAGCGCCTGTTCCGCGGTTACCGCCTCACACGCACGGCGCCGGCTGTCGAGACCGCCGCCGCGGCGCTCGAGGCTTGCGGGGTCGAGCCGGTCTACATCACGACGGGAGGCGGCAGCGATGCCAACGCGCTGATCAGCGCGGGACTGCCAGTGGTGAACCTCGCCAACGGCACCGAGCGCAACCATCAGCCGGACGAGTCGGTCACCGAGGACGCGCTCGAGAAGATGCTCGACGTGACGCTCGCGATCGTCGCGCAGGCCGCCCGATGAGCTTCGAGCGCATCGCAAGCCGGTCGGCCTGGGAGGGACGAATCGCGAAGGTGCGGGTCGACACCTTGCGCTACGACGACGGCGAGGAGGCCGAGCGCGAGATCATCGAGCACCCCGGCTCGGTGGCGATCATCGCGCACGACGACGAGCGCGTCTTCCTCGTGCGCCAGCCGCGCGAGGCGGTGGGAGAGCAGGCGCTGCTCGAGCTGCCCGCCGGCAAGCTCGACGAGGAGGGGGAGGGCCCGCTCCAGACGGCCAAGCGCGAGCTGGCAGAGGAGATCGGCAAGGGCGCGGGCAGCTGGGAGCGCCTGACGAGCTTCTACCTGTCGCCCGGCTTCGCGGACGAGGAGTGCATCCTGTTCCGCGCCACGGATCTCTACGAGGAGCGTGCCGACCCGGGGGAGAACGAGCGCATCGAGATCATTGAGGCGCCCCTGAAGCAGCTGGACGAGCTCATCCGCGGGTGCCGCGACGCCAAGACGGTGGCCGGCCTGCTCTGGTTGCGCGCCTACCTGCGCTGACGCTCACGTTGCAGCTTCAAGGGATGCCGCCATGGCGCCCGAACCGGTCTCCTGATGGCAACCGTCGAGCAGCGCGCCGCCGGGGAGCGCTTCGAGCACCTGCTGCTCGACTTCCTCGCCTATCTCGAGTTCGAGCGCGGGCTGTCGCGCAACACGCTCGAGGCCTATCGCACCGACCTGCTCCAGTTCGGCCGCTTCCTCGACGGCCGCGCTGTGTCCGCGGTCGATGCCGGTCCCGGGGACGTGGCGGACTTCCTCGAGCAGCTGGCGCGCGGCGACGACGAGCGCGCACCCGCCTCGCCCGCGACGATCCACCGCAAGTCCGCCTGCCTTCGCTCGTTCTACCGCCACCTCCGTCGCGACGGCCTGCGCGAATCGGACCCGACGGCCACTCTGAGCGGCCCGCGGCGCGCTCGCAAGCTGCCGCAGGTGCTCACCCGGGGTGAGATCGAGCGACTGCTGGCCCAGCCGCGCGGGACGGAACCGGCCGCCCTGCGCGACCGGGCGCTGCTGGAGCTGATGTACGCCTGCGGCCTGCGGGCCTCGGAGGCGATCGGGCTCGAGCTGTCGGACGTCGACCTGGACGACCGCGTGCTGCGCGCTCGCGGCAAGGGTTCGAAGGAACGACTCGTCCCGATCGGCCAGGCGGCGCTCGGCGCGCTGCGCATCTACCTCGAGCGCGGCCGCCCGGCGCTCGTCAAGGGCTCGCCCGAGGCACACCTGTTCGTCAACTTCCGCGGCGGCGCGCTGACCCGCCAGGGCCTCTACAAGATCGTCCGCCGCCACGCGGTCACGGCCGGCCTCGGCGACCGCATGAGCCCGCACACGCTGCGCCACACCTTTGCCACCCACCTGCTCGCCGGTGGCTGCGACCTGCGCTCGGTGCAGGAGATGCTCGGCCACGCCGACGTCGCGACAACTCAGCTGTACACCCACCTGTCGAGTGAGCGGCTGAAGGACGTCTACTTCCGGGCGCACCCGCGCGCGACGCTGTAGGGGTCGGCGCAACACGGGGTCAGGTCTACAAATCGAGCACGGCCCGAAGCGGGAGGGGTCTTCGATCCCGCCAACGCCGTGCTCGATTTGTAGACCTGACCCCAATGTTGCGGCCTGACCCCGCTGTGGCGGCCTGCCAAGATCGAGGGGTGCCAGAGCTGCCCGAGATCGAGACCATCCGCCGTCAGCTCGCGCCGGTGCTCGAGGGACGGCGACTCGACCGCGTGCAGGTGCTGGATCCGCGCTGGTGTGAGCCCGCCCCGCCCGAGGCGATCGACGACGCGCTCGGCGGGCGGCGCATTCAGCGGCTCTGGCGGCGCGGCAAGTACCTGGTGATGTCGATGGAGGACGACATCCACCTCGCGATGCACCTGCGCATGACCGGCAACCTGCTGCTCGTGCCGGTCGAGGAGGACGAGCCCGGGCGGCCGCACCTGCGCGTGCGCTTCGAGCTCGGCCGCAAGTCCGGGCGCCCGGCGGAGCGGCTGCTGTTCGTGGACGTCCGCCGCTTCGGCACCGGCGACGTCCTGCTTGGCAGCGACGCGCTCTCCGAGTTCTTCGCGTCCCGCCTCGGAGTCGAGCCCCTGAGCTCGGACTTCACCGCCGAGGCGCTGCGTGCCCAGGCGCGCGGGCGCAAGCAGCCGGTCAAGGCCTTCCTGCTGAACCAGGAGCGCGTCGCTGGCGTCGGCAACATCTATGCCGATGAGGCGCTCTTCCGGGCGCGCATTCACCCCCTGCGGCCGGTCGGGGGGCTGCGGCGCCCGCAGATCGAGGCGCTCCGCGACGCGGTCGTCGAGTCGCTCGAGCTCGGCATCGACTCGAAGGGCGCGTCGATCGACGACTACCGGCACGTCGACGGCGAGCGCGGCAGCTTCCAGGACCGCTTCCTCGTCCACACCCGCGAGGGCGAGCCGTGCCCGCGCTGCGGCACGCCGATCCGCAAGATGCGCGCCGCGGGGCGCGGCACGTATATCTGCCCGAACTGCCAGCGCGCTCCGCGCAGGCCGCGGGCGCGCTCCGCCTAGACCAGGTCGAGCGCGGCCAGGTTGGCCTTCAGGTGCTCGAGCGAGAGCGTGCCCGGGATCGGGACGATGCAGGGCGAGCGCTCCAGGAGCCAGGCGAGCTTGTCCCGCGAGCTGCCCGGGCCGTGCAGGGGGTAGTACGGCACGAACAGCAGGTCCTCGCGCTCGCAGTAGTCGACGACGTCCTCGTACCTGCGCTCGGCGAGGTTGTACTGGTTCTGGACCGCCGCGATCGGCACCACGGCCCGCGCGCGCTCGATCTGATCCACGCTCACGTCGGAGACTCCGACGTGCTCGATGCGGCCCGTGTCGTGGTACTCGCGCAGGACGCTCAGCGACTTCTCGAGCGGGACCTCCGGGTCGACGCGGTGCAGGTAGTAGAGGGTGATCGTGTCGGTCCGCAGGCGCTTGAAGCTTTCCTCGAGCTCGGCCCGCAGCCGGTCAGGCCGGCCGCTGCCCGGGCGGTAGCCGCCCTTGGTCGCGACCACCAGGTCATCGGGGAAGGGCGCCAGCGCCGCCCCGATCGCGCGCTCGCTCTCACCGCCGCTGTAGAGATGGGCCGTGTCGATGAACCGTAGCCCTGCCTCTAGCGCGGCCCTGAGGAACTCGTGGTTCTCGGCCTTGTCGGTGAGCCGGTTCGTGCCCAGTCCGACCCGATCGAAGCTGTAGTTGCCGAGGATCGCGGTCCGGGCCGGCATCGAGACGCTCAGGCCGCGAGCAGCAGCTCGAGGCTGCCGGCACGGTCGGCCTCGAGCAGCTCGCGGAAGCCGCCGATGGCGCGCTTCCCGACCACGATCTGCGGGAAGGTCATCTGCCCGGTGAGGGCCACGAGCTCGGCGCGGCCGTCGGGGTCCTTCGCGAGGTTGATCTCGCGGTAGATGACCCCGCGCGCCTGCAGCAGCGCCTTGGCCTGGCGGCAGAAGCCGCAGGGCTCCGTGGTGTAGAGAACTACCCCGTTCGCGTCCGACATTGGATTCAAAGTCTAAGTCGTGCCCGGATCCTTCAAGACCGAAGCAGTGGTGCTCCGCTCGATTCGCCTCGGCGAGGCGGACCGCGTGCTGCACCTCTACACCGCCGGTTACGGCCGCGTCGGCGCGGTTGCGAAGGGCGTGCGGCGCGTGAAATCGCGCCTCGGCGGGCGCCTCGAGCCGCTCAGCCGCGTGCAACTCGTCCTGCACCAGGGCCGCAGCGAGCTCTGCACGATCAGCCAGGCCGACACTGTGCACGCCCACCGGGCGCTGCGCGAGCGGCGTGAATCGCTCGAGCGCGCCACGCAGGCGTGCGAGGCGGTGCTGCGGCTGCTCGATTCGAGCGAGCCCAACCCGCCCGCCTACAACCTGCTCTGCAACGAGCTGGCGCTGCTGGACGCCGATCCGGCGCGCGCCTGTCGCTCCCAGGCGCTCGCCTTCCGGCTCAAGCTGCTGCTGGCCGCGGGCTTCGCACCCGAGCTCGGGTCGTGCACGACGTGCGGCGACGCCGAGCATCTCGGCGGCTTCTCACCGAGCGCCGGCGGGGTGGTGTGCGCGGGCTGCGAGGCGGGCTCCTTTCCGCTCGGCGAGGACGCGCACCGCTTCCTCGTCGAGGCGCTGGCGCGCCCGCTGGCGGAGGCGCCGGACGCCTCCGAGCGCGCGCTCGCCCAGGCCGACCGGGCGGTGGCGGAGACGCTCGAGCACCACGCGCACGTGCGATTGAGGCGCGTCGCGTAGGGGCATAAGGTCCACCCATACGTGAGCATTGCGGCGGACACGCAGCTCGTCTACGACTTCACCGAGGGGTCGAAGGACATGCGCGAGCTGCTCGGCGGCAAGGGCGCCAACGTCGCCGAGATGACGCGCGTGCTCGGCCCCGAGCGCGTGCCCGCCGGCTTCACGATCACGACCGAGGCCTGCGTCGCCTACATGGAGGCGGGCGGCGAGCTTCCCGACGGCCTCGAGGAGCAGGTCGACGATGCGCTCGGGAGGCTCGAGGAGCAGGCCGGCAAGCAGCTCGGGGACGCGTCCGACCCACTGCTCGTGTCGGTGCGCTCGGGAGCCCGCGAGTCGATGCCCGGCATGCTCGACACGGTCCTGAACCTCGGCCTGAACGACGAGTCGGTCGAGGGGCTCGGCGGCGACCGCTTCGCCTGGGACTCCTACCGGCGCTTCGTGCAGATGTTCGGGAACGTCTGCCGCGGCATCCCGGGCGAGCGCTTCGAGGCGCTGATCGAGGAGCGCAAGCGCGCCGCGGGCGTGGAGGAGGACACGGACCTCTCAGTCGATGACCTCAAGGCGCTCACGGACGCCTTCAAGGAGGCCTATGAGGACGAATTCCCGCAGGAGCCGCGCGATCAGCTGATCGAGGCGATCCGCGCGGTCTTCGACTCCTGGACCGGTCCGCGCGCGGTCGAGTACCGGCGCATCAACCGCATCCCGGACACGTGGGGCACGGCGGTGAACGTCCAGCAGATGGTGTTCGGGAACCGCGGCGAGCGCTCGTGCTCGGGGGTCGCCTTCTCGCGCGACGAGATCACAGGCGAGCCCGAGCCGTCGGGCGACTTCCTTGTCAACGCGCAGGGCGAGGACGTCGTATCGGGCGTGCGCACGCCGCGCGACATCTCCGAGATGAAGGAGCTGATGCCGGAGGCGCACGAGCAGCTGATGGAGATCCTGCGCACGCTCGAGCGCCACTACCGCGACATGCAGGACACGGAGTTCACGGTGGAGGAGGGGACCCTCTACATGCTCCAGACGCGCACCGCAAAGCGGCCGGCCCAGGCCGCGGTGCGCTTTGCGGTAGACGCGGTCGAGGAGGGCCTGCTCGACGAGGCCGAGGCGATCATGACGATCGACGCCGAGCGGCTGGACGCGCTGCTCCACCCCGCCTTCGCGCGCGACGCCGAGTTCGAGGTCCTCACCAGGGGCGTGGCGGCGTCACCGGGAGCCGCCGCGGGCGCGATCGTGTTCACGGCCGACGACGCCGTCGCGGCCGGCAGGGAGGACCGCGACGTGATCCTCGTGCGGCCGTTCACGGAGGCCGAGGACGTGGCGGGCTTCCACGCCGCCCAGGGCATCCTCACGAGCAAGGGTGGCAAGGCCAGCCACGCCGCGCTCGTCGCACGAGGAATGGGGAAGCCCTGCGTCGCGGGCGCGGGTGAGCTCGACATCGACCTGCACGCGAAGACGCTACGGGTCGGCGACACGGAGCTGTCGGAGGGAGACCGGATCGCAATCGACGGCAGCACCGGCGTGGTCACGGCCGACGACGTGCCGCTCGAGGCCCCCGAGGTGAGCGAGCGCTTCGAGACGGTGCTGAGTTGGGCCGACGAGCTGCGCAGCCTCGGCGTGCGTGCCAACGCCGACACCGCCGAAGACGCCTCGAAGGCGCGCGAGTTCGGCGCGGAGGGCATCGGCCTGTGCCGCTCGGAGCACATCTTCCTGGGCACGAAACACCAGGCGACGATGCAGGCGATGATCATGGCGGAGGACGACGAGGCCCGGAACAGGGAGCTCGACCAGCTACTCGAGCTCCAGACGGAGCACTTCAAGGACCTCCTCGAGTCGATGCGCGGGCTGCCGGTCACGATCCGGCTGCTCGACCCGCCGCTGCACGAGTTCATCCCCAACGCCGAGGAGCTCGCGCAGGAGGTCGAGCGGGCGCGTATCGAGGAGAGCGACGACCTCGAGGAGCTCGAGAGCACGCTGGAGCGGGTCCACACGCTCGCCGAGACGAACCCGATGCTGGGCACGCGCGGCGTGCGTCTCGCGATCCTGCGCCCGGAGATCTACGAGATGCAGGTGCGCGCCATCGTGCGGGCCGCGCTCGCGCTCGACCAGGAGCCCCAGCTCGAGGTGATGATCCCGCTGATCGCCTACGAGCAGGAGCTCGACCTGATGCGCGGCCTCTTCAAGCGCGTGACCGAGGAGGAGGGGGGCGGCGAGCTGCCGCTCCTGCTCGGGACGATGATCGAGCTGCCGCGCGCCTGCTTCGTCGCCGATCGGATCGCCGAGCGCGCCGACTTCTTCTCATTCGGCACCAACGACCTGACCCAGACGGCGCTCGGCTTCTCGCGCGACGACGTCGGCGGAATGCTGGCGCGCTACATGGAGCTGAAGATCGTCGAGCGCAGCCCGTTCGAGACCATCGACACGCCGGGGGTAGGCTGGCTCGTGCGGCTCGCCGCGTGGGTTGGCCGCGAGGCGAAGCCCGACCTCAAGCTCGGCATCTGCGGCGAGCACGGTGGCGATCCCGACTCGATCGCGTTCTTCCAGATCGCCGGGCTCGACTACGTGAGCTGCTCGCCCTACCGCGTGCCGGTCGCGCGCGTCGCTGCGGCCCAGAGCGCCATCAAGGCGTCCTCGAAGCCCTGATCGTCGCCGCTCGCGATGCGGTGGAGGCCGTATCCGTCGAACAACGCGACGAAGGCGCGGGCGTAGGCCTCGGGCCGCTCTGCACCCGAGGCGCGGAGCGCGGACTCGGCCACGCTCGCGTACAGGTCGAGGCAGCGGCGGGCCACCTCTCGCAGTCGCGGCCGCCGGGAGGCCTCGAGATAGAGCTCGAACTGGGCGACGCTGCCCTCCTCCAGCTCGGCGCGGAAGAGACGGGCGGTCTCGAGCGGCTCGAGCTCGGTGTCGCCCAACCGCTCTGCCACGGCCGCGAGCCGGTCCGTCTCGGCACTCACGAACTTGAACAGCGCGCCCTCGAGCAGCTCGTCGAGCGACTCGAAGTAGTAGGTCGTGGAGGAGAGCGGCACGTCGGCCTCGGTGGCCACCGCCCTGTGGGTCACGGCCGAGACACCGCGATTGGCGATCACGCGCAGCGCCGCATCGAGGATCGCGTCGCGGCGACGCTCGCCGCGCGCCTGACGCATTGGTCGCGGGGCGGCCACCGCCGCGACTCTACAGAAAATTCATGCACACATGTGCAAGTTCCGCTACATTGCCCGCCCACATGAACGGATCGCGACTTCTCCCACTCCTGGCCGCCCTGACTCTCCTGCTCGCCATCGGCGCTGGTTCTGCATACGGACACGCCGAGCGGCTCTCGTACTACCCGAACTACAAGCTCGGGAAGGTGCCGAAGTACAGGACGACCGGGAAGTCGCTCGTCGTCTGCAAGGCCGACTCAGGCCGGCGCATCCGCAAGCAGCTCGGCGGTAACGCGGAGCGGCGCAACCTGGAGCTGCTCGACCGCTGCCGCTTCCACCACATCCAGGCCGCGGTCGACGCCGCGAAGTCGAACTACCGGATCCTGATCCTGCCGGGCGTCTATCGCGAGGAGCCGAGCCGCCGCGTCGCAGAGCCCAACCCGCGCTGCGCGGACGACTACCAGGAGTACGCGAACCCTCGCTTCGGCGCGACCGACGTCGTGCGCGTCGCCAACTACGACTACCAGCGCAAGTGCAAGAACGCGCAGAACCTGATCGCGATCATCGGCGACGGTCCCGACAAGGACCGCCGCTGTGACGTCAAGTGCAACCTCCAGATCGAGGGCACGGGCACGAAGCCGGGGCAGGTGCTGATCGACGGCCTGCGCAAGAAGCTGAACGTGATCCGCGCCGACCGCGCCGACGGCATCCACCTGCGCAACTTCACCGTCCAGTTCTCGGACTTCAACAACGTCTACATCCTCGAGACGAACGGCTTCCGGATGGAGAACATCGTCTCGCGCTGGAGCCGCGAGTACGGCTTCCTGTCGTTCACCTCTGACAACGGCCTCTACCGCAAGCTGACGGCATACGGCTCGGGCGACTCGGGCATCTACCCGGGCTCCGGCCCCGAGGGCCACTGCAAGCGCTATGGCATCGAGGTGGACCGGGTCAACTCGTACGGGAACACCATCGGCTGGTCGGGCACCGCCGGCAACGGCATCTACACGCACGATTCGAAGTTCCACCACAACTCCGCCGGCATCACGACCGACTCGTTCGCGGGCGGCCACCCGGGGATGCCGCAGGACTGCTCGAAGTGGGAGCGCAACGAGATCTACTCGAACAACCTCAACCTCTTCTCCGAGGAGCGCGATCAGTACTGCTTCGAGAAGAACCGCCCGATCGAGGAGCGCAACCCGAAGATCGTGTGCCCCGCCTTCGGCGTGCCCGTCGGCACCGGCCTGCTGATCGCCGGCGGCAACGAGAACATCATCAAGAACAACCGAATCTGGGACAACTGGCGCGCGGGCGTCATGCAGTTCTGGGTGCCCTCGCCGTTCCGCGGGACCGACCCGACCGGCCAGTCGAAGAACTCCGGGCCGGCGTACGACAACGCCACGGACACCTCGAACGGCAACCGGATGCTGGCGAACGTGATGAGTGTGAACCGGCAGGGCAAGCGCGATCCGAACGGCAAGGACTTCTGGTGGGATGAGGAGGGCCACGAGAACTGCTGGACGGAGAACCGTGCCGGCGCCGGCAACGCGATCACGAGCGACCCGATGGTGCTGCCCGAGTGCCCCGGCTCGCCCGTGCACCAGGAGACGCCGCTCGACAAGCTCGCAATGCTCGCTCCCTGCGGATCGTGGGATCCGCAGGACGAGGTGAACCAGGACCCGCCCGGTTGTGACTGGTTCACGCTGCCGTCTGAGCCGAGGTAGTCCGGTGCGCTGGGCCGCACTGGCACTTGCGCTCATGCTCGTCGTCGTCGCCGCAGGGGGGTGCGGTGGCGACGACGAGCTCGGCAGCGGCGACCTCATGTGGGAGAAGAGGCCGCGCATCTTCACAAACCCGAACCTTCCGGACGACCGCATCCTCGCCGGCACCGTGCGCAACGACTCCCTCGAGACGGTGAACCTCGTGGCGCGCGACCTCGACGTGCGCTCGCCCGGCGGCGACGACATGGAGAGCGCCGCGGTGTTCGCCCAGACGTTCGTGCGCGGCGTGTTCCCGCAGAACCGCGGCAGCGAGATCCCCGAGGGCGAGCAGCTCCGGATCGGCTTGCGGGCGCGGCTCGAGCCGGGCGAGACGGCTCCGCTCACCGTCTCCTGGCGCCAGCAGGGCGAGCACGCCTCGGTCGTGGACTACGGCGCGGGCACCCTGCCGGTACCTGGCGGCTGACGCCGGCAGCCCTTCACAGGGCTGCCAGAATCGGGGCGGCATGCCTCCGCAGCTCGCTCGGACTCCATTCGCCGAGCGGGTGGAGCGGCTCGAGCGTGAGTCGCTGTCCCCGCTGGCCACGCGCTCGTACCCGGCGCGGCGAGCCGTCGAGGAGCCGGACTCCGAGCATCGCACCCCGTTTCAGCGCGACCGCGACCGGATCGTGCACGCGAAGGCGTTCCGGCGCCTCAAGCACAAGACCCAGGTGTTCATCGCGCCCGAGGGCGACCACTACCGCACGCGGCTCACGCACACGCTCGAGGCGTCCGGGATCGCACGCAACGTGGCCCGCGCGCTGGCGCTCAACGAGGACCTGACCGAGGCGATCTCGCTCGGCCATGACCTCGGCCATCCGCCGTTCGGGCACATCGGCGAGGAGGTGCTCGACGCGTGCGTGCGCGAGCGCTGGGGGAGGGGTTTCCGTCACAACGAGCATTCACTTCGTGTGGTCGAGCGAATCGAGGCACTGAACCTCACCGAGCAGGTCCGCGACGGAATCAGGAACCACACAGGCCCGGACAGGCCGGCCACGCTCGAGGGGCGGATCGTCAAGCTCGTCGACCGCATCGCCTACATCAACCACGACATCGACGACGCCCTGCGCGCCGGCATCCTGCGCTTCGAGGACCTGCCGCGCGACGAGATCGAGCTGCTCGGCTCAACCGGCTCCGAGCGCATCGAGACGCTCGTGGTCGATCTGCTGGAGCGCTCTGAGTCGGCCGGCGACATCGTCCAGGGCGAGGAGGTCGGCGGAGCGATGCTGCGGCTGCGCACGTTCATGTTCGAGCGCGTCTACCTCGGCCCCGACGCCCAGCTCGAGAAGCCACGCATCGAGCGCCTGCTGCGGACGCTGTTCGACGCCTATGCGGCAAATCCGCCGCCCGCGGTGGTGGAGGGCGCGTCAGAACAAGAGCGCGTCGTCGACTGGCTTGCCGGGATGACCGATCGCTTCGCCATCCGGGCGTTCGCCGACCTGTCGATGCCGCAGGGCTTCTGATGGCGCTCTACACGCGCGACTCCATTGAGCGCCTGCGGGACGCCGTGGACATGGCCGAGCTCGTGGGTTCGAAGACCGACCTGCGCCGGGTCGGCACGCGACTGACGGGCCTCTGCCCGTTCCATGACGAGCGCACGCCCTCGTTCTCGGTGAACGTGCAGGACAAGCTCTTCTACTGCTTCGGCTGCCACGCCAAGGGCGACGCGATCGGCTTCGTCGAGCAGACCGAGGGGCTCGACTTCCGTGAGGCCGTCGAGTTCCTCGCCGATCGCTATGCGATCGAGCTCCAGCTCGAGAACGAGGATCCCCAAGCCGAGGCGCGCCGGCGCCGCCGCGAGCGCCTGCTGGCGCTGCTCGACCGGGCGGCGCGCTTCTATGACAGCTACCTCTGGGACTCGACCGAGGCGGCCCGTGCCCGCGACTACCTAGCGGGCCGCGGCTTCTCGGAGGAGATCCTTCGCCGGTTCCGGGTCGGCTACTCGCCGAGCGCCTGGGACAGGATGCTCCTCGGCGCGCGTCAGAGCGGCTTCAGCGAGGAGGAGCTGATGGCGGCCGGGCTCGCCCAGCGCGGCCGCGATGGGCGCAGCGCCTACGACCGCTTCAGGGGCCGGATCATGTTTCCGCTCGCCGATGGCCGCGGGCGAGTGCTCGGCTTCGGGGCGCGTCAGATGGGGGAGGGGCGCGGGCCGAAGTACCTCAACACGAGCGAGAACGAGCTCTACCACAAGGGCCGTCAGCTGTTCGGGCTGGATATCGCGCGCGCCGAGGCCGCAAAGAGCGGTCGGATCGTGCTGGTCGAGGGTTATACGGATGTGCTCGCCTTGCATCAGGCCGGCATCCGTGAAGCCGTCGCGATCATGGGCACGGCGCTGACCCAGGAGCAGCTCGCCGAGGTCGGCCGTGCCGCCTCCACGCTCGTGCTCGCCCTCGACGCGGACCGCTCGGGTCAGGAGGCGATGCTGCGAGCGTCGCGGCTCGCCGAGGAGCGCGGCCTCGAGTTGCGGGTGGTCGAGATGCCGGAGGGAACGGATCCTGCAGAGCTCGTAAGTTCCGCCGGTCCAGAGGGGTTCGTAGGGAGGATGGAGCGCGCCGTTCCCATGATCGAGTTTCAGGTGCGCCGGGTACTTGCCGATGCAGACTTAGGCACGCCTTCAGGCAGGGACAAGGCACTAGGGGAGGCGCGGAAGTTGATATCGGCAGTGCCCGAACGGACCGCAACCAGGGACGCGCTCGTCCGCGAGGCAGCGGACCGGCTCGACGTGCCCGTGGACTACGTGCTGGCCGCGCCCGCGCCGGCGCGCTCGCAGCCCGCGTACAGCGGGGGTGACCCGGGTCCTGAGCTGCCTGCGCCCGCTGGGGCGCCCAGCGGCTTCGGCGACGCCTCACTCGCCGCCGAGCGCGCCTACCTGTCGATGTGCCTCGCGACCGGCGCGCTCGGGCGCGAGTACCTCGAGCGCCTGTCGGAGGAGCATCTCTCCTCGCCGGCGCTCAGGTCGGCGCGGGAGCACCTCGTCGCCTCGTTCGACGACCCGCTTGCCGGCCTCAGCGAGGACGATCCGGCCACCGCCGCGGTCGTGACCGGCGTCGCGATGGCGGCGCAGGAGCAGGGCGAGGCGACCGAACCGGCGCTCCGCATGAGCTTCCTGCAGCTGGAGCTACGCCGGATCGAGCGCGAGATGCGGCGCGCGGACGACGACACCCTCCGGGTGCAGCTGGCGGGGGCGCGCCAGCAGGTGCGGCGCGACATGGACCAAATCATGGGGCAAACGGCGTGAAGCGGCTAGCCTTGCAGCGCGGCGCACGGGTGCTGGACTCGATGGTCATCGCCCCGCCGCAAAGGGATTGCACATGAACGATCGCGCCTATCCCCTCCAGGGCGACAGGGACACCGACGAGCTCGACGCGGTCGAGAAAGAGGGCGTGGCCGGAGATCATGTCGACGAACCCGACCTCGATGCAGGGATCGATCCCGATTCCGATGGCGACGAGCTGAGCGCGGCGGAGGACGAGCTCGACGCTGAGGCCGGCGCCGCCGCGGCGGAGGTCGCAGGCGACGAGGATTCGGACGCCGTCGAGGCCGAGACGGTTGCGGAGTCGGAGGCCGAGCCGGTCGAGTCCGAGGAGCCCGAATCGGAGGAGCCGGAATCGGAGGAGCCCGACCTGTACGACGAGGGCGGAGTCATCACGGCCGGTCTCGTCGTCGCACCGCCCGAGCAGGGCGCCGAGGACGCCGTGCGGCTCTACCTGCGCACGATCGGGCGCGTGCCACTGCTGACGCGCGAGGACGAGGTGCGTCTCGCGAAGCGCATCGAGCAGAACGACATGCTTGCGAAGAACGCGCTGATCGAGGCCAACCTGCGCCTCGTCGTCTCGATCGCGAAGCGCTACAGCGGCCGCGGGCTGACGCTGCTGGACCTGATCCAGGAGGGGAACCTCGGCCTGATCCGCGCCGTCGAGAAGTTCGACTGGCGCCGCGGCTTCAAGTTCTCGACCTACGCCACCTGGTGGATCCGGCAGGCGATCACACGCGCGCTCGCCGACCAGTCGCGCACGATCCGGATCCCGGTGCACATGGTGGAACGCATGAACCGCGTAGCGCGGGCGAAGCGCGCGCTGATCCAGAAGCACAACCGCGAGCCCACGCCCGAGGAGATCGGCGAGCTCGTCGAGATGCCGGCCAAGAAGGTCGAGGAGATCCTCAAGCTGGGCCAGGAGCCGGTGTCGCTCGAGGCGCCCGTCGGCGGCGAGGAGGGCGACGCCTCGCTCGGCGAGTTCATCGAGGACTCCGCCACCGACCGTCCGCTCGAGATCGTCGCGAACCGCATGCGCGACGACGACCTCCAGAAGGTCCTCGACTCGCTGCCCTGGCGCGAGCGCAAGGTGATCGAGCTCCGCTACGGCCTCGGTGACAAGGGTCCCATGACCCTCGAGGACATCGGCCACGAGGTCGGCGTGACCCGCGAGCGCGTCCGCCAGATCGAGTCGAAGACGCTGGCCATGCTGAAGAGCTCCGGCGGCGCGGACCGCCTCGCCGGGACGGCCGACGAGGCCTGAGCGGCGTCAGCGTTTCCGTCCGCCACCCGAACTAGTGTTCGGGTAATGGAAGCGGCGATCCTCGAGAACTACCTCAGGCAGGGTTTGTCGCTTCACGCCATTGGACAGCTCACCGGCCGAGACCCCACGACGGTCGGGTACTGGGTCAAGCGCCACGGCCTTGCGGCCGTTCACCGAGACCGGCACGCGCCCAAAGGGGGCATCGAGCGTGGACGCTTGAGCGAGCTCGTGGCTGACGGCCTCACGACTCGCGAGATCGCCCTGCGGCTCGGGCTAAGCCAATCGACGGTGCGCCATTGGCTGAAACGACACGGGCTCCAGACGGTGCGAGCGCGACGCGGCGACAGCCACGGCCGCCGCGGCGTCGACCCGGATCGGAAGAGGATGGAATGCGTCCGTCATGGCATGACGGAGTTCTGGCTCGAGAGCCGAGGCATCTACCGGTGTCTGCGTTGCCGATCGGAGGCCGTGGCGCGCCGGCGGAGGCGCCTCAAAGAGGAACTCGTCGCCGCTGCCGGCGGCCGCTGCGCGATCTGCGGCTACGACCGTTGCGTCGGGGCACTCCACTTCCACCACCGCGAAGGCCAGCTCAAGGAGTTCGGCCTGTCCGAGCGCGGCCTGACCAAGTCGATCGCGGTTATGAGGGCCGAGGCGGCGAAGTGCACACTGCTCTGCGCCAACTGCCACTCGGAGGTGGAGGCAGGTATCGTCAACGTAGCCTGACGGCGCTACCGTTCTCCGGCGTAGCGAAAGGGCTCAGTTCGGTCCGGGGTAGCTCAATTGGCAGTAGCGATCGGCTGTTAACCGATAGGTTGTGGGTTCGAGTCCCACCCCCGGAGCTCATCGAAGCCGCCTCTTGGAGGCTTCTGCTTTCTGCGGGCGATGGAGTCGGGCAAGCGGTGCCGCGCCCCCGCGGTCTACGGCAGTCGCGCCGTCGCCCGCACGCCCAGCGTCGCTGCCAGCAAGAGCAGCACCAGGCCGCCGGCCGCGAACGCCGCCGTGATCTCGCGCTCCTCGGTCTCGCTCGCGACGCGTGAGCCGAGGTCCTCGTAGAGGCCGGCCAGCTCGCCGGCGTCGTCTACCTCGAATGCGCGGCCGCCCGAGAGCTCGGCGATTCTTCGCATCGTCTCGGGGTCGGGCGGCACCGGCAGCAGGGTGCCGTCGGGCGTCGTGATCGTCCCCTCACGGGTTCCGAGTGCGACGGTGTGGATCGGCACGCCCTGACGCCGAGCCTCCCGTGCGACCGGGAGCGGGTCGATGCCGGTTGTGGTCTCGCCGTCCGAGAGCAGCACGATCGCCGCCGGGGGGCGGTCCTCGGCTGGGCCGTCGACCATCTGGAGCGCCATGGCAAGCGCGTCGCCCGCGGCGGTGCCGCCGTCGGCGCTGAGGCCGTCGATCAGGGCCTCGATCTCGTCGTGGTCGTCGGTCGGCTCTTCGACTGTGTGCGGGTCGGTGGAGAACGCGACCGCCCCGATGAGCGCCTCGTCCGGCACCTCCTCGAGGAAGCGCTGGGCGGCGGAGCGGGCGGCCTCGAGTCGGCTCGGGTCGACGTCCTCGGCCAGCATCGAGCGCGACACGTCCGTGACGAGGATGATCGAGGCCTGCTCCTTTGGCACCGCGACAGTGGCGTGCGGACGGGCGAGCGCCAGGGCGAGCACCGCCAGCGAGGCGAGGAAGAGCGCGAGAGGGAGCCGCCGTCGCCAAGCGGATGCCTTCGGCAGCAGAGGCGCGAGCGTCCCGAGCGCGGGAAAGCGCACCGCGTACTTGTGTGCCCGCCGTCGAGACAGCATGTAGACGCCGAGCACGAGCGGCACCAGCCCTAGGGCCAAGAGATAGATGGGCGAGGCGAAGCTCACGCGAGCCTCCGGCCGAGCTGGCGCGCCCAGGCGCCTTCGGTCGACAGCGTCACGTGCTCCACACCGGCGCGCCGCAAAGCGGCGGCGACGGCCGCACGGTCGTCGCGCGCGGCGCGCTCGAAGCGCTCGCGCAGGCGCCGGTCGGCGGTGTCGACCTCGACGCGGGCGCCCGTCTCGGGATCGACCATCGCCAGCCGTCCGACCGCAGGCAGCTGCTGCTCGCGCGGGTCGCGCACCTCGACGGCCATCACGGTGTGGCGCGCTGCGAGCGCGGCGATCGGGCGTGCCCAGTCAGTTGGCCCCGTGAAGTCTGAGATCACGACGACCAGGCTGCGCATGCTCGCGAGCCTCCCGATCCGAACGAGCGCGCGGGTGAGCGGCTCGCCCGAGGTGCCGTCCGGCGCGACGCCCTCTGCCAGCGCCCGCCTGAGACCAACGCGAGCGCCGCGGCCGCCGCGCGGCGGCAGGAGCCGTGTCGAAGGCGCGCCGTAGGTAAGGAGGCCAACGCGACCGCCGCGGCGCACCGACAGCGCGCCGAGCACGTCCACGACTCCCTCGGCCACGTCGCTCTTCAGGCGGTCGGCCGTGCCGAAGGCCATCGACGGCGACACATCGACCGCGAGCCAGGTCGTGAGCAGGCGCTCCGGCACCTGCTGGCGCACGTGCGGGATTCCGGTGCGCGCGGTGGCGGAGGGGTCGAGCTGGCGCACGTCGTCGCCCGGCTGGTAGGGCCGCAGCTGGGCGAGCTCCGTGCCGGAGCCGACTCCCGCGGCCCGGTGCTCGCCCGCGACCACGCCGCCCGCCCGCCGCACGAAGGCGAGGTCGAGTGCCTCCACCATTGCGGCCGGGACGACCCCGGGTCCCTGGCGGCCAGCAGCCGGGGCCAGGGATTGCAGCTGGGGGCTCACGCCCCCAGGCCCCCGCGACAACTGGCCGGCCGCGGAGCTTCCCTCGGGGATCCCCGTCTCACGCTGCCAGCGAGGCCCCGTCCACCGGGCGCCGGTCGGGCTCCGGCACGGCCTCGAGGACCCTGTCGAGCAGGTCGTCCGGACGCGTGCCCTCGCTCAGGCCCTCGTAGCTCAGCACCAGGCGGTGGCGAAGGACCTCCGGGGCGAGGTCGCGGATGTCGCTCGCGAGCACATGCCGGCGCCCGCGCAGGAGCGCCAGCGAGCGCGCCGACTGGACGAGCCCGATCGGCCCGCGTGGCGACGCGCCATAGCTCAGCAACGGCTCGACGTCGCTGAGGCCGTAGCGGTCGGGCCGGCGTGTCGCGTCGGCGAGCGCGACCGCGTAGTCGATCACCTCGCGGTCGACGATCACCTCGGCGGCCGCTTCGCGGAAGCGCAGCAGGTCCTCGACTGTCAGCCGCTCCTCGACGACCGCCTGCGGATCGAGCGAGCGATTCACCACTGAGGCCTCGTCGCCGGGGGAGGGGTAGTCGACGAGGATCTTCATGAGAAAGCGGTCGACCTGCGCCTCGGGCAACGGGTACGTGCCCTCGGACTCGATCGGGTTCTGCGTCGCGAGCACGAGGAACGGCAGCGGCACCACGTGTGTCCCGCCGCCGATCGTGACCTGCTGCTCCTGCATCACTTCGAGCAACGCGGACTGCACCTTGGCGGGCGCGCGGTTGATCTCGTCCGCCAGCAGGAAGTTCGCGAAAACGGGGCCGAGCTCGGTGTCGAAGCTGCCGCTGTCAGGCCGATAGACGCGCGTGCCGACGAGGTCCGACGGCACGAGGTCGGGCGTGAACTGGATTCGGCTGAAGCTCCCGCCGACGACCGACGCGAGCGTCTTGATCGTGAGGGTCTTGGCGAGTCCCGGGACGCCCTCGAGCAGGACGTGGCCGCCGGTAAGCAGGGCCACCATGACCCGCTCCAGCATCGCGTCCTGGCCGATGATGACCCGCTTGATCTCAAAGAGGGCGCTCTCGAGCGCCTCCCTCGGCTCCTCGTGCACGTAGCTGTCGCTCATGGCCGCCAACCTACGCAGCAGCAGGTCACCGGCACATAACGGCGGGCCGCCCGCGGGTGCTCACTACCCTCACACGAGTGCGCGTGCTGCTCGCCGAGGACGAACGGAGGGTCGCTGACGCGGTTGCCCGCGGCCTTCGACGTGAGGGGATGGCGGTCGACGTCGCCTACGACGGCGCCACCGCTCTCGACAAGGCCCGCCTGACCCCCTATGACGTGGTCGTGCTCGACCGGGACCTGCCGGAGCTGCACGGCGACGACGTCTGCCGCACGCTGCGCTCGGAGGAGCCCGACAGCCGCGTGCTGATGCTCACCGCTGCCAACGGCGTCGACGACCTCGTCGACGGGCTGTCGCTCGGCGCCGACGACTACATGCCGAAGCCGTTCGCGTTCGCGGAGCTCGTCGCGCGCGTGCGCGCGCTGGCGCGCCGCTCGGGTACGGCACACCCGCCGACGCTTCGCTCGAGCGACGTGGAGCTCGACCCGGCCCGTCACACAGTCACCCGCGGCGGTCGCCCGATCGAGCTGACGCCGAAGGAGTTCGCGGTCCTCGAGGCGCTGCTCGCCGCCGACGGAGCGGTCGTGTCGAACGACGAGCTCGTGGAGCGCGTCTGGGACGAGAACGCCGACCCGTTCACGAACTCGGTGCGCATGACCGTCCTCCGCCTACGGCGGAAGCTCGGCGACCCGCCGCTCGTCGAGACCGTCAAGGGAGCCGGCTACCGCGTATGAAGATTCCGCGGCCCACTGTCCGGACCAGGCTCACGGCGATCTACGTCGCGCTCGCCGGCCTCTCGACCGGCATCCTGCTGCTCGTCAGCTACTGGCTCCTGGGCCGCCACTTCGACCGGACCCTCTCGGCATCGTTGGCCAGCGACGCGCTCGACGAGGTCGCCTTCCAGTACTTCATCGCCTTCGCCGGTGTGCTCGTGCTCGCCGCCGTGCTCGGCTGGCTCGTCTCGGGGCGGGTGCTCGCGCCGCTCCAGCGCATCACCGGCACGGCCCAGCGCGTTTCCGAGCAGCACCTCGACGAGCGCATCCCCGTCGACGGTCCGGACGACGAGCTGCGTGAGCTGAGCGTGACGCTCAACGAGATGCTCGACCGGCTGGCCGAGTCATTCGACGCCCAGCGCCGCTTCGTCGCCAACGCGAGCCACGAGCTGCGCAGCCCGCTCACGGTGATCCGCTCGGAGGCCGAGGTCGCGCTCGCGAACCCCGAGCCCGACATCGACGAGCTGCGCGGCATGGCCGAGTCGGTCGTCCAGGCGAGCCGGCGCACCGAGGCGCTGCTCGCGAGCCTGCTGATCCTCGCGCGCAGCCAGCGCGGCCTGCTCCACAGCGAGGCGGTCGATCTCGCGAGCGTTGTGGGCGACGCGGCCGACGCGGCGAGCCTCACGGCCGGCACCGAGAGCGTCCGCCTCGACGCCGTGCTCGAGCCGGTCCTGGTCGAGGGCGACGCCGCACTGCTCGAGCGGCTCGTGGGCAATCTGATCGAGAACGGCGTCCGCTACAACCGCCCGGGCGGCTTCGTCCGGCTGCGCACGCGCTCGGGCATCGGCACGGCCGAGCTCGAGGTCGAGAACAGCGGGCCGCCGGTGGAGCCCGAGGCGGCGGCGAGGCTGGCGGAGCCGTTCGAGCGTCTGGCGCGTGACGCCGACGGCCGCGGCGCCGGGCTCGGCCTGTCGATCGTGCGCGCGGTCAGCGAGGCGCACGGGGGCACGCTCGCGATCGAGCCGCGCGCGGAGGGCGGGCTGCTCGTGACCGTGCGGCTACCGCGCGCTGACGCTACAGACGGCGCTGGTAGCGCTCGTACTGGTGCGTCTCGCGCTCCCGCCAGGGACAGTCGCCCTTCGGCCCGAGCTCGCGCTTGATCTCGATCACTCGCGGCGCCTTCGCGGCGCCGGCGAGCTGGCCGTCGAGCTGAGTCAGCCCGTGGACGCCGCTCGCGAATAGGCCGAATCCCACCAGGGAGACCACCAGAAGCAGTGCTCGCCTCACGCCCAAGCAGACTAGTGGGTCAGGGCAGCCGGCCGAACCAGCGCAGTGACATGGCGCCCCCGAGCAGCAGGAAGGCAGCCGCGCCGCCGACGAATGCGGCGGTCACCTCGCGCTTCTCGTTGCGCATCGCGACCTGTGAGCCGAGCCGCTCGTAGACGGTCGCCAGCTCGTCGCCCGCGTCGGCGCTGAAGGTGCGCGCACCGCTGATCGTGGCGATACGGCGCATGGCGACGCGATCGGGCGGCACCTCGCGGGTGACGGTCGACCCGTCCGGCCGCTGGACCTCGATCGTGCCGGAGTCGGTGCCGAGCGCGACCGTGTAGATCGGAATCTTCAGCCGTGCCGCCTCGCGCGCCACGCCGATCGGATCGCGCCCGTGGGTGGAGGTGCCGTCCGAGAGCAGGATGATCGCTGCGGGCGGCCGCCGCTCGTCCTGGGCTCCGCGCTGCGCCAGCAATCCGACCGCCGCGGCCAGCCCTTCGCCGGTCGCCGTGCCGCCGCTCGGAGTGAGCCCGTCGATGAGCGCGCGCGTGTCGTCGCGATCGGCCCGCGGCGGCTCGATCGACCGCACCGCGTGATTGAAGGCGACGGCGCCGACACGCAGCTCCTCCGGTGCCTGGCCGAGGAAGTCGCGCGCCGCGCGCTGGACGGCGGCGATCCGCGAGGGCTGGACGTCGGTGGCCTCCATCGATCCGGAGATGTCGGTGGCGAGGATCACGGCCGCTCGCTCCTCGGGGACGGCCACGGTCGCCTCCGGCCGGGCGAGCGCGATCGCGACCGCCGCCAGCGCCAGCCCGTACAGGGCGAGCGGCAGGTGGCGACGCACCCCGGGGCCACGCGGCGCCACGGAGGGCAGCAGCAGCGGCGAGGCGAACGCGGCCGTACGGGCCCGCCGGCGCTTGTCGCTCAGGACGTAGACCGTCACCGCGGCCGGAACGAGCGCGAGGCACAGCAAGTAGACCGGTGACTGGAAGCTCACGGGCCGCGTTGTGGTCGCGCCTCGAGCTCGACGTCGAAGCTCCGGGTCACGCCGCTGCTCTCGGCCTCGACCTGGACCTCGTCGCCCGGCTCGAGTCCCTTGATCGCGTCGGCGACGTCGTCCGGATCGCGCACGTCGCGGCCGTCGACCCCGGTGATCACGTCGCCGGGCTCGAGGCCGGCATCGGCGGCCGGGCTGCCGGGCACGATCTCCTGGACCTCGGCGCCGTCGCGGTGCGGAGCGGTCGTGACCCCGAGGTACGGGCGCTCGATCGTCTCGCCGCGGATCAGCGCGGGCAGTACCTCACGGACCGTGTTGGAGGGCACGGCGAAGCCGATGCCCACGTTGCCGCCGCCAGCGCCACCGGTGGCGATCTGGCTGTTGACCCCGACCACGCGGCCGCGCGCATCGAGCAGCGGGCCGCCGGAGTTGCCCGGGTTGATCGGGGCATCCGTCTGGATCACCTCGTCGATCTGGAAGCCGTCCGGCGCTTGGATCTCGCGGCCGACGCCCGAGACGATGCCGGCGGTGGCAGTGCGGTCGAGCCCGAACGGGTGGCCGATCGCGACGACTGCGTCGCCGACGCGTACGCGTTCCGAGTTTGTGAGCGGGAGCGGCCGCAGCGCTCCGACGCTGCCGGGATCGACGCGCAGCACGGCGAGGTCGGTCGAGACGTCCGTGCCCAGCACCTCGGCGTCAACCTGCTCGCCGCTGTCGCCGAAGCGCACCTGCGCCGTCTCGGCGCCGGCCACCACGTGCGCGTTGGTCACGATCGTGCCGTCGCCGCGGACGACGAAGCCCGTGCCGCCCCGGGCGCCGGCCTGGACGGAGACGACGCCGGGGCCTGCAGAGTCGTACACGCGGCCGATCTGGGTTGGCGCAAGCCGACCGCCGCTCGCGGCCGGCAGGACGCCGGCGTCGTCGCCGTCGTCGATGACGGCGAGTGTCGCCAGGGCGAGGGCGGCGACCGCGACGAGCAGACCGACCGGGGCGAGGGCGCGCCGCCACCAGCGCGGCCGCGGGGGCGGGGGAGGAGCCTCCGGCTCCGCCGGCTTCGCGTAGCGCGCGCGGGCTTCGTCCGACTGCCTGTGCCAGCGCGCCGAGGAGAACGGTCCCGCCTCGGGGTCGCGGGCGCTCCCGGGGTCGATCCAGAGGCTGCTCTTGCGACTCACGCCGGCGACGCTACGCGTCGGCGCGTCACCTCCGCATAACGTGAGCCTCCGCAAGCCGCTCGACGGCGTCCCCGGCAGCGGCGGCGCCGTCGTGACGCTCCGACCAGGAACCGAGTTCGCGTGCCCTTAGCGTGTAGCTCGGGTCGGCGAGCAGGCGGCGCACAGCGAGCCGCACCCCGCTCGCCGTGTGGAAGCGGCGCGGGAGCGACACGCCGACACCCGCCCAACGGATGCGCGCAGCGTTCTCGGCCATGTCGCCGGCGTGCGGGCAGGCGACGATCGGCACGCCGCTCGCCAGTGCGCGCGCGACCGTGCCATGACCCGCGTGGCAGACGACCGCAGCGCAGCGCGGCATCGTGCGGCTGTACGAGACCCACTCGACGAGCCGCGCGTTCGCGGGCACTCGCAGGGGCTGGGCCGGCGCGCGCCGGTTGGTGCTCGCGAGCACGCGCACCGGCTCATCGGCGAGCCCTTCGAGCGTGGCGCGCAGCAGGTGGCCGTCCGGGTCCTGCGAGGTGCTCGGCGCGACGAGCACGAGCGGGGCGTCGCCGGGCGGCGGCTCGACCTCGCGGTAGGGCTGCTCCCAGAAGAGCGGACCGGTCACGCACACGCCCCGCTGGGGCTCGCGGCGCGGGTACTCGAGCTGGGGGAAGGTCCCGACCAGCGCGAGCTGGCGAGAGATCCCGCCGTGGACGTGCTCGAGCGGCGGCAGCCCGACGCGGGCGCGCGCGCCGTTAAGCTCGCGCCTGCCCTGCTGCTCGCCACGCATCAGCAGCGGCCGGGCGAGCGTCCACATGCGCTGCCCTGCCGTGGTGCGCGGGTAGACGGCGCCCACGGCGTACACCGGGAAGCCGGGCTCGCCGGTGGGGAGGACGTGCGGCACGAGCGTCGCCCAGGGCCTCCCCTCGAGCTCCGCGGCGAGCGCGCCCGCGACGGTGAGGATGTCCGCGACCACCACCTCCGGATCGAGGTCGCGGATCAGCTGGCGCGTGACGGCCGCTGCCTTGACGGCGGCCGCGTAGGGCTTGAGCGGCCGCTCGCGCGTGGGGAACACCTGATACTCGGGTGCGGCCGCGAAGCGGATGCCCTCACGCTCGGTGGGCTCGCGCCAGCGGCTCCAGGTCTCGAGCGTCACGTCGTGCCCCCGCCGTGCGAGCTCGGCACCGAGCGCGATCGCGGGGAAGGCGTGTCCGGGGTCGCCGAAGGCGGCGAGCAGGAAGCGGCGCGAGCGGTCGCTCAGAGCATCTCCGCGAGCTCGCGGACCATGCCCGTGCGCCGCTCGACATCGGGCGAGACGACGCTCACGATCATCGTCCCGACGCCCGCGTCGCGGTAGACGCCGAGCCGCTCGCGGACCTTCTCCCGCGGTCCGACCAGCGTGATCATGTCGATCAGCTCTGCGGGCACGGCCGCGGCGGCCTCGTTCTTCTTGCCGGCGAGGTAAAGGTCCTGGACCTCCTCGGCGGCGTCCGAGAAGCCATAGCGCTGGACGAGCGCGTTGTAGAAGTTGCGCTCGCGCGAGCCCATACCGCCGACGTAGAGCGCGATGAAGTGGCGCATCTGGTCTCGCGCCCAGTCCACGTCGTCGTCGATGCAGACGTTGACGGTCGGGGCGATGTCGAAGGACCCGTCTAGCCCGCGCCCGGCGCGGGCGGCGCCCTCGGCGAGCAGCTCGCGCGCGTCGCCGACGTACTCAGGCGAGAAGAAGATCGGCAGCCAGCCGTCGGCGATCTCGCCGGTCAGCTGCACGTTCTTCGGCCCGATCGAGGCGATGTAGACAGGGATCCGCTCCTGGACCGGTCCGATCGTCAGCTTGAGCGCCTTGCCCGGGCCGTCCGGCAGCGGCAGCTTGTAGTAGTCGCCGTCGTACACGAGCCGTTCCCGCGTGAGCGCTTTGCGCACGATCTCGACGTACTCGCGCGTTCGCAGGAGTTGCTGCCCGAAGCGCTCGCCGTGCCAGCCCTCGGCCACCTGCGGCCCTGACGAGCCGATCCCGAGCAGCATGCGCCCGCCCGAGAGCTGATCGAGCGTGGCGGCGGTCATCGCCGTCATGGCGGGCGAACGGGCCGGCATCTGGAAGATCGCCGCCCCGATCTTGATGCGCTCGGTCTGAGCCGCGAGCCACGCGAGCACGGTGGCGGCATCTGAGCCGTACGCCTCGGCCGCCCAAACGGAGTCGTAGCCGGCCTCTTCGGCCGCGTGAACGAGCGCGAGCTGCTGGTCCGCGCCGAGTCCCAGGCCCCAGTAGCCGATGTTCAGGCCCAGGCGCATGCAGGGGCCGTTTCGTCGCTTGCGAGCCGCATGAGCGACGGCCATCCTACGGAAGCCGTGAGGAGGCAGATCCGACGCCGCCGGCCAGCCCGCGACCTCAGGCTGGCCATCGATTGCTTGCCGCTGCAGACGCGCAGGGCGATGCTGATCGGAGTCGAGGCGAACCGCATCATCGTCGGTGCCTATACCGACAAGCGCGGCGGGATCTGCCCGATGCTCGCCGCGCATCGCAACGGCGGCCGCACCAGCCTGGCGAGCTTCGCGCGGGCGTGGGACCGCTACACCGGCGCTCGCGGCGAGCCCCGGCCGGCGACCGAGCGCGAGCTGAACACGTTGCGAGCGATGCTCGAGGCGAGCATTCTGCTCGACGAGACGCCGGCCCTCGAGCGGCCGCAGCGCTCGCGACGGCCGACGGGCGAGACCCACCGCGCGGCCGAGCTGCGCGGGCGGGATGGCTGGGCCTGGCTACGGCCGTTCCGGCGGCTCGACGAGTACGAGCGCGCGCTCGCCGAGATCGAGCACGCCGGCGACGCCGAGCGCGAGGTCGAGCGCGTCTAGGGCTGCGAGTCGCCGCGCCGGAAGAACTGGATCTCCGGCACGATGCAAGCAGGCGACACCTTCAGCAGGAAGCGGACCGACTCCGCGATGTCCTCCGGCTGGATCATCTGATCCTTCGGGACCTGGCCCTCGACCCAGTCGGTCATCGGCGTGGCCACGAAGGCCGGGCAGAGGGCGGTCACCTGCACGCCGTCCTCCATCAGCTCCCTGTGGAGCGCCTGGCTCAGCCCGACGACTCCGAACTTCGTGGCCGAGTAGGCGGGTAGGAACGCCTGGCCGTGCTTGCCCGCGATCGACGCGGTGTTGACCATCAGCGCCTTCCCGTGCTCCGCGCCCGCTTCCTTCAGCATCGGGATCGACTCGCGCGCGACGAGGTAGACCGCGCGCAGGTTCACGTCGAGCTGGAGGTCGAGCTTCTTCGTCTCCGTGTCGGCCACCGCCCCGCCGATTCCTAGGCCCGCGTTGTTGATCAACACGTCCAAGCGGCCCCAGCGCTCGCGGTGCTGCGCGACCACGTCCTTGATCGCCTCCTCGTCGGTGACGTTGCCCGCCACCGCGAGGACGTCGAACCCGTCTGCGCGCAGTCCCTCGGCCGCGGCCTCGAGCTTCTCCGCCCTGCGCGAGGAGAGAGTCAGGCCGTAGCCCTCCTCGCCGAGGGCTCGAGCGATTGCAAGGCCGATGCCACTCGACCCCCCGGTGATCAGCGCAGCGCGGTCCATGGCGCTGGACCCTATTTGAACGCTCCGTTAATACGCCCCGGAGGCTGTCGTTACCCTTCGCTGCCCCGTGAGCCGGCGACTGATTGCAGCTGCCCTACTTGCGTGCGTCCTCCTCGCAGGCTGCGGGGGCGACGACGACGATTCCGCCGCCCCGCCCCCCGTGGCCAAGGCGGAGGACTTCCCGAGCGCGCAAGGCAAGACGCTGGCGCAGCTGCGCGCCGAGCTGGGGAAGGGCGGGCCCGTGCTGGCACCGTCCGTGTCGCAGCTGACCACAGGCGACAACCGCTTCGGCTTCGGCCTCTTCGACCGCTCGCGCGCGCAGATCGCCGACGCGGCGGTGGCCGTCTACGTGGCGCCCGCCGGTGGCGGGCCGGCGAGCGGTCCGTACACCGCTCGCTACGAGTCGCTCGACGTGCGGCCGCAGTACCAGAGTCGCCAGACCTCCACGGACCCGAACGCGGCCAGGTCGGTGTACGTGGCCGACATCCCGTTCAAGAAGGCCGGCCAGTACGACGTGCTCGGCATAGCGCGGGTCGGCAACCGGCTGGTGGCGGCCACGTCGGCGGCGCCCGGCCTGCAGGTGGTCAACGCCAGCGATGACCCGATCCCGGGCAAGGGCGACCCGGCCCCGCGCATCCACACGCCCACGGAGGCCGACGCCGGCGGCGACCTCGCCTCGATCGACACGCGCATCCCGCCGTCCTCGATGCACGCGAACGACTTCGCCGAGGTCGTCGGGAAGAAGCCCGTGGTGCTCTTGTTCGCGACGCCCCAGCTCTGCCAGAGCCGCGTGTGCGGGCCGGTCGTCGACGTCGCGGAGCAGGTCAAGGCCGACACTGGCGGCGACGACGTCGAGTTCATCCACATGGAGGTCTTCCGCGACAACGACATCGCGAAGGGCCTGCGCCCACAGCTGAACGCCTACAACCTGCAGACCGAGCCGTGGATGTTCGCGATCGACCGCAACGGCAAGGTCGCCGCGCGGCTCGAGGGGGCCTACAGCGTCGCCGAGCTGGAGCAGGCGGTGAAGCAGGCGGAGGGCAGCTAGAGCGCGCGGATCCGGGTATCTCTGCTTGTGGCAAGCTGTTGGTGATCACGGAGGAGGAGCGAAATGCCGGGACCACAGCGCATCAGCTACGTGCCGTTGGAGGAGATGACGCCTGAGATGCGCGCGGAGATGGAACGCTGTGCTCGCGAGGGCACGCCGCGGCCGGAGAGCTCCGCGGTGCGCGCCCACGTACCGGATGCGTTCTGGTTCTTCGCGAACGCCTG
>Ga0081538_10001179_pt1 | contig 27583 bp, 22 predicted proteins | sample TabmetS5T2R1_FD_71022 | JGI IMG/M metagenome (GOLD analysis project Ga0081538, IMG submission 71022) | Tabebuia heterophylla rhizosphere microbial communities from the University of Puerto Rico - S5T2R1 | ecosystem: Host-associated > Plants > Roots > Rhizosphere ...
CCTGTGGCAGCCGCGCACGGGCGTCACCGGCTCCGACTGGCTGTGGATTGCCCTGGCCGTGCTCCTCGACCTCGCCCACTGGAGCGCGTCGGCGAGCCAGCGGAACGCTGTGCCCCGGGGCAGAGCCCTTTGACCACCGGCCGGTCCATCACAACGCCCCACTAGGCATCCACCAGGATCACTTCCCTACCGTCCGTCCGCTCGGTGCGCGGGTTCCACCAGCAGCGTCCGTGACTGCTCGCGCAACCGCCTATCGCCAGCGATCTGCTTGGGTCGTGGGCATCCATAATGTGCCGTTCGGCCGCGCCACATGCCGATCTCGCGCCCCGTCGTTCTGCGTTGAGGATCGCGCGGGCGAGGGCTGCGCGGTTCGGGCATTCGGCGCCCCTAGTCGAGCGGCCTCCGGCCCTGGGACGCCCGCGGGGCTACAGTCCGGCGTCGGCAAACGGTCGACGTAGCAGAGGAGACGAGACTGGCTGCTGAGACCTTGGCGATCGTCCTGGTCCACGGTGCGTGGGCCGATGCGACGGGCTTCGATGCCGAGATCCGTGCCCTGCGGGACCACGGGTATTCCGCCATCGGGTTCGGCAACCCGCTTCGCGATCTCGCTGGCGACGCCGCGTACCTGGCCGAGTTCCTGCGGACCCTTAGCGGGCCGATCGTGCTCGTCGGCCACTCCTACGGCGGCAACGTGATCTCCACCGCCGCGATCGGCAACGAGCAGGTCCAGGCGCTCGTCTACTTCAACGGCTGGATGTGCGACGTGGGCGAGAGCCAGCAGCAGCTCCTCGAGACGTTCGAAGGCAGCCTTGTGGGGCCTTCGATCAGGCCCGTTCCGTTTACCAACCCCGACGGGAGCGAGGGCACCGACCTCTACCTCGCCCCCGAGGCGTTCCGCGAGGCCTTCGCCGCCGACGTCGATCCTGAGACGGCCGCAGTGATGGCCGCGGCACAGCGGCCCTACGCCGCCGCCGCGTTCGCAGCCACGCCGTCGGCTCCGCCAGCGTGGAAGACACTGCCCTGCTGGTATTTGGTCGGTACCGAGGACAAGGCGATCCCGCCGGCGCTGCAGCGGTTCATGGCCGAGCGCGCGAACGCGACGATCGTTGAGGTCCCGGCCTCGCACGTCTCGTTCGTGTCCCAGCCCGACGCCGCGACCCAACTCATCCTGCAGGCCGTCGAGGCGACAGCCGCAGCCGGCTGACGAGCGCAGCTCAGGATCGCTCCCGTTCCGGGTGCAGCAACCTTCGAGAGCGCGATGCAGCAGTCTGTGAGAATCGGCGCGGCCGATTCGGCGTTCGGCAATGCCTCAGAGTTCGACCGCAGTGCACTGCCGCCCGGTGCCCCTGCATGCCATGACTGTCGAACTCGGGCCGTGTCGTCTGTACTGATGATCCGCCGGGCGTGGGCCGCCCGCAGTGGGCAATCTGTAGGCCACATCGGTGCCTACTTTCGTGAGGGTGTTGGGTGCGATGGCCCCGGACACGGTCTACGTGCGACGGATCGGGAGCCTGACGGTCACCACTGTTTCGCCCGGCTGCGAGGCGATCAGGATTTCGCCGTCGTGGCGTTCCACGACGATCCGCCGTGAGATATCGAGCCCGAGACCGGTGCCTTTGCCCACGTCCTTCGTCGTGAAGAACGGCTCGAACGCCCGCGCCTGCACGTCGGGCGGCATCCCGGATCCGGTGTCGGCGACCTCGACGACAACATGCTCGCCTTCGATGCGGGTCGATGCCCGAAGCGTGCCCTCGCCCTCCATGGCGTCGATGGCGTTGTCCATCAGGTTCGTCCAGACCTGGTTGAGCTCGCCGGGTATCGCTTCGATGCGGGGCATGTCGTCGGCGTAGTCGCGGACCACGGTGATGCCGTCGTGGAGCTTCTCGCCGAGGATCACGAGGGTGCTTTCGATCCCCTCGGTGACGTCGATGTCTTGGAGCGGGGCACGGTCGAGTTGCGAGTACGACTTCATGGTCGACACGAGATCGGACACGCGCCCTGTCGACTCCTTGATCTCGGACAGCAAAGTCGTCGTCGAGAGCGTGCTCGCCACCCACTCCAGGCCGGTCCCGAGCGAGGCGGAATCGAGCAGTTGCGCGACCTGCTCGCACCACGCGGTGTCGACTCCGGCCAACGCAAGGGGTGGCGCGATGCGCCACGACTGGTCGACGTCGCGCGCGTCGAGCCAGCCGATGAGCGCATCCTCGCGGTCCGCGACCGCGAGGGGCTCGACGCTCGCCGACGACGAGTCGATCTCACGACGCAGCGCATCGAGCGCCACGAACTGCTTCGCCGACAACGACCCCTCGGCGATGTCCATCAGCGCCGTGAGCAGCGCGTCGCACGTCTCCTGCAGTGTGTCGACCGCACGCGTCGCCGCCGAGGCGGGATTGTTGAGCTCGTGGGCGAGACCGGCGGCGAGCGTGCCGAGCGCGACGAGCGCTCGCTCGTCGCGCTCGCTCTCGAGCCGCCGAGCCCGCTCCTCTAGCGCCTCCTGGTAGCGGCGCCGCGCGTACACGGTTTCTCCGAAGACAGCGACGCCGACCCAGGTCACGAACATGAACGAGACCTCCGTCAGCGGGAACCGGTCCATCCGATAGGCCCACAGGAAGCCGGCCGCGATGACGAACCCGGCGACCCATCGGGCGAAGTCGGCGATCGGCCGGGTGGCGTAGACCCCGACGCTGTACACGGCGATGAGCTGCGCGGCGTCCGCGGCGCCAACAGGCTCGTACCCGACCAGCAGCCGGGCGAAGTAGGCGACACCGGCGACCGCCATTACCGAGATCGGAAAGCGACGCCGCCAAAGGAGAGGGACCACGATGGCGACGACAGACACCCCGCCCCACAGGTCACCGCCTCTGGGAAACGATCCACTCCGGTCGACAGAAAGGAGAGCCTGCTCGACTAGACCGAGGGTCAGCAGAACGACGACCAGGCCCAGGTCGAACAGCAACGGACGGACGACGAGACCCCGGTCCACGGTCATACCGATCCTCGAACGGTATCCACGCTGGACCGGCCGTTCTCGCCGGACGCGCCCGCGCTGCCTGAAGGGGCCGCACACGCTGCCTTAAAGAGGACGACCCGAGGGCTCGTAACACCCTCGTCGCCTTCGACTGCGACTCTCCGAGGTCAGACGCGGCGCTCGCCGTGTTTGTGCGTCGCTGATCTCGACCGGTTGACGCGCCAGATCTGCTGCCCGGGGAGCGGTTACGTCACTCGCGCGACGATTTGGGCTGTGCTGCCCGTGCTCGAACCGATGCTCGCGACGAATCGCCGGGCCCACCGTGGCTGAGTGGGCTGTCGAACCGAAGCTCGGCGGGTGGTGTGCGCCGCGGTCTGGCCGCATTCGCCGTGGGCTAGCCGGTGCCCTTGCCCTGAGTCTCCTCGCTGTGGGCTGCAGCGACGACGAGGGGCCTGGCGCCGAGCCCGCCGGCGACCAGGAGGAAACCGCCGCCGACCAAGCTGGCGGAGGCAGTGGGCCCGCCTCGCCAGGACCCACGACCGACGCCGAACTTCCCACGTCGGTCGGGCCGCCACCAACGGGCAATGGCGTCCCCAACTCGTCGGCAACTGACGCCGGCGCCCCCGGCGCGGTCAATCTGGCCGCGCAGGGCTATGTCGAGGAAGAGTTCATCGTCTCCGGGGCGGCGAACGTCTACCGCTACGGCGCGCACGGCGCCGTCGAGGTGGACCGCGAAGGCGTGTCGTACGCCACGCGGATCCTCATCCGTCGCCCGGAGTCTCCTCGGCGGTTCAGCGGCAATGTGCACGTGGAGATGAGCCACCCCCAATACGGCTTCAACGTGGTGTGGTCACAGACGTTCGATTATCTCCTGGCGAACGGCGACGCGTACGTCTCCATCACGACTCGTCGGACGAACGATGGGTCGTCGGCCATCGAGGGGCTGAAAGCCTTCGACCCGATCCGCTACGCGCCTCTCGACTTCACCGAGGACGGCCTGAACTGGGACATCATCGGCCAAGTCGGGCGACTCCTGAAGACGGCGACGCCGGACAACCCGTTGCGCGACTTCGACGTCGAGCGCCTGTACGCATCAGGATGGTCGGGCGGCGGCGCGTTGCTACTTCTCTACATGTCTGACGGTTTCCACGACCGGGCGCGCCTGCCCGACGGGGCACCGATCTTCGACGGCTACCTCGTCGGTGAGCCCAGCGCATACCCGCGCATCAACTCGACCGCACCCGAGCTCCCGGAGAGCGATGAACGTCAGCAGGTCCAGCCGCGCGACGTTCCGGCCATCTCGTTGCACACCCACCCACAAGAGGTGTACCGGCGTCGGCCCGACGGCAACAGGCCGCACGACCGCTACCGCGTCTACGAGGTCGCCGGCGCCTCCCACGGCGACATCCGGGCGCTCGGAGGCGTCAGTGACCTGGGCTGCACCTACGAGGTCAACCGGTTCCCGATGCATCACCTCTTCAAGTCGACGCTGGAACGCCTCGATGCCTGGGCAGCGCGGGACGAGACGCCCCCACGCTCGAAACGGCTCACGCTGGACCGCGACGGCTCGGTGAAGCTCGATAAGCACGGCAACCCCAGTGGCGGCGTCCGCACGACCTATATCGAGGTCCCGACGGCGCGGTACATCCTGGAGAACGGCCCTGGACTCGTCTGCGAGAGACTCCTCGGTGGAGGCCAAGAGCCCTTCCCACCGGAGAAGCTGGCGTCGCTCTACAAGAGCCACGAGGACTACGTGCGCAAGGTCACCCGCCTGGCGAAGAGGCTCGAGCGCGAAGGGTGGCTGCTACCCGCCGATGCCCGTGCCGTCCGGAAGGAAGCGGCCCGCTCCGACATACCGTAGGGTCCGGGTGATCGTGGCCGTCAGTGAGGTCGGTACTGACAACGCGCTCACGGGCTCTCTCTCTCTGGGGCGACCCCGGGCTCGTGCTCCTCGACGAAGCCGACCGCCGGGCTCGACCTCGGCGCCCGCGAGGACCTAGTGAGCCGGCTCGCGGGGCTGGCGGCGGATCCGACGACGCCGGCCACCGCGTCGTCACCCACAACGTCGAGGACATCCTCGCGGGGTTCACCCACGGCTGTTGCTGGACCGCGGGCGGGTGGCCGCCGCCGGCCGCCTCGACGACGTGCTCAGCCCCCCGGCTGCTGTCGGATGTGTTCGGCCTGCCGCTCGCCGTCGACCGCCCCCACGGCCGCTGCGCCGCCCGTGCTAGGTGAGCCGCTCTGCCTGCGGGGGCGGTGGCCCGGTCACGCGTCGACCAGCGCCAACAGCCGGGGCTTCGACTGGCGGATCTCGTCGGCCAGCAGACGCTCGACGACCGGCCCGACCAGGCTGCCGCCGTAATGGAGGCGCATGGTCAGCAGGCTGCCGCCGGGGTCGGGGGCCACCCGCGCCTCGAGAACCCAGGGCGAATGGCGGCGGCCGTCGTGTTCCAGCCGCTCGAACCTCACCCGTTCGGGAGCCTCGTGGACCGTGCGCACCATCCGGAGCCGCTTGGAGCGGGCGAACGGGCCCAGCCGGCCCCGCAGGTCGACCGACCAGGCCGGTCCCGGATCGCCGCCGTGCGCCTCGACCGGCGTGGCCCGGGGAACGATGTCGAGCCACTCCGGATAGTGCGCGAGGTCGTCGACCCACCCGAACAGCCGCTCCGGGGAGCAGGGGGCCAGCAGGTCCGCGGTCACTTCCATCACGGCGATGGTGGCACGGCGATGTCCGCCGCGTCAGAGTCGGCCCCTCGTGATCGCACGGTCGGGGTCGCCCCGGGTCAGGCTTGGTCCCCGTCTGCCGCAGTCCGCCGCCAGTGAGCCCCGGCCATGCCGGGTTGGACGGCGACCAGCACGCCGGAGCGGAGCCGCACCGACGCCTCCGGTGCGGCCAGCTCGTTGCTCACGCCGCGCGTCGATCCGAGCGGCAGGTCCTCGCCGCGCAGGGGATAGAGGAGCCCGTCGGTGACGACACCCCGGGCCGGGCCGTTGAGCGGCACGAGCGACACGAGGTCGCCGGGCGCGCCGCGGAGCACCGTCTCGTCGCGGATCACGCTCAGGTACGCGTTGCCGATCCATGCCTCGACCTCGACCCCGGCCGTGCGGGGCGAGGCCAGGAGCTGGGCAAGCGACAAGGTGTGGTCCAGGCGGTCCCCAGCCCCGGTGACGACGACGATCCGTTCCGGGTGCCGGGCCAGCGCGGCGTCGAGGGCCAGGTCTAGATCGGTGGCGTCCTTGGCCTCGGGATGGCGGTCGATCGGGATGCCCGCGTCGGTCGCGGCGGCCAGCACGCCCGGGTCCACCGAGTCCATGTCGCCGACGACGGCGGTCACCTCCAAGCCGAGCTTCAGCACGGGCTCCAGCCCCGAGTCGGCGGCGATCACCGCGGCGGCACCCGGCCCGCGTGCGGCCAGCGCCCGCGCCCCACTACCCGACGGTGGCCCGCCACCCCCGACGATCACGACCGTGCCGGCTCCCGCCTCGCTCATGCCCCGAGAGTACGGTCGGCCGCGTGCGGCGCACCCTGTTCGACGACGAGCACGAGCTGTTCCGGGACAGCGTGCGGCGCTTCATCGCCGCCGAGCTGGCGCCGCTCAACGAAGCCTGGGAGCGGGCCGGCATCGTCGATCGCGACATGTTCCGGTCGGCGGGGAAGCACGGCTTCCTGGGTATGGCCGTGCCGACGGAGTACGGCGGGGGCGGGGTCGACGACTTCCGCTACAACCTGGTGATCGGCGAAGAGGTCCAGCGGGCCGGGATCAACGCCGCCGGACTGGGCTGGACGCTGCACAACGACATCTGCCTCCCCTACTTCCTGTCGCTCGGCACCGAGGAGCAGAAGGCGCGGTGGCTGCCGGGGATCTGCTCCGGGGACCTGATCACGGCCATCGCCATGACCGAGCCCGGCATCGGGTCCGACCTCGCCTCGATGACGACGACGGCCATGCGGGACGGCGACCGCTACGTCCTCAACGGCTCGAAGACGTTCATCACCAACGGCATCAACGCCGACCTCGTGGTGACCGCCGTGAAGACGGACCCGGGCCAGCGGCACCGGGGGATGTCGCTGGTGGTGGTCGAACGCGGCATGGACGGGTTCGAGCGGGGGCGGAACCTCGACAAGATCGGCATGCACGCCCAGGACACCGCGGAGCTGTTCTTCACCGACGTGCAGGTGCCGGTGGCCAACCTGCTGGGCGAGGAGGGAGAGGGCTTCGGCTACCTGGTGAGCAACCTCCCGCAGGAGCGGCTCTCCATCGCCGCCACCGGCGTGGCGGCGGCGCGGGCGGCCTTCGAGCAGACGCTGTCGTACGTCACCGAGCGCCAGGCCTTCGGCCAGGCGGTCGGCACGTTCCAGAACACCCGTTTCCGCATGGCCGAGATGGCCACGGAGATCGAGCTGGGCCAGACGTACATCGACCGCTGCGTGCTCGGCCTCAACGCCGGCGAGCTCACCGCGGAGGAGGCGTCGATGGCCAAGTGGTGGTGCACCGAGCTGCAGGGACGCGTGGTCGACATGTGCGTCCAGCTCCACGGTGGCTACGGGTACATGGCCGAGTACCCGGTGGCCCGGGCCTACACCGATGCCCGCGTCACCCGCATCTACGGCGGCACCACCGAGATCATGAAGGAGATCATCGGCCGCAACCTGGGCCTCTAGCCCGCACCGCGGTGACCAGCGGCCGGCGGCGTCCGCCCCGCCATCCGCCCGACCTCGCCCGACCGCCCCGCCCAAACCTCGGTCAGCGACGGAGGAGATCCTTGGCGATGTGGGTGATCTGGATCTCGTCGGTGCCGGCGTAGATCTGGAGGACCTTGGCGTCGCGCGCGAGCTGCTCGACCTGGAACTCCGCCATGTAGCCGTTGCCGCCGAACAGCTGGACCGCCTCGAGCGCCACCTCGGTCGCGGCCCGTGCCGAGTAGAGCTTCATGGCCGACGCCTCCGCCAGCGTGAACCCCCGGCCGGCGGCGGTGGCCTCGATGACCCGGAAGACGAGGTTCTCGACGTTGAGGCGGGCGACCTCCATGCGGGCGAGCTTGTCCTGGATGAGCTGGAACTCGCCGATGGGCTGGCCGAACTGCACCCGGTCCCGGGCGTACGCCACGCACAGGTCGAGGCACTGCGAGATGATCCCCAGGGCCATCGCCGCCACCCCGGAGCGCTCCTGCAGGAAAGTCGCCTTGGCCGCGGTCCGGCCGCCGGCGTCCACGTCCTCGGTCTCGCCGATCAGCCGGTCCCGCCCGACCCGCACGTCGGTCAGGAACAGCTCGCCGGTAGGCGACGAGTGCATGCCCATCTTCTTGAGGGGCTTGGACTGCTCCAGCCCGGCGGTGCCGGAGTCGAGGATGAAGCTCACGATCTTGCGCTCGGCGGGCGGGTCGCCCTCGTCGAGCTTGCAGATGAACACGATGGTGTCGGCGTAGGGCCCGTTGGTGATGAACGTCTTCGAGCCGTTGAGGACGTACTCGTCGCCGTCGCGGCGGGCCGTGGAGTGCATCGAGCCGAAGGCGTCGGAGCCCGAGCCGGGTTCGGTGATCGCCCAGGCGCCGATCGTCTCCATCGTCAGCAGCGGCAGGGCCCAGCGCTCCTTCTGGGCGACCGTTCCCCGCGACAGGATCGCGGCCGCGGTGAGCCCCATCGACACCCCCATGGCCGTGACCATGCCGGGGCTCCAGCGCGACAGCTCGATGATGGGGATGATCTGGAAGGCGGCGGCGTTCGCGGCTTCGTGGGGATCACGGACCTCGCCCTCGTCGGTGCCCCCGGCATCGCCCTCCCTGTCGCGGGCCAGCTGTCGCTCGAACCGATCGCGCGCCATCGCGTCCATCCCGAAGGTGGAGAACAGCTTGCGGATGATGTCGTACGGCGGCAGCTCGCCGTGCTCGAGGTCACGGTGGTGCGGCACGAGCTCCTTCTCGATGAAGTCGCGCACCGCCGCCCGGACCATCTGCTGCTCGTCAGTCCACTCGATCACACTGGGACAGTACGGGTCGGTCGCAGACCGACACCACCAGGGGTGGCGGGTGGGGTGTCGGGCTGGACTGTGGCAGGCGCTCCGGGAGATGGCATCCTGTAGGGACCCCCAGGGACGTTCCGAGGAGTTCTGCGTGTCGTTTCGCGTCAAGGATCGGGTGGTCTATCCCCACCACGGCGCTGCCATCATCGAAGCCACCGAGAAGCGGGTCATGTCCGACGGCGAGGAAAAGGACTTCTTCGTCCTCCGGATGACCCACGGCGATCTGGTGCTCAAGGTCCCTGTCGACAAGGCCGAGGAGATCGGGATGCGCTACCCGATCAGCGTCGAGGACGTGGAAGACGTGTTCGAGGTGCTCGCCAAGAAGGACGTGCGCGAACCCACCAACTGGTCCCGGCGGTTCAAGAACCACCAGGAGAAGCTCAAGTCGGGCGACGTCTACCAGGTCGCCGAGGTGGTGCGGAACCTGGCGCTGCGCGACAACGACAAGGGCCTCTCCGCAGGCGAGAAGTCGATGTTCGTCAAGGCGCGCCAGGTGCTCGTGTCGGAGCTAGCGTTCGCCCTCGACATCAGCGAGGACGACGCCATGGACCGGCTCGCCAAGACCATCGCCTGAGTCGTCGGCGGGCCGGGGCGCCCCGGGAGGCGAGGCCGTGAGCGACACAGGCGCTGGACCGCGCGATCCCCCTCCCCCGCCGGGTCCGGCGCCCCGCGAGCTCAACCGGGCCCCGTTGATCGTCGCCGCCGGGCTCCTGCTGACCGCGATCGCGATCGGCGTGATCGTGGCGCGCCTCGGGGACGACGACGGTGACGCCGCCGATCCCTCCGGCACCGACGCTCCCCCGGCGGTGTCGGAACCGGACGGCGGCACGCCCGACACCGGTGGATCGAACGGGACGACGACCACGACGGCAGCCACCGGGGCGCCCGTCGAGGGGCTCGCCGTCGTGGACAGCGGCTTTTCGACCTACGAGGGCTTCGACGGCCCCGCCGGCTCCTACGGCCTGATCCTCGAGAACAGGGGCGACCAGCCGATCAACCACCTCGCCGTCCAGGTCGTCGTGTACGACACGACCGACACCGTCGTCGGCACCTACGACCACACCGTGGCGGTCGTGAGCCCCGGTGCCCGGATTGGCTTGGGCGCAGAGATCAGCGACCCGCTTCCCAACGGGATCGGCAGGCTCGACATCCGGACCGAGCGCCTGGAGGGCGAACCCGTCCCCAGCGGAACCTTGACCGTCGCGAACGTGTCCACCTCGTCGGACGAGTTCGGCGTCTACACGACCTTTGTCGTGTCGTCGAGCTACACGGTCGAGCTCGAGCTCACGCCGGCCTATGCGGTGTACCGCGACGCCGCGGGCCGCATCGTCGGCGGCGCCAACGGTCTCGTCGACCTCATCCCGCCTCGGGGCCGAGCGAACGGGGAGGTGACCGCCTTCGCGGTGGTCCCCAACGTCGCCCGTGCCGAGGTGTACGTCGATCCCGGCTTCCTGTGACCGTGCCGGAGGTCAGGCGGCGGGAACCTCGGACGCCACCGCGGTGCGGACGATCTGCACGGCGTCCTCGACGTCCGGGTGATGGGTGCGGTGCGAGATGATGCACAGCCGCCGCAGTTGCCGCCCGTCGATGCGGGTGCTGGACAGGTAGAGGCGCCGGGTGGCATTGATCCGCTCCAGCAGCCGGCAGGCGGAGCCGGATCAGGTCCCGGGGAGTCCGGGCTGGCCGCCGGCGGCGCGGCGGTTGCGCCAGGCCATGCCCGCCAGCGCCTCCAGCACCACCCGATGGGCGTTGTTGACCGTGTTGTCCGAGACGTCGTACGGGGGTGACACCTCGACGACGTCGAGCGCCACGAGGTTCGCGTCGGTTGCCAGGCGGCGCACGGTCCGCAGCAGGTCGGCGGGTGCCATGCCGCCCGGCTCGGGTGTGCCGGTGCCGGGCGCGAAGGCAGGGTCGAGGACGTCGATGTCGACGGAGACGTACAGATGCTCGGCGCCGTCGAGCGCCTCGGCGACCGCGTCCTCGATCACGGCGGGCATGCCCCGGTCCCAGATCTCCTGCATGAGGTGCCACCGCATGCCCTGCGACTGCATCCAGTCGAAGACGTCCTCCGGCGGCCAGTAGCCCCGCAGGCCGACCTGCACGAAGTTGCGGCCCAGCACGGCGCCGGACTCGATCAGGCGGCGCATCGGGGTTCCGTGGCTGGCCAGGTTCCCGTCGATGATGGCGGCGGTGTCGGCGTGGGCGTCGAAGTGGACGATGCCGACGTTGCCCCACCCCCGCGCCTCGGCCACGGCGGTCGCCGCCGGCCAGGTGATCGAGTGGTCACCTCCCACGATGACCGGGACGATGCCGCGCCCGGCCACCTCGCCGACCAGGGCCCTGATGTTTGCGTGCGCCACTTCGGTCTGCCCGTGGGGGCAATGGGCGTCGCCGAAGTCGACGACCTCGAGCCAGTCGAAGATCTCGATGCCGAGGTCGAGGTGGTACGTGCCCGGCATGTAGGCGCTGGCCCGGATGGCGCGGGGCCCGAACCGCGCTCCGGGCCGGTTGGTGGTCGAGACGTCGAACGGGGCCCCGACGATCGCCACGTCCGGCCGCCACGAGTCGAGCTGCTCCGGCTCGGTCAGCCACGGCCGCTGAGCGAATGTGGCCAGGCCGGCGTGCTCGAGACCGAGCTGCTCCCGCATCCTCGGCGGCAGGTGGCGCTCCGGGCCCGATCGTGGTTCGCTCATGGCGTTGACGTCCAGCAGTCAGGCTCGGGATGTGGCCGAGCCGGTGGTCCGGACGGGTCGTGTGAGCTGACGAGCTGGGGAGGTACTGCTGTCACAGGCGAACTCGCTGGTTTGTCTTCTTTGGAGGACGAACGAGAAAGGAGTCGCCATGAAGGTATTCGTCGCCGGCGCCACCGGTGCGGTCGGCAAGCAGCTCGTTCCCCTGCTGGTCGCCAAAGGGCACGAGGTCGCCGGCATGACCCGCACGGACGCCAAGGCCGACCAGCTCCGCAGCGTCGGCGCTCGGCCCGTCGTGGTCGACGCGCTCGATGCCGACGACGTGGGCCGGGCCGTGGGCGAGGCCGAGCCCGACGTGATCGTGCATCAGCTGACCGCCATCCCGGCGAAGATCAACATGCGACGCTTCGAAGACGAGTTCGCGCTCACCAACCGGCTGCGCATCGACGGCACCGACCACCTGCTGTCGGCCGGCCGCGCCGCGGGCGTCAAGCGGTTCGTCGCCCAGAGCAACGCCACCCTGTACGCCCGCAGGGGAGCCCCGATCAAGAGCGAGGACGCTCCGATCGAGGATGATCCCCCGGCGCAGCTGCGCGAGGGGCTCGCGGCGCTCCGCCACCTCGAGGCGGCGGTCACGGGCGCGCACTGGACCGAGGGGGTCGTGCTGCGCTACGGCTGGTTCTACGGTCCCGGCACCTCGATCGCCCTCGACCCCCTCGGCAGCCAGGTCGAGGCGATCCGCAAGCGCCAGCTCCCCATCGTCGGCCGGGGCACGGGCGTCTGGTCGTTCATCCACATCGAGGACACCGCCACGGCAGCCGCCGCCGCCGTCGAGGACGGACCGGCCGGCATCTACAACGTCGTCGACGACGAACCGGCGCCCGTGTCCGAATGGGCCCCGGTGCTGGCGGCGGCCGTCGGTGCGAAGCGACCACTGCGGGTGCCGCGCTGGCTCGGGCGCCTCGTCGCCGGTGAGTGGGCCACCGTGGCCATGACCGAGCTCCGCGGCGCTGCCAACGACAAGGCCAAGCGCGAGCTCGGCTGGCAGCCGCGCTACCCGAGCTGGCGCCAGGGCTTCGCCGAGGGGCTCGGCTGACGTGGCGGACCTGCTCGCCGAGCTGCGGCCCCGGGCGTTCGCCATCGCCTACCGCATGCTCGGCAGCGTGACCGAGGCCGAGGACGTCGTTCAGGAAGCGCTCTTGCGCCTGCACGGCGTCCTCGAGTCCGGCGAGAGGATCGAGGTGCCGGAGGCCTACCTGGCGACCATCGTCACCCGGCTCGGCATCAACCGGCTCCGCTCGGCCCAGGTGCGGCGGGAGAGCTATGTCGGCGAGTGGTTGCCGGAGCCGGTCGTGACCGGGGGTCCGGACGATCCCGCCGTCCACGCGGAGACGTCGGACTCGTTGTCGCTCGCCTTCCTCGTCCTGCTGGAGCGCCTGTCGCCCGAGCAACGGGCCGTGTTCCTGCTGCGGGAGGTGTTCGACTACGGCTACGACACGATCGCCGAGATCGTCGGCAAGAGCGAGGCCGCGTGCCGGCAGCTGGCGGTGCGGGCCCGCCGCCACATCGAGCAGGAGCGGCCACGCTTCGAGGCCTCACGCCAGGCCCAGGACGAGCTGGCTCGCCGGTTCATGACGGCCGCCCAAGCGGGCGACCTCGACGGGCTCGAGGCCTTGCTGGCCCACGACGTCGCCCTGCACGGTGACGGCGGCGGCAAGGTGCGGGCGATCGCGCACCCGCTGTTCGGGCGCCGGCGGGTGGCGCGGACGGTGCTGAACTGGATCCGGGTCGTCATGGGGATCGAAGGCTTCTCGATCCGGCCGGTCGAGGTGAACGGCCATCCCGGCGCTCTGGGCCTCGACGGGCAGGAGCGGGTGCTGTTCGCCGTCTCGTTCGACGTCGCCGACGGACAGATCCAGGACATCCGCGCGATCGTCAACCCCGACAAGCTGCGCCACCTCGGCCCCGTGTCGGACCTCTTCCCCGCGCCCCTGTCCCCGGGACACGAGTAGCGGCGGACCCTCAGCTCGCCGGCGTGGCGGGCGGGATGTTCTTGTTGTTGCGGAACAGGTTCTCGGGGTCGTACTTGGCCTTGACCTCGACGAGCCGCCGGTAGTTGGCGTCGCCGTAGGCCTCGTGGACCCGACTCGTGTCGTCGTCGGAGTCCAGGAAGTTCACGTAGACGCCGGCACGATGGGACTCGAGGGCGTCGAGAAACCGTCGTGCCCACGCGGTCTCGGCCGCCCCCACGGTGTCGTCCTGGTCCGGGAGCCAGACCGCATCGATGACGATGTTGTGATCCACATCGCGTCCCGGGTAGGCGGTGGCGCCGCGAGACGCTCGAGCGACGGCGCCACCCATGTGGAACATCGCCGCGTACGACCTTGGTGAGGTGGCGCCGTAGGCGTGCTCGGCGACGATGTCGATGACCGCGTCGGACAGCCCGGTGAGGTTCGTCGCCTTCCAGTAGTAGTGCCAGCCGTGCGGGACGGTGTCGTCGATGCCGCTTTGGTGGTCGACGTAGGGCGTGGGCCCGACCAGATCCACGAGCGGAGCTCCGAAGTGGCGGAGCGCACGGACTGCACGCTCCCCCGCCTCCACGGGGCCGGCGTAGCAGCTGGCGACCGCGATGGCTGGCCGGAACTGCATGTCTTCGCCCACGCCCGGCAGCGGCGGGATCGTACCGAGCCGAACGATGGTCCCGAGCTCGTCGGGAGCCTCCGCGGCGAAGTCGCGGTAGAAGCGCAGGACGTCGGCCGTGTCCCCGGCGGCCCAGAAGACCGGTCCGGCCATGACGATGGGGCCGATGGGGTGCAACGCGAACCGGAACGAGCTCACGACGCCGAAGTTCCCGCCGCCGCCCCGCAGCGCCCAGAAGAGGTCGGGGTGGTCGTCGGCCGACGCCCGGATGATGTCGCCCTCCGCCGTGACCACCTCGGCCTCCACGAGGTTGTCGACGGTGAGGCCGTGCTTGCGCATGAGCCAGCCGATGCCGCCGCCCAGGCCGACGCCGCCGACGCCGGTGTGGCTCACGATGCCGCCCGTCGTGGCCAGGCCGTGTGCCTGCGTCTCGTGGTCGACGTCGCCCCACAGGGCGCCACCCTGGACCTGTGCGATGCGCTCGACGGGGTCGACGGAGACGGCGCGCATCGCCGAGAGGTCGATCACGATGCCGTCGTCGCACACCGCGGTGCCGGCCACGTTGTGGCCCCCGCCTCGTACGGCGATCTCGAGGTCGCGGGCCCGGGCGAAGCGCACGGCGGCGGCCACGTCGGCGGTGCCACGGCAGCGGGCGATCAGTCGGGGTCGCCGGTCGACCGTGCCGTTCCACACGGCTCGGGCGTCGTCGTAGCCAGGGTGGTCCGGGGTGATGGGGTCGCCCCGAAACCCGGGGATCTGCGTGACGGTCGGTGCGGTCATCGTTCCTCCTCCGATGGATGGGCTCATCGCAACATCGGGGCGCGCGGAGGAGAACGCAGCTATCTGGACTTCGAGGTAAGGAATCTGGACTTCACGCAGGCCGGTGGGCGCGGGACACTGCGCTCGTGAGGACCTACGGTCAGTATTGCCCCATCGCCCGTGGTGCAGAGATCTTCGCCGAGCGTTGGACGCCGTTGATCGTCCGCAACCTGCACGTGGGCTGTGAGACCTTCGGCGAGATCCTCGAGGGTGCGCCCGGGCTCTCCCACACCATGCTGACCCAGCGGCTCAAGCAGCTCGAACGCCTGGGCATCGTCGAGTCGGCACCGAAGGCGCAGGGACGCGGTCACCGCTACCGGCTCACGAGCTCGGGCCACGATCTGTTCAAGGTTTGCGAGACGCTCGGCGAGTGGGGCGCCCGTTGGCTCGAGATCGCACCCGAGAACCTCGATCCGTTCGTGGCGCTGTGGTCGATGTGCAACGCGCTCCGCCGGGACCGACTTCCCGACCGGCGCGTCGTCATCCGGTTCGATTTCACGGGATTCCGGCCCCACGAGCGGTACTGGCTGCTGCTGGAGCACGGCGAGACCGAGATCTGCAAGACGTACACCGGTCTCGACGAAGACCTCTACATCGCCGCCGACGCCGAGGCCTTCGTCAAGTGGCACGCCGGCCAGCTCTCCTGGGCGGAGGCAACCCGCGACTCCCGCATCCGGCTCGACGGCCCGTCATGGCTCGTACGGGCCTTTCCGACCTGGAGCGCCCGCAGCATGTTCGCCCACATCAGACCCGAGGTCCGCGCCGTCGCTGCGAACTGACGCACGGCCGGCCGTCGGGCGCGTCACTCCCGATGTCGAGGGTGGGAACGGGCGCCCCTGGTGGGCGTAAGAGGACTCGAACCTCTGACCTCACGCGTGTGAAGCGTGCGCTCTAACCAGCTGAGCTATACGCCCGGAGCAGTGAACTCTACCAAGGCCGGGCACCGGCACCGGCGTCCGCGACACCTCGCGATCACCCGGTGCCGAACGGCGCCGAGGCGTCGAGTGCGAGAGCATCCTCCAGCAGCGCCAGCGCCCGCAGCACGACGACATCGCCGTGTTGGGGGCCGACGACCTGCAGCCCCACCGGCAAGCCGTCGGCCGTGAAGCCGGCGCAGACCGAGCCCGCCGGCGAGCGGGTCATGTTGAAGGGATACGTGTACGCGACCCAGTTGACGTCGGGTTCGCCGTTGATCGTGCCGGGCTCGCCGACACGAGGGAGCTGGCCCGCGACCGTCGGGGACAACAGCAGCGAGGCCCCGTGGAACAGGTCCACGAGGGCCAGGTTGAGGGCGTGGCAGGCGTCGAGCGCCTCGATCACCCCGGCGGGACCAACCGACACCCGCACCCACTCCACGAGCGCGACCAGACCGGGATCGATGCGGCTCCACACCGCGTCGTCGGCACGGAACTTGTCCAGCGTTCGCAGCGAGGACGCGCCGACCAGCGCCAGCCAGTCCTGCACCGGATCGGCGCCGAACGGCCCATCGATCGTCACGACCTCCGTTCCCAGCTCCTCGAGTCGCTCGACCGCCGACTCGCACGCCGCCAGTACCTCGGAGTCGACCCGGCCGTAGCCCAGGGTGGGAGCCCATGCGACCTTCCGAGGCGGGTTGAGGGTCGCCAGCGACCGCGACCACGAGCCGTCGGGCAGCGGCAGCGACGCGAGGTCCGTGGGCTCGGGGCCGACGACGCTGTCGAGCGCCAGCACGGCGTCGCGGATCCTGCGGGTCATCACCCCCCGCGTGGACAGCATGGGCCAGCCCGGCGGCTCCCTCCCACCCGTCGGCACCCGCCCCAGCGACGGCTTGAACCCGGTCAGGCCGGTGGCGGACGCCGGGATCCGGATCGAGCCACCGCCGTCGGACCCCGTCGCCAGCGGCACCAGCCCGGCCGCGAGGGCCGCAGCCGATCCCCCGGACGAGCCGCCGGCCGAGCGCTGCAGGGACCAGGGGTTGCGGGTGGCGCCGAACACCTCGTTGACCGTGTCGGCCTTCCAGCCGAGCTCGGGGGTGTTGGTCTTGCCGACGACCACGCAACCGGCGGCGCGCAGGCGCTCCACCAGCGCCGAGTCGCTGCCTGCCGGCGCACCGCCGGCATAGGCCGCCGATCCCCGGCTGGTCACGAACCCGGCAGCGTCCTCGAGGTCCTTGACTGCGAGCGGGACGCCGGCCAACGCGCCCACGTCCTCGCCTGCCGCGATCCGAGAATCGATCGCCGACGCGTCGGCCAGCGCCGCGTCGCCGTCGACGGCGACGAAGGCGCCGAGCTCGTCGTCGAACCTGTCGATCCGATCGAGTGCCGCCTGTACGACCTCGCGGGCTGACATGGTCCGGGTCGCCACCTGCTCGGCGATCTCGGCAACTGTGGTGCGGCGGAAGTCCATCGGGCCGCACGCTAGTGGTGCGGCTCGGACCGGCGATCCAGCAGCTCCACGAGGCGCTCGAGGCCAGCGACCCGGCTGCCCTTGAGCAGCACGGCGTCGCCGCCGCCGAGCCGCCCGAGCGCCGTGGGGACGTCGTCGACGCCGCTCACCGTCGTCCCGCCGTAGGCCGGCGCGGCGACCCCGATCACCTCGACGCCGAGGTCCCGAGCCAGCCTGCCCACGGCGATGTGCTCCTCGTCGCTCGACGGGCCCAGCTCGGCCATCTGCCCGAGCACCGCGACCCGGCGCCGGGCGGGCAGCCGGGCGAGGGCGCGCAGCGCCGCGGCCATCGACGTCGGGTTGGCGTTGTACGCGTCGTTCACCACCAGCGCGCCGGACGCCATCCGCACCAGATCCATGCGCCAGCGCGACAGCGCCGCGGCCCCGAGCGCCTCGGCAACGCCCGCGACCGGGACGCCGCACACCAGGGCCGAGGCGGCCGCCGCCAGGGCGTTGTCGATCATGTGCTCGCCCCGCACCTCGAGGCGGACCGGGGCGCTGCCCCAGGGTGACACCAGCCGGAACGACGGCCGCAGCTCGTCGTCGAGCGCCGCCGACTCGGCGCGGACGTCGCCGCCATCACCGAAGGTAACGGCCTCTGCCGTGGTGCGCGACGCCATGGCGGCCACGAACCGGTCGCCGGCGTTGAGGATGGCGTAACCGCCACTGGGAAGGGCCTCGACCAGCTCGCCCTTGGCCGCCGCCACCTCTTCGAGCGACCCGAACATCTCGGTGTGCACCGCCGCGACCCGGGTCACGACCCCGACGGTCGGCGAGGCCAGCGTGCACAGCTGTGCGATGTGGCCGACGCCGCGCGCCCCCATCTCCACCACCAGTGCCTCGGTGGCGTCGGGGGCGTTCACCAGCGTGAGCGGCACGCCCAGCTCGTTGTTGAACGAGCCGACGCTGGCCGACGTCCGCCAGCGGGCGCCCAGGGCCGCGGCCAGCAGGTCCTTGACGCTGGTCTTGCCCACGGAACCCGTGATGCCCACCACCCGCTCCGGCAGGCGGGTGCGGGCGTGGCGACCCACCGCGGCCAGCGCCCCCACGGTGTCGCCGACCTCGACGGCGGCCGCGTCGACGCCCTCGAGCGGACCACGCGACGTCAGGTAGGCGGCGGCACCCCCGGCCACGGCAGCGGCGACGAAGTCGTGGCCGTCGCGGGCGGCGACCACGGGCACGAACAGCTGACCGGCGGCCACCTGGCGCGAATCGATGGTCGCGCCGGACACCTCCACGTCGGTGCCGGACAGCACCCCGCCGGTCGCCTTGGCGATCTCGCTCGTGAGGAGGTCCACGGCGCAGCATCATCGCAGGCGGACGCCCCCGCCTCGTCCGGGTGCACGGCTCCTTCGCCGAACCCCGTTACTCTCGCCGGCCATGACCCGCCCCGACCGCGTCCGGCTCGTCGTCCTCTTCGGGGGGCAGTCGGCCGAGCACGAGGTGTCGTGCACCACCGCCGCGCACGTGCTGCGGGCGGTCGATCCCGACCGCTACGACGTCGTGCCCGTGGGCATCACCCGCGAGGGGACCTGGGTGCAGTCCGACGCCGCCCGGGCGGCCCTGGAGCGCGGGGCGGCCGCCCTGTCGCCCCTGCCCGACCGCCTCGAAGCCACCGGTACGGCGGTCGAGCCGTTGCGCACCGTGGCGCCGTCCGCCGACGATCTGCCCGTCGTCGTGCTCCCGCTGCTGCACGGCCCCCACGGCGAGGACGGGACGGTCCAGGGCCTGCTCGAGCTGGCGGGGGTCCCGTACGTCGGCTCCGGCGTCCTGGCCTCGGCGCTGGCGATGGACAAGATCAAGGCCAAGGAGGTCCTCGCGGCCCACGGGCTGCCACAGGCGGCGTGGATCGCCGCGCGTGACGCCGAGATCGACCGGGCAGCCGACGCCGTGCGTCGGGCCGGCCTGCGCTACCCGCTGTTCGTGAAGCCCGCCAACCTGGGGTCGTCGGTCGGCGTCTCCAAGGTGCACGGGCCGCCCCAGCTCGACGAGGCCCTGGCGCTCGCGGCGACCTACGACGAGTGGCTGGTGATCGAGCAGGGTGTCGACGGCCGGGAGATCGAGGTGGCCGTGCTCGGCAACGCCGAGCCGCGGGCCTCGGTGCCGGGCGAGATCGTCTCCAGCCACGAGTTCTACGACTACGAGGACAAGTACATCGACGACACCTGCGAGCTGCTCGTCCCCGCACCTCTGGATGAGGCGGTCGCCGCCCAGGTCCGGGCGCTCGCCATCGACGCGTACCGGGCCCTCCGCTGCGAGGGCATGGCGCGCGTCGACTTCTTCTACGAGGAGCGGGATCGGGGTTTCCTGGTCAACGAGGTCAACACCATCCCCGGGTTCACGCCGATCTCGATGTACCCGAAGCTCTGGGAGGCATCGGGGCTCGCTTACCCCGACCTCATCGACGAGCTCGTGCGCCTGGCGGTCGAGCGGCACGACCATCGCAGCCGCTTCTCGACGAAGCGCTGACGGGATCCGTCGGAAGAAACTTGGTGAGGGCGTCACCCGCGAGGGGGTTGCGGCGATTACGAGGACGGATTCATGGGGCTAGATCGGGTCGGCGGCCGCCGTCGACGCGATGTCCATCGTGGGCTCGGGAGGGCGCGCGGGCAGGGCTCCCAGCGACACGCCAACAGAAACGGGAGATGGAAGCAGATGGACCAACCCAGTCGTCGGCGACATGCGCTCGCAGGCCTGGCCTCGATCGGGGCCGGAGCCGCGATCCTCGTCGGGGCGCTCCCCGGCGGTGCGGGAGCGGCAGTCGAGGGGGCGTCAACGCACGTCAGCCCCACGGAAGTACCTGGAAATGCTCGATGCCCAGAGGGGCTGACCGAGCTCAAGGTCGAACCTGTCGCGGACGGCACGTTCACCGACGGCACGCTGTCGGTCACCATCGACGTCCGCGACACAGCCGAGGGCCAGGTGTTCGACTGGACGTCGAACATCGGTGTCGACGTCGTGATCGTCAAGGGCGGTCCAAACTCGAACGTGTACACCTATGACCCGGAGAGCATGGGTGACACGGGCCTGCACGCGCCGGAGGTCTCGAGCGGCGAGTTTGCCGGTCTCAGCCACATCTCGTTCTGCTACGACGAGGACCAGGAGACGACGTCGACAACCGCGGAAGAGACGACGTCGACGACCGCGGAAGAGACGACCTCGACGACCGCGGAAGAGACGTCGACAACCGCCGTCTCGCCGAGCACGACGACGCCCGGTGAGCTGCCGCGGACCGGCAGCACGGTCAGCCCGATGCTGGGGGTTGGTGCCGCGCTGCTGATCGGCGGTGGCCTCTTGCTTGCCTACGCCCGCCGCTTCCGGGCCTCGTAGCTGGATTCGGCAGCAACAACCAGCTAGGCCCACTGCCAGGCCGGGGGAGCCACCGGATCCGCGTTGCCGGTGGCTCCCCCGGCCTGTGCGCGGGCCTAGGTGGGCACGAGCGCAGCGCGCAGGAGCGCCAGCAGCTCGTTGCGCCTGCGCACCAGCGACGCCAGCGTGGGCTCCTCCCCGAACGCCCGCAAGACCTCGACCTCCGCGGCCAGCCCGGTCACCATCGAGTACGCGGCGAGGAGGATCAGGCGGGGCTCGTGACGCCGCATCCGCCCGGCGTCCATCTCGACCGCCAGGAACCCGGCGGCCCGATCCACCAGTGGGTCCACGGCTGCCACCAGACGCGTCGAGGCTGGAGGGCCCAGCCGGCTCACCTCCCGCAGGAACCCGAGCATCGACGGGTGGCGGGCCGCCAGCCGGAACATGGCCCGAACGATGGCATCCACCCGGTCGAACCCCTGACCGGCGTGGGCGACGGCACGCTCGAGGCGGGCGGTGAGCTCGGCCGTCGTCCGGTCGATGGCCGCGTCGAGCAGCGCGTCCTTCGAGGGGTACCAGTACAGGATCGTCTGCTTGCGGATCCCCAGGTCGCGGGCCAGGTCGTCGAGCGACGTGGCGCCGTAGCCGCGGCTGCCGAAGGCGTCGAGCGTCGCATCGAGGATCCGATCGGCGGTGCCGGTGCTGCGGGGAGTTTTGACCCCGCCCAGCGTCGGCGTCGCCTGTGCCATCTACCAGATGGTAGACAAACGCAGTGGAGTGCGTCGCCTTGCGGATCCGTCGGATGCATCGGCGAGGGCTGGCCGTTGCTCGCAAGGACGACGACGAAGGCAGGGTGGGGGCCCTGGTGAGGAGGAGGACGCCGCGAGCGATGGCCAGACCCGGCGAGGCGCCGACATGACCCGCAAGGCGACGCACACCGTGGCCGAGGCCCTCCAGGGGCAGCGCATCGCCATCACCGGCGGCACCGGGTTCCTGGGGACCGCACTCATCGAGCGCCTGCTGCGGTCGGTGCCCGGCTGCGAGCTCGTCCTGCTGGTGCGGCCCGGGAAGCGCTCGTCCGCCGACCAGCGGGCCCGGCGGGAGATCTTCCGCAACGACGCCTTCGATGGGCTGCGGACCGAGCTGGGCAGGGCGCCGTTCGACGCGCTCGTCGACAGCCGGGTCCAAGTCATCGCCGGCGACGTCGGCACCGACGGGCTGGGCCTCGCCGACGCCGACCGAGCGACCCTGGCGTCGTGCGACATCGTTGTCCACTCGGCCGCCACCGTGGCGTTCGACTCGCCACTCGACGGCGCCGTCGAGGTCAACCTGCTCGGCCCCAGCCGGATCGCCCGCACCCTCCAGGACCTGGGGGTCGCCCCCCACCTGATCGCCCTATCGACCTGCTACGTCGCCGGCAATCGCCGGGGGGCGGCACCCGAGGAACCGGTCCACGACAGCCCCTTCTTCGTCGACGTCGACTGGCGCGGCGAGGTCGACGGCGCTCGCCGCGCCCGGCGGGACGCGGAGTCCGCGAGCCGCACGCCGGAAGCGCTTGCCCGCTTCCGCAAGCAGGCACGCCACGAACTGGGGGCCGCCGGCACGCCCGCGCTGGCGGCCAAGACCGAGCAGCGCCGCCAGACCTGGGTGAAGGACCGCATGGTCGAGGCCGGCCGGGCGCGGGCGGCGTCCCTCGGCTGGCCCGACGCCTACGCCTACACCAAGGCCCTGGGCGAGCGCGCCCTGCTGCAGCAGCGGGGCGAGCTGCCCGTGTCGATCGTGCGGCCGTCGATCATCGAATCGGCGTGGGCCGAGCCCCGGCCCGGCTGGATCCGGGGCTTTCGCATGGCCGAGCCCATCATCATCAGCTACGCCCGCGGGCTGCTCCGGGAGTTTCCCGGCGTGCCCGAGGGCACCGTGGACGTCATCCCCGTCGACCTGGTGGTGGGCGCGGTGGTCGCCGTGGCGGCCGGCGGGCCGCCGGAGGAGCCGGCGATCGTGCAGGTGGCGTCGGGATCGACCAACCCACTGCGCTACCGGCACCTCGTCGACCTGGTGCGCGAGTGGTTCCTCGAGCGGCCGTTGTACGACGCCGAGGGGCAACCGATCGTCGTGCCCGACTGGTCGTTCCCGGGGCGCGGGCGGGTCCAGCGCCAATTGGTGCGCGCCAAGAGCGCCATCGAGCGGGCCGAGTCGACGCTGCAGTCGCTGCCGCTGCGGGGCAGGCAGGCGGCATGGTCCGCCAAGCTCGAGGGGCGTCGCGAGGACGCCGAGCGTGCCCTCGGCTATGTCGAGCTGTACGGCGCCTACGCCGAATGCGAGGCCATCTACGGGGTCGACCGCCTCCTGGCCCTATGGGACGGGCTCGGCGCCGACGACCAAGCGGCGTTCTGCTTCGACCCGCGGGTGATCGACTGGCGCACGTACGTGCACGAGGTGCACCTCCCGTCGGTGGTCCGGCACGCCCGCGTGCGGACCACGCCCGGCGGGCGCACCAACGAGGACCGCCAGGACCGGCTGCGCCGCCAGGTGCTCGCCCCCGAGCGGCACTTCGCCGCGTTCGACCTGGAGAACACGCTCATCGCCTCGAACGTTGTGGCGTCGTACTCGTGGCTCGCCACCCGGCGACTCCCCCGCGACGACCGCGTGCGCTACGTGCTCAAGACCCTGGCCGAGGCGCCGTCGCTGCTGGCGCTAGACCGGCGGGACCGCAGCGACTTCCTGCGCCACTTCTACCGGCGCTACGACCGGGCGCCCATCGCCCAGCTCGACGACGACTCGAACGAGATGTTCAGCCACCTGCTGCTGGCCAAGTCGTTCCCGGCCGCGATCCGCCGGGTCCGGGAGCACCGGCGCCTCGGCCACCGCACGCTGCTCATCACCGGGGCCCTCGACTTCGCCATCGGCCCCCTCCGTCAGCTCTTCGACGACGTCGTGTGCGCCCGGCTGGACACCCGTCCCGACGGCACCTACCGGGGCGAGCTCGTGGACGTGCCCCCCACGGGCGAGGCCCGGGCGACGCTGCTCGCCGACTACGCCGCCGCCAACGGCTTCGACCTGGCGGAGGCGGTCGCGTACGCCGACTCCACCAGCGACCTGCCCATGCTGGAGGCGGTCGGGTTCCCCGTGGCCGTGAACCCGGAGACGAGGTTGGCGGCGCTCGCCCGCAAGCGCGGCTGGCTGGTCGAGCACTTCGACAAGGCGGCCGGCGCCCCCGAGCCCCCGCTGCCGATCGGGCCTGCGTGGCGCGGGGGCGGTCCGACCGTGGCGGAGCGGCTCATGAAGGTCTTTGAAGGAAAATCGGGGCATAGGCCCCGAAGATCTTCAAAGACCGCTGGGGGGGTTGGATGAAGGCCCTGGTCTTCTCCCGGCGGCCGGCCCGTTACGCGGCGGCGATGGTGGCGGGCTCGCTGCGTCCCGGGCGCGGTGCCCGCTACGGGCCGCTGTCGCTGCGCGACGTCGACCCGCCCGACCTGCCGGGTCCCGGCTGGCGGCGGCTGCGTCCCCGCCTGTCCGGGATCTGCGGCAGCGACCTTGCCACCATCGACGGCCGGTCGTCGCGCTACTTCGAGCCGATCGTGTCGTTCCCGTTCACCCCGGGCCACGAGGTCGTCGGCGATCTCGACGACGGCCGCCGGGTGGTGGTGATCCCCGTGCTGCACTGTGCGGCGCGCGGCGTCAACCCACCGTGCGACATGTGCCAACAGGGGCGGATAAACCTGTGCGAGCGGGTGGCGTTCGGCGCCCTCGAGCCCGGCCTCCAATGCGGATTCTGCGAGTCCACCGGCGGCGGCTGGTCGCAGGAGATGGTGGTCCACGAGTCCCAGGTCGTCGATGTGCCCGACGAGCTGACCGACGAGGAGGCCGTGCTCGTCGAGCCGACCGCCTGCGCGGTGCACGCCGCGCACCAGGTCGCGGACGACGTCGTCGCCGTGATCGGATCGGGAGCCCTCGGGCTGCTGACGATCGCCGCCCTGAGCGGACTCGGCACGCCGCGGGGGCCGTTCATCGCCACGGCCAAGCACCCCGACCAACAGCGCTGGGCCAAGGAGCTCGGCGCCGACACCGTGTGCGCGCCCGAGGAGCTCGAGCGGATCGTCCGCTCGGCGACGGCGTCGCTGGTGCTCGGCCACGGGCAGCTCACGTGCGGGGTCGACGCCGTGATCGACTGCGTCGGCACGGCCGACTCGATCGCCCAGGCCATCCGCGTGTGTGCGCCCCGCGGCACCGTGCACCTCGTGGGGATGCCGGGCGTCACGACGCTCGACCTCGCGCCGGTGTGGCAACGGGAGGTCGGCCTGCGGGGCGTCTACGCCTATGACGAGCACGACGACCGCGGCCACGACTTCGCCACCGCCATCGACCTCATCCGGGGGCTGGATCTGGGCCGGCTGGTGTCCGCCACCTATCCCCTGGCTCGGTACGAGGACGCCGTCGAGCATGCCGCCAACGCCGGGCGCCGCGGCGCGGTGAAGGTGGCCTTCGACCTCCGGGCCGATCGCGCCACACGAACCGGTCGTAGCCAAACGGTCTATGACCGCACAGCTGCGACCAGAACGCAGGGTGACGAGGAGTCAAGCTGATGCCCCGCCCCGGTTTCGTGCTCGAGGTCGATCGCTCGACCCCGCCGATCCTGTTCCATCACGGCGAGAGCCTGCGGCTCGAGAGGTTGCCCGCCGGGCGTACCCGCGTCCTCTATCCGGGCGAGCCGCTGGAGCCGCTCGACGACCCCGAGGGTGCTATCCGCGATGCGCTCGAGAGCCCGCTCGGTGGTGGTCCGCCGCTCCGGGCCCTCCTGCGCGCGGGCATGAGGCTCACGATCTGCTTCGACGACATCTCGCTGCCACTACCGTCCATGCGGCGCCCCGACGTCCGCCAGCGGGTCATCGAGGCGGTGCTCGACCTGGCGGCCGAGGCGGGCGTCGACGATGTCCACCTCATCGCCGCCCTGGCCCTGCACCGTCGCATGACCGAGGCGGAGCTGCGCCACGCCGTCGGCGACCGGGTCTACGACGCCTTCGCCCCGCACGGCCTCCTCTACAACCACGACGCCGAGGATCCGGACAACCTCTCGCTCCTCGGCACCACGCCTCAGGGCGAGGAGGTCGAGATCAACAAGCGCGCGGCCGAGAGCGACCTGGTCGTCTACGTCAACATCAACCTGGTGGCGATGGACGGCGGCCACAAGTCCACCGCCACCGGCCTGGCCAGCTACCGCAGCCTGCGGCATCACCACAACGTAACCACGATGCTGCACAGTCGGAGCTTCATGGACAGGCACCACTCCGAGCTGCACAGCTCCAACTGGCGCATGGGCAAGGTCCTGCGCGACGCGGGGGTGCACGTCTTCCAGATCGAGACCACGCTCAACAACGACACGTTCGGGACCGGCGGCCCCATGGCCGTGCTCCAGAAGCGGGAATGGGAGTGGACCGCCCGCGACCGGGCCAGCTTCCTCGCCATGAAGGCGGGGCTCGACCGCCTGCCGCTCAAGGCCCGCCGCCGGATCTTCCAGGCCTGGCAGGCGCCCTACGGGGTGACGTCCGTGCAGGCCGGCGAGGTCGAGGCGGTGCACGACGTGACCGTCGAGAGCGTCTTCCGCCAGCAGCTCGTCCCCATCGAGGGACAGACCGACATCCTCACCATGGGCCTGCCCTACATTTGCCCCTACAACGTCGGCTCGGTGATGAACCCGATCCTCGTGATGTGCCTGGGGCTCGGCTACTTCTTCAACATGTACCGCGGCCAGCCGCTGGTGCGCGGGGGCGGGGTGGTGATCATGAGCCACCCGACCACCTGGGAGTTCCACCCGGTGCACCATCCCAGCTACATCGACTTCTTCGAGCAGGTGCTGGCCGACACCACCGACCCGTTGGAGATCGAGACCCGCTACGAGAAGCAGTACGCCGAGGACGAGTGGTACCGGCACCTCTACCGGACCAGCTACGCCTACCACGGCGTCCATCCCTTCTACATGTGGTACTGGGGCTGCCACGGCCTGGAACACACGGGCAAGGTGATCGTCGTGGGCGGCGAGACCCGCTCGGTGCGCCGGTTGGGCTTCACGCCGGCGTCGACCCTGGCCGACGCCCTCGAGATGGCCGAGGACGTGGTCGGCCGTCACGCCACGATCACCCACCTGCACAACCCGCCGCTCGTCATGGCCGACGTCAAGTAGCCGGAGGACGCCCGATGGCCGCACTCCCGGACGCGCTCGCCAGGCGACTGCCACGCCTGCCGTTCCCGTACTCGGCCCCGTCGGTACCCGCCGGCGTCGACGTCCCCGAGGCTGCGCCACGGTCGGGCCCCGACTACGACACCGACTGGGCCCGCCGCTATCCCGCGCGGCTGGCGCGGGCCGCGCTGGTCGAGACCGTGGGGCGGGGACTGGTGACAGCCCTGGCCCGACCGCGGGTGTCCGGCCTCGATCGCCTCGACGCGTTGGCGGACCGCGACGACGGTCCCGTGATCTTCGCCGCCAACCACCACAGCCACGTCGACACACCGGTGTTGCTCACCGCGATTCCCGACACTTGGCGCCACAAGCTGTTCGTCGGGGGTGCGGCCGACTACTTCTTCCGGACCCGGCTGACGAGCGCGTTGTCGGCCCTGGCCATCGGTGCCATCCCCATCGAGCGCACCAGGGTGTCGCGGCGCTCGGCCGACCGGTCCGCCCAGCTGATCGACGCCGGCTGGTCGATGCTCATCTTCCC
>Ga0081538_10001180_pt1 | contig 27546 bp, 25 predicted proteins | sample TabmetS5T2R1_FD_71022 | JGI IMG/M metagenome (GOLD analysis project Ga0081538, IMG submission 71022) | Tabebuia heterophylla rhizosphere microbial communities from the University of Puerto Rico - S5T2R1 | ecosystem: Host-associated > Plants > Roots > Rhizosphere ...
GGAAGATCTCCTGCAGCGGCGCCGGCATCTCGACCTGGAGGCAACGCCGGAAGTACACCTCCAGCAGCGGCACGAACCCCAACACCTCGGCGATGTCCTCGGGGCTCGGCGCCGTTGCTCGGGAGGGGCTGTCCTTGCCGGTCACAGCCTCAGTCTATACTTTGGAGATACGAAGTGTTCGTATCTCCAAACCCTTGGCGGCGCCGCCGGCAAGGAGGTCGCGATGCAGACCACCACCGCCCGCTACCCCCCGCCCCCGTTTCCCGAGCCGCTGCACGGCGAGTACCTCTACGCTGGCTGGACCGTCGACCCGCCCAGGCACAGTCCCATCGTCGGCCGCAGCGCGCGGCGCGACCGGGTCCTCGACCAGTGCAGGGCCCTGGTCCGCGAGGCCAAGGCCCTCGACGGCGTCGCGGACGCGACCGTCTTCGAGGCCGTGCTGATCCCGCCACTCGAGGAGGTCCCGCGGTTCGACATCACCCTGCTGCTGCGGGCGACCACTCCCGAGGCGCTGGCCCAGGTGCGCGGCCTGCGCCCGTGGCGGCAGGTCAATGCCGACTTCGTGATGACCGCGCGCAACAGCAGGCGCATCGGCGACACCGAGCGAACCCGGTCGGCGAGCTTCCTGTTCAATCACTTCACCGCCGACGACCCGGCCGGCGCGGTCAGGGTGTGGGAGGAGCTGGCCGGCTGGTACACCGCCAAGGTGGGGGTGGACAACTCCACGCTGCTGCAGCCAACCAGCCAAGCGCCCTACGCGCTGGTCAACTACGTCCGCCTGCCCCACGGCGCGACACGCTTCCTGCTCGCGCAGGTTTCCCGGCCGAGCTTCCACACCTACGTCCGCCGCAGGTTGCGCGACAACGGCATGGTCGCCCTGCCTGTCCTGTGCAAACCCGCCTGACCGACCACCTCCCCTACCCCGCTTCGCCCTCGGGCCGGGGGAGCCAGAGCTCCACGGTGGTGCCCATGCCGGGGGCGCTGGCGACGCGGCACCAGCCGCCGGCCATGGTGGCCTGCTCGCGCATGCTGATGAGGCCGAGGTGGCCGGCGGGGCGGCGCTCGGCGAGGCCGGGGAGGAAGCCGATGCCGTCGTCGCTGACCCGGACCAGGACGCCGCCCTCGGCCTCCTCGAGGCGGACCGCGACCCGGCCCGCGCGGGCGTGGACGCGCACGTTGGCCAGGGCCTCCTGGACGATCCGGTAGGCCACCACCCGCAGCTCGTCGGGCAGCTCCCCGTTGGTCTCGTCGCTGACCTGGGCGGTGAAGCCGGCCAGCTCGCCGGCCCGCTTGGCGTACTGGCCGATGGCCGCGGCCAGCCCGACCTCGTCGAGCAGGGGCGGGCGCAGCTCGAACACGAGCTGGCGCAGCCGGCCCACGCTCTCGGTGGCGGTGGCGGCCAGCCGCTCCAGCAGCTCGATCGACCGCTGGTCGCGCAGGCGGCCGCCGAGGGCCTGGAGCTGGAGGGTGACGGCCACCATGGCCTGGATGGCGTCGTCGTGGATGTCGCCGGCGATTTGGCGCCGCTCCTCCTCCTGGCTGGTGACCACCCGCGCCAGCAGCGAGCGGCGCTGCTCGTCGAGCTGGCGCAGGCTGCGCAGGGTGCGGTGGTGGTCGGTGACGTCGCGCAGCACCACCAACCAGCCGATCGGCGGTCCCTGCCGGTCGGGCATGGGCACCACCGTCGGCTCGTAGCGGCGGGTCGCCCCCTCCCGGGTCACGACCAGCTCCTGAGGCAGCCCGTTGCCGGCCGCCGTGGGCCCGCGGACCGCCTCGGCCGCCTCCGGCAGCAGGTCGCCCAGCGGGTGGCCGACGGCGTCGGCCAGGGAGACGCCGAGGAGCCGCTCGGCCGGCGGGTTGGCGTCGACCACCCGGCGCAGCGGGTCGAGCACCACCACCGCCTCGGAGATCGTCTCGAAGACCAGGCCGCGGGCCACCGGGCGGATGCCGAGCAGCCGGAACCGGAACAGGCCCCAGACCAGCACCAGGCAGGACCCGATGAGCAGGAACGGGGTCAGGTCGAAGCGGCCGAACGGCCCCACGTCGAAGTTGTAGAGCAGGTTGACCACGTACGGCACGACCAGGCTGACGATCAGGATGGTGGTGACCCGCCGGTAGACCCGGGAGGCGCGGACCAGCGTGACCACCATCAGGACCAGGCTGCCCCACATGACCAGCCCCGAGTAGACCAGGTGGGGCCAGAACAGCGGGCCGGGCTCGGCCACGGCGTCCGGGTCGAGGGCCGCCTCCGGCGGGTACCAGCGGACCAGGTCGTGGGTGGCCGCGTTGGCCAGCAGAACCAGGACGACCACGGGGTGGATGGTCAGCAGGGCCAGGTTGCGCCCGTTGACCCACGAGCCGCGCCCGGAGAACAGGGCCGCGAACGCGAACCAGGCCGGCGGCAGCAGCACCAGGCCGACGTACTTGACGTCGCCCCAGCGGGACATGGCCTCGAGGTCGGTAGCGGCGAGCTCGGCGGCGTAGGTGCCGGCCCAGAGCAGCAGGGCCACCAGCACCAGGGCCAGGGCGGCCCCGGCTGAGCCGCCCCGGCGCCGCCAGACGTAGACGGCCATGACCACGTAGACGGCGGTGGTGGCGAGCATGGCCAGGCCAACACCGGTCCACTGCCAGGCGGAGGCCACCACCAGGGTTCCGGGTGCGACCCGGGGCTGCTGAAGCATCGTCCGAAGCGGACATTCTTCAACATCTGCCGGCCCGGCGCGGGCCCGGATCGACGCTGGCGTCGGCGGCGCGAGCCCCTAGCCGTCCCTCCAGGGCCGGGCGGCGCCGGAGGCGGCGGCCAGGGCCTCGGTCAGGGTGATCACCAGCTCGGTATTGATCGGCTCATCCCCCGCCTCCTCGTAGGCCTCGGTGAGCACCCCGGCGATCTGGTTGGCGAACTGCATGCGGGTCTCGTTGAGCCGGACCTGGAAGTCGGGGTCGTCCAAGGCGAGGTGGGCCAGGGTGCCGATGGCCCGCCCGATCGCCCAGGCGGCCGGCATCCTGCGGGCTCCCCGCAGCTGGGACAGTCGACCGTCCGCGCCCGATCGTCCTGGATGCCCGACCCGCCTCCCCATGCCCCCGATGCCTGGGGACGAGCGTAGAGCAACCGGGCGCGAGCCGACCATGGGGCGAGTCGGCCGCCTTGACGTATTCTGCGGACCTCCTCTACCCTCCACGGCTCGTACGGCCGGAGGCGAGCGCGCCCCCACGACGCCCCTCCTGGCCAGCGCCCCGACTACGGGAGCGCGTCCGTGCCGCCGCGTGGTGGCGCACGGCTTCTCAACGGCCCGTCCCCTCGGGCCGCCCCAAGTGCAGGAGGAGGTTTCTTTCCTTGGCACGCAAGCACGCGAAATTCCTGAATCGAACGATTCGTCTGAGTGTCGTCACCGGCCTCGGCGCGGCGGTGCTGGTCTCGGCGTTCGCCCTGCCGGCGTCGGCCCAGCCCGTGGACGCCGTCCAGCGCGGCAAGGCCAAGATCGTGGCCGCCCAGAGCGACCAGAAGCGGAAGAAGATCACGGTCAAGCGGGGCGACACCCTCAGCAAGCTCGCCAAGAGGGCCAAGCTGGCCAGCTGGCGACCGATCTGGGACCTCAACAAGAAGATCGCCCACCCCAACCTCATCTACCCCGGGCAGAAGCTGGTCCTTCCCGCCAAGGGCGAGAAGATCAAGCACCGTCCCCTGCCGGCGCCGGTCGTGACCCGCACGGTGTCCGCGGAGCGGTCGGCCGCTCCTTCCGCCTCCAGCTCCCGGCGCTCGACCGTGACCCGGTCGGCCGCGGCCCCGGCCGGCGGCGGCGTCTGGGACCGCCTGGCCCAGTGCGAGTCCGGCGGCAACTGGGGCATCAACACCGGCAACGGCTACTCCGGCGGCCTCCAGTTCGCCCCCGGCACCTGGGCGGCCAACGGCGGCACCGGCTCGGCCCACAACGCCAGCCGCGCCGAGCAGATCCGGGTCGCCGAGCGCGTCCGAGCCTCCCAGGGCTGGGGCGCCTGGCCGGCCTGCTCGGCCAAGCTGGGCCTCCGCTGAGCGCGGTCTAGCAACACCACACCGCAGCATCGTGGGGAACGGCGCGGCGCGTGGTCCTTCGGGGCCGCGCGCCGCGCCGCGTTCTCGGTTCTGTATTACGGTTGGGGCATGACCCAGCAGGTGGCGATGCTCGCCTCCCGGATCGGGGCGGACCGGGCCGAGGGGGGGCGGCGGTACCGGTCGGTCGACCCGGCGCACACCGGCGAGGTCGTGGCCGAGGTGCTGCTGGCCGAGCCGGGGACGTTCGTGGCGGCGTGCCGGGCCGCCCGGGAGGCCCAGCCGGGGTGGGCGGCGACGCCGGCGCCGGTCCGGGGGCGGGTCGTCAAGCACCTGGGGCGCCTGGTGGAGGAGAACGCCGAGGCCCTGGCCCGCCTGGTCACCCGGGAGATCGGCAAGCCGCTGGCCGAGGCCCGCGGCGAGGTCCAGGAGATCGTCGACACCTGCGACTTCTTCGCCGGCGAGGGCCGGCGGCTCTACGGCCAGACCGTCCCCAGCGAGATGCCGGACAAGCAGCTGTTCACCTTCCGCCAGCCGGTCGGGGTGGCCGCGGTCATCACCGCCGGCAACTTCCCGGTGGCGGTGCCCTCCTGGTACCTGGTCCCGGCCCTGCTCTGCGGCAACGCGGTCGTCTGGAAGCCGGCCGAGTGCGCCCCGGCCACCGCCGAGGCCCTGGCCCAGCTGTGCTGGCACGCCGGCCTGCCTGATGGCGCCCTCAACCTGGTCCAGGCCGACGGCCCGGCCACCTTCGACGGCCTGGCCGCGGCCCTGGAGGCCGGCCTGGTCGACAAGGTCGGCTTCACCGGCTCGACCGAGGTCGGCCGCCGCATCGGCGAGCTCTGCGGCCGCCACCTGCAGGTGCCCTGCCTGGAGCTGGGCGGCAAGAACCCGCTGGTGGTGATGCCCGACGCCGACCTCGACCTGGCCGTCGAGGGCGCCCTGTTCAGCGGCTTCGGCACCGCCGGCCAGCGCTGCACCTCGCTGGGCACGGTGATCGCCCACCGCGAGGTCCACGACGACTTCCTGGTCCGGTTCGCGGCCGCGGTGGAGGCGGCCGCGATCGGCGACCCGCTCCGGGACGTGCTCTACGGGCCCATGATCGACCAGCGCTTCTGCGACCGCTTCCTGGGCTGGCTGGAGCTGGTCCAGCCCCACCACCGGGTCCACGGCTCCACCGGGACCGGGCGGATCACCGCCGCCAATCCGCGCCGCGGGTTCGTCGGCGACCCAGAGGACGGCCTCTACTGCCACCCCACGATCGTCTCCGGGGTCACCGCCGACGACGAGCTGTACCGGCGCGAGACCTTCGGCCCGATCGTGGGGGTGGCCGCCTGCGGGTCGCTGGAGGAGGCGATGGAGCTGGCCAACGGCCACGGCTACGGCCTGTCGGCGGCCGTCTACACCCGCGACCCGGCCACCGCCTTCCGGTTCCGGGAGGGCGTCTCGGCCGGGATGGTCAGCGTCAACAACTCGACCTCGGGGGCCGAGGCCCACCTGCCGTTCGGCGGCAACGGCCGCTCCGGCAACGGCAGCCGCCAGTCCGGCATCTGGGTGCTGGACCAGTTCACCCGCTGGCAGGCGCTGAACTGGGACTACGCCGGCCGGCTGCAGAAGGCCCAGATGGACGTGGCCGAGCCCACCGGAGACCGGGACTTCCGGTTGTGACGGAGGGGTCCGGGGAACCCCACGACGGCCCAGCCGGCAGCGGGTCCGGTTCATCCCCGATCGATGGGCCCAAGGGTGCCCCGGTCAACCGGGGCCCCCTGGCGGGGCTGCTGGTGGCCGACTTCTCCAGGGTGCTGGCCGGGCCGTTCGCGACCATGCTGCTGGGCGACCTGGGGGCCGACGTGGTCAAGGTGGAGCGCCCCGACGGCGGCGACGAGACCCGCGCCTGGGGACCGCCGTACGCTGGCGGCCACAGCACCTACTACCTGTCCATCAACCGCAACAAGCGCAGCGTCGCCCTCGACCTCAGGGACGAGGCGGGCCGGCGGGCCGCCCGGGCCCTGGTCGCCCGGGCCGACGTGCTGGTCGAGAACTTCAAGGCCGGGGCCCTGGAGCGGCTCGGGCTCGGGTACGAGGAGCTCCGCCAGGACAACCCGGGCCTGGTCTGGTGCTCCATCTCCGGCTTCGGGCGGGGCGCCGGGGCCGAGCTGCCGGGCTACGACTTCCTGGTCCAGGCGATGAGCGGGCTGATGAGCATCACCGGCCCGGCCGGCGGCGAGCCGACCAAGGTCGGGGTGGCCCTGGTCGACGTGCTCACCGGGCTCTACGCCACCACCGGCGTCCTGGCCGCCCTGCGCGAGCGGGACCGGACCGGGCGGGGTCAGCGGGTCGAGGTCAGCCTGCTCGGCTCGGCCCTGGCCAGCCTGGTCAACCAGGCCTCGGCGTACCTGTGCGCCGGCCAGACGCCGCGGGCCATGGGCAACCGGCACCCCAGCATCACCCCGTACGAGACCCTGGCCACCGCCGACCGGCCGCTGGTGGTGGCCGTGGGCAACGACGGCCAGTTCAACCGCCTCTGCCGGGTCCTGGGGCTGCCCGAGGCGGCCGCCGACCCCCGCTTCGCCACCAACGCCGACCGGGTGACCAACCGCGAGGCCCTGGTCGCCCTGCTGGAGGAGGCCCTGGCCGCCCGCGGGGCGGCCGACTGGGTGGCCGCCCTCGGCGACGCCGGGGTGCCGTGCGGCCTGGTCAACGACATGGGCGAGGCGTTCGCGCTGGCCGAGCGGCTGGGCCTGGAGCCGGTGGCCGACGCCGGCGGGGTCCCGCAGGTGGCCAACCCGATCGGCCTGTCCGCTTCCCCGGTCAGCTACCGCCTGGCCCCGCCCGGCCTGGGCGAGCACACCGCCGAGGTGCTGCGCTGGCTCCTCGCTTCGCCGTAGTCAACTTACGGTTTCTGCGGCCGTATCGCCTGGTTCCCGGGCGCGCCTGGAACATGGAGGGGTGGCGGCTTCGCGCCGCCATTCGGCATGTGTCGGCAAGTGTTCGCGTGAGGGAGGCGGCCGTCCAGGTGAGTGTCGGGGACATGGGCAGGGGGAGCAGACCCGGCGACCTCCTCCGGCGGCGGGTGCTGCTGGTGGCCGAGAGCGCCGGCCTGGCCGCCGTGCTCCACCACCTGCTGGACCCGGCCGACCGGCTCAGCCGCATCGGCTCGCTGCGCGAGCTGCCCGAGAGCCGGGCGCTGGAGGCCGCCGACGTGGTCGTGCTCGACGTGGCCCCCGAGGACCGGGTCGCCGCCGTCGGCCAGGTCCGCCGCCGCTACCTGGGCCCGCTGGTCGTCCTGGTCGACCGGGCCGACGGCCCGGGCGGGCTGCGCCCCGACGACGCCTGCCGGCTGCTGCCGCGCCCGTTCACGGCCGAGGAGCTGGCCGCCGCCCTGGCCGGCCCGGCCATTCCCGGGGCCGCCCCGAGGATCCTGGCCCCGGCCCCCGCGGCGGTGGCGCCGGCCGACCCGGTGGACCCTGCCGATCCCAAGGCGGCGGCCCGGCGGGCGCCGGTCCAGCGGGCCGCGGCGACCCCGCGTCGCCAGCTCGACCTGGTCGACCGGGCCATGCGGCTGCTGGCCGCCCTGACCCAGGGCTGGCGGGCCAGGCGCCGGGTGCGGGTGGCCGGGTTCTCGGCCTTCGCCCTGATCGCCTTCACGGTCGCCTTCGCCGTGGCCGCCCAGGGCGGCCGCTGCGGCCCCGGCTGCGACGCCTTCGGGACCGGCTTCTCGCCGGCCCCGACGATCGCCCCGGCCTCCTCGCTGGCCTCGACGACCACCGGCGCCGGCGCCAAGCGCGCCACCAGCACCACCGTCCGGGCCGGCTCGCCCGCGACCGGCGCCTTCCAGGGCAGCTCGGGCGGCAGGGTGGCCGCCACCACCAGCATCACCAGGGCCAGGGTCACGACCACGACCCGCCGGCCGGCCACGACCCGGCCCGCCACCACCGGGCCGACGACCACCAAGCCGACCTCGCCGCCCACGACCGCGCCGACCACCACCGCTACCACGGTCGCCCCGCCCCCGCCCCCACCCCCGGTCGGCGGCGCCTAGGCCGGGCCGCTCCGGGCGCCGCCGGCCAACGTAGGCGTGGCTACGTCGATCCGACGTCCAGGGCCACCAGATCCGCCGGCCTGCACTAGTACCGACTTACCGCAGGGGGAGTATGACCATGACGGCCGTATCCGCCAACCTGGCACGCACAGGCTGATCGCTCCGTGCCGACGACACGGCACGGCGAACCGTCGCGGCCCCGAGGAGGACTGCACGTGACCGAGGCACCCGCGGAACCGCCCGTCCGGCTCGGACCGGCGGCCGCGAACGTCGCCAGGTCGATCTGGCATCAGAAGGAGCTGCTCGTGCTCGGGCTGGTGCTCGGGTTCGCCCTTGGCTGGTTCGCCCTGCCCAAGGTCCTCAGCAGCGGGTCGACCTACGACGCCACCGTCCGCATGCAGGTGGAGCAGGCGCCGGCGGACGCGATCATCCGGATCCCGCCGGTGGTCGGCGAGGCCGCCGGCGACGAGTCGGCCGGCGCCTCCCCCGAGGTGCTCAAGAACCCGGTGGTCGCCGAGCGGGTGCTCAGGCAGCTCCGCAGGGACAAGGTCATCGGCGCCGGGGACGAGCTGACCGCCCCGGGGCTGCTCAACCTGCTCAACTTCACCCCGCTGGAAGGCTCGACCTACGTCGACCTCGCCGTCACCGACGGCAACCCCAGGTTCGCCGCCGCGGTGGTCAGCGCCTACGCCAGGGCGTTCGCCGCCGACCGCAACCGGGCCGAGGAAGCCCGCCTGAAGGACGTGATTCTGCGGCTCGAGGCGGTGCAAGCCGACCTCCCCAGGCCCCGCACCGAGGGCGAGGCCGACCAGCGCGCGGCGGTGGCCGAGAAGATCCGCATCGCCAGGGAGTTCCAGGCCGTGGCCGGCGACCCCACCTCGGTGCTGGGGGAGCAGGCCATCGTCACCACCAACGCCCCGCCGCTGAGCCGCAACGTCGTGCTGGCCCTGGGCCTGCTGCTGGGGCTGGGGATCGGGGCCGGGGCCGGGCTGCTGGTCGAGACCGCCTTCCGCAAGGTGACCACGCCGGCCGACGCCGAGGAGGCCTCGGGCCTGCGGCTGATCGCCGAGGTCCGGCGGTCCGGCATCCGGCGAACCTCGCTGCCGGTGATCGACCGCCCGTTCAGCCCGGCGGCCGAGGACTACCGCCGCGTGGGCACGGCCCTGGAGCGCCAGGGCCTGGGCAGCAACATCCGGGTGCTGGCCATCGCCTCGGCCGAGCCCGGCGACGGCCGCACCATGCTGGCCGCCAACCTGGCCCACTCGCTGGCCCGCCAGGGCCGCGAGGTGGTGCTGGTCTCCAGCGACCTACGCCGCCCCGAGGTCGAGAAGCTGCTCGGCCTCGGGCAGGGGCCCGGCCTGGCCGAGGCCCTGCAGGACGACCCCATCCCGGCCATCGCCATGCTGGTGTCGATCAACGACCACCTGCTGGTGCTGCCGGCCGGCATGCCCAGCAAGCACCCGGGCGAGCTGCTGGCCTCCAAGCGGCTGCACGAGACCATCCAGACCCTGCGGCAGATGGGCATCATCATCCTGGACACGCCGCCGGCCACCCATTCGGCGGACGCCATCACCCTGTCCAGCGTGGCCGACGCCACCCTGTTCGTGGCCAAGTCCGGCGCCACCCGCATGCGGTCGGTGCGGGAGGCCACCAACGGCCTGCGCCGCGACCGCATCCGCCAGCTCGGGGTGATCCTGGTCGGCACCCGGAGCACGTGGCTGCGCTCGCTGACCACGCGCGGCGGCGACCTCCGCGACCCGGCCGACACCGAGCTGGAGGAGCTGGAGCCGATCCCCGCCCGCACCGTGCCGTTCAGCCCGCGGCCGCCGGCGCCGGCCCAGGAGCCGGCCGCCGAGAACGGTGAGCGCGCCTCGGAGGTCACCGGCCTCAAGGCGGCCGAGCGCAACCGGAGGGCAGCCGAATAGCTCTGCGATCCGCTCCGGTCCCCTACCCGTGCCGCTTCTGCGCGGCGCCGGTGTCGAGGGTGATGTGCGACCTCGGGAGCTCGCCTCTGTGCGAGACGTTCCTGACCGCCGACCAGCTCAACCAGATGGAGCCCTTCTACCCGCTGCGGGCCGACGTCTGCGAGCGGTGCTGGCTGGTGCAGCTGGAGCGGTACGTGACCCCGGAGTCGATCTTCACCGAGTACGCCTACTTCTCCTCGTACTCCGACTCCTGGGTGCGCCACGCCCGCGACTACGCCGAGGCCGCCACCGAGCGCCTCGGGCTGGGCCCGGACAGCCTGGTCGTCGAGCTGGCCAGCAACGACGGCTACCTGCTGCAGCACTTCGTGGCCGGTGGGGTGCCGGTGCTGGGGATCGAGCCGGCCCGCAACGTGGCCGAGGCGGCCGAGGCCCGCGGCGTCCCCACCCTGACCCGGTTCTTCGACGAGGAGCTGGCCGTGGAGCTGGCGCGTGAGGGCCGCCAGGCCGACCTGATCGCCGCCAACAACGTCCTCGCCCAGGTGCCGGACCTCAACAGCTTCGTGGCCGGGATCGCCCGCCTGCTCAAGCCGGGCGGGGTGGTGACCGTCGAGTTCCCCCACCTGCTGCGGCTGATGGAGGGCAACCAGTTCGACACCATCTACCACGAGCATTTCTCGTACTTCTCGCTCGGCACGGCCCGGCGGATCTTCGCCAGGCATGGGCTGGTCCTGTTCGACGTGGAGGAGCTGCCCACCCACGGGGGGTCCCTGCGGATCTGGGGCCGCCACGGCGACGGGAACGGCGTGGTGAGCGAGCGGGTGGGCGGCCTGCTGGCCGCCGAGCTGGCCGCCGGCCTGGAGACCCCGGCTCCGTATGACGGCTTCGGCGAGCGGGTGGTCGAGACCAAGCGCAAGCTGCTCGAGTTCCTGATCGCGGCCAGGCGCGAGGGCGCCTCGGTCGCCGGCTACGGCGCCCCCGGCAAGGGCAACACCCTGCTCAACTACTGCGGGATCCGCACCGACTTCCTCGACTACACCGTGGACCGCAACCCCTACAAGCACGGCCGCTTCACCCCGGGGACCCACATCCCCATCTTCCCGCCGGAGCGGCTGGCGGAGACGCGGCCCGACTACATCCTGATCCTGCCCTGGAACCTCAAGGACGAGATCATCGAGCAGCTGGCCCACACCCGGGCGTGGGGGGCGCGCTTCGTCGTCCCCATCCCCGAGGTGACGGTGGTGAGTGGGGCACAGGCGCTCTTGGGGGGCCGTGGGGGGAGCGAGCTCCCCCCACATGGAACGAGGACTGTGGGCAGTAGAAGTTCTGGTAACTGAAGGGGGGACCAGTGTGAAGGTCGTACTGTTCTGCGGGGGGCTGGGACTGCGCCTGCGCGACCACACCGAGCGGGTGCCCAAGCCGATGGTGCCGATCGGCTACCGGCCGATCCTGTGGCACATCATGAAGTACTACGCCCACCACGGGCATCGCGACTTCACCCTCTGCCTCGGCTACAAGTCCGACGTCGTCAAGCAGTACTTCCTCGACTACAACGAGGCCCTGTCCAACGACTTCGTGCTCGACGGCAACGGCGGCCGGGAGGCCAGCCGCATCGAGCTGCTGGGCAGCGACATCCACGACTGGCGGATCACCTTCGCCGACACCGGCCTGCACGCCAACATCGGCCAGCGGCTGGTGGCGGTGCGGCGCTACGTGGCGGGCGAGGACGTGTTCCTGGCCAACTACGGCGACGTGCTCACCGACGCCCCCCTGCCCGAGCTGATCGACGACTTCCTGCGCCGGGACGCGGTGGCCGCGTTCATGGCCGTCAAGCCGACCTACACCTTCCACGTCGTCACCTCCCGCGACGACGGCCTGGTGGAGCGGATCGACGACGTGCGCGTCTCCGACATCTGGATCAACGGCGGCTACATGATCCTGCGCAAGGAGATCTTCGACTACATCGAGGAGGGCGAGGAGCTGGTCCAGGAGCCGTTCCAGCGCCTGGTCAAGCAGAACCTGCTCGTCTCCTACCGCTACGAGGGGTTCTGGGCGCCGATGGACACCCTCAAGGACCAGCAGCACCTGGAGTCGCTGCACGAGACGGGCCGGCCGGCCTGGGCCATCTGGCAGCGGTGAGCGCGTGCTCGGCCTGAGCCTGGCCCGCGACCCGGCGCGGCCGCTGCGGGTCCTGGCCGTCGGGGCCCACGCCGACGACATCGAGATCGGCTGCGGCGGCACCATCCTGCGCCTGGTGGCCGAGCACCCGGGCCTGTCGGTGGACTGGCTGGTGCTCAGCGGGCTGGGTCAGCGGGCCGAGGAGGCGACCGACAGCGCGGCCGCCTTCCTGGAGGGGGCCGGGAAGACCCGGGTCACCGTGGAGGGGTTCCGGGACGGCTTCTTCCCCTATGACGGCGCGGCCGTCAAGGAGCGCTTCGAGCGCCTCAAGGCCGAGGTCGACCCCGACCTGATCCTCACCCACCGGCTCGAGGACCGGCACCAGGACCACCGGCTGGTCGCCGAGCTGACCTGGAACACCTTCCGCGGCCACCTGGTGCTGGAGTACGAGATCCCCAAGTACGAGGGCGACCTGGGCCAGCCCAACCTGTTCGTGCCGCTGGAGCCCGAGCGCTGCCAGCGCAAGCTCGAGCTGCTGCGCAAGTGCTTCCCCAGCCAGGCCGGGCGGTCCTGGTTCAGCGACGACACCTTCTGGGCCCTGCTGCGGCTGCGCGGGGTCGAGTCCGGCGGGCCGGGACGGTTCGCCGAGGCGTTCACCGCCCGCAAGCTCACGCTCTGATGCGCCGGGGCCTCCGCCGGCCGCTGCTGGGCGCCCTGGGCGTGGTCGCGGTGGCCGGCCTGGCCCTGTCCTTCCCCCTGTTCGTGTTCCCCCGCACCGAGCCGCCCGGGCGGGCCGACGCGGTGGTGGTGTTCGCCGACGGGCGGGCCCGGCGCATCGCCACCGGGGCCCGCCTGGTCGCCGAGGGCGTGGCCCCGGTGCTGGTGATCTCCGACGGCGGCGGCGCCGACTCCCTGGAGGCGCGGGCCTGCCGGCGGGGCGTGGGCGTCCCGGCGGTCTGCGTCACCCCCGAGGCGCCCACCACCGACGGCGAGGTCCGGGCGTTCGCCGGGCTGGCGGCCGAGCGGGGCTGGCGGTCGCTGGTGCTGGTCACCTCCCGGCACCACCTGCGCCGGGCGACCCTGCTGATGGACCAGTGCTACGACGGCCGGACGTTCACGGCGCGGGCGGCCGAGGCCGACCTGGCGGTCGACGAGTGGCTGCCGCGGGTCCTGCACGAGTGGGCCGGCCTGGCCGCCGCCGTCACCGTCCAGCGGGCCTGCTGACCTCGCCGGCGACCTCGGCCAGCAGGCCGGCCTCCTCCAGCAGCCCGGCCACCTCGGCCAGCAGGGCCAGCGGCAGGCCGGAGCGCTCGGCCACGTCCAGCAGGCTCCTGCCCCCGTCGGACTGGTTCAGCACCCACAGCATGGCCATCTGGCGCTCCTCGGCGTCGCTGCGGCCGCCGATCTGCCCGTACAGCCCGCGCCTGCCCAGCTGGGGTTCGCCCCTGGGGCTGAGGTTCCGGTAGCGGCGGTTGCCCTCCAGCACCGCCACCACCTCCCGGCACACCTCCAGGCTGTCCTGGAGCTGGGCCGGGCCGACCAGGTCGAGGTCGTCGGCCGAGGTGTGGTACTCGGGGTAGGTGGCGAACTCGGTGCGGCTGAGGCGCCCGACCGGCAGGTCGAAGCCGGGCGAGCAGAACTGGCGCTCGTCGTAGCCGTAGGGTGAGAAGTCGACCACCCGGTGGGGCCGGCCGGAGCGGGCCAGCACGTGGGCCACGGCCCGGTCGACCTCGGCGTCGCCGCGGCGGCTGCGCTTGTAGGTGAGCCCGCCCGGGTCGCCGACGCCGGACAGGACCAGGCCGTGCCGGATGCGGTCGACCCGGTCGGCGTTGCGGGCCAGCCAGGTGATCGAGCCGATCGTCCCCGGGATGAACAGGAACCGGTAGCTGTAGCGGGGCCGCGGCCCCTCGCCCAGCAGCCGGGCCAGCCGGCTGGCCACGGCGATCCCCGAGAGGTTGTCGTTGGCCAGCGACGGGTGGCAGACGTGGCAGCTGACCAGGACCTCGTCGCTGGTCCGGCCCTCGACCACGTGCTCGCCGTAGGTGAGGTGGCCGTCGGCCAGGGTCGAGTCCACGCAGACCTCGTAGTCGCCCTCGGGCAGGCTGTCGACCACGCGCTTGCTGGCGCAGAAGCCCCAGCGCTCGGCGTAGTAGGAGGTCCGGTAGGGCACCCAGTCGGGCTGGTCGGGCAGGACGAACAGGTGCTGCTTGAGCTCGGCCAGCGACATGGTGGCCCGCACCGGGACGCTGTAGCTGACCAGGTGGAGGTTGCTGGCCTGGAAGTCGATGACCCGCTCGCCGGCGGCGTTGGCCACCCAGGCGTCGCGGACGTTCCACTCGCGGGGCACCGTCCAGTCCAGCACCTGGGTGCCGGTGGGGACCTCGGAGACCTCCAGGCCGCCGATCTCGCGGTCGACGATCTCCAGGGTGCGGCGCACCCCGTCGCCGGTGATGCTGCGGCAGATCGGGTAGAGCTCGGCGACCAGCTTGTAGAGCTCCTCGCCGGCGCTCATGGGGCGAAGTCGGGGTAGGCGCGGTCGCGCTCGTTGATCACCACGACCTCCCCCGGCCAGGAGATGCCGAACGCGGGGTCGTCGAAGCGCACCCCCCGGGCCGCCTGCGGCGCGTACGGGGCCGACATCTGGTAGGCGACCTCGGCGTCGTCGGTGAGGGTGAGGAAGCCGTGGGCGCAGCCCTCGGGCACGTACAGCATGGCCCGGTTGGCGTCGCTGAGCTCGGCCCCGAACCAGGCCAGGTAGGTGGGCGAGCCGGGCCGCAGGTCGAGGGCCAGGTCCCAGATGGCCCCGCGGACCGAGCGCACCAGCTTGGCCTCGGCGTGGGGGGGCTCCTGGTAGTGGAGGCCGCGCAGGGTCCCCTTGCGGTGGTTGAAGGAGATGTTGGCCTGGGCCAGCTCGGGGTTGAGCCCGTGGTCGGCGAACTCCTCCCGGCACCAGGTGCGGGCGAAGAAGCCGCGCTCGTCGGCGATCGGCTCCGGCTCGATCAGGAAGGCCCCGGCGACCTTGGTCTCGGTGAAGCGCATGACGCCTCAGCCGCGCCCCTGGCGGCCGGCCAGCCGGGCCATGGCCACCCCGACCCCGTCGACCTGCTCGTCCTCCATGCCGGTCCACAGGGGCAGGGTCAGCACGCGGGCCGCGGCCCGGTCCGTCTGGGGCAGGGCGCCGTTGGCCGGGCCGACCCAGCGGTAGGCCCGCTGGCGGTGCACCGGCGGGGCGTAGTAGCGCCGCGTCTGGATGCCCTCGGCGGCCAGGGCGGCCGCCACCGCGGCGGCGTCCATGCCGAACTCCTCGGGGTCGATCAGGATGGTGAAGTCCTTGTAGGTGCTGCGGTCTCCCTCGGCCACCGCCGGGAAGGCGACGCCCGGCAGCTCGTCCAGCACCTTACGGTACCGCTCGGCCAGCAGGTTGCGCTGGCCGATGCGCTCCTCCAGGTCGGCGAAGGAGGCCAGGGCGGTGGCGGCGTGCAGCTCGGACATGCGGGCGTTGAGGCCGACGAAGCGGGTGTCGTAGTCGCCCGGGTTGCCGTAGTCGCGCCCGACCCGGCAGCGCTCGGCCAGGCTGTCGTCGTTGGTGGCGATGATGCCGCCCTCGCCGGCGATCAGCACCTTGGTCGGCGACAGGCTGAACACCTCGGCGTCCCCGAAGCCGCCGACCATCTTGTCGCCGCGGCGCGACCCGAAGGCGTGGGCGGCGTCGAAGAACAGCCGGATGCCGTTGTCGCGGGCCAGCCGGCCCAGGGCCTCGGTGTCGCAGGGGGTGCCGTAGGTGTGGGTGGCCAGGATGGCCGAGGTCCGGACCCCGGCCGAGCGGGCCACCGCGACCGGGTCGAGCAGCAGGTCGTCGGGGCGGATGTCGGCGAAGGCCGGCCGCAACCCGTTCCAGACGACCGCGTGGGCGCTGGCCGAGAAGGTGAACGACGGCAGCACCACGTCGCCGGACAGCCCGCTGGCCCGCAGGACCAGCATCAGCCCGGCCGTGCAGGAGCAGACGGCCACGCAGTGACGCGCGCCCAGGTACTCGGCGGCCCGCTCCTCCAGCCGGCGGACGTAGGGGCCGTTGGTCAGCACCCCGCTGGCCAGGATGGCCGCGGCCGCGTCGGCCACCGAGGCCGGGTCGGCGATGGCCGGCCGGGCCAGGGGGAGGCCGTCGGGGAAGACGGGCCGCCCGCCGTCGATCGCGGGCCGCTGGTCGTCGGAGATCGCCGAGGTCATGGTGGTGGAGCTCCCTTTGTCGAGGTGGAGGCGCCGGCGAACCAGCGGACGGTGGCCGCGACCCCGTCGCGCACCGGCACCAGCGGGCGGTAGCCGATCAGGCGCTCGGCCTTGTCGACCGCGGCCTGGGAGTCGCGGACGTCGCCCGGGCGGGCGGCGACCAGCACCGGGTCGACCCGCCGGGGCAGCAGGCCGTTGATCAGCTCGACCAGGTCGAGCACGGAGATGCGGTCGCCGCAGCCGACGTTCATGGCCTCGCCGACCGCCTCGGGACCGGCGACGGCGGCCAGCCGGCACGCCTGGACGGCGTTGTCGACGAAGGTGAAGTCGCGGGTCTGGCGGCCGTCGCCGGTGACCTCGGCCGGCTGGCCGGCCAGCATCCTGGTCACGAACCGGGGCACGACCGCCGCGTACTGGGAGGCCGGGTCCTGGCGGGGCCCGAACACGTTGAAGAAGCGCAGGCAGATCGTCTGCAGCGGGTAGACGCGGGCGAACGACCGGCAGTAGGCCTCGCCGGCCAGCTTGGCCGCGGCGTACGGCGAGCGGGGCGAGACCGGCATGGCCTCGTGCTTGGGCAGCACCGGGGTGTCGCCGTAGACCGACGACGAGGAGGCGTAGACGACCCGTCCCACCCCGGCGTCGACGGCGGCCAGCAGGACGTTGAGGGTGCCGTCGACGTTGACCTGGTGGGAGGCTCGGGGGTCGGCCACCGAGCGGGCCACCGAGGGCAGCGCGGCCAGATGGTGGACCGCCTCGGCGCCGGCCACCGCCCGGGCCACGGCCGCTGGGTCGCCGACGTCGCCCTCCAGCACCTCGAGGTCACCCTCGACCCCGTCGAGGTTCTCCTTGCGGCCGGTGGAGAAGTCGTCGAGCACCCGCACGGCGTGGCCGTCGCCGGCCAGGGACCGCACCAGGCTGGACCCGATGAAGCCGGCGCCGCCGGTGACCAGGACGTTCATGAGCGCTCCGTCTGCTGCTGGGGGTCGGCCACGGCCATGGCGTCGCGCCACAGCCGCCCGCCGGCGGCGGCGCCGATGACGAAGGCGACGCCCAGCATGGCCCCGGCGGCGGCCAGCGACACCTGGTCGGAGGCGTAGCCGGCGCCGGCGCTGACCGCGCCCAGGGTCCACAGGGCCAGGGTGGAGCGGTCGCGGTTGCCGCGGGAGCGGCCGAGCAGGTCGTAGGAGTGCCGGCGGTCGCCGGTGGCCAGCCGCTGGGAGGAGCGCAGCCGGCGGACCACGGTGAAGGTCAGCTCGAAGGCGAACACGCCCAGGCAGAGGGCGGCCGCCAGCAGGCCGTGCCAGCCGTGGCTCAGGGTGGCCTGGGCGGCCAGCACGGTCAGCAGGGCGCCGAGGCCGTAGGCGCCGCCGTTGCCGAGGAACACCCGGGCCGGCGGCAGGTTCCAGGCCAGGAACCCGACCAGGGCCCCGGCGACCACCAGGGCCAGCGCCGGGTCGGCGCCGTTGGCGGCGATGACCGCCGCCAGCCCGACGCTGGCGATGGCCCCGAGGCCGCCGGCCAGGCCGTCCTGACCGTCGATCAGGTTGACGGCGTTGGCCATGAGCAGCAGGAGCGCGACCACCCCGACCCGGGCCGGGAAGCCGAGCGGATCAAGGGGCAGGCCGACGGCGATCGGCACCGCGGCTCCGGCCAGGGCGAGCATGCGGACCGAGGCCGGCTGGGGCCGGGCGTCGTCGACCAGGCCGATGGCCGTGGCCAGGATCACCCCGGCCACGGCCAGCAGGGGCAGGTCGGAGCCGGCGAGGAGCAGGGCGCCGAGCACGGCCGCCACCACCCCCAGCCCGCCCAGCACCGGGATGGGGACGGTGTGGATCTTCAGCTCCTCGGCCCCGGGCGGCCGCGCCCCCTCCGGCTCGGTGACCAGGGGTCGGTCGACCAGCCCGGTGGTGAGGCCGAGCCAGCGGGCGGCCCAGGTCAGGACGAGGGCGAGGGCGATGGCGACGAAGAACGGCATGACCGGATCCAGACGTTGCTCGGGGTTCCGTGATGGACGGTGAGGTGGCCGGCGGGCGAGAAGCCGACCTTGGCGTAGAAGCGGTTGGCGCCCTGGTTGGCCGCGCCGACCACGACCTTGATGTCGTCGACGCCCCGGCCGGCCAGGCCGGTCAGGACGCCGTCGGCCAGGGCGCGGCCGGTGCCGCCGGCCCGGAAGCCGGGGGCGACCGCGATCGACAGCAGCTCGGCGTCGGGCAGCCGCCCGTCGCCGTCGCCGTCGGCCTCGTGGGCCGGGTAGCGGACGGTCTCCAGCAGGCGGCGGGTCACGCTGGGGCGGACCAGGCGGGGGGCGGCGGCCAGGGCGGCCGCCGGGCCGTGCCCGCGGGCGAAGCGGCGGTAGAAGCCGCCCACCGAGGGGACCCCGGCGGCGAAGCCGACCACCCCGTCGACGCCCTCGGCGACCAGCGCCACCGCCTCGGGGTCGGTGGCCAGGGCCCGGTACAGCCGGGCCAGGAACCGGGGCCCGAGGGTGGGCAGGAAGGCGTCCGGCATCCCGTCGGCGTGCAGCCGGGCCATGGCGGCCGCGTCACCAGCTCTCGCTGGCCGGATCGCCAGAACGTCCGGCACAGGCGCTCTTGGGGGGCCGTGGGGGGAGCGAGCTCCCCCCACATGGATCGGGGACCGCAGGTCGAGGCGCCCACGGGACCGCCGCCCCAACAGCCTGTAGTGCTCCACCACCCGCTCGGCGACCTGGGCTTCGCTGAAGCGCTCCAGCGCGCGGGCCCGGGCGGCGGCGCCGAGGCGGCGGCGCAGGGCGGGGTCGGCGGCCAGGCGGGCGATGGCCCGGGCCAGGGCGTCCGGGTCGCGCGGCGGGACCAGCAGGGCCTCGCGGCCGTCGCGGGCGACCTCGCGGCAGCCGCGGATGTCGGTCAGGACCAGGGCCTTGCCCATGGCCGCGGCCTCGATGGCCGACCGGGGCATGCCCTCGCGCCAGGAGGCGAGCACGAACACGTCCATCACCGCCAGCAGGTCGCGGACGTCGTCGCGCCAGCCGGTGACCAGCACGTCCCCGGCGGCCCGGGCCAGCTCGGCCTCGGTGATGGCGTCGGCCTTCTCGAGGTCGGGGGCGCCCACGGCCAGGAACCGGACCCGCGGGTCGGCCTGGCGCGCGGCCCGGGCGGCGGCGAACAGCTCGCGGTAGCCCTTCTCGACCACCAGCCGGCCCACCGCCCCCACGACCAGGGCGTCGTCGGGCAGCCCGAGCTCGCGGCGCAGGGCCGCGACCCGCTCCGCCGGCACCCGGGCCGGGTCGAAGTGGCCGGTGTCGGTGCCGTTGCCGAGCAGGTGGCTGCGGCCCTTGCGGGCCAGCCGGAGGCGCCTGGCCCAGCGCAGGTCCTCCTCGCTCTGGTACAGCTCCAGGTCCGAGCAGCGCCCGGCCAGCCACTCCAGGCCGAGCACGGCCGCCCGCTTGCGCAGCCGGTCCTCGGGGGTGGCGTACAGGCCGTGGACGGTGTTGACGACCAGCGGCACCCCGGCCAGGCGGGCCGCCAGCCGGCCGAGCACGCCCGGCTTGGGGTTGTGGGTGTGGACCAGGTCGAAGCGCTCGCGCCGCAGCAGGGCGACCAGCTCGGCCAGGGCGCGAGCGTCGGCCACCGGGTTCCAGGCGCGGGTGGCGTTGCGCCAGGGCAGGAAGCGGATCCCGGCCGCCTCCAGGGCGGTCGCGTGGGGCCCGGGGGCGCTGATCCCGGTCACCTCGTGGCCCTCGGCGGCCAGCCGCCGCAGCTGGCCCAGCAGCAGGTAGCGCAGGGTCAGGTCGGTGGTGGTCAGGTGGGCGACCCGCAGTGGCGCCGCCGCTGCGCCCACCGCCGCCTCGTCTGCGCCCGCCGTGCTCATGGCCGCCCCCAGGGGCCGCGCCGGAGCAGCCGGTAGGCCAGGGCCTCGCCGTCGAGGCGGCCCTTGACCTTGGCCCGGAAGAAGGCCATGCCGTCGCTGGCCAGGACCGGGGTGCGGCCGAGGCGCCAGGGGTCGACGGCGCCGGCCCGGTTGCTGCGCCAGGCGTCGAGGGCGGCCGAGTCGAACAGCTGCCGGGCCACCCGGTCGGCGGTGGCCGAGCCGACCGCCCACGGGTAGGCGAAGTGCCGGCAGGCCACGCCCAGGCGGTCCTCGATCAGCTCCTGGGAGCGGGCCATCTCGTCCCGGCAGACCTGCTCGGGGGCGCGCGACAGGTCGGTGTGGCCGTGGGTGTGGGCCCCGACCGTGACCAGCCCGGTGGCGAGCGCCTCGGCCAGCTGGGCCCAGCTGAGCGCGTCCGGGTCGTCGGGCCCGGGGCCCTCGCCGGCGACCAGCCCGGTGGCCAGATACAGCAGGACCGGCACCTGGTAGCGGACCAGCAGGGGCAGCACCGTGTCGGTGAAGTCGCGGTAGCCGTCGTCGACGGTCACCACCACCCCGCCGCCGGCCGAGCCGTCCAGGGCCTGGTCGAGGGTGAGGACCCGCTCGGAGGTGGCCAGCTCGGCCAGCTGCCGCTCGAACAGGGCCGGTGGGGTGTCGATCTCGCCGCCGAGGCCGACCACCCGGTGGTACAGCAGGATGACGACGTCGCCGGGCCGCCGCCGGGTGACGATCCCGCCGGGGAGCACGGCCGCCTTGACCGCCTTACGCGCGAGCGAGCTGCCGGCCGGCATCGTCCCTCCTCTCCGGGGACGGGCCGGCGGTCGGCGCCGGGCCGCGCCGCAGCGCCGGGATGGCCAGCAGGACGAGGAAGAACGGCAGCACCTGGGTGCGCTCGCGGGCCAGGATGCCGAAGTTGGAGATGGTGGAGAACGCGAACACGAACAGCAGCGAGTAGACGACCACGAAGGCCACGTACGGCCGCCGCCGGGGATGTCGGAGGGCCTGCCAGACCCCGCGGCGCCGGGCCAGCAGCAGGCACAGCAGCAGGGTGCTCTCCAGCGCCGTCACCGCCACCTGGGCGTTGTGGGCCTCGAAGAGGAACGGCCGGAAGAAGACGGTGACGATGGCCAGGGGCAGCTTGGCCGGCGAGCCGATCGCCGACTGGGCGTCGAAGGTCGACCCGCCCTGGCCGGTCCGGCGGGCGCTCTCGTCGGCCACGTTGGTGACCCCCTCCTGGGGGTCGATGCCCTTCTCCAACAGGTAGGAGCTGGTCTTGCCGAGCAGCAGGACGGCCACGGCGACGAGGGCGACCAGGGCGAACAGCTTCACCACCGGGCCGAGGGCGCCGAGCCGGCGGGGCGGCCGGGCGACCAGGTAGGCGACCACCAGGGCGAGGGCGGCCATGCCGGTGACGTGCGGGCGGACCAGGGCGCCCAGCCACAGGGCGGCCCCGGCCAGGGCCAGCCCGCGCCAGGGCCGGCCGGTGAGCAGCCGGGCGGTGCCGTAGGCGGCCAGCCCGACCGTGAACAGCATCCAGGCTTCCTTGCCGATGCTGGAGGGCCAGTACAGCATCGACGGCAGGAAGAACAGCAGGCGGGCGTAGCTGCGCCGGTTGCCGTCGGGGATGGCGATCACGAACGCCCGGTACATGTAGAACATGCCCCAGAAGGCCAGCCAGGAGTAGAGCAGGAAGCCGGCGTAGACGCTGGAGCCGGTGACGGTGTAGACGAGCCCGGTGAAGAAGCGGATGAAGTCGGTGCTGCTGAGGGAGTCCAGGCCGGTGCTGAAGTCCCCGGCCCGGAAGCGCATGGCGATCTCGGTGCCGAAGTCGTGGTACATGAGGGCGTCGGCGAAGCCGTCGTAGACGTAGATGGCCACCCAGTAGCGGAGCAGGGAGCCGAACAGCTTCAGGCAGAGGGCCAGCATCAGCAGCTGGGCCAGGCCGAGGTCCCGCTCCCGGCGGGCCTGGCGGACGAACGCCGGCCACGAGGCGGCCAGCAGCACCGGGGTCAGGAACAGGGCCACCGGCAGCCCGCTCATCTGCAGCGAGACCAGCAGCAGGAGCCCGATCACGGTGAAGGTGACGCCGATGAGGGTGCCGCCGATGCCGACGGCGATGCGGGTCTCGAACGGGGCGGGCCGGGGCGCGTCCATGCTCAGAACACCTCGAGGTCGCCGAGGGTCAGCGACCAGGAGTCGAGCCGGGACGGGTCGGGCCGGACGCCGGGGCGCAGCGGGTTGGCGACCATCGAGATCCCGACCGGCGAGGGCAGGAAGCCGGCCCGGGTGGCCGCCCGGGCCGCGGCCGAGCCGGCCGGGGCGGCGAAGGTGAGGTGGTCGGCCCGGGCCGCCCGGGCGACCCGGCGCAGCAGCCGCCGGGCGACCGCCGGGTCGCCACCGGCCAGCACCTCGGCCACGGTCGACTCCCACAGCCCGCCGCGGGGCCGCACCCGGAACACGGCCAGCCCGGCCAGGCGGCCGTCGCGCTCCTCGGTGACGGCCCGGTAGTCGAGCAGCGGGGCCGCCCCGTAGCGCCAACGCAGGTAGCCGAGGTCGCGGGCGGTGGCCAGACCGGCCGAGGCCGGCTCACGGGCCAGCAGCCCGGTGACCTCGGGGCCGCGCTCCAGGACGGTGGCCGCCGCCTGGGCGTCCACCGCCGGGGCCCGTCCACCGGTGGCGCCGTCGCCGCGCCCGCGGAGCACGCGCAGGGGCCGGCGGGGCCGGATCCTGACCGGCACCCGCCCGACCTCGGTCCAGCCCATCTTCAGGTAGCCGGGGCCGCTCTTGCCGTTGGGGGTGTTGAAGACCAGGTCGACCTGGCCGCGGAGGTCGTCGACGGCGGCCAGGGTGAGCTTGGTGAAGATGCCCATGCCCTGGAAGTCGGGATGGGTGGCGGTGTCGACGGCCCGGACGGCGCCGACGGCCCGCTCGCCGGCCAGGAAGCGCCAGCGCAGGAAGGCCCGCAGGCCGACCAGCCGCCCGGCGGCGGTGGCCAGCAGCAGGTACGACGGGCCGAAGGGGTTGTCCAGGTGCTTCCAGCGGAAGAACTCGGGCGGGCGTCGCCCGGCCGGGCCCCCACCGAGGGCGGCGTCCAGCAGCTCGAGGACGTCCGGCAGGTCCTCCGGGGAGAACCGCCGGACGGACACGCCAGGCTTGGCTGCGCGTTGGTGCACTACCCCCCCTACGTCGCAGGTTGGGCCAGGCTCGCCCGCACAGTCTCCGACGGGTGGGCTGACGGTCCCAGGTGCATTCGGGGGAGGCCCAGCTACGGCGATTGCTGGCTAATTGGGCGTACGCGCAGCCACGATCCGTCGCAGGGCGGCTACGGCGAGGAGCAGGGCGACGGCCAGCGCCGCCACGGCCAGGGGCAGGGCCTCGGCGACCGTCTCGCGGCGGCCAACGACCCGGGCGGCCACGGCCACCAGGGCCAGGTGGGCCGTGGCCAGGGGCAGGGGCGGGAGCGGCTGGCCGCCCGGGTCGCGGCGCCCGCGGCCGGCCAGCCGGCGCGCCACCGGCTCGACCGCCAGCACCCCCAGGCAGGCCAGGCCGCCGACCATCGAGCCGGGGCGGCCGGCGCCGTCGGTGGCCACCACCCACACGAGCAGGCCGGCGCTGGCCAGGGAGCCGGCCGGCCCGAGGGTGACCAGGCCGCTCCGGGCCAGCGGGCTGGGCCAGCCGAGCAGGGCCGGTGGCAGGGCCGCCCCGAGCGCGACCACGGCCGCCTCGACGTCGGGGACGGTCGCCCAGACGCCGGCCACGGTGACCGCCCACAGGGGCAGGGCCAGCCCGTCGCGGCGGCGCCGGTCGAAGTCGGCCAGCAGCGCCCCGGCGGCGAGCGCGGCGGCGACGGCCGCGGCCGGGGCCAGGCCCGCCTCCCGGCCGGCCGGGACGACGCCGGCGGCGGCCAGCGCCCCCACCCCGGCCGCGGCCGGGGCCAGGCCGGCCAGGGTGGCGACCACCCCGCCCCGCCGGGCCCGCCGCCAGGCCCAGGCGAGCGCGCCGACCAGCAGGGCGGCGGCGCCGAAGGCGAGGCCGACGGCGAGGTCGTCGTGGCGCCCGGCGAAGGGGTCGGGCATGGCTCAGGCCAGCAGCTCGGCGTAGACCTGCTCCATGCGCCGCACCGCCTTGCGGATGTCGAAGTGGCCCGCCCGCTCCCTGGCGGCGGCGCCCATGCGGGCCCGCAGCTCGGGGTCGCCGAGCAGCTTCAGCAGGCCGTCGGCCAGGGCGTCCGGGTCGCGGGGCGGCACCAGCAGGCCCTGGACGCCGTCGCGCAGCACCTCGGGGACCCCGCCGACCCGGGTGACCACGGCCGGCCGGCCCAGGGCCATGGCCTCGATCAGGGCGATGGGCAGGCCCTCGTAGGTCGAGGAGAGGGTGAACACGTCCAGGCCGGCCAGCAGCCGGTGGGCGTCGGTGCGGAAGCCGGTGAACACCACCGTCCCGTCCAGGCCGAGGTCGGCGGCCAGGCGCCGCGACGCCGGCTCCAGCGGGCCCTGCCCGATCAGCAGGAAGCGCACCTCGGGCATGGCCTCGCGGACCCTGGCCGCCGCCCGCAGCAGGGTCGGGTGGTCCTTGGCCGCCTTGAAGTTGGCCACGTTGCCGACCACCGGGGCCTCCGGGGGGATGCCGAGCTCGGCCCGGACGCCGTCGGCGCCGCCCCAGCCGGCGACCGCGGCCTGGTCGAGCCCGTGGTGCAGGGTCTCCACCGGCGGCATGGGCAGGGCCCGCAGCGGCCACGGGTAGCGGACCGAGGCCCGCACCTCGTCGGAGACGGCGAAGACGTGGTCGTTGCGGGGGAAGGTGGCCAGGTTGGCGGCGTAGGTGGCCGGGTGGTAGCGGCTCCAGACGTTGTGCTCGGTGTAGACGATCCGGGCCCGGCGGCCCAGGGCGGCCCGGGCCGCGGCCGCGGCCACCGGCGAGTGCAGGTGGACGAGGTCGACGCCCTCGCGGCGGACCAGGCCGCGCAGCCGGCCCACCCAGCCCAGGCCTCCGTCCCCGTCCAGGCAGTCGACCGGCAGCCCGGCCGCCTCCAGCTCGGCGACCAGGCTGTCCTTCCAGGGCAGCAGGTAGGCGAAGCGGTAGCGGAAGCGCTCGGTGTCCAGGTAGGGGGCGCTGCTGGCCAGCAGCTGCTCGGCCCCGCCGCGGCCGAGGCCCTTGATGACGATCAGGACGCCGCGCATGCCGCCCCGGCCAGTTCCTCGTAGAGGGACAGATAGGCGCCGGCGATGGCGTCGATGCCGAACCGCTCGCGGCAGCGCGCCGAGGCCGCCTGGCGCATGGCCGCCCGCAGCCGCTCGTCGCCGAGCAGCCGCTCCAGGGCGGCCCGCAGGCCGGCGCGGTCCCCGGGCGCGGCCAGCAGGCCGGTCTCGCCGTCGACGACCACCTCCGGCACCCCGGCCAGGGCCGTCCCGGCGACCGGGACCCCGGCCACGCCGGCCTCGATGACGCTGGCCGGCATGCCCTCGGTGCGGCTGGCGAACAGCATGACGTCGCTGGCCGCGAGCAGGTCGGCGACGTCGTCGCGGCTGCCCAGCAGCCGCACCCGCTCGGCCACGCCGAGGCGGTCGGCGGCCGCGGCCAGCTCGGCCCGCAGCGGCCCGTCGCCGGCGAACACGTGGACGGCGCCGGGGTGGCGGGCCAGCAGCGGGGCGCTCGTCTCCAGGTGCCCGACCGGGTCCTTCTCCCAGGTGAGGGCGCCCAGGGAGAGGATCGCGGCGGCGTCGGCGGGCACGCCCAGGGCGGCCCGGGTGGCGGCGCGGCCGCGCCGCGGCTCCAGGCGGCCCAGGTCGACCCCGTTGGGGATGGTGACCACCTGGGCCGGGGGCAGCCGGAAGGCGGCGGCGGTCTCCCGGCCGGTCTCCTCGGACACCGCCACCACCCGGGCCGCCCGGCGGATCAGCCGCCCGTAGACCAGGCGGCGGGGGCTGCTGGACAGCCAGCCGGCGGTGGAGCCGATGCGCCGGTACACCACCGGGGCGCCGGCGGCGGCGGCCAGGCCGTACTTGAGCGGCTCGCCGCCGTGGGCCTGGACCAGGTCGGGGCGCCGCTCGCGGACCAGGGCCCGCAGGGCCCGGACGGCCCCCAGGCGCATGCGCAGGCCGGGCAGGGGCCGGCCGTCGGCGCCGAGCATGGTCACGGGGACCTCGAAGGGCACCGCCGGCGGGCCGGCGCGGAGCACCGCCACCGCCTGCTCCACCCCGAGCCGGCCCAGGGCCGCCACCAGGTCCGCGGCGAACATCTCGGCCCCTCGACGCTGGCCGGTCGCGACCACATGGAGTATCCGCACTACCATCCCCCTTGCCCTCGCCTGGCGTTATACGCCGAGTGGACCGGCCAGGTCAGTACGCCTTCGCCGTACTGACGGTACGGCAGCCGCTGCGTCCGCCGGCCGGCCGATGGTGGCAGGCTTGGACAGCATGAAGCAGATGGTTCGACGGTTGGCCCGGTCCGGTGGACTGTATGTGTCCCGCTACCCTCCACCCGAGACCCTCGCCTTCCACCTCAAGCAGCTGACCCGCCGCCTGGAGATCAACTGCGTCCTGGACGTCGGCGCCCACCGGGGCGGCTACGCCCGGCTGCTGCGCGGGGAGGCCGGCTTCGGCGGGGAGATCGTCTCCTTCGAGCCGGCCGCGGCCAGCTTCGCCGCCCTGCGCGCGGCCCTGGCCGGCGACCGGCGCTGGCGCGGGCACGGCTACGCCCTTGGCCGGTCGGCGGGGACCGCCACCCTGCGCCGGTTCGCCGAGTCGGAGCTGAACACCCTGCTGGCCCCCAGCCGCTACGGGGTCGAGCGCTTCCCCACCATGGCCGGCCCGCTGTCCACCCAGAGGGTCGAGGTCCGCCGCCTGGCCGACGTGTTCGACGAGGTCACCGCGCACGTCCCCGACCCCCGGGTGCTGCTCAAGGTCGACACCCAGGGCTACGACCTGGAGGTCATCGAGGGCGCGGCCGAGGTGCTCTGCCGGGTGGCCGCGCTGCAGCTGGAGCTGCCGGTCAAGCACGTCTACGACGGCGTGCCCGGGCTGGCCGTCACCCTCGGGCGCCTGGACGAGCTGGGCTTCGAGGTCACCGGCATGTTCCCGGTGACCCGCGACCGCGACCTGCTGCGGGTGATCGAGTTCGACTGCGTCCTGCGGCGCGAGGTGAAGGGGGGCGCGGCCCCGTGAGCGCGCCCCGGCTGGCGGCCACCATCATCATCCCCACCCACGACCGGCCCGAGCTGCTGGAGCGGGCCGTGGCCAGCGCCCTGGCCCAGACCGTCCGCGACATCCAGGTGGTGGTCGTCGACGACGGCTCGGCCGAGCCGGTGCGCTTCGGGCGGCCGGGCCCGCGCCTGCTGGTGCTCCGCAACCCCCCGGCCCCGGGGG
>Ga0081538_10001181_pt1 | contig 27535 bp, 26 predicted proteins | sample TabmetS5T2R1_FD_71022 | JGI IMG/M metagenome (GOLD analysis project Ga0081538, IMG submission 71022) | Tabebuia heterophylla rhizosphere microbial communities from the University of Puerto Rico - S5T2R1 | ecosystem: Host-associated > Plants > Roots > Rhizosphere ...
GCCGGCGGACACCGAGGAACGCATGGCGAACCTCACCGAGCTGGTCGCCACCGCGATCGCCAACGCGAGGAGCCGCGCCGAGCTGGCCGCCTCCCGGGCCCGCATCATCGTCGCCGCCGACCGGGTAAGACGGCGCATCGAACACGACCTGCACGAGGGCGTCCAGCAGCGGGTGGTATCGCTGCGGCTGGACCTGCGCACCACCCAGGCCGCCATGCCGGCCCGGCCCCCCGAGCTGCAGACCCGGCTGGCCCGGCTCGCCGACGGGCTTGAGGACGTGCTGGAGGAGCTGCAGGAGCTGTCGCGCGGCATCTACCCGGCGATCCTGTCGGAGGGCGGTCTCGGCCCGGCGCTCACGGCACTGGCCCGCCGCTCCACCCTCCCCGTGGACCTCGACGTCGATCTGCAGCAGGGGCTGCCGGACCCGGTCGAGGTGGCCGCCTACCAGGTTGTCGCCGAGGCGCTCGGCAACGCCGCCAAGCACGCCGACGCCTCCGTTGTCCGCGTCGCCATCCAACCACGCGGCGACCGCCTGCACCTGTTGGTCCGCGACGACGGCGTCGGCGGCGCCGACCCGGCGCGCGGCTGGGGGCTGCTGGGGCTCAGCGACCGCGTCCAGGCGCTTGGCGGGACGATGACGGTCCACAGCCCCGCCGGCGAGGGCACCGTGCTCCAGGTCGACCTGCCGATCGACCTGAAAGGCGACTGACCGCGGCGCTAGGACCGCAGGGCGCGCAACGTCGCCCAGGCGCGCGTCGCCAGCTGCAGGTTGAAGCGGCTGTCGGGGTCGTTCAGGTCGTGGCCGGACAGCTCGCGGATGCGCTGAAGCCGGTACTTCAGCGTGCTGCGGTGCACGACCAGCGCCTGGGCGGTGGCGTTATAGTTGCCACCCCGCTCCAGGTACACCGACAGCGTCCTGACCAGCTCCGACTGCTTGCGGGCGTCGTAGTCGAGCAGCGTCCCGAGCCAGTCGCGGACGAACCGCTCGACCTCGGCGGTGTTCTCGAGTCGACTGAGCAGGCGGTAGACGCCGAGCTCGTCGAAGACGGTGACGCGGTCCGTTCCGTGCGAGCCTGCCTGCACGCGGAGGGCGGTCTGGGCCTCCCGGTACGAGCGGGGGAAGTCGCCGACACGGCCGCAGCCGCCACCGACGCCGATGCGGACGCGGCCGCCGCCCAGCTCGTGCAGCACCGCCCCCCGAAGCCGCTCCCAGTCGAGGTCCTGGTTGGCCAGGAGGACCACCGTGCCGGTCCGGGAGACGAGCAGGGAGCCGGCGCCGGTGCGCCCCGCGGCCCGCCGAACGGCGTGGAACAGCCGGTCGGCACCGCCGTCGCCTCGGCCTTGCCCCTCGACCACGACGACGCGGTGCACGCGCTCCAGGTCGTACCCGAGCGCCTGGGCCCGGGCCAGCGCGCTCTCCTGGTCGGTGCCGGCCAACAGGTCCTCGACGAGGTCGCGCCGCAGCCGCAGCTCCGTCTCGGCCAGGCTCCGCAAGCGGGCCAGCTCCATCGCGAGGACCGTCGCCCCGTGCTCGAGCGCGACCAGCTCGTGCTCGCCGGCCGTCCCGTCCGGGTCGATCAGCACCAGCACACCGAGCACGTCGCCGCGCGGCTGGGCCACCGCGAGCAGCCGACCGCCGTCGCGGATCGGGCGCCCGCTGGCCAGCACCCGGCGAAGCAGCTCCTCGGATCGCGCGGTACCGTGCTTCGGGTACGGGTCGGGCCGGTCCGGACCCGCCCACGCGCGCAGGTTGCCGTGGCGGTCCTCGACCGCGACCGGATGGCCGGTCAGCTCGTGGACGGCCCGGGCGATGCCCTCCTGCCCCTCGCCCGACATCGCCACCTTGGTGAGGCGCTCGTGGATCTCCATGCTGCGCCGCAGCGCCTGGACGGTCGCACCGAGGGTGCTGTTGACCTTGACCAGCTCCTCGGCGGTGGCGCGCTCCTGGGCGTGCAGCCGCGCGTTGGCGAGCGCCATCCCGGCCTGCTGGGCCATCACCCGGAGGAGGAACTGCTCGGCCGGGCTCGACGCCTCCTCGGCCGAGACGATCAGGAAGCCGACGCCGCCGGCCAGGCTGCGCAGGGGATATGCCCAACCGCAGGGTCTGCCCGGCACCTCGACCGCCCCGCCGAGGGAGCCGAGGCCGGGGAGCTGCTCCTCGACCGCCCGCCGGTCCGGCTCCCACCGGAACGACCCGGCCGTCCAGCGCCACCCTCTGTCGGTGAGGTAGACCCCCTCCGGCCGGCAGCGCGCCAGACCGCCGACCGAGCTGGTCGCCAGGCGGAGGACCTGCTCCTCGTCGCCGCTCTCGGTCATCAGCATGGCGAGGACGAGCAGGCCCTGGAGGTTGGAGAGCTGGGTCCGCAGCTCGAGGTTCCCGCCCTCGAGCTGTGTCGGCGTCAGGTTCACTGGCGACGGGCGAGGAACTCGTCCGGCTCGACGTAGTAGGGGTTGTCGAACACCATCGCACCGAGCAGCACCTTGGGGTGGGTCTTCAGCACGTCGAGGATCTGCTCCCCGCTGAACCGCTCGATGTCGTAGACGCAGAGGTAGACCTGCGGGTACCGGGGCATGAGGCGGTTGACCTCTGATTCGAAGGCGGCCAGCTGGTCGAGGCCTGGCATGTCCCGCAGCGCCCAGGTCATCTCGCCCGCCGCGCGGAAGAACCGGTACTCCCCGCCCTCCAGCGCCGAGTGGACGTTGTGCTCCCAGAACTCCACCATCTTCTCGGGTTCGAACCGGCCGCCGGCGCCGTGGGCGTCCGCGAAATCGACGAACTCGAGCTGGCGGCGCTCCACGCGCTCCTGCGCCTGCGGGTCGTCCAGGAGGGCGAGCAGCGACTCTGGCCGCGCCGCGTCGAGGACGCAGATGCACTTGTCACCGGTCCGGAGCCCGGCCGCGAGGAACGCGACGAGCATGGCGTCGCGTTCGGCGCCGCGGTAGAAGGCGCAGATGTGGTCGCCGGTGCGGACATCGAGATCGGAGATGCCGAGGTCGACGGTTGCAGGCATGCGTCGCCTCCCTTCTCAGGCTGGACAAGCGTCCCACACCCGGGTCCTGGGTCATAGCCCCGCGGGGCAGAGAACCTCGCCATGATGCGTCCCACCGGACGAGCCGCGCAGCGACCTGCAGCAGCTCCTATTGGCGCAGCAGCTAGCCTGCTTAGAGGCTGCGGGCGGCCATCGGGGCGAACCGCGAGTACTGGCCCTGGAAGGTGACCGTCACGGTGTCGGTCGGCCCGTTGCGGTGCTTGGCCAGGATCAGGTCCGCCTCCCCCTTTCGCACCGACTCCGGGTCGTACAGCTCGTCGCGGTAGATGAACAGCACGACGTCCGAGTCCTGCTCGAGCGCTCCGGACTCCCTCAGGTCGGACAGCATCGGCCGGCGGTCGGAGCGGGACTCGGTCTGGCGGGAGAGCTGCGAGATGGCGATCACCGGGACCTCGAGCTCCTTGGCCAGCAGCTTGAGGCTGCGGGAGATCTCGCTGACCTCCTGCTGGCGGTTCTCGAACCGCCTGCTCGGCGTCATCAGCTGCAGGTAGTCGACGACCACCAGGCCGAGCCCGTGGCGCTGCTTGAGCCGGCGGCACTTGGCGCGGATCTCCATCATGGTGGTGCCCGGCGAGTCGTCGATGTACAGCGGCGCGTCGGCGAGCTTGCCGAGCGACCGGGTGAGCCGGGTCCAGTCCGACTCCTCCATCCGGCCGGTCCGCAGCCGCTGCATGTCGACCGTGCACTCGGCGCACATCAGCCGCTGCACCAGCTCGGTCCGGCTCATCTCCAGCGAGAACACCACCGTCGGCACGCCGGCCCGCACCGACGAGTGCCTGGCGACGTCCAGGCCGAAGGTCGAGTTGTGCGTGGGGATCATCGACCGGCTGGCGAGGTAGAGGTGGTCAGGGCCTTCGACCTCGACGCAGCGCACCGGGACGCTGGGGATCGGTCGCACCGCGGTGATGAGCCGCCCACCGGTGCGACCTGGACCCTTCCGCTCCTTGTGCACCAGCCTCTTGCGTTCCAGACGGAACACGTCGTCTTCTGTTGAGAAGGTGAGGGTGTACGCCGTGGAGGAGTCCGCCGCCCGTCCCTTGACCCGCTTCACGGAGACCGCGCAGTGGTAGCCGAGGCTCACGATCAGCTCACGGGCGTCCTCGGCGAGACGCCGTGAGGTCACGCTGAACTGCACCGCCCCGCGGCTGGTGACGCTCCCGTCGGTGTCGAGCAAGCCGGCGAGGAGCGACCGCCGCTGCGCCTCCGAGGCCCGGAGGTACGCCGCGGGGATGTGCTTGTCCTGCAGGACGCCCAGGCCGCGGAGGATCGCCTGCACCGTGACACGCGGGCGCTCAGGGAGCCGCAGGCCGGAGCGCAGCCCACCCATGGGCACGACCCGCAGCCCGTCCGCCTCCAGGTAGACGACGATCTCGGGGTCGGCGGTCGTGATCCTGGCGCCCGCCGCATGGCGGTCGCCCAGCCAGACCCCGAGGGCGTAAGGCGGCAGCGGAACCTCCCGCGGGGGCAGATCGAGCGGCCTGGCGTTGACAACGGTGTGGTTCAACCGCTGCTCGGCGCCGTCGCACCGGAGGGTCGCGAGCACCTGCTCGGTGGTCTTCACCGAAGGGAAGGCCCGCGGTGTCCGGTCGCGGTCGTACCCACGGGCGGCCGCCCATGCCGACCTGCGCGATGCCCGGGTCTCGGTCAGCCACTGGTGCCGTGCGTCGGCGACGATGACGGTCCCGTCCGAGAACTCGACCTCGTAGCAGGGTCGGCCGTGCAGCACCCCGGTCGCGGCGGCGACGGTCGTCGGCCGCCCGTCCGCACCGATCAGCTGGTCCCCGACCGCGACGTCGCCCATGGTCGTCCAACCGGTCGGGGTGGGGAGGGGTGTATCGAGCGCCAGCGCCTTCCCGACCGCAGGCCTGGCGGCGACGATCACCAGGTTGGAGGGCTGCAGGCCGGAGGTGAGGCGGTCGAGGTCGGGGAAGCCGGTGGGGACGCCGGTGAGCTCGCGGTGCTCCTCGTGGAGCCGTTCGATCGCCTCGAGGGTGCCGGTGAGGACGTCGCGCAGGCTCTGGTAGTCCTCGCTGACCCGGCCCTGGGCGACCTGGTAGACCCAGGACTCGGCCAGGTCGACGGCCCGCTCGACGTCCTGGGGGGTCTCGTAGCCCACCTGCACGATCCTGGTGCCGACGTCGATCAGGCGGCGGAGTACCCCTGCCTCCTTGACGATGCGGGCGTAGTAGGCGGCGTTCGCGGCGGTGGGGACGCTGGCCACCAGGGTGTGCAGGAAGGGCGCGCCGCCGACGTCGGCGAGGACGCCGTTGCGGCGCAACTCCTCCTGGATCGTGACGGGATCGACGGCGCCGCCGTGGGAGTACAGCTCGAGGACCGACCGGAACACCGTGCGGTGCGCCGGCCGGTAGAAGTCGTCCTCGCGCACCAGCTCGAGGACCTCGGCGATCGCATCCTTGGAGAGCAGCATCGAGCCGAGGACCGACTCCTCGGCCTCGACGCTGTGGGGTGGGACGCGCTCGTAGGCTGGGGAAGCGCTGGCCCGCGAGCCGCCCTCGGGGACGGGGCGGACGGCCATTGCTCTGTTCTCCTTCTCGCTGCTTCCCGGGCCTGGAAGCCGTCCCCTACCCGGGCACGACCTCCAGGTTGACGACCGCCTCGACCTCGGGGTGGAGCCGGACGGTGAGGCGGTGGGTGCCGACCGACTTGATCGGGGCGTCCAGGTGGATGCGGCGCCGGTCGATGGCGGTGCCGCCGCTGCGCTGCACCGCCTCGACGATCTGGGGGGTGGTGATCGACCCGAACAGGCGGCCCTCCTTGCCCGCCTTGGCGGGGATGACCACCCGCAGCGACTCGAGGTGGCCGGCGATGGACCTCGCCTGCTCGAGGTCGGCGATCTCGCGCGCGACCCGGCGGGAGCGGATCCCCTCCGCCTGCCGGACCGCGCCGGGCGTCGCCAGCCGCGCGAGGTTGCGCGGCAGCAGGTAGTTGCGACCGTAGCCGTCGGTGACCTCGACGATGTCCCCGGGGGCGCCGACCCCGCGGACCTCCTGGTTCAGGATGACCTTCACGTGATCCTCTGATCCTCGTCCCTATCGGATGGAGTACGGCAGCAGCGCCATCTCGCGGGCGTTCTTGACGGCGGCGGCGACGTCGCGCTGGTGCTGGGCGCAGTTTCCGGTCACCCGGCGGGCGCGGATCTTGCCCCGGTCGCTCATGAACTTGCGCAGCAGGTTGACGTCCTTGTAGTCGATGTAGTCCTGCTTCTCGGCGCAGAACTGGCAGAACTTGCGCTTTGGCTTTCGCTGGAAGGTGCTCTTGGGCATACGCCCGCCTTTCTGGCTCAGAACGGCGGCTCGTCGTTGAACTGGCCGCCCTTGCTCGCCCCGGCCGCGCTGCCCGCCCAGTCGCCCCCGCCGCCGCCCGAGCTGCTCCGGCTGGAGCGCTCGACCTTGGCGGTGGCGAACTTGAGGCTGGGGCCGATCTCATCGGCCTCGACCTCGGTGACGGAGCGCTTCTCGCCCTCGGGGGTCTCCCAGGAACGGGTCCGGAGCCGGCCGACCACGATGGCGCGCGCACCCTTCTGCAGGGTCTCGGCGACGTTCTCGGCCTGCTGGCGCCAGACGTTGACCCGGAAGAAGGAGGTCTCGCCGTCCTTCCACTGGTCGCCCTCGCGGACGCGGGGGGTGACCGCCAGCCGGAAGTTGGCCACCGCCGCCCCGTTGGGGGTGAAGCGCAGCTCGGGGTCGTCGGTCAGGTTGCCGACGAGCATGACTTGGTTGTCGACTGCCACTCGGGTACCACCTCGCTCACATCCCGCGCCGGCTTGGAGCCGGGCACGAACCGATACGGCGGCCCTGACGGGCCAGCGGGGAAGGAGACGCCGGTCAGGCGGCCTCGGGCCGGATGACCTTGTGCCGGATTACATTGTCGGCCAAGAAGAGCACCCGCGAAAGCTCGTCGACCGTCTCGGGCGTCGCTTCGAGGTCGACGACCGTGTAGTAGCCCTCGTTGATGTGCCTGATCTCGTACGCGAACCGGCGCTTACCCCAGTGGTCGATGCCGGTGACCTTCCCACCCCGGTCGGTGATGATGGCCATGAACCGGTCGACCGCCGCCTTGGCGTCCTTGTCCTCGAGGCTGGGGTCGAGGATCAGCATGACTTCGTAGTGACGCATGTCACCTCCTCTGGACTGAGCGGCCCCCTCGGTGGGAGCAGGAGCGTGAAGCCGGTCGAGGGTAGCAGCGCGCCGTGCTGGCGGGCAACGCGCCGACCCGACGGTCCGGAGTCCCAGCCATGCAGCGAGTCTGCCACCAACCCCTGACAGTCAGCGTTGGCCGTCCACAGCCCCCCCGCCCGACGGAGGGGCTGCCGCGAAGGCGCGGACGACCAGCAGGCAGGCGGCGACCAGCAGGAGGTTCCGGAGGGTGAGCAGGCCGACGTCGAAGGGGTAGAGGCGCCGGAGCTGGGCGTAGCGGAAGGGGAAGATCACCTGGCTCACCACGGCCGCCGCCACCAGCGTCCACAGCGCCCGGCGGCCGGCGAGGCCGGCGGCCAGGGCGGCCATCGGCGCGCACAGCCACACCAGGTACTGGGGCGACAGCACCCTGGTGGGCAGGACGAAGGCGAACACGCCGACCGCGAAGGCCGCCGCCCAGTCGGCCGGGCCCAGCCCGCCGAGCCGCCGCGCGCGGCGCCAGACCAGCCACGCGGCGGCCGCGAGCGCGACCGCGGTCGCGACACCCGACAGCAGCTTGGCCAGGCCCGACACGCTCGAGCTCAGGTCGTAGGCGCCGAAGCCGTTCACGGTGCGGGCCTGGACCACCCCGAGCACGTCCAGCAGGCCGATGGCGTTGGCCCACAGGCTCTCGATCTGCACCCCCCGTTGCACGTGGAACAGGATCGAGTCGGCCGTTCCCCTGACCGACAGCAGCAGGGCGGGCACCACGGTGAGGCCGAAGCCGGCCAGGAACGGCGGCACCGTCCGCAGCAGCGACCGGCGCCAGCCCATGGCCGGGACCAGCCCGAGCACCAGCAGCGGCGCCAGCACGCCGGGGAAGATCTTGGCCGCGGTCCCGTAGCCCAGCGCGGCCGCCGCCCAGCCCGGGCGCCCCTCGGCGGCCATCGCCGCCGCCAGCAGCACGCAGACGGCCGGGACCAGGTCGAAGCGGAGCAGCAGCAGCGGCCCCATCGCCACCATGGCCAGCACGTACGCCAGCGGGATGCGGCGCCTGCCCGCGTCCACCACCCGGGCGAGGCGGCTCGCGGCCCACAGGCCGACGGCGTCGACCAGCACCATCTCGCAGGCGAAGGCGAGCCGGTAGCCGGCGCCGGTCCCGCCCGCCAGCGCGGGCAGGATGGTGAAGGGCACGCTGCCCGGCGGGTACTCGATGGCGACGTCCCGGTAGGGCAGTTCGCCCTGGAAGATGCGCTCGACCTTGGCGGCGTAGAAGCGTACGTCGCCGAAGACCGCCGCCGAGTACAGTCGGGGGTTGAGCGAGACGACCAGCAGGACCGCCCGGGTCAGCACCCAGAGCCCGACCACGAGCAGGTCGGCGCGACCCGGCGGTCGGCCGTCACGACCCTCCGGCCGGGCCCTGCCCTCCACGCTCGCGGCCCGCATGCCTCCCGGATCCCGGCCTATTGTCTGACGGTCGAGCCCGGGCCGGGCCCGGGCTGGGGCGGCAGCGAGGGACCGGGCTGGCCGGGCAGGGTGGTCGGGGTCGGGAACCCGGGGTTGGTCGGCTGCGGCTGCTGCGGGGGCTGGGTGGTCGGCGGCGAGGTCGTCGGCGGCAAGGTGGTGGAGTTGAGCGGGACCCCGAACGGCTCCGGCTCCACGAACGACTGCGCCTCGGTGCCGGCGGTCGCCGGGACCATGAAGTTGTGGAAGATCCGCGCGGGCAGGGTCCCGCCGGACACGGCGCGGAGCCCGTGGATGTTGAGCAGGCTCCGCTTCTCCTTGTCGTTGTCGTAGCCGAGCCAGACCGAGGTGACCAGGCCGGGCGTGTACCCGACGAAGCGGGCGTCGACGTAGTCGCTGGTGGTGCCGGTCTTGCCGGCCACCTGGCGGTCCGGCAGCCGGGCCTCGGTGCCGGTGCCGTCCTCGACCGCCTGCCGCAGGACCTGGTTGACGGTGTCGGCGACGTTGGCGTGGACCACCTGCACGCCCTTGGTGTTGTAGTCGTGCTGCTCGATCACGCGCCCGTTGGAGTCCACCACCTTCTCGACCAGGTGCGGGGCGTGGTGCCAGCCGCGGTTGGCCCAGGTCCCGAAGGCCGAGGCGAGCTGCAAGGTGGTGACGTCGCCGGCGCCGAGGCCGAGCGACAGGAAGTTGGGCAGCAGCGGCGGCCTCTCCAGCGGGCTCTTGCCCGGCTTGACCGGCGTGCCGAGGTGCAGCTCGGCGGTGAGCCCGTGCTTCTTGCTGAGCTCGACGACGCGTTTGGGGCCAACCTCCTTCATGAGCTGGACGTAGACGGTGTTGACCGACAGCCGGGTCGCCTCGGTCAGGTCCATCCAGCCGTAGTTGACGTCGTCGTAGTTCGCGAACGGCTCACCGTCGACGATCAGCTTGGAGGGCCCCTCGAACGCCGACTCCACCGAGTAGCCGTCGGAGAGCGCCTGGGCGAGCACGAAGGGCTTCATGGTCGAGCCCGCCTGCCGCCTGGTGTCGGTGGCGTAGTTCAGCTGCCGTTTGCCGTAGTCGCCGCCGCCGTACATGGCCCGCACCGCCCCGCTCTTGGGGTCGACGGCGACCAGGGCCGCCCGCGGGTCGTTCCTGCCCTCGGTCAGGACGCTCCGGACCGCGTCCACGGCCTGGGCCTGCATGCGCAGGTCGAGCGTGGTCCTGACGCGGAAGCCGCCCAGGTTGACGGCCTCGGCGCCGTACTTGTCGACCAGGTACTGGCGGACCTTCTCGAGGAAGTAGGGCGCCCGCGAGTTGACGATGCCGCCGCGCTTCGGCGCCCAGTTGATCCCGAGCCTGGAGCCGAGGGCCTTGCGGGCCTCCTTCGGCGACAGCCAGCCTCGGTCCAGCATCACCTGCAGGATGAAGTCACGCCGCGCCTTGGTCGAGACCTGGCGCGCCTTGGTGCCGTAGAACTCCGGGCTGCGGATCACCCCGCCGAGCACCGCGGCCTCCGCCGGGGTCAGGTTCCCGACGGTCGCCTTCCTGCCCGGCCTGCCGTCGCGGGGCGGGCGCGAGAAGTAGGTGCGCGCGGCCGCGTCGATGCCGTAGGCGCCGCGGCCGAAGTAGACGGTGTTGAGGTAGAACTCGAGGATCTCGTCCTTTTTGTGCTTCCGCTCCAGCTTGACCGCGATCACGGCCTCCTTGAGCTTGCGGAACAGCGTCCGGTCGCGGCCCACACCAGGGAAGGCGTTCTTCACGTACTGCTGGGTGATGGTCGAGCCGCCCTCCGAGATCCGCCGCCGCAGCAGGTTGGCCGCGGTCGCCCTGGCAAGGCCGCGCCAGGAGATCGCCCCGTGCTCGTAGAAGTCACGGTCCTCGGCGGCCAGCACCGCCTGGCGCACGTGCAGCGGGATCTTGTCGAGCTTCACCACCCGGCGGTTCTCCTGGGAGGTGAGGGTGCCGATCTCCGTCCTGCCCGACTGGTCGAGGAACACGATCGTCTGCGCGGTCGGGACCTCGTCCGGCAGGGGCACGCGGGCGAACGCGTACACCAGCCCGATGACGGTGCCGGCGAAGATCGCCAGCACCGGGATGGCCAGCCAGAGCGTCCAGCGCAGGATCTGGCGGAGGCGGGAGCGTGGGGGAGGCTCCGGGCTCTCTGGCTTGGCGTGTCTGGCGGCGCGGGAAGGGGTGATCGTCGGTGCGGCCATCAGGAGCCCGACTTTACCGCACCAGGGTTGCCAAAGCCGATTCGTGGCCGGGCGCGCCGCCGTCAGCCGGCGTGGCGACGGCCGAGCAGGTAGCGCTGGGCCAGGTGGTTCCAGTAGCAGGCGGTGCAGACCTCGACCACGTAGCAGGCCACCTCGTCGAGCGAGCGGTGCAGGTCGGCCAGGCCGTCGCGCGGCCAGACGCGGCCGGAGCGCTGGTGCAGGGCGTCGCCGAACACGTAGGTGACGTGCACCAGGTGGTCCTCGGCGCAGACCGGGCAGGGCAGCAGGGCCCGCTCGCCGACGTTGCGGGCGGCCCGCAGCAGCTCCGGGTGGGCGTCGCAGACGTCGGTGCGGGACAGGCGCCCACCGCGAAGGTCGGTGAGCTTCGCCCGCTTGGCCAGGGTGTAGTCGACGAGCCGCATGTCGGCGCCAGTGTAGCTCCGCCGCCCACGGACCGGTCCGCCAGGTAACGGGTTGGCCACACGAGTTGACAGCGCTCGCGGGCCGTACCTATCGTGGCGATACATCGAGTCGATACATCGGCCCGATATGCAGTAGTGAACCACAGGAAGAGAGGACGTGCTCGTGCTCGAGCTTGCCGTGCTGGGGCTGCTGAAGGAGACCCCGATGTCCGGCTACGAGCTGAAGAAGCAGCTCACGGTCAAGCTGGGTGCCTTCTGGCGGGTCAGCTACGGCTCGCTCTACCCCTGCCTGAAGCGGCTGGCCACCGACGGCGCCCTCGAGGTCGAGGTCGCCCCGTTCACCTCCCGCAAGAAGCACGTCTACCGGCTGACCGAGCGGGGCAACCGCCTGTTCCACCAGCTGCTCGAGTCCGCCGACATGCACGACCTGGAGCAGGACCGGTTCTCCCTGCGCCTGGCGTTCTTCCGCTACCTGCGCCCCGACATCCGCCTCGACCAGCTCGAGCGGCGCCGCGGGTACCTGCAGGAGCGGCTGGCCGACCTGCGCACCTCGCTGCGCACGACCCGCGAGCGCATGGACGCCTACACGATCGAGCTGATGGACCACGGGCTGGACGAGCGGGAGCGGGAGATCGCCTGGCTCGACCGGCTCATCGCCCGCGAGCGGCGCTCGACCGAGGGCGATCCCGCCCAGGAACAGGACCTGGCTGGGCGTTCCGCCCAGCTCCCCCACACCTCGCGCGACCCCCGCCTCCCCGCACAGACCGGGTAGGCCGCGCCGTCCAGGAGGAGGAGACCAGACTCTCATGGGAAAGCTACGCGTCGCGATCGTCGGCGTGGGCAATTGCGCGTCGTCCCTGGTGCAGGGCGTCCAGTACTACAAGGACGCGCAGCCAGGCGACCAGGTCCCAGGTCTCATGCACGTCGAGCTCGGGGGCTACCACGTCCGTGACCTCGAGTTCGTCGCCGCCTTCGACGTCGACGCCAAGAAGGTCGGCCGCGACCTCTCCGAGGCCATCCTGTCCAGCGAGAACAACACCATCAGGTTCGCCGACGTGCCACCGGTCGGCGTCGAGGTGCAGCGCGGTCCGACCCTCGACGGCCTCGGCCGGTACTACTCCGAGACCATCCGGGAGTCGGACGCGGCGCCGGTCGACGTCGCCGTCGCCCTGGCGGCGGCCGGCGCCGACGTGCTCGTCTGCTACCTGCCGGTCGGCTCCGAGCAGGCGGCCCGCTACTACGCCGAGCAGGCCCTCAAGGCCGGCGTGGCGTTCGTCAACTGCCTGCCGGTGTTCATCGCCGGCCGTCCGGAGTGGGCCGAGCGCTTCACCCGGGCCGGGGTCCCGATCATCGGCGACGACATCAAGTCCCAGGTCGGCGCCACCATCGTCCACCGCGTGCTGAGCCGGCTGGTCGAGGACCGCGGGGTCCACATCGACCGCACCTACCAGCTCAACTTCGGCGGCAACATGGACTTCATGAACATGCTGGAGCGCAGCCGGCTGGAGTCCAAGAAGATCTCCAAGACGCAGGCGGTCACCTCCCAGGTCGACCACGACCTGGGCCGGCGCAACATCCACGTGGGCCCGAGCGACTACGTGCCATGGCTGGACGACCGCAAGTGGGCCTACATCCGCGTCGAGGGCCGCGCCTTCGGCGACGTCCCGCTGAACATCGAGCTGAAGCTCGAGGTCTGGGACTCGCCGAACTCGGCCGGGGTGGTGATCGACGCGGTCCGCTGCGCCAAGCTGGCGCTCGACCGTGGCATCGGCGGCCCGCTGCTCGGCCCCGCCGCCTACTTCATGAAGTCGCCGCCGGTGCAGTACACCGACGACGTCGCCCGCCACATGGTCGAGGAGTTCATCAGCCTCGACCCCGCCCACCAGGCCTGAGCCGCCACCGCGCGCCGCCCGGATGCCCGGGCGGCGCGCTGTTAGCCTGGCGTACCGGCCAACGACGAGGAGGGAGGCGGCGTGGCCCGCGGCGACTGGTGGCGGCACGGGGTCATCTACCAGATCTACCCCCGCAGCTTCGCCGACTCGGACGGCGACGGGGTCGGTGACCTCCCCGGGATCACCGCCCGGCTGGCCTACCTCGACGACGGCACCCCCGGCTCGCTCGGGGTCGACGCGATCTGGCTGTCCCCGTTCTACCCCTCGCCAATGGCCGACTTCGGCTACGACGTGGCCGACTACACCGGCGTCGACCCGATGTTCGGGACCCTAGACGACTTCGACGCGCTGGTCGCCGAGGCCCACGCCCACGGCCTCCGCGTGATCATCGACCTGGTCCCGAACCACACCTCCGACCAGCACCCCTGGTTCCTGGAGTCGCGGTCCTCGCGCGACAGCCCCAAGCGCGACTGGTACGTCTGGGCCGACCCGAAGCCGGACGGCTCACCGCCCAACAACTGGGTCAGCGCGTTCCCCCGCGCGGGGCGGGCCTGGACCTTCGACCGGCGGACCGGCCAGTGGTACCTGCACTCGTTCACGCCGCAGCAGCCGGACCTCAACTGGTGGAACCCGGAGGTCCGTGAGGCCATGGACGAGGTCATGCGCTTCTGGCTGGACCGCGGCGTCGACGGCTTCCGGGTCGACGTCGCCCACAAGATGGCCAGGGACCCAGAGCTGCTCGACAACCCGTTGGTCGATCTCGGCGAGGAGGCCGAGCACGACACCAGCGCCGAGGCGAGGGTCGCGCGGCTGGCCAAGCTCCGCTCGGTCGAGCGGCGCGACCAGGACTGGCCGGAGGTCCACGCGATCCTGCGGCGCTTCCGCCGCACCCTCGACGCCTACGACGACCGCATGGCGGTCGGCGAGGTCTACCTGCTGGACCTCGTGAGGCTGGCCCGCTACTACGGCTCCGGGCAGGACGAGTTCCACCTGGCCCACAACTTCGTGTTCCTCACCCAGCCGTGGAAGGCGGAGGCCTTCCGCGCGGTGGTCGACGAGTTCGTCGCGCTGCTCCCGCCGGACGCCTGGCCGGCGTGGATGCTGGGGGACCACGACGTCTCCCGCATCGCCAGCCGCTACGACGAGGGCGGCAACGGCCAGGCGCGTGCCCGGGTGGCCGCCATGATGCTGCTGACGCTGCGGGGCACGCCGTTCGTCTACGCCGGCGACGAGCTCGGCATGCGCGACGGTGAGATCCCGCCCGACCGGGTGGTCGACGTCGACGGCCGCGACCCCCAGCGGACCCCCATGCAGTGGGACGGCTCGCCGGGGGCCGGCTTCACCACCGGCGAGCCGTGGCTGCCGGTCGGGCCGGACGCGGCAACCGTCAACGTCGCCGCGCAGCGGGACGACCCCGCCTCGATGCTGAGCCTCTACCGCCGCCTGATCCGGTACCGCAAGGGCTCGGCCGCCCTGCGCCACGGCGACTACGCCTCGTTGCCGGACGCGCCCGACGGCTGCTACGCCTACCTCCGCGTCGCCGGCGACGAGCGGCTGCTGGTGGCGCTGAACTTCACCGGCCAGCAGCTCCGGTACCCGGTGCGGCAGGGCCTGGACCGGGCGCGCCTGGAGCTGTCCACCGACCCGGCGCGCGCCGCCGGCGAGGAGGTCGGGCTCCGGCCGCTGGTGCTCGGCCCCGACGAGGGCGTGGTCGTCCGCCTGCCGTGAGCGGCCGTCAGCCGCCGGGCTCGGAACCCCCGGGGACCTCCAGGCCCTCCCGGCGGGCCCAGTCCCGCAGCGCCTGGACCGCCTCGCCCTCCGGCATCGGGCCGCGGTCCAGGCGCAGCTCGAGCAGGTGGGCCAGGGCCTTGCCGACCAGCGGGCCGGGAGGGATGCCCAGCAGCTCCATCACCTGGCGGCCGTCCAGCGGCGGGCGGATGCTGGCCAGCTCCTCCTCGGCCTCCAGCCGGGCGATGCGCTCCTCCAGCTCGTCGGAGTAGGCGGCGAGCTGCTTGGCCTTGAACACGTTGCGGGTGGTGCAGTCCGACCGGACCAGGAAGTTCAGCCGGTCGAGCAGCGGCCCGGCGTCGCGCACGTAGCGCCGCACCGCCGAGTCGCTCCAGCCGAGCCGGTAGGTGTGGAAGCGCAGGTGCAGCAGGACCAGCTGGCGCACGTCGGCGACGAAGTCGGTCGGGTAGCGCAGCTCGGTGAGCCGCCGCTCGGCCATCTTGGCGCCGACGACCTCGTGGAGGTGGAAGCTGACGCCGTCAGGACCCACCCGGCGGGTGCGGGGCTTGCCGATGTCGTGGAGCAGCGCAGCCATCCGCAGGGTCAGGTCGGGGGCGTCGGCGTCGAAGGCCGTGGTCCGCTCGACCACCGCGATGGTGTGCCGCAGCACGTCCTTGTGCCGGTGGACCGGGTCCTGCTCCAGGGCGAGCGCCGGCAGCTCCGGCAGGAACTCGTCGGCGAGGCCGGTGTTGACCGCCAGCCACAGGCCCTTGGCGGGGGCCCGGCCGAGCAGCAGCTTGGAGAGCTCGTCGCGGATCCGCTCGCGGGACACGATCCCCAGGCGGTCGCGGCGCTCGGCGACGGCGGCCACGGTCTCGGCGGTGGGGATCAGCTCGAGCTGGGCGGCGAAGCGGGCGGCCCGCAGCATCCGCAGCGGGTCGTCCTCGAAGGAGACCGCCGGGCTGGACGGGGTGCGCAGGCGCCGGGCCGCCAGGTCGGCGAGCCCGCCGTGGGGGTCGACGAACGGCCCGTCGGGCAGCCGCATCGCCATGGCGTTGACGGTGAAGTCCCGCCTGGCGAGGTCCTCCTCGATCGAGCGCCCGAAGGTCACCTCCGGCTTGCGCGAGTCCTCCCGGTAGCGGTCGGACCGGAAGGTGGTGATCTCCAGGTGGAAGTCGCCCTTGCGGACCCCGACGGTGCCGTAGCGGGCTCCCTGGAGCCAGACGCCGTCGCTCCAGTTCCGCGCCCTGACGACCGCGAGGATCTGGTCGGGGGTGGCGTCGGTGGCCAGGTCGACGTCGGGGGAGGCGCGGTCCAGCAGGGCGTCGCGGACGGTGCCCCCGACCAGGTACAGCTGGTGGCCGCGCTGCGTGAAGCGTCCACCGAGGTCGCGGACGACCTTGGCGAACGGGGCGGCGCGGAGCAGCGCACCCAGGGCCTCGCGCTGGGAAGGCGACAGCTGGCTCATGCCGGCAGGATACCCGGGGGGGACGTTGTCCCACGGTGCGGTTCAGGTGGTTTACGAACTGGTCAACGAGGCAACCTCCTCAGGGAGGAGGTGGTCCGATGCCGGACATCAGGAAGATGAGCAGGGCTGAGGCAGGCCGCAAAGGCGGGCAGACGACGAAGAAGCGGTACGGGGATGACTTCTTCGGGAAGATCGGCAGGATGGGGGGCAAGAAGGGCGGCGAGACCACCAAGCAGCGCTACGGGATCGAGTTCTACCAGCGCATCGGCCGAAAGGGCGGGTCTCGCTGAGGGGTCGCGCCAGGGGCATCCGGCAGGGCTGCTGACGGCCGGGGCGTGCATGCCCCGGCCGGCCGCTATACTCGGGGTCGCGCGCCCGCCGATGTGACTCCGCCCGGAGACCCCAGTGCGATCCAGCATCGACGTCCACAACCACCTGCTCGCCGACGATGTCGTGCACGAGCTCTCCCAGCTCCCGGGCCCGCTGCGCGACCTGGCCACGGCCCCGGGCGTCCTCGGCCTGCCGCCCCTCGCGGTCGGACGGCCGACCCTGCTGGCCGACGCCGACGGCGCCGTGGTGGTGCTCGCCCCCGCCGACGCCGAGGTCGACACGGCCGGCGTGGCCGAGCTGCTTGGCCGCGAGGACCTCGGTCCGGTCCCGCCCGACCGGGCTCCCGGGCTGACCGGCTACCTGCTGGCCTTCGTCCCGCCGGTGGCCCTGGAGTGCCCCTCCACCCTGGTCGTCGACGAGCAGGTCGCCGCCCAGGACGTGGTCTACGCCGCCGCCGGCGAGCCAGGCGTGATCCTCAAGGTGCGGGGTGCCGACCTGGTCAAGGCGACCAGCGCGGTGGTCGCCCGCGTCAGCAGGCAGGGAAGCTGATCGTGCGGACCGCCCGTGCCGTCTCTGCGGGCGGGGTGGTGCTCGCCGAGACCCGGCCCGACGCGGCGGTGGCGCTGGTCGCCCACCGCTCGGTCAGGGGCAGCCTGCAGTGGACGCTGCCCAAGGGCGCCCAGGAGCCGGGTGAGACGGTCACCGAGGCCGCCCTGCGCGAGGTCCGCGAGGAGACGGGCCTGGAGGTGGAGCTGATCGGCCCGCTCGACACCATCGACTACTGGTTCGTCTGGGCGCCCGAGCAGACCCGCTACCACAAGTTCGTCCACTATTTCCTGATGCATGCCGTCGGCGGCGACTTCGCCAGGCACGACAGCGAGATGGAGGACGCGGACTGGTTCACCCTCGAGCAGGCCAGGCGGCGCATGGCCTTCCCCAACGAGCGCAAGCTGCTCGACCTGATCCCGGCGGCGCTGGCCGGGCAGGGCGCCCCCGGTCGGTCGGGGTGAGCCGGCGCCGACCCGCCGTCGTCGCCGTCGTCGCGGTCGTCCTGGCGGTCTCCTCAGGGCTGGCGGTCCCCGCGCGGGCACGGGCGCAGCCGGCCGGCCCGGCCCTCGAGGTGGTGCTGCTGTCGGTCTCGCCCGCGGTCGGTCCGGGCAGGCCGCTCGGCTACCGGGTCGAGGTGCGCAACCACGGCGAGGCGCCGCTCCGCGACCTGGCCGTGCGGGCCCGCCTCGGCGTGCCGGTGGCGACCCGCTCGCAGCTGGCCGGCCTGCTCGCCAACCCCGACGCGGCGGCGGGGGCGGCGGAGCTGGACAGCTTCCGCCCGCCCGCCGGCGAGGTCCCGCCGGGGGGAAGGCTGCGGCTGCCGCCGCGGCGGGTGCCGCTGCCGGCCGGGCTCGGGGCCGGCAGCGCCGGCGTCGTCCTGCCCCTTTCGATCCGGGTCCAGGCGTCCGGTGCGGCCGGGCCGCTGGAGGCCGGGCTGGCGACCTTCGTGGTCCACCTGCCCGAGCGCCCCGCCCGGCCGCTGCGGACGGCCCTGCTGGTCCCGTTCCACGAGCCCACCCACCGCAACCCGGCCGGCGGGCTGGTGGACGACCGGCTCGCCGCCCTGCTCGGCGCCGACGGGTCGCTGGGGGCCGCCGCCGCCGAGCTGGCCCGGCCGGGCGCGCCGAGGGTGACCATGGTGGTCGACGGGATGCTGCTGGAGGAGGCCACCGTGATGGCCGGGAGCTGGCGGCTGCGCAGCGGCGGGAAGGCGACCGTCGTGCCGGCCGGCGACGAACGCTCCCGCAGCGCCGGCGCCTTCCTGCGGGACCTCAACGCGGCGGCCGGCGACAACCCCCCGGCGGCCTTCGCCTACGCCGACGCCGACCTGCCCGCCCTCGTCCGGAACCGGTCCGACGGCCAGGCGGCCCTGCAGGTCGGCCGCACGGTGCTCAAGCAGAGCTTCGGGACCACCCCCGACCAGCGCCTGGCGTGGCCGGTCGACGGCGCCATCGACGCCGCGGTGCTGCAGGCGCTCGCCGCCGCCGGTGCCGACACCGTGGTCCTCGACCCGCGGCGCCTGCCGACCTCGGCGACCACCACCCAGAACGCCACCGTCGAGCTGGGCGGTGGGCTGCTGCAGTCCCAGCGCGCCCTGGTCGGTGATCCAGGCCTCTCGGCCGCGCTGAGCGACCCGAGGGCGGCGACCGCCCCGGCCGAGTGGGCCCAGCGGGTGCTGGCCGAGACCGCGATCGCCTGGCTGGAACGGCCGAACGCCAGCGAGCCGCGCGGCATCCTGCTGGCCCCGCCCCACGGCTGGCGGCCCCCACCGGCGTTCTTCCGCGCGCTGGTCAGGGGGCTGGATGCCGCGCCCTGGCTGCGCGTGCAACCGGCCCCGACGCTGGCGGCGCAGGTGCCGCAGGGACCGGACCAGGGCGAGCGCCGGCTGGCCACCGTCACCACCGCCGACGTGGCGGCCGGCCTGCCCGGCAGCTACCTGGACCGGGTCGAGCAGGTCCGGTCCGAGCTGGCCAGCTTCCGCGGCGCCGTCGGCCCCGCCTTCACCCCGGCGGGCGGCGGCGACTACGACCGGGACCTGCTCATCGCCGAGTCGGCCGACTGGCGGCCAGCCGCCGCCAGGGCCCGGGGCCGCAGCTTCGTCCGCGCGGTCCAACGGGGCATCGCCGCGGTCTACCGGCGGGTCGACGTCGAGTCCACGCGGGTCACCCTCACCGCCAGGAGCGGCACCATCCCGATCACCGTCCGCAACGACAGCGCCCAGCGGATCACCGTGGTCCTGCGCCTGTCGTCGCCAAAGGTCGACCTGCCGGTGGCGGCGGGCGAACCGTTCGTGCTGGAGCCGCAACGCCGCTCGACCCAGCTCCTGGAGGTCGGGACCCGCGCGACCGGCACCTTCCCGATCCGGGTCGACGTCCTCACCCCCGACGGCGCCGAGCCGATCGCCAACGGCGAGGTCGTGCTGACCTCGACCGCGTTCAACCGCGTGGCGCTGGTCCTGAGCGGCGGCGCGGCCGGGTTCCTGCTGCTGTGGTGGCGGCTCGGCCGCCGGCGCACCGGCTCCGGCGGGGACGCGGCGGCATGACCGCGGAGGGCTCAGGACCCAGGGTGGGCGAGACGGCCGGCGCGGCGGGCACCGGCCGGCCCCCCGAGCCGAGCCTGGCCCGCTCCACCGCGCTGATGGCCACCGGGACCCTGCTGTCGCGGGTGACCGGGCTGCTGCGGGTGACCGTGCTGGTCGCCACCCTCGGCGTCGGCGAGAGCCGCCTCGCCGACGTCTACAACGTCGCCAACACCACCCCAAACATCATCTACGAGCTGGTCCTTGGCGGGATCCTGTCGTCGATCTTCGTGCCGGTGTTCGTCGAGGTGCAACGCACCCGCGGGGTCAGGCAGGCGTGGCACGTCGCCAGGGCGACGATGACGATCGCGATCGTCGGCCTCGGCCTGCTCGCCCTGGCCGGGATCGCCGCCTCCTCCTGGATCATCCGGCTCTACATCCACGCGGGCAGCCCGGCCGAGCGCGCCGAGGCGATCCAGGTCGGCGGGCAGCTGCTGGCCATGTTCATGCCGCAGATCGTCTTCTACGGGGTCGGGTCGGTCATGACCGGGCTGCTCAACGCCCACCGCCGCTTCGGCGTGCCGGTGTTCGCGCCGATCCTCAACAACCTGGTGGTGATCGCGGTCGGCCTCACCTTCCACTTCCTGGTCGGCCAGCAGGTGCCCCAGCTCGGCGAGGTGACCACCGGCCAGAAGCTGCTGCTCGGCCTCGGCACCACCGCCGGGGTCGCGGCCATGACGCTGGTGCAGTGGCCGTTCCTGCGCCGCATCGGGTTCCGCTTCCACTTCGTCTGGAACTGGCGCGACCGGGCGATCCGCAAGATGGCCACCCTCTCGGCCTTCACCGTCGGCTACGTGGTCACCAACCAGCTCGGCTACCTGCTCGTCCCGGTCCTGGCCTACGGGGTGCAGGGCGGCTACACCGCCTACTCGACCGCGTTCATCTTCTTCCAGCTCCCCCACGGGGTGTTCGCCGTCTCGGTCATGACCGCCCTGCTGCCGCCGCTCAGCGAGCAGGCCGTGGCCAGGGACTGGAACGCCTTCCGGGCGACCCTGGCCAGGGGGATCCGCCTGACCGCGGCGGTGCTGCTGCCGGCGGCCCTCGGCTACCTGGCGCTGGCCGGCCCGATCGTGCGGCTGCTGCTGGAGCACGGCGTGGTCACCGGGGCCAGCACCCAGCTGCTCACCCGCGTGCTGGTGGTCTTCGTGCTCGGGCTGGTGCCGTTCTCGACCTTCCAGCTGCTCCTGCGCGCCTTCTACGCCCTGCAGGACACCCGCACCACCTTCCTGGTCAACCTGGTCGCCGTCGGCACCAACGTCGTCGCCAACCTGCTGCTGTTCGCCCTGCTGCCGGAGCCCTGGAAGGTCCCCGGCCTCGCCCTCGGGCACGCGGCCCATTACACGGTCGGCTCGGCGTTGCTGCTCGCCCTCCTCTCGCGGCGCGTCGGCGGCCTGGAGGGCGGCCGCATCCTCCGGGCGGTGGCCCGCATGCTCGTCGCCGCGGTCGCGATGGCCCTGGTCGCCGCCCTGGCCGGCCGCGCCGCCGGCGCCCCGTTCGGCCCCGGGTTCCTGCGCGACCTGGTCACCGTGGTGGTCGGGGTCGGCGCCGGGCTCGGCACCTACCTGCTGGCCACCCGCCTGCTGCGGGTCGAGGAGGTCGGCCTGCTGCTCGACGTCGTGCGGCGGCGGCGCCCGCGCTGACCGCCACATACCGGGCACTTCCGAGGAATTTCCTGGAGAATTTCGGACAAGCGTGGGCGGACACGCACATGAATTTCCTTGAAATACTTGCAATCCGAGTTGGAGGCCGCCAAGCGCCAGCTCGGCCGGCGGCTCTGGGTCGCCTACACCGGCGGCTCGCCCACCGCCCTCGGGCAGCTCCTCGGCGCCGAAACCGTCCACCAGGCCCTGACCACCGCCAAGTACCAGGAGCGGGTGGTCGGCGCCGACCAGGCGGCCGTGGAGCGCGTCGAGCGGCTCCGGCGCGCCCTGCTGCGACGGCTGGCGGCCAGGGCCAGGGCGGCCGCCCGTGCCGAGACCCGGGGGCGCGGCGCCCGGGCCGGGCGCCGCCCGCCAGGCGGTGGCGTTCGCCACGGCGCAGATCGGCAAGCCCTACCTGTGGGGCGCCGCCAGCCCCGGCGCCTACGACTGCTCCGGGCTGGTGCTGGCCGCCTACCGCAGCGTCGGGATCTACCTGCCCAGGGTGAGCAGGGCGCAGTGGTCCGCGGGGCCGCACGTCGGCCTCGGCGACCTCGCCCCAGGCGACCTGGTGTTCTTCGCCCACAACACCGGCGCACCCTCCACCACGTCGGCATGCACGTCGGCGGCGGCGCCATGGTCGAGGCGCCGTACACCGGGGCGCGGGTGCGCACCGCGTCGATCGGCCGCGGTGATTACATCGGCGCGGTCCGCCCGACCGGCTGAGACGTTCGAGCGGTCGGACCGGGACCTGCCTGTTAAACTTCGAGGGTCTCGATCCCCCGGGGTCCAACGCCCCGCGCCTTGTGTATGAGCATGTCGCAGGTCGGCTCCGGTCTGCCCCGCCTCCTCGCCGAGCGGTACGAGCTCAGCGAGCAGCTTGCATCCGGTGGCATGACGAGTGTCTGGCGTGGCCACGACCGCGTCCTCGGTCGGGACGTGGTCGTCAAGGTGCTGCACCCCGGGCTCTCCGCCAACGAGGGCTTCCGCGCGCGCTTCCACGAGGAGGCCGTGAACGCCGCCCGGCTGACCCACCCGAGCATCGTCGCCCTGTACGACACCGGCGAGCAGGAGGGGGTCGCCTACATCGTCATGGAGCTGGTCAACGGGCCGGCCCTCGGCCAGGTGCTGGCCAGGAACGGACCGCTGCCGCCGGCGCGGGCGGCGCGGCTGGCCACCGAGGTGTGCGCCGCCCTCGACTACGCCCACGAGGCCGGCGTCTGCCACGGCAGCCTCAAGCCGGGCAACATCGTGCTGGCCGACGACGGCACCGTGAAGGTGGCCGACTTCTCGATCGCCAGGGCCGCCGCCGACGACGACCCGGGCCGCACCGGCGAGATCCTCACCTCGGACGGCTTCCTCGCCCCCGAGGTGGTCCGCGGCGAGCAGGCCGACGGCCGCGCCGACGTCTACGGCCTGGGCGCCTGCCTGTACGCGATGCTCACCGGCCGCCCGCCCGGCGCCGACCCCGCCACCGTCATCCCGCCGAGGTCGCTGCGCGCCGGCGTGCCCAGGGAGCTGGACACGGTCGTGCGCCACGCGATGGCTCCCGACCCCGACGACCGCTTCCAGACCGCCCAGGCCATGGCCGCCGCGCTGTACCGGTCGGCGGCCGGCGCCGCCGGGCCGCCGGCTGGCGAGCTGGTCGGCGCGCCGGCCGGGCCGCCGACCCGGCGCGAGCTGCCGCCGCAGCCGTCCCGCAGCTTCCGCCAGGAGGGCCGCTGGCTCGGCTGGACCCTGGCGCTGGTGGTGCTGGCCGGCGCGCTGGTGGTGTTCGGGGTGATGGCGGTCGGCGACGACCTCGCCGGCCTGCTCGCCGGGGACGAGCCCCGCGTGTCCACCCCCGGCCCGAGCTCCAGCGCCGGGTCGAGGACGGTGCCGATCGTCGGGGCCAGCTCCTTCGACCCGCTGAGCCGCGACGCCGACAAGCTGGAGAACGAGTCGCGGGCGCCGCTGGCCATCGACCGCGACCCGGACACCGCGTGGCGGACCGAGGGTTACAACGACAACCTCGGCAACGCCTTCAAGCAGGGGGTCGGCCTGACGCTCGACCTCGGCAGCCCGCGGACGGCCGGCCAACTGGTCCTCACGCTGCCGACGGGCGGCGCCGAGGTGACCATCTACGGTTCCGACGACCGCCCCGGCAGCCTCGACGCCTGGACCAAGCTGGCCGGGCCGCAGACCGCCGACCAGCGGGCGACCTTCGGCCTCGGCGGCGAGCGCCACCGGTACCTGCTGGTCTGGTTCACCAGCCTGCCGAACGACCAGGGCAAGTTCCGCGGCGGGGTCGCAGAAGCCCGACTGACGTCGTGAGCGACCCCAGCGACGAGGCGCTGCTCGCCGCCCACCTACGGGGCGACCCGCAAGCGTTCGGCCAGCTGGTCACCAGGCACGAGCGGCGTGTGTACGGGCTCTGCCTGCGCATCCTCGGCAACCGCGAGGACGCCGAGGACGCCACCCAGGAGGCGTTCGTCGCGGCCCTGCGCAAGGCGGCGACCTTCCGGCAGGCGGCGGCGTTCACCACCTGGCTGTACCGGGTCGCGGTCAACGCCGCCACCGACCAGGCCAGGCGGCGGGCGCGCGCCAGGCAGGCGCCGCTGGACCCGGAGGACGTGGGCCTGGCCGCCGATCCCGCCGGCGACCCGGGCGAGTTGGTCGCCACCGCCGTCACCGTGCAGGCGGCGCTGGCCCTGGTGCCGGAGGAGTTCCGCGTCGCGGTGGTGCTGTGCGACCTGTACCGGGTGCCGTACGCCGACGCCGCGCAGATCCTCGAGGTCCCGGTCGGCACCGTGAAGAGCCGGGTGTTCCGCGGCCGGGCCGCCCTCGCCGAGCGGCTCGCCGGCTCCCCCACGCGCCCCACCCTCCGGGTGGTCGGCGGGCCGGGAACCGAGTCGCTGTCGCGAGCGTCCGAACCCAGAGAGCCCGACCACCCGAGCCAGGAGTAGCGCCGTCGTGCCCGACCACCCCGACCACGAGCAGCTCGCCGCCCTGCAGGCCGGCGACGGCGACCGTCGCCAGCTGGCGCGCGTCGCCGAGCACGTGGCCGGCTGCGAGTCCTGCGCCGAGGTGGTCGCCGCGGTGGAACGGGCCAGGGGCGGGCTCGCCCTGCTCACCGAGCCGGAGCTGCCCGCCGGCCTGCACGACCGCCTGGCGGAGGCGGTCGCCGAGGAGGCCGCCCGGTCCGGCCCGCGGCGCCCGCCCGCGTGGTACCGCCGCCCGCCCGCCTGGGGCGCGGCCGCCGCGGTGCTGCTCCTGGTCGCCTTGGCGGTCCCCCTGCTGAACCGGTCGGGCGAGGACCTCACCACCGCCAGCGGCGACGCCGGGGGCGGCCAGGCGCAGGAGACGGCCGGGGCGCCCGCGTACGGGACCGCCGCGGCCGGGCTGCCCGTGGTCCGGCTGCCGGGGGAAGAGGTCACCCCCGGGCGGCTCCAGGCCGCGCTCGCCAGCGACCCTGTGGCCAGGCAGGCCTACCAGCGGGCCACCAAGGCCGCCGGCCTGCCCGGCGCCCCCGGCGGCGAGGCGCGGTCCGACGACCTGCAGACCGCCAAGCCCCCGGCGGCGGCCACACCCTCGGCGCCGGCCACCTCGGCGCCGGCCACCTCGGCCGCGCCGGCCACGCAGGCCTGCCTCGCCGCCGCCACCGCCGAGGCCGGGAGGCAGCTGGTGCCGGCGTTCGTCGCCGAAGGGAACCACCAGGGCCGTCCTGCCACCGTGCTGGTCACCTCGGCCGCCGGCGAGCCCGGCCGGACGGACATGTGGGTGTTCCCCCGCGGCGACTGCACGGGACCGCCGATCGCCAGCGAGCGGCTGCGGTGAGCCCCTACCAGGCGCCGCTGGCGCGGGCGAAGGCGATCCCGCCGCCGATCGCGTAGGCCAGCAGCAACCGCACCGCGAACGGGTTGACGCCGAGCAGGAGCGCCACGCCACCCACCCCGACCACCACCGCGGCGGCGGCCGCCAGCCCGAGCCAGCTGTGGGTCCGGCGCCTGGCCGCCCAGCGCACCGCCGCGCCGACCAGGAAGCCGAGGCCGGCGGCGAGCAGCAGGCCGCCGAAGGACACCAGCAGCAGCACCAGCCCGCCGGCGGCGGCCACCGCCAGCCCGGCGCCGAACGCCCTCGCCAGCAGCACCGTGTCCGGGTTGCCCTTGGCACGGCGCGACTGCCTGGCGCAGTTCGGGCACTTCTGGCCGACCGCGGTGGTCACCATGCAGCGCGGGCAGATCGGGTCGGCGCAGCTGGAGCAGGTGAGCCTGGTCTCGACGTTCGGGTGGTTGACGCAGGTCGGCGCGAGGTTCGCCTGTTCGGTGGTCATCTTGCCTCCTCACCTCCAGAGTACGAGATGCGAGCCCGCTGCGTTGGCCGTTCCGGCCCGGAATAGCCATGTGGGACAATCCGTTGGCAGACACGGCCGCCAATACTCGAACGTCCCCGAGGAGGCACGCGCAGACCGATGGCGACTTCCCGCACCGATGCCCCGGTGCTGATCGCCGGTTCCGGCCCGGCCGGGCTGACCGCGGCGCTCTACACCGCCCGCGCCAACCTCCGCCCGATCGTGCTGGAGGGCGCAGAGGCCGGCGGCCAGCTCATGCTCACCACCGACGTCGAGAACTACCCAGGGTTCCCTGCCGGCATCCTCGGCCCGGAGCTGATGGGCAAGATGCGCGAGCAGGCGCAGCGCTTCGGGGCCGAGTTCGTCACCGCGGACGTGACCAAGGTCGACCTGGCCGGCCCGCCCTTCCGGGTCTGGGTCGAGGACCGGGAGTACACCGGCAAGGCGCTGATCGTGGCCACCGGCGCCAAGGCCAAGCTGCTCGGGCTGCCCGGCGAACGCCAGTACCTTGGCCGCGGCGTCTCGACCTGCGCCACCTGCGACGGCTTCTTCTTCAGGGGCCGCGAGCTGGCGGTGGTGGGCGGCGGCGACTCGGCCCTGGAGGAGGCGACCTTCCTGACCCGCTTCGCGACCAAGGTGACGGTGGTGCACCGGCGCGACCGGCTCCGTGCCTCCAAGGTGATGCAGGACCGCGCCTTCGCCAACCCCAAGGTCGAGTTCGCCTGGAACTCGGTGGTCAGCGACGTGCTCGGCGACCAGACGGTCCACGGGGTGCGCCTGCGCAACGTCGAGGACGGCTCGGAGACGGAGCTGCCGGTCGCCGGGGTGTTCGTCGCCATCGGGCACACCCCGAACACCGACCTGTTCGCCGGGCAGCTCGAGCTCGACGAGGCCGGCTATGTGCTCACCCCATCGCCGCCCTCCACCGCCACCAGCGTGGACGGGGTGTTCGCGGCCGGTGACGCGGTCGACCACGTCTACCGCCAGGCGGTGACCGCGGCGGGCACGGGCTGCGCGGCGGCGATCGACGCCGAGCGCTGGCTGGAGGCCCACGGTTACGACTCCGGGGCCACCACCGACAACTGGGAATGAGGCGGTTGCCCGGATCCTTGAGTGGGCAAGGAATACATGGCGGCCCCCATGACGTTTCATGAGGGCCGGGGGATCACTGTCCGAGGAGGTGGAGGTGCAGCGGGGCCGACTGGCTCCGAGCGCACCGCACGTATGACCAAAGCCGCTGCCGTGACCGACGCCACGTTCGACAGCGAGGTGCTCCAGTCGAGCACACCCGTGCTTGTCGACTTCTGGGCGGAGTGGTGCGGGCCCTGCAAGATGGTCTCCCCGGTGCTCGAGGAGATCGCGGACGAGCACGAGGGCAAGCTCACCATCGCCAAGCTGAACGTGGACGAGAACCCCGAGGTGGCCATGCGCTACGGCGTCATGAGCATCCCCACCCTCGCCCTCTTCATCGGCGGCGTCGAAAAGAAGCGCCTGATCGGAGCCATGCCAAAGCGCAACATCGTCTCCGAACTAGGCGAGTTCATCACCTGACCAACACACACCTAGACCTTCCCGAGCCCGGCCCTGGCGGCCGGGCTCGGGCGTTTCCAGACGTTCCCAGGCCCCAGCGTGAAACCGCGGCCGCAGCGTGGGAGAGAGGAAGGGGCCGGCCGGAACCCCCGCCGTGCCCCCCCAACCACACGCGGGACCGCCAGGGCCCCCCCCCCCCCCCCCCCCCCCCCCCACACCCTCCCCC
>Ga0081538_10001182_pt1 | contig 27522 bp, 16 predicted proteins | sample TabmetS5T2R1_FD_71022 | JGI IMG/M metagenome (GOLD analysis project Ga0081538, IMG submission 71022) | Tabebuia heterophylla rhizosphere microbial communities from the University of Puerto Rico - S5T2R1 | ecosystem: Host-associated > Plants > Roots > Rhizosphere ...
GGTGGCGGCGGGGGCGGGGGCGGCGGAGGAGGTGGCGGCGGAGGAGGAGGCGGCGGCGGCGGGGGAGGAGGAGGCGGTGGAGGAGGTGGCGGTGGCGGAGGGGGCGGCGGCGGCGGCACCGGCAGCCTGGAGGTCACCCACGCGTTCAGGCCGGTCGCGCCGAGGCGTGCGTAGACACCGGGGAAGAGCGCCTCGGCGCATCCGATCCCCCACGACGTGACGCCCACGAGAACGAACGCCGCGCCGTTCCGAACCATGAGCGGGCCGCCGCTGTCTCCCTGGCAGGTGTCGTGGATGCCGTCCGCGGCGCAGACCATCGACGTGACGTCGAAGTCGGTCTCGTAGGCCCCGGCGCAGGTGCTGTCGGACACGATCGGAACCTGGGCCTCGAGCAAGAACCGGCTGGTTTGGCCACCGGCTGAGGTCGTGCCCCACCCGACGATCGTGGCGACCGTCCCCGCGCTCCACAGGCTCGTCTGTCCCGGGCCGATGAGCGGCAAAGGCTGGAACGGAGCGGCGCGGGACAGCGTGAGCAGCGCAACGTCGTTGGAGTTGGAGGTCTGTTCTCCGTAGTCCTGGTGTACCTCGATCGCTGTGACGCCGTACCTGTCATCCGGCGTGATCGCGAGACGGTCCACCTCGCCGAGCGCGACAGTCGCTGCGGTCGCGGGGATGGGTTGCGGGTTGACGCCGTTGGTGACGCAGTGCGCGGCGGTCAGGAAGAGGCGCTGGGCGACGAGCGTCCCGCCGCAGAACCAGTCGTTGTTGCCGGGTTGGTTGACCTCGAGCAGACCCTGAGCCGGATACTCGCCGGGGCTGGCAGGCGTTCCGCCGACGATCGAATCCGGCTCGCCGGACCCCACCGCCGCCGGCGTGCCGACCAGCAGCGCCGCTGCGGCGGTCATGAGCACCGCAAGCCGGTGAACGATCGGACCCGTCGCTGCCCCCTCACCCGAGAGACAAGCAGGTCGAGAGGACAGACTCAAGGGGTCAGTCGACCACAGGCGACGCTGACCCGAGCCACCGGCTCCGAGAGGTGGACGTTCAGCACGAATCCAGAGCGCGTCAGGTCGTCGAGCGGAACGTCGAGCTCGGTGACGGACTCGCCTTCGATGACGTCCTCCAGCGCGTACACGGCCTGGGCCGGCAACTCGTCGCACGATCCGCGGTAGATCCGCGCCGGCTGGCGCTCTTCGACCCCGGATCCGACGTCGATCTCGATCCGTGTTCCCGAGTCGCCGATGTCCTGGAGGACCGCGGTACCGGCCTGTCCCGAACCGCTGCGCTCCTCCAGCGGGATCGTCAGCGTCCGGCGCTCGTCGCCGCCCCCGCAGCCCGCCGCGAGTACGACAGCGGCGAGCCCGACCACACCTCTCACGCCGGGTCTACACCGGCCAGGCTCGGTCGGTTCAGCGCGGGCGGAGCCTGCTGGTGTCCACCACTTCGAACGCCGAGCCGGGAACACGCTTGAGCGCCCGCAGCTGCTCGTTCGACCACCGCGGGTCCGGCGCGCCGGTGATGTACCAGTCGGAGCCGTTGTCCGAGACCAGCATCCCGTAGCGCTTCAGCGCCTCGAGGACGATCCGCGCCTGGCGCGGGTAGCCGCGGGTCGGGAAGCTCGCCTTCAACCGCAGTCGCAGGCCCATCGGCGGCAGGTTCGGGTCGGTCGCGCTGCTCGCGTAGTGGCGGGCGGGATACACGTAGGCGCGGCGTGTCCGGCTCACCGTGAAGCGGAGCGCGTGGTCGATCCGTCCGCGTGCGACCTCGTCGAAGCGGGCGAGGCCGGGAAGGATGGGCAGGCCGGCCGCGTCGGCCGACGTCCAGCCGGCCGGGCGAAGCCGGTTCGTACGCAGGTTCCAGATCGCGCCCGATCCGGCGCGCCAGCCGTTGCCCTGCGGATAGAGGGCGAAGAGCTCGTAGAGGCGGCAGTTGTCGCGGTCGAGGATCAGTGCGTGGCGGTCGCCGTCCGACCGCCGTCCGCCTTCGATCTTCACGTTCCGCGGGATCGGATACGGGCCGCGGTCGCTCTGGTCGGCGTATTCAAAGGCGACACGCACCTTCGGCTGCTGACCGCGCACGACGGTGATCGGGATACCGATCGGCGCGCCCTCCCAGAGGCCCGAGCCGAAGTCGGGATGCAGCGTGTCGTCCGGGCCGATCGAGCGGATGATCGCGTCGGAGTTCGCCGCGACGGGCAGCCGGTCGACGCGCTGGTTCCAGACGCTGGACTTCGGGAAGATTGGGCAGCGCGGAGCGGCGGGATGGCGCAGCGCGTCCGCCGGCTTGCCGCCGACGAGCAGCGCGATTCCGATCACAGCGACGAGCGCGGCTCTCACCTGACGCCTATCGACCGCGGGCGAGCTCAACTCGACCTCCGAACGGTCAGGGTCGGAGCTTGGCCAGCATCGGGTCCCGGGCGCCCCAGAGCTTGAGGTCCGGCGTCAGCGGCAGCCACCGGCAGAGGTGGAAGAACCCCGCGTCGGTCCCGTGGCCGTGAACCTCGTGGCGCCAGGCGTCGGGCGACTCCTCCGTGGCGACCAGGTGGAAGGCGTGATTGTGCGAGTAGTTGCGGTAGATCGCCTCGAAGTCGGGCAGCTCCCGGACGATGCGCACGCCGGTGAAGCCGGTCTCCTCGGCGAGCTCCCGGAGCAGGCCCTCCTTGAGCGTCTCGCCGTGGTCGAGCCGTCCGGCGGGGACCTGGAGCCACCGGTCGGGATCGCCTTCCTCCTCGATCGTCAGCAGCTCGGTCCGGCCCGCCCGCTCGCGCGTCACGTAGGCGACCGCACGCTGGCGGACCAGGAGATCGGCGAAGGGGCCGTTGTAGTCGAGTGTGAGCGTCGCCCAGCGATCGTCCCAGTCAGCCACCGGGGCAGCGAGCAGTGCGTGGACGAACCGCGTCCCGTCCTCCTCGCCGAGCTCCCTGATGATCTCGACGCCGAGGCCATCGAGTTCGTCGGCGTCGACGACCACGACCTCGTCGATCCCGGTCTCCGGGCTCTCGCGGATGACGTAGGCGACGACGCGCGGGTCGCGCGTCAACCCTGCTGGGCGCGCATCTTCGCCTTGTACTCGCGCTTCAGCGCCTGGTAATGCTCGAGCGCCTCGGGCGAGTCGACGTCGCCCAAGGTCGGATGCGACGGCGTCAGCTCGCGAGCCGTCTCGACGCCGAAACGCTTGTACAGCACCGCCGAGAAGGCCTTGATCTTCATCTCGCCGAAGCCCGGCAGCGCCGCGATGCGTCGGCGGAGCTCGGCCGAGTCGCCGGCCTCGAGCCAGAGCCGAGACGCGTCGCCGTCGTACTCCTCCTCGACGTGGGCGGCGAGATCGCGGACGCGCGTCGCCATCGCGCCGGGGAAGCGGTGCACCGCAGGCTTCTCGCGAAAGGCGCCCTCGAGCCGGTCGGGATCCATGTGCGCGATCTCGGCGGCATCGAGCGTCCCGAGCCGCTCCTTCAGCTTCCACGGTCCCAGAAACGCGGTCCCCACCGTCACCTGCTGGTCGAGCGCGAAGCCGATCAGGAGCGCCAGCGGATCGTGCGCGATCAACTCGTTCGCCTCGTCGTTCGGCGTGTAGTGGAGCCGGTCGGGAGCGGCGACCGCCATGCGTCGATTGTAGACCGGAGCGGTGGGCTAGCCGTCGGGCGACGCGTCGTGGCCAGGCGCGTCGGTGACGCGCATGTGCGGCCAGCCTCCGCTCGCCACTGGGGTTGCGCGGAAGAGATCGAAGTCGCGCGTGTCGTCCCGGTCAGAGGCGAACACGAGCCGGCCGTCCTGGAGCCACGCCGGCTGCGTGTCGTTGCGGACGTTGGAGATGATGATCCGGCGCGCCGATCCACCGGTTCCGGTCATCGTCCAGATCTCGAAGCGGTTCCCGCCCTTGGCGCGGCGCGCGAACGCGATCGTGCCGTTCGATGCCCAGTCGGCCACGGTGTTGAGGTCTTCCGTCCTCGTCAGGCGCGTCTTCTGGTTGCCGTCCGGCCGCATCGACCAGATGTCCAGCTGGCCGCCGGGGCCGTTTGACCAGGCGATGCGGTTCGTCGCCGCCGGCGACCAGGTCGGCGCGACGTCGAGCTTCGAGTCGGTCGTGAGCCGCTGGAGCCCCAAGCTGGTGCCGCCGACGTTGACGACCCAGACATCTGGGTTCCCCGAACGCGTGGAGACGAAAGCGATCCGGCCGCCGTCGGGCGACCATGCAGGCTCCGTGGCGTCGCCCGTCCCGGTGGGCAGGAGCGTGACGTCAGTGCCGTCGGCGTCCATCAGGTAGATCCGCCATGTTCCGTCGCGATTGCTCGAGAAGGCGATGCGCCGCGAGTCCGGCGCCCACGTGGGATCGGCCTCGGCCCAGGAGGTCGCCGTCAGCCGCGTGGGCGTCGTCGACGGCCCGGCGTCGGGCGGCAGCATGTAGATGTCGCCCGAGCCGGTATTGCTGCTCGTGTAGACGATCCCGCGTGTGCGGACGGTGTAGGTGAAGCTCTGGATGGTCTCGTGCCCGACGCGGTCGGTCGCCCTCACTCGCACCGTGTACGTCCGATCCAGCGGCGAGGCGGGGACAGCAGTGCCGTTCGCCCACGGGGTCGCGGGCATGGTCGCCGAGCTGATGGTCGCCGTGCACGTCGCGATGCCCGACGAGGCGTCCAGGCATCGGAACGCGAGCGGGACGTTCCCGTTCAGCGGCACGAAGGCGCCGGGCTGGTCGAGCGCGACACTCGGGGCGGTGCTGTCGACCGGCGCGTACAGGGTCGTCTCGTAGCCGTTCGAGCCGCGGATGTCGATCGTGTGGAGGCCGTCCGACGTGAGCGTCAGCGGCGGCGAGAACGGTACGAGCGGCCCGCCGTCGATCGACACGGAGACAGCGACACCGTCGTCGGCCTCGATCTGCAGCCCGGCCGACGGGCTGAACCAGCCGGCGGTGACCTGTCCGGTCAGCGACGGATCCACGCCTCCGCCGGTCGGCGGCGCCGGCGGCGTGCCCGCGAACAAGAGGCCCTTGTTCGTCGAGACGGCGACGTTCCCCCACTTGTCCACGGCCTGCATGAAGAACTCGACCCTGGTGCCCTCGACCGACGCGGCGCCGCCCCAGGTGGCTCCGGTGCCGCGCTTCAAGTCGAGGAACCGCCAGGTCGAGGACGTCTCGTCACGGAACGCGACGAGCACGCGCGCCACGTCGGCTGCGGACTCGGTCGGCAGGTCGACGACGTCTGCCGAGAAGGAGACGAGCTTCGGTCCCGGCAGGACGACCGCGTCGATGCCGTCGAACCGCGGGGCAACCCGGTCGCTGCCGTTCGAGCGTAGGACGCCGAAGTCGATGCGGTCGAAGATCCGCTGGTGGCCGGCCCCCTTCGGGTCGATGACGTCGTCCGAGAAGAACTGCCCGTGGGCGAGCACCGCGGTCGACTTACGGCCGGTCCGCGTCTGCTGCGAGACGAGCGACTGGATCTTCGCCGGGAAGGCGACGTCGGCGAACGGCAGCTCGGGCTCGAGCGTCTTGTTATCGACGATCGGCCGCGCGTACACGGGGTCGATGCCGGGGAAGTCGGTCGACTGGATCCCGGTGACGAGGATCCCGTGCGCGTCGTCGGCGACGTCGAGCTCGGTCTTCGGCTGCAGCGGCCGGAGGTGCATCACTTGCAGGCCGCTCGGCCCGGTCCAGTAGCTCCCCTCCGTGATGTTGGTACGCGTCAGCGCCGTCGCGGGCGGCTGCGAGCGGTAGCTGTCGACCATCAGGCCCGTGACCGGGTCGGGATCCGTCGAGATGCGGGTGACGCCGGCAGGAAGCTGCTGCGTCGTGGCGGGCGGCGGGCCGTTGAGCGACCACATCGGAAGCCCGTAGAGCGCGAGCTCGGCCATCGCCTTCTCGTCGTAGACGCCCACGATGCCCAGCGAGGCGAGATAGCCCTGCTTGGCCTGGACGAGCGCGTCGCCGATCGACAGCCGGTCGCGCAGCCCTCGAGCTAGGCGGACGTTGAGCGCCTCCGAGTATGCGATGGTGATGCTGTCGCCGTAGCCGTACCCCAGGTTGCCGGCGTACGCGGCCGCGCCCTTGCCGGCGAAGGTCTGCGGCCAGTCGGTGTCGACGGCGCGGGCGACCGTGGCGTCGCTCACCGAAAGGCCGGAGTGGCAGCCCATGCTGAAGACCGCGGCGCGCTCGAGGGACGCCGGAAGGTTGGCCGCGGAGAAGAGGTTGGTTCCCGCCGCCGGCTGGAGTCGGTTGTGGTCGGCATGACCGTTCATCCCGAAGAGACCCGTCGACGTCCCGAGGGCGCCGGCGAGCGTGGTCTGCGTCCAGTCATCGCCGATCAGCGGCGGGGTCGTCGCGGGCTGCTGCGCGCCGACGATGTCCGCGAAGGCGGCTGCGACGCCGTTCGCGCCGTCCTGGAGGAAGTCGTACCCGCTCGTCCTCGCGCTCGTCGGATTCAGGACGCCGTCGAAGGCGAGGAAGCGGTCGAGGGCGCCGGTGATCTGGGCAGCCGACTCTACGAGCCGGCCCACGGCCAGCTGCGGCACGAACAGCTGCCGCTGCAGATACGGGATCGGATCGGTCGTCGAATACGGGTCGTCCGACATGACGCGGTGCTCGAAGAGCGCGCCGTACAGCTCGTCATTCCTGGGGAAGGTCGAGGCGTAGTCCGCCTCGTTCGCGATCGTGGTGAGGTCGTCCAGGCGCGCGAAGGGCAGCGCCTTGTCGTTTCCGAGAATCACGAGGTTCCGCACGGAGGGACGCGCGTTCCGGATCGTTCGCACCACGTCGGTGATCGCCCGGACGACGGCGTTCGCCCGTGCGCTGCTGCACGGCTCCAGGTTCCACGCCGTGTAGGCCGCGCGCACCGCCGGATCGTCCTGCAGCCGGACGAGCGCGCTCGGGTGGCCGTCCGTGCGGAGCTCCTGGAGGTGCGCCGGCGTGAACCAGTCGAGGACGGTCTGGCCGCCCGTCGCGGCGAGCTGCGGGCCGTTCGCCAGGAACAGCGTGTCGGTGTCCGCGGGAATCGACGTGAGGTCGATCCCGGTCGCTGCTCCGAAGGAGAGGCCCGGGAAGCGCGGCTGGCACGTCGGGGCGAGACGCGGCGCCTCGCTCTCCACTCGCAGCATGTACGGGTGGACGCTGGAGGCGCCGTTGTAGCCCTTCACCTGGACGATGTACTCGCCGGGGACACCGTCCGAGACGGCGACCACAGCTTCGTCCTCCGTTGTGCGGAACGCCGAGACGCCGAGCACCGGGCGGTCCGTGAGCAAGGTGAGGTCGTCCAGGGTCTCCGCCGGCAGCGCCTCGGTGAGATGGGTGATCGGCGCCCCGGAGTCGCCCACGACGGGCGTCTCGAGCGGAGCCGCCGCGCCGGGCTGCACGAGCGGCGTGGTGCCCTGGCGTCCGTAGACGACGAGGTCGTAGTCCTCGGGGAGGTGGCTCAGCCGGATCGTGGTCCGCGTGCCGGTCGACGGCACGGTGATCCGGAAGAAGTCGGTATCCGCGGCGGTCGTCAGGTACGAGATGTACAGCGCGCCGGGAGCGAGCATCGGAGCCGACGCAGGATTGTTGTTCGGCTCGAATGTCTCCTTCACGTTGACGGAGATCGGCGGTGCGGCCTCAGGCGCCCCGTTCGCCGTGGTCACCGACAACGTGGGCGTCGCGGGGCCGAGCGTCGTGCCGGGCTTGACGTCGAAGTGGAAGCGCTGGTCGCCACCGACCGGGGACTGGGTCCGCAGCGTGTGGCGCGTGCCGCCGTCGTCCGTTGTCTCGACGGCCACGACCTCGAGCATGGTGGCGGCGCCCGGAGGCACGCTCTCGATCGACGCCGCGGTTCCGGCGGTCCAGCCGGGCGGCAGCTTCACGGAGAACGTGAGATCCGACGTGCCGGAAACGGTGAGGTCGGCGGTGAGGTCGACCGTGCCGCCGCCGGTCGCGACGCGTGCGAGCGCCGGCTGCGTGAGGTCGACCCGCTCCCACTGCGCGCCCGCACGCAGCACCGCGAGGAGGAGGTCGTCGAGCGTGAACGCGTTGGGGTTCGGCAGGCTGGCGACGAGGTCGGCGAGCGTCAGGGTCGGGTCCGTGATCACCACGACTGCATGGGCGAGCGTGTACGCGTAGGAGTCCGGAATGCTCTCGGTGACGTCCGAGAGCGTCAGCGACGACCGCGCGGCAGGCGTCAGCGCGGCAACGAGGTCCCCGATCGTCGCATCCGGTTGCAGGAACGCGCGGTGGTCCTTGAGCCGGTCGCCAGGATCGTTCGGGCAATCCGTGAACACCGCCGCGCAGTCCGCGAGTGCGCTGAACTGCGTTTCGCCGAGCGGCGTCTCGCCGAGCGGGGTTTCGCCGAGTGGCGTCTCGCCGAGCGGGGTTTCTCCGAGCGGCGTTTCTCCGAGCGGCGTCTCGCCCAACGGGGCACGGCTCAGGTCGGTTTCCCCGAGCGGCGTTTCGCCGAGCGGGGTTTCGCCGAGTGGCGTCTCCCCGAGCGGCGTTTCGCCGAGTGGGGTCTCGCCGAGTGGCGTCTCGCCAAGCGGTGTTTCGCCGAGCGGGGTCTCGCCGAGCGGCGTCTCGCCGAGCGGTGTCTCGCCGAGCGGGGTCTCCCCGAGCGGCGCGCCGCGGAGGCCGAGTGCGAGGATCCCCGACGCCGGGCAGTTCGTCGACGTCGCGGCGCACCAGCGCTGGAGGTCCGGGTCGAGGACGCCGTTCGTGAACGCGCCCTCGAGCTCAGCCAGTGTGACCCCGTTGCCGAGCGCGTACGCGATCGAGACCACGTCGCCCAGGGGGCTCCGAGAGAAGTCCAGGTCGGCGAGCGTGATCTCGTCGTCGCCTTCGCCGTTCAGCGCCGGGATCCGCGGAGGCGCGAGCAGGTCACCCACGGTCAGGTTCTGGAACGCGCGCGAGGCGAGCGGCGTGTTGGCGAGCAGCGCCGGCCAGCCGCCCTCGCGGAGGAGCGGCAGCGACGACAGCGGGACGGTCCGCAGCTCCACGAGGAGGTCGCCGAGGCCGAGGCTCGTCTCGCCCAGCGGGGTCTCGCCGAGCGGGGTCTCGCCGAGCGGGGTTTCGCCGAGCGGGGTCTCGCCGAGCGGAGTCTCGCCCAGCGGCGTGGCATCCGTCGCCCGTCGCGCCGGCGCGAGCAGCACCGACGGCGGCACGTCGTCGATGTCGACCTGCGCGAGCCCTGCTGTCGGGTCCACGGGCGTCGCGCTGAACGACGTCACGTCGACTGCGGCGCCCAACGTGAGGACGAGCTTCGGCCGGAGCTCTGGCGCGGCCTCGCGAGAGTGGTAGCGGAGGTAGTAGCCCTGCGCCGACCCGCCGTTCTGGCACACGACCGTGGTCGGCGTCCCGCACGGCTGGCCCCAGATCTGAACCGACAGACTTCCGTCGCCGATCGCGTCGCCCACCGCGCTCGCAAACGAGTCAGCATGAGCCGGCGGTGCGGTGAACGATCGCACCGGCGGGCCGACGGGCGCCGAGCAGTTCGAGTTGAAGGCGCTCGCGACGCCGAGGACGTCCGTCGAAGCGGAGAGCAGCGTGCCGTTGATCGTCGGCTCCACGAGCGGCGGCCCGCGCTGCCCGGGGACGATGCCGTCGGCCGGCCGGGTGCTCCAGGTCACCGACTCGGTCCAGCTGTTGTCGTAGATCCGGATCGCGTAGTGGGCCGGGTCGCCGTCGTTCGCAAAGCCGCCGTCGACGGTGAGATCGAGCCGCGCGTCGGTGATGCTCACACCGGCCGGAAGCGACGAGAGGTCGAAGCGCAGGAGCCCGTATGCCGGTCCGGTCACGCTGCAGCTACTGCTCGCTCCGGGGAAGACGTCGAACGTGGTCTCGGTTCCGTGCGCAGTCTCCGGCTGGGTTTCGCGCACGTAGGTGTCCGCGACCGGCTCGAGGGTCACCGTCTGCTCCTGCTGCTCCGGTTCACCGACCCAGTCGGGGAAGGAGTTGCGTTCCGTCGAGTTGGCGAACGTGATCCGGGCCGGGAACGTCGTCGTTCCGTCGGCGGCGGCCAGGTGCAGGTTGAACGTCTGCCCGCCGCTGTCTCGCGTGAAGACGATGCGATCACCGGTCGGTGACCACGCCGGGTCCGCGTCGTAGATGGGCGCGTCCGTCACGTTGTCCGCGGCCGAGCCGTCCGTGTTCATGGTCCAGACGGACACGGTGCCGCCGCGCTCGCTGGCGAACAGGATCTTCTGGCCGTCTGGCGACCAGTCCGGATCGCCGTCGAGGCTCGGCGGGCTGTCAGGGGTCACGTTCGTCTGCCCGCTGCCGTTGGCGTTCATCGTGAAGATGTCCCTGTCGCCGTCGCGGTCGGAGTCGAATGCAAGCTTCGTCCCGTCCGGGCTCCAGGTGGGATTGAGGTCGTTCCCCGGGTCGTTCGTCAGGTTCGTCGGGGCGCTGCCGTCGACATTCATCACAAAGATCTCTGAGGTGACGTTCATGTCCTCCGGCGGATCTCGCTCGAACGCGATCCTCGTGCCGTCCGGCGAGAACGCCGGCGCTCCGTTCGTGCCGTCAGAGGTCAGCGGGCCTGGCTCGGTGCCGTCGCTTCGCATCAGCCAGATCTGGCCGTCGCGCTGCCACGCGATCATGCTGCCGTCGGGCGAGAGCACCGGTCGCGTGTCGACGGCCGGGTCATTCGTCAGCCTCGTAATGCCGTCGTTGCCGTTCGGCTCCATGATGTAGATCTCGGAGTTGCCGTCACGGTTGGCCTCGAAGACGATCTTGCTCGCCGGGTTGTCGACCATCACCGCATTGCCGACGCCGGTTTCGTTTCCGGCCGCGTCATAGGCGAAGGCGTAGACCGTGCCGCCGCCGCGCACCGTGTTCGGCACCTGCGTGCTGTCGAACGTCGCCTCGTACGGAGGCTCCCGATCGGTGGCGATGTCGACGAACGGGAGCGTCCCGCCGTGGTAGCGGAATTCAACGCGGTCGATGCCGACGTTGTCCGAGACGTCGGCGGCGACGTCAACCGTGCCGCGAAGAAGGGCGCCGGGCGCGGGCGCCGTGACGTCGACCGTCGGCTCCACGACGTCTCCCGGAACGAGCGCGAGGTCAGCCCAGTTGTTGCCCGGATCGGCCAAGTTCGGGCCGGGCGCGTTGACGAAGGTTCCGGGGCCCGGGCTGTACTGGAAATTGACTCCTAGCGTCGCTCCGACTGACGCGCAGAGGTCGTGAGCAGTGTCCGCGGAGCAGAGCGGGTGCCGCAGCTCGAACATCTTGTCGTCTCCGCTGGTCGTCCCCGCCGCGACGGTGTCGTTCGTGCCGCTGTCCGTCCCGTCCTCGAAGTAGACGGCCGAGTCGAGGTTGTAGTGGAGGTCCCCGGCCGAGCCGCCGGCGAAGACGAGCCAGCGGTCGTCGCCGCTGTTGATCTCGCCGTCGTGGACCTGGTCGCCTTCGAAGAACACGTTGAACTGGGGCGTGAAGGTCGACGACGGATCCGTGACCACGACTCCGACGTAGAGGTCGGTCGCGGTGTGGACGAAGCGCACGGTTGCGTTCCCGATCGACGGGAAGACGACGTCGTACGGCTTCGCGTCTGCCCACTCGGACGGCGTGACGACGCCGTCTACGGTCGGAGCCGGGTCGGTTGCGGAGCCGGCGCGGTACGTTCCGCCGCCGTGCGCTTGCGCGACGCCGGGCGCGGCCCACGCGAGCGCCGCGAACAGCGCGAGGCTAAGCCCCAGGGGCGACAGGCCCGGCTTCCTGATCTGTGACCGTCGCCGCCGACGGCGGATTGGCATAGACCCTCTCAAGTCCCCCCTCCGCAGAAACGGCTCCCGCGGAGCCGCCGTGTTCGCGCCCGACACTAGAACGGTCCCGAGTGCAATACAAGAGGTTCGCGAAGATTTCGCTCGCAGGATCCTGCTCCAGCCGGTGCAATGCTGTTGTGGAAATGCCCGAGATCACCACGACCGGCCGCACCGAGCTGTCGCCCTACCTGCCCCGGCTCGTGCGCGGCTGGAGCCTGGAGAGCGAACTACCGCGCGCGAAACGCCTGGACGGCTCGCTCGTCTCGGTGGACATCTCCGGCTTCACCGCATTGTCGGAACGCCTCGCCGAGAAGGGCCGCCAGGGCGCAGAGGAGCTCGTGCGTACGATCTCCGCGATCTTCAGCCGCCTGATCGAGGCCGGCGAGCGGCACGGCGGCGACGTCCTCAAGTTTCGCGGCGACGCGCTCCTCTGGCTGTTCCTCGGTGAAGCGCATGCGGCGCGGGCGTGCGGCGCGGCATCGGACATGCAGTGGACGATCGAGGAGATCGGAGCGGCCCGAAGCACGGGCGGCGACGTCGAGCTGCGCATGTCCGCCGGCGTCCACAGCGACCTCGTCGACGTCTTCCTGGCCGAGCGGCCGCACCGCGAGCTGATCGTCGCCGGGCCCGCCGCCACGCGCGTCGTCGAGCTCGAGGATCTGGCCGGTGGATCGGAGATCTTCGTCAGCGCCGAGACGGCTGCGGCCGTCCCCCGGGAGTGGCTGGTGGAAGAGCGCTCCGACGCCCATCTCCTGCGCCGGCTCGAGCCGTCGGCGAGCGCCGTCCCGCCGCCGCCCGATGTCGCGGGCGAGCGGCTCGACGAATTCGTGCCGCCGTCGCTTCGCGACCACCTCTCGGTCGCGAGCGGCGAGGCCGAGCACCGTCACGTCACCGTCGCGTTCCTGAAGCTCGCCGGCTCCGACGAGCTGATCCGAGAGCGTGGGCAGGAGGGGTTCGTCGAGCACCTCGACGAGATCGGCGCCGCCGTCGACCGCGCGCGCGAGACCTACGGCGTGACCTGGCTCGAGTCCGACATCGACGTCGGCGCCGTCAAGCTCTATCTGACCGCGGGCGCGCCGTCGACGACGGGTGACGACGCCGAGGGGATGCTGCGCGCGGTCCGGGACGTCATCGACGCCTGTCCGCGTCTCTCGCTCCGCGCCGGCGTGCATCGCGGCCACGTCTTCACCGGCGACATGGGGTCGAAGAGCCGACGGACCTATGCCGTCATGGGCGACACGGTCAACCTCTCGGCGAGGCTGACTGCGCGGGCGGGAGACAGGGAGATTCTCGCCACGTCGGACGTTCTCGACGCCGCGCGAACGCTCTACGCCAGCGAGCGGGAGCCGCTGCTCGTCAAGGGCAAGGAGCGGGCGATCAGCGCGCATCACGTCGGGCGGCCGACGGGCACGCGAGAGGCTGCTCCGGGCGACGAGATGCCGCTCATCGGCCGGGATCGAGAGGTCGCGGCGCTCGCCGAGGCTCTCGACGGGGCGAGGCTGCGGCAGTTCAAGCTGGTCGAGCTCTCCGGCGAGCCGGGGATGGGGAAGTCGCGGCTCGTCGCCCTCGCGCGAACCCACGCGCTCGGCTTCGCTCAGCTGGACCTCGTGGGCGAGCAGTACGCCCGCACGGTGCCCTACGGCGCCTGGCGCAACCCGCTGCGTCAGCTGGTCGGCATCGTGCCCGACACCTCGCGCGAGGTCGCCGGGGCCCAGCTCGCGTCCTTCGTGACGGCCACGATGCCGGACCTCGCCGCCTGGGTTCCGCTGCTCGCGGTGCCGTTCGACGCCGAGGCGACCCCGACGCCGGAAGTCGACGCCCTCGACGCCGAGCAGAGCCGCTTCCGGCTCCAGTCGACGGTGACGACCTTCCTCGAGCGGATGCTGATGATGCCGACGCTGATCGTGGTCGAGGACGCGCACTGGCTCGACGATGCGTCCCGTCTCCTGCTCCGCTACGTCGCGGCCTCGCAGACGCCGCGGCCGTGGTTCCTGCTCGTCACGACCCGGCCGGTCGCGGACTCCTTGGTGGATCGAGGCGGTCCGGGCGAGCGGATCGAGCTCGCGCCGCTCGACGTGGAGAGCGCCACGCAGCTGGCGCTTGCTGTTGCCGCCGAGCATGCGCTCTCCGAGGAGGCGATCGGGGACATCGCCTTCCGCGCTGCGGGCAACCCGCTGTTCCTTCGCGAGCTGGTCGGCGCTGCACGCACGGGAGAGACCGAGAACCTTCCGGAGTCGGTGGAATCCCTGCTCACGAGCCGGATCGACACGCTGGCGCCGGCCGACCGCATGCTGCTCCGCTACGCCGCCGTCGTCGGTCCGGTCTTCCGCCTCGATCTGGTCGGGGAGATCCTGGCCGACGAGGTGCCCGACGCCGAGGACCTCGACCGGTGGGAGCCGCTTTCCGAGTTCGTCCAGGAAGCCGACGACGGCGAGCTCGCGTTTCGACACGACCTTCTCCGCCAGACGGCCTACGCCGGGCTCTCGTACCGGCGCCGGCGCGACATCCACGGCCGGGTCGGGCTCGCGCTCGAGCGCCGCGCCGCCGGCCGGGCCGACGAGGAGGCGGCGATCCTCTCACTCCACTTCCTGGAGGCCGGCGACGGCGAGCGCGCCTGGCGCTACGCGGTCGCCGCGGCCGATCGCGCGGCGGCCGGCTTTGCGAACGTCGTGGCGGCGGAGCTGTACGAACGCGCGCTCGCGGCCGCCGATCTCGATCCCGTGACCGTTGGCGACCGCGCCCGCGTGCTCGAGGCGCTCGGCGACATGCGGGAGCGCTTCGGCGCGATCGAGCCCGCCCACCAGGCGTACTCGGAGGCGCGCGACGCGCTCGAGCGGCCTCTTGATCGGGCGCGCGTCGTGGGCCGAATCGCGCACTGCCTCGACCGCGAGGGACGGTACGACGAGGCGGTGGAGGCCTACGCGGAGGCACGAGCGCTCGTGGGGGACGAGACGGGCGAAGCGGGGCTCGAGATGCTCGCGAACATCGAGATCGGCCTCGCGAGCGTCGCGTACCGCCGGGCCGTCTATCCGGACGCGATTGCCCACGCCATGAACGCGGCGGACGTCGCCGAGAAGGCCGGGCTCTCCGAGGTGCTCTCGCATGCGCTCCTGGTTGCCGGCCTCGCCCACACGGACCTCGGACAGGCCGACGCCGTTCCGCTGTTCGACCGCTCGATCGCGATCAGCGAGGAGCACGGTCTGCACCGGATCCGCGGCGCCGCACTCGGCAATCTGGGCATCCACCACTACACCGAGGGCCGGTGGGACGACGCGGTCGACTACTACCGAGCCAGCCAGGAGGCGAAGCTCCACGCCGGCGACCCGCTCTGGGCCGCCGTGCAGGAGAACAACGTCGCGGAGATCCTCTCCGACCAGGGCCGGCTCGCTGAGGCGGAGCCGCTCTTCCGCAACATGGTGCGGGTCAGCCGGGCGTCGCGCTTCCCGATCGGCGCCGCGCTCGGCACGAGCAACCTCGGCCGCCTGGCGGCCCGCGACGGCCGGTTCCCGGAGGCACATGCGCTCCTGGACGAGGCGGCCGCGGCGTTCGCCGAGATCGACGGCGGCCGCTATGTGAACGAGACGCAGGCGCGACGCGCCGAGTGCCTGGTGCTCGAGGCCCGGTACTCCGAGGCCCTCGAGGTGGCGACTTCCCTCCTCGAAGCCTCCCGCGAGACGCCGTTCGGCGGGTTGGAGGCGCTCGTCGAGCGCACGATCGGGCTGGCGCTCCACCAGGCGAGGAGGCCCGACGAGGGCACGCCGCACCTGCTCGAGAGCCTCCGGATCGCGCGTGACCTCCGGGCCGTCTACGAGGAGGCGCTGACGCTACGGGCGCTGGCCGACACGCGGGCGCCGCCCGATGCGGACACCTACCGGTCGGAGAGCGACGCGATCCTCGAGCGCCTGGGCGTCGTCTCGGTGCCGAAGGTGCCCCTGCCGTAGCGGCTCGGCCCGACCGCCCGGCAGTACGATCAGAGAACGTGGCGGAAGTTGCGGAAAGGCTCGAGCAGGCGCGGGCCGCAGCCGCGAGTGGCGCGTGGCCCCAGGCGTACGCGCTCTTACGCGAGGTGGACGACGCCGAGGTCTCCGATCCCGACGAGCTCGAGATGCTCGGCGAGGTGGCCTGGTGGACGGGCCGCGTCGACGAGTCGAACGACGCCCGCACCCGCGCGTTCGCCGTTCGGGTCGAGCGCGGTGAGGAGCCGCGTGCGGCCCTGCTCGCGCTGAAGATCGCACGCGAGTTCGAGCACAAGCGCTCCCCGCTCGCGGAGGCCTGGTGGACACGTGCGGAGCGACTCCTCGCCGGCAAGGAGGACAGCGTCGAGTTCGGCTACCTGGTGCGGACGCGGGCGCGACTCGCGCTGATCCGCGGCAACCTCGACGAGGCGCTCGGGCAGGCTGAGGAGACGCTCGCGATCGGCACGCGCCACGGCGACCGGAACCTGATGGCGCTCGGCCTCCACGACAAGGGCACCGTGCTCGTCCATCGGGGCGAGGCAGACGAGGGCATGGCCCTGCTCGACGAGGCGACGGTCGCCGCGGTCAGCGGAGAGCTCGAGCCCTACACGACCGCGGTCGTCTACTGCGGGATCATCGCCGCCGCCCGAGACCTCGGCGACTACGCGCGGGCGGGCGATTGGACCGAGGCTGCGAAGCGCTGGTGCGACCGCCAGTCGATCAGCGGCTTTCCCGGCGTCTGCCGCGTGAACCGAGCGGAGATCATGCGGCTGCGGGGGAGCTGGCCCGAGGCGGAGGAGGAGATCCACCGCGCGGTCGAGGAGCTCCACGACTTCCACCCCGACGTCGCCGGCCTTGCGTTCTACGAACTCGGCGAGCTGCAGCTCCGCATGGGCGACCTGGACGCCGCGGACCAGGCCTTCCGGGACGCGCATGCGCTCGGCACCGACCCGCACCCGGGTCTCGCGCTTCTCCGGCTCGCCCGGGGCGAGGTCGAGGCGGCCCGCCGTGGGATCCGCCGCGCGCTCGACGATTCGGCCGGGAACCGGCTCCGGCTCGCCCGGCTGCTGCCCGCGCAGGTCGAGACCGCGCTCGCCGCCGGAGCGGTCGACGAGGCGAAAGCCTCGGCGCGGGAGCTCGACGAGATCGCCGAGGCCTTCCGCTCGGAGTCGATCAGGGCGTGGGCCGCGGCGTCGACCGGCGCCGTGGCGCTCGCCGAGGACGACCGCGCGACCGCGATGCAGAGCCTCCGGCGCGCGGTCCGGATCTCGCACGAGGTCGATGCGCCGTACGAAGCGGCTCGCGCGAGGCTGGTGCTGGCGGAGGCGTTCGACGCGGACGGCGACGAGGAGAGCGCGGAGCTCGAGCTGCGGACCGCGCATGCGACGTTCGAGCGGCTCGGCGCGGCGCGCGATGCCCGGATCGCAGCGGAGGCGCTTGGACGGCGCGGCCGGGACACGACCGTCCGCACCGGCCGGACCTTCCTCTTCACCGACATCGTCGACTCGACGCCGCTCCTCGAAGCGATCGGAGACGAGGCGTGGCAGAACCTGATCTCGTGGCACGACCGGACCCTTCGAGGCCTCTTCGCCGACCACGGCGGCGAGGAGGTCGACCATGCAGGCGATGGCTTCTTCGTCGCCTTCCCCGACCCGCAGAGCGCCGCGCAGTGTGCGATCGCGATCCAGCTCTCGCTCGCCGATCATCGGCGGACGCACGGCTTCGCACCGCAGCTCCGCGCCGGGATCCACGCGGCCGAGGCGCAGCAGGGCGGCGGGAGCTACTGGGGCAAGGGCGTCCACGAGGCGGCGAGGATCGGTGAGCTCGCCTCCGCCGGCGAGATCCTCGCGAGCAAGGCGACGGCGGATCAGCTCGACAGGATCGCGAGAGGTGACAGCCGGCGTGTGGAGCTGAAGGGAATCGCCGAGCCCGTGGACCTGGTCGAGATCAGCTGGCGCTGAGCAGCTCGTCCGCGTGCGGCAGGTAGTCGAGGTCGGCGAGCGTACGTAGGTAGGTGCGCCAGCGCTCGTCCTGTGCGAGCAGCGCGGCCACCATTCCGCGTGCGCGGTCGAGCTCGCCGGCTCGCGCCGCGTCGAACAGCTCGGCGAAGCGGACGTCGAGGTCAGGGAGGCCGGTGCGCCGGGCGATCTCGGCGCTGCCGTCCACCTCCCCGAGCGCGGTGTAGCCCTCGTCGAGGTCGAGCAGGCGGCGGAGCTCGCCGAGCGGGTCCTCGTGGTCGTCGACGCGGACGTCGCAGACGGTCTCCCACGGCGGCCCCTCCGCGGGGACGACGAGGATTCCGCCCGCCTGTCGACCGCGCCAGTCACCGCCTGCCGCCTCGGCGGCCTCCAACGCGACGAAGAGCCGGCGCTGGAGCGGGCCTTCGGTAGCCTCGAACGCGTCGACCATCGATTCCCAGACGGACGGGCTCTCGACGAGGTTCGCCTGCGCGGTGATCCCGTCGCCGATCCGGTGGCCGGCAGCGGGAATGCAAGCGGCGCCGGTGTGCGCCGCCGCTACGCCGTCCGCCGTCAGCATCCCGACCTGGCGGTTCGCCTGGAGCGGGTCGGCGGCAACGAGTGCCGCGAGCGCCTGCTCCGCCGTCTTCCCGGCCCGCATCAGCTCGAGGCCGAGCACGCCGTAGCTCTTCTCGCCGAACGACTGCGTCGCCACCGCGCCGACGCCGGGCATCGCCCACGGCACCACGGCACCCGTGCGGAAGGCGCGCGACTGCACCGCGACGCCGAGCTCGCCGGACTTCTCGTCCCGCGCAACGATCGAGTAGGTCATCCGAGCCTCCCGCGGAGCCACGCCAGCACCTCGGCCGCGTTCTCGTCCGGCGGGAAGACGGGGTAGAAGACCTTCACGATCCGCCCGGCCTCCGCGACGAGCGCAAGCCGCTTGTAGAGCCGCTGTCCCTGGAACTCGAAGGTCGGGAGGCGCAGCGCGTCGGCGAGGCGCAGCTCCGGATCGGCGGCGACGGCGTGGGGGAGGGCGAGACGCTCGGCCGCCTCGCGCTGGTCGTCGAGGGTCTGCGCCGAGAGCCCGACGATCGTCGCGCCGAGCTCTCGCAGCTCGTCCCCCCAGTCGCGGTAGCCGCACGACTGCGGCGTGCAGCCGCGGGCGCCGGGTGTCTCGTCCCACTCCTTCGGCGGCTCGGCTCCGGGGCGTCCGGTGCGTGGATACACGTAGAGGACGAGCAGCTCTGCCGCGGCGGCCGCGAGGTTCAGCTCGCCGTGGGTCGTCTCGAGATAGAGGGGTGGGACGAGCCGGCCCTCGAGGTGGTCGGCGGCGCCGTCGTCCTCGGGGACGGGTAGGCCCTCCGGAAGAACGGTCGGGTCGTACGTCATCCGAGCGCTTTCGCGACCGCGGCGAGGTTCTCGCGCCAGACGGGCTCCGGCAGGGGCGGGAGCACGTCGTCCCAGATCGCCACGAGGTTCGTCTTTAGCTGCGGCAGACGCGCGGGTCGAGCCATGAACCACCAGTGCAGATGCTCGCTGCCGTCGCCCCACCGGCAGACGTGCACACGGCCGATCTCGCCCACCGAGCGGACCGCCCGCTCGACGCGGCCGAGCATGACCCCGAGCTCCGCGGCGAGCTCCTCCGGCAGGTCCCCGGGGTCGGCGTGGTGCTCCCGCGGGAAGAGGACGACGATCACGGGGAGCCCCTGCGGCTCGGGGGTCGAGGCGATGCGCCAGCGGTCGTTCGTCCAGACGAACTCGTCGTCGGGGGTGTCGCACGCCCAGCAGTCGACGCCGCCGACCCCGTGCCGCGGCGGCTCGGCCGCGATCGGCGGGAGCAGCGTCTTCGGGCGGAGCTCTCCCTCGAAGGGCCACGTCTCCCACTCCTCGACGGGCGGTGTGCGGAGCGCATCCTTGGCGCGCTCGTACAGCTCTTCCGGTGTTTCCGGCACGGCGTTGCGATGCTAACGCCGTGGATTGGCCGGACTCCTTCTACGCGCTCAAGCGCGGCGACGGCTGCCCGATGTGCGCGGAGGGGCGGCCCGAGGAGACGGAGTTCGGCGAGCGGATCCTCGCCGGCGAGGTTTGCGACGCGATGCTGCAGCGGAGCGCCATCCAGCGCGGCTACACGGTCGTGATCTGGCGCGGCCGCCACGTCGTCGAGCCCACGGAGCTCTCCGACGAGGAGGCGAATGCGTACTGGCGGGACACGCTCCGCGTCGGACGTGCGCTCGAGGAACGCTTCGCGCCCGTGAAGCTCAACTACGAGACGCACGGGAACACGCTGCCGCACCTCCATACGCACGTCATGCCGCGCTACGCCGACGATCCGAGGCCCGGCTCACCGTTTCCCTACCCGGAGGCGCGGCCGTCACCGCTTCCGGAGGCCGAGTTCCGGGCGGACCTCGAGGCGCTTCGCTCGTTGCTGGGCTAAGCGCTGCCGACGGCGCACCACGCCCGAGCCGAGAGCGTGAACGGGCCCTCAGGGGAGCCCAGCCTACGGGCGAACTCGTCCGCCAGGCGCGATTGCGGCTCCGGGTCGAGCGACACGGCGTAGGCCCCGGCCGGGCCGACGCCGCCGAGGAAGGGCGTCCAGAGGTCGTCGAAGTCCTCGTACGACGCCTCGATGTCGATCGGCGACACGGCCACGTCGGTCAGGCTGGTCTGCCAGAGCTCCTCGAGCTCCTCGGGTCGGGCGAACGGCATCTGGTGCTCCATCCTTGCCTTGGCGCCCTCGGGGTCGACGGCGAGCGCCGACTCCCAGAAGGTCCGGAGCAGCGTCATCCCGCCCGAGTAGTCCCACACGCATGCCGCCACGACGCCGCCCGGGCGGGTCACGCGGGCCATCTCGACGACGCCCGCCCTGGGGTCGTCGAGGAAGTTGATCACGAGCTGCGCCAGCGCGGCGTCGAACTCGCCGTCGCCGAACGGTAGCGCCTCGGCCGAGCCGACCACGACCCGAGCGCCGGGAACCTTGGCGCGGGCCGCCTCGAGGAACGGCTCGGACGGGTCGACTCCGACCGCGTTCTCCTCGCCGACGATCGTGGCGAGAGCCTCGAGAAGCGCGCCGGACCCGCAACCGACGTCGAGCGGGCGCTGCCCTGGATGGATCTCCGCGGCCGTGCACATGCCTAGTGCCAGGGCCGAGCTGTAGCGGCCGACGAAGCGGTCGTAGACCTCCGCAGGCGCCTGGAACATCGCCTTGTGATCGGTCATGTGGCAAGTCTCGCACTGGGTACCCTGGACGCGTGGACGCGCTCTCCGTTTTCAGCCCCGGGACGCGCGCCTGGTTCGAGCAGACCTTCGACGGCCCGACTCCCGCACAGGAGCTGGGCTGGCCGAAGATCGCCTCGGGCGCACACACGCTGATCCAGGCTCCGACGGGGTCAGGAAAGACTCTCGCCGCGTTCCTCTACGGCATCGACCGGCTGCTCGAGGACCCCGGCGAGGGCACCCGTCTGGTCTACGTCTCCCCGCTGAAGGCGCTGAACTACGACATCGAGCGGAACCTCCGCGGGCCGCTCGCCGGCCTCCAGGCCGACCTGAAGGTGGCCGTCCGGACCGGTGACACACCGCAGAAGGAGCGCGCCGCGATGCTCCGCCAGCCGCCGGACATCCTGATCACGACCCCCGAGTCGCTGTTCCTGATGCTGACCTCCCGCGCGCGGGAGACGCTGACCGGCGTCCGTACGCTGATCCTGGACGAGGTCCACGCCGTCGCCGGCACGAAGCGCGGCGCCCACCTGGCGCTGAGCGTCGAGCGGCTCGAGCGCCACACAGGCGAGCCGTTCCAGCGGATCGGCCTCTCGGCGACGCAGCGGCCGATGGAGGAGATCGGCAGGTTCGTCTCCGGCGCCCGCCCGATCGAGCTCGTGGACGCCGGCCGCTCGAAGGATCTGGACATCGAGGTCGTCGTACCGCTCGAGGACATGCGAGAACCTGGCGTGAACGCCGAGATCACCGACATCCTCGGGACCGGGGGCGAGGCGCCCACGTCGCAGTCGATCTGGCCGTCGATCTACCCGCGGCTGCTCGAGCTGGTGGAGCAGCACCGCTCCACGATCGTCTTCGTCAACAACCGCCGCCTCGCCGAGCGCCTCGCGCTCCGCCTGAACGAGCTTGCGGAGAAGGAAATCGCCCGCGCGCACCACGGCTCGCTGGCCCGCGAGCAGCGGCTCGAGGTCGAGGAGCTGCTGAAGCGCGGCCGGATCCCGTGCCTCGTCGCCACCTCGTCGCTCGAGCTCGGCATCGACATGGGCGCCGTCGACCTCGTCGTCCAGGTCGAGTCGCCGAAGTCCGTGGCGCGAGGCCTGCAACGGATCGGCCGCGCCGGCCACGACCTCGAATCCGTCTCGAAGGGACGGGTCTTCCCGAAGTTCCGCGCCGACCTGCTCGAGTCCGCAGTCGTCGTCCGCCGCATGAAGGAAGGCGCGATCGAGGAGACACAGATCCCGCGCAACCCGCTCGACGTCCTCGGCCAGCAGATCGTCGGCATCGCCTCGCAGGAGGAGATCGAGGTCGAGGAGCTGCACCGCCTCATCCGGCACGCCTACCCCTTCGCGGACCTCTCGCGCGTCCAGCTGGAGAACGTTCTCGACATGCTCGCCGGCCGATACCCGTCGGACGAGTTCGCCGAGTTGCGGCCGAGGATCGTCTGGGACCGCACCGCGGGCGTCATCCGCGGACGCGGCGGCGCCGCACGCCTGGCGGTGACGAACGCGGGGACGATTCCCGACCGCGGCCTCTTCGGTGTCCACCTGATCGACGGCGGCGGCCGGGTCGGCGAGCTCGACGAGGAGATGGTCTACGAGGCCCGCGCCGGCCAGACTTTCATGCTCGGCGCCTCGACCTGGCGGATCGAGGAGATCACCCGTGACCGCGTGATCGTCTCGCCCGCGCCCGGCGTTCCCGGCGCGATTCCGTTCTGGAAGGGCGAAGGGCCCGGCAGGCCGTACGAACTGGGCGAGGCGATCGGCAAGGCCTCCCGCGAACTGGCGTCGCTGCCGGACGAGAAGGCGGACGAGCGGCTCCAGTCCGAGTACTCGCTCGACCCGCTCGCCGCGAAGAACCTCATGACCTTCCTGCGGGAGCAGGAGCAGGCGACAGGCGCGGTCCCGTCGGACCGGACGATCGTCGTCGAGCGGTTCCGGGACGAGATCGGCGACTGGCGTGTCTGCGTCCTGACCCCGTACGGCGCCCGCGTGCACGCGCCGTGGGCGCTGGCGGCCTCCGCCCGGCTGCAGGAGTCGCTGGGCGTCGACGCGCACGTCCTGTGGTCGGACGACGGCATCGCGTTCCACTTCCCCGACTCGGATGCGCCGCCGCCGACCGAGCAGCTCGTCCTCGACCCGGACGAGGTGGAGGACCTGATCATGGCCGAGCTCCACGGCACCGCGCTCTTCGGCTCCCGGTTCCGCGAGAACGCGGCCCGCGCGCTGCTGATCCCGCGCCGCCGGCCGGGCGAGCGCACGCCGCTGTGGCAGCAGCGGCTGAAGGCGCAGAGCCTCCTCCAGGTGGCGAAGAAGTACGGGTCGTTCCCGGTCATGCTCGAGACGTTCCGCGAGGTGCTGCAGGACGTCTTCGACCTGCCGGCGCTCAAGCGGCTGCTACACGGCGTGAAGACGCGGCAGATCGACGTCGTGGACGTCGAGAGCGCGTCGGCCTCGCCGTACTCGGCCTCGCTGCTGTTCGACTACATCGCGACGTACATGTACGAGGACGACACGCCTCCGGCCGAGCGGCGGGCGCAGGCGCTGTCCCTCGACCGGGACCTCCTCCGCGAGCTGCTCGGGCAGGAGGAGCTCCGCGACCTGCTGGATCCGGGGGCGTTGGAGCAGGTCGAGAGCTCCCTCTCCGGCGAGGTCAAGGGTCCGGACGGCCTGCACGACCTGCTGCTCCGGCGAGGCGACCTTCGGCCGGGCGAGTTCGACGAGGCCTTCGGGGCAGTGCTCGAGGCCGAGCGACGGGCCGTGCGCGTCCGCGTGGCGGGCGAGGAGCGCCTGATCGCCGCGGAGGACGCCGGCCGCTACCGCGACGCGCTCGGCGCCATGCCGCCGAGCGGCCTACCGGACGCGTTTCTCGAGAAGACCGAGCAGCCGCTGCGTTCGCTGCTCGCCCGGTACGCGCGTGGGCGAGGCCCGTTCACGACCCGCGAGGCGGCGGAGCGGTTCGGCATCGATCCCGAACGCGCTGAGGCCGAGCTCGTGGAGCTCGAGCGGGACGACAAGCTCGTCCGCGGCGAGCTGCGACCCGGAGGCACCGAGCGCGAGTGGTGCGACCCGGACGTCTTGCGTCGGATCCGCCGCGCCTCGCTCGCCGCGCTTCGCAAGGAGGTCGAGCCGGTCGAGCAGGTCGCCTTCGCGCGGTTCCTGCCCGGCTGGCACGGCATCGACCGGCGGGCCACGCTGCGAGAGGCGCTCGTTCCGCTCCAAGGGCTGGCGCTCCCCGTCTCCCTCTGGGAGTCCGAGGTGCTGCCGAGGCGTGTCCCGGGCTACGCACCCGCCCAGCTCGACCAGCTGTGCGCGACCGGCGAGCTCGTCTGGGTCGGGGCAGGGCTGGACCGGGTCGCCGTCTTCTTCCGCGAGGACGCGGCCGTCCTGGGCAGGCCCGAGGGAACCGAGCGACCCGACGGCGAGGTGCACGACACGATCCGCGAGGCGCTCGCGAGGAGCGCCGAGTTCTGGTTCGACCTGCTGGCCGCCACCGGCCTGGAGGCCGAGCAGGCGCTGCCGGCGCTCTGGGACCTCGTCTGGGCCGGAGAAGTCACGAACGACGCGTGGACGCCGCTCCGCGCCGGGCGCCGCTACGGCGTCCCGAAGCCGGAGCGCAGACCGCGCCGCTTCTCCCGCCGCCGGGCCACCGCCATCACCGCCACGCAGGGACGCTGGTCGCTCACCGACCGGCTCTTCGCCGGCGAGCGCGATCCCCGCGCCCTCGCCGAGCTGCTGCTGGAGCGCCAGGGGATCGTCACGCGCGACGGCGTCCGCGCCGAGGGGATCCCGGGCGGCTACTCGGCCGTCTACGGCGAGCTGAAGGCGCTCGAGACGCTCGGCCTCTGCCGACGCGGCTATTTCGTCGAGGGCCTCGGCGGGGCGCAGTTCGCTCTTGGCGGAGCGGTGGAGCGCATCCGCGAGCTCCGCCCGCGGGAGGAGGAGCCGGCCGACGAGGTGACCGTCCTCGCTGCCGCGGATCCCGCGCAGCCGTACGGCGCCGCACTGCCCTGGCCGAGGCGGGCGGGTGCCCGCGCGGCCCGCGTCGCAGGCGCCTACGTGGTCCTCATCGGCGGCGAGGCCGTGCTCTTCGTCGAGCGGGGCGGAAAGACGCTCGTGCCGCTCCGCGACCCGGATCCCGAGTGGCTGCGCCCGACGCTGGCGGCGCTCGTCGACCACGTGAAGAGCCGGCGCGCGATGAAGCGGCTCGCGGTGGAGCGGTTCGACGGGGAGCCCGTCGGAGAGACGGACGCCATGCCGCTCCTCGTCGAGGCGGGTTTCACGGCCGGGCCTCGGCGGGCAGTTCTCCGACCGTAGACATGAAGCTTGTCGCGCTGGTGCTGGCCGGCATCGCGCTCGCCGGGTGCGGCCGCGTCGGACCCGGCGGCGGGGGATCGGCCGAGGAGACGCTGTCCGTCGAAGGCTCATCCATGGAGCCGACGCTCCACTGCGCCAAGCCGGCCGCGGGCTGTCGCGCCGAGGTGGAGGACGAAGTCGTGATCCGCGCCCAGCCGGAGATCGCCCGCGGGCAGATCGTCGCCTTCGAGACCGGCCCGACCGCTCGCAGCCAGTGCGGCGCAGGCGGCCTCTTCGTCAAGCGCGTGATCGCGCTCGCCGGCGATCGCGTCTCCTTCGTGGACGGCGGCGTTCAGGTCGACGGCCGTCTTCTTGAGGAGCCGTATGTCGAGGGCGCGACCGATCCGGCGGGTGCCCGTGAGACCGTCGTTCCGCCCCGCCATGTCTACGTCCTCGGCGACAACCGGGCGGAATCGTGCGACTCGCGCATCTGGGGAGCGCTCGCGGTCCGCCGCATCGTGGGTGTCGCCGTCGCGATCGAGCGCGGGGACCGCCGGATCCCAGTCCCTTGACATAAACTAGACAAACCATGGACACGGGCTTGCCGACCTATAGGTTGGGCTTCGCCGTCAAGGTGCTCGGAAACGGCGGCATGAAGACCGCCGACACGCGGCGCTGGCAGAGCGGCCCGCATCTCTCGCGCTCGCTCGAGCTGCTCGACGCCGTCTTCGACCATCTCGACCGGGCCGACATCCGCATCTACCGGCTGTCCAGCTCCACCGTCCCGTACGGAACGCATCCCGACCTGCCGGAGCTCGACTACCGCCGCCAGATCGACTCGTGCGAAGCGTCGCTCGCGCGGCTGGGTGCGAAGGCGCGTGAGCTCGGTCTCCGGCTCTCGACCCACCCCGGCCAGTACACCGTCCTGAGCTCGCCGGACGCCGAGGTGGCGCGGAAGGCGCGGCTGGACGTCGAGCAGGACGCCCTGCTGCTGGACTCGCTCGGTGCCGGTCCGGACGGCGTCGTCGTCATCCACGTCGGTGGGGTGTACGGCGACCCGCGTGCCTCGCTTGCTCGCTGGGCGCGCTCCTTCGAGGCGCTTTCGGAGCGGGCGTGGCGCCGACTGGTCGTGGAGCACGACGAGCGCTGCTTCGACCTCGCCGACGTCCTGTGGCTGCACGAGCGGACCGGTGTCCGCGTCGTCTTCGACCTGCATCACCATCGATGCAACCCGGCGAGCGGATGGGAAGATGTCGAGGGCGCCCTGTCCGAGGCGTTCGACACCTGGCCAGCGGAGGTCCGGCCGAAGGTTCACCTGTCGAGCCCGCGCACCGAGCTTCGGGTGGTCGGCGGACGGCCGCGGCCGCCGCTCCTCGACCAGCACGCCGACTTCGTCCACCCGTGGGACCTGCTCGCGCTGCTGGAAGCTGCGGACCGCCCGGTGGACGTCATGGTCGAGGCGAAGGCCAAGGACCTCGCCGTGGAGTGGCTGCGCCGCTCGCTCGAGCGCGTGGCGCCTGAGGTCGCAGCGCTTGAGGAGCGCGGCGGGGCTAGCGGGAGAGCCGCCCGAGGAGCAGCCCGAACACCGCGTGCCGCAGCGTCGCCTGCGTGAACGCCCGTCCGTTCGTCAGCAGGGGCGGGACACCGTCCTCGCCGCGTGCCGGGTGATAGCGGTCGACGAAGTACGAGAGCGGGTAGAGCGCGACGTGCTCTGCGAGGGCCATGCCGAGCGCGACGGGCAGCTTCGGCAGACCAGTCCGGCGCCGAGCCTTGTCGAAGGCGAGACCGAAGAGCGCGCCGTTCGCGCCGTGGATCGTGAACCCGACGGGACGCGCGAGCCGTCCGCGCGTGACGGCTTTCCCGAGCAGCAGGACGTCGGAGTAGTGGCAGCGGAAGAGCCGCCGGTCGACCGGCTCGAGCAGTCCCCAGGCGGTCGCTGCGACGGCGCCGGCGAGCGCCGGGTGGAGACCTCGCTCGTTCACAATCGAAGGCATGCCCGAGGGTGATGCCCTCCATCGCGCCGCTCGACGCCTCCAGGTCCTCGTAGGCGAGACCGTCGAGGTGGAGAGCCCAAATCCCCGTGCACAGGCGACCGGGGTGGCGGAGCAGCTCGACGGCCGACGGCTCGAGGGCGTCGAGGCGGTGGGGAAGAACCTCCTGCTGAGCTTCGAGGGCGGTCTCGTGCTGCGGAGCCACCTGCGAATGTCGGGCCGGTGGACGGTTCGCGCGCGAGGGGCGGAGACGCGTGGGCGGCCGTGGCTCGTCCTGCGCGGGCAATGTCGCGAAGCGGTGCTCTGGGGCGGGCCCGTGCTCGAACTGAACAGGCGGGCCGTGCGACGGCTCGGCCCGGACATCCTCGAGCGGCCGCCCGACCTCGATCGCATGGTCGCCA
>Ga0081538_10001183_pt1 | contig 27498 bp, 17 predicted proteins | sample TabmetS5T2R1_FD_71022 | JGI IMG/M metagenome (GOLD analysis project Ga0081538, IMG submission 71022) | Tabebuia heterophylla rhizosphere microbial communities from the University of Puerto Rico - S5T2R1 | ecosystem: Host-associated > Plants > Roots > Rhizosphere ...
GTGCCGTTCTACGTGATGAAGTCCAACGGCGGGGTGCTGTCGGCCGAGGAGGTCGTCCACCAGCCGATCAGCACCGTGCTGTCGGGGCCGGCGGCCGGCGCGCTCGGTGCCGCCCTGGTCGCCCGCAGCGCCGGGTTCGACCGCGTCCTCACCCTCGACGGCGGCGGCACCTCCACCGACGTGAGCGTGGTGCTGGGCGGCGAGCCGACCCTCACCACCGAGGGCAGCGTCGGCGCCTTCCCCTCCAAGATCCCGATGATCGAGGTCGTCACCGTCGGCGCCGGCGGCGGCTCGGTCGCGTGGCTGTCCCCCGAGGGGACGCTCAAGGTCGGCCCGCGGTCCGCCGGCGCCGACCCCGGCCCGCTCTGCTACCGCAAGGGCGGCACCGAGCCGACCGTCACCGACGCCCACCTGGTGCTGGGCCGGATCCCGCCGCACCTGCTCGGCGGCGAGGTGCCGCTGGACGTGGAGGCCGCCAGGGAGGGGCTGCAGCCGCTCGGCGCCAAGCTCGCCCTCGACCTGGAGCCGACCGCCGCGGGGGTGCTGGAGATCTCCGCCTGGAACCAGGCCAACGCGCTGCGGCAGGTGACCGTCAAGCGCGGCCTGGACGTCCGCGACTTCGTGCTGGTGACCTTCGGGGGGTCCGGGTCGCTGCTGCTCTGCCGGCTGCTGGAGGTCCTCGGCCTGCGGGTGGCGGTGGTCCCGCGCGACCCGGGCAACCTGTCGGCGTTCGGGCTGCTGACCGTGGACGTCAAGAACGACTACGTGCAGACCGCGGTGGCCAGGCACGCCCGGCTCGACCTCGCCGCGGTGGCGGCGGCCTACGGCTCGCTGCAGGCCCAAGCGGCGGCGACGCTCGACGCCGAGGGCTTCGACCGGCCCAGCCACCAGTACCTCCGCAGCGCCGACCTGCGCTACGACGGCCAGGCGTTCGAGGTGCGCGTCCCGGTCGCCGACGGGCCGTTCGACCGGGCCGCGGCGGCGGCGGCGGTGGACGCCTTCCACGACGCCCACCGGCGGCTCTACGGCTACAGCTTCCGCGACCGCCCAGCGCAGCAGGTCGAGTGGGTCAACCTGCGGGTCACCGGGGTGGGGCCGATCCGGCGGCCACGGCTGCGCCAGGCCGAGCCCGGCGACGGCGACGCCGGGCGGGCCCTGACCGGCACGCGGCCGGTCTGCTTCGACGCCGCCGGCGGCTACCTCGACACCCCGGTGTACGCGCGCGCCGCCCTGCGGCCGGGCGACGCCCTCGGCGGCCCGGCGGTGGTCGAGGAGTACGGCTCCACGGTGCCGCTGCACCCCGGGTTCCGCGCCACCGTCGACCCCCTCGGCAACCTGGTCGTCACCCCGGAGGGGTCCGGGGAACCCCACGACGGCCCAGCCGGCAGGTGGTCCGGTCCAGGACCGCCCGACCGGGCCGGGGAACCCCGAAGGGGTGCCCCGGTGGACCGGGAGGTGGAACGGTGAGCGGGTTCGGCGTGGACCCGATCGTGCTGGAGATCGTCGAGGGGACCTTGGCCTCGATCGAGCAGGAGGTCGAAACCGCCATTGGCCGCACCGCGCGCTCGCCGATGATCCGCGACGCCCACGACTTCCGCGCCGGCATCCACGACCGCCGGCTGCGCAAGCTCACCGGCCGCTCGTACTCGGCGCTGGTCCACCCGGTGGTCCGCGACCACCCGCCGGCGACCATGCGCCCGGGGGACGTGTTCTTCCACAACGACGTCTACCTCTCCGAGGGCGGCATCGGGCACCTCCCGGACCTGTGCGTCACCGTCCCGGTCTTCCACCAGGACGAGGTGGTCGCCTTCGTGCAGGCGTTCGGGCACCACGACGACATCGGCGGCGCCGTGCCCGGGTCGATGCCGTCGCACGCCACCAGCGTCTTCGAGGAGGGCCTGATGGTGCCGCCGATCCGCCTGTGGGACGCCGGCGTCCCCAACCGGGCGGCGCTGCGGATCATGACCCGCAACTCGCGCATGCCCGACTCGCTCGCCGCCGACCTCGACGCCGAGTGCTCGGCCTGCCTGATGGGCGCCGGGCGGCTGGGGGAGCTGTTCGGCCGCTACGGCCGGGCCACGGTCGATGCCTGCTTCGACGCCATCGTCGCCAAGACCACCGAGGCGTTCCGCCGCGAGATCCTGGCGAAGATCCCCGACGGCACCTGGGTCTGGGAGGACTACGCCGAGCACGACGGCGTCGACCCCCCGCGGCTGCACGCCCAGCGGATCACCCTCACCAAGACCCCGGAGGACGGCGGCCGGCTGGTGCTCGACTTCACCGGCACCTCGCCGCAGGCCAAGGGGCCGATCAACCACTGCGGCGACTACGCCGACGGCAACTTCCTCAAGAAGTGGCTGGCGCCGGTGCTGCGCAACCTCGCCGACACCCCCGAGCGGGCCGCGGAGCTGGACGTCAACGAGGGCGTGGTGCCGCTGCTCGAGATGCGCTTCCCCCCCAGGGGCACCCTGCTGACCCCGGTGTTCCCGGCGCCGACCAACGCCCGCACCTTCGTCATCCTGCGCCTGCTCGGGGTGCTCGCCGGGGTGCTCGCCAAGGCGGTCGACGGGCGCATGCCGGCCGACCAGGAGACGATCCGCTACACCGGGGTCTACGGCGACGACGCCGACGGGCGGCCGTACCTGATGCGCGAGGTACTCGGCGGCGGCTCGGGCGGCCGCTGGTACGCCGACGGCGAGGACACCGTCCACGTGGTGCCCGACTCGCGCAACATCCCGGTGGAGTTCGCCGAGTCGCGCTGGCCGTTCGTGGTGGAGCGGCTGGGGCTGGCGGTCGACTCCGGCGGGCCGGGCCGCCACCGCGGCGGGCTCGGCTACGAGAAGCACATCCGGATGCTCCGCGACGCGCACTTCATGTCGATCGCCGACCGGTCGCTGCTGGCCTGCTGGGGGGTGCGCGGCGGCCGCGCCGGGCGGCCGTTCAGCGTGGTGGTCGACCCCGGCGGCCCGAACCAGCGGGTGGTCGACGCGCTCGCCGACGCCGAGCCGGTCCGCGCCGGCGAGGTGATCCGGATCCGCACCACCGGCGGCGGCGGCTGGGGCGACCCGCTGGACCGCCCCTACGACGAGGTGGCCCGCGACGTCCGCTGGGGCAAGGTGAGCGTGCAGGGCGCCCGCGACGACTACGGCGTGGTCCTCGGCGGGCCGCGCGCGGACCCGGTGGTGGACGAGGACGCCTCCGGCGGGCTCCGCGCCGCCCTGCGGGCCGCGCGCGCCCCTGACGAGCCGTTCTTCGACCGCGGCCCCGGCTACGCCGTCCTCGCCGGCCGCCCCCACGCCGACGTCGACCACCGCTGAGGCGCCGACCGCCCGCCACCCCTTGGCGAGCCCGCTGACCTGGTCGGCGACGCAGGGACGCCTTTGCTCGTCATGGGGTCACCCGGTGAACCGGAAGTCGGCGCTGTGGGTGGTGCCGTCATCCAGCTTGATGACCAGCCGCCGGCAGGTGCCGGCCCAGGCGCCGCTGGTCTTCCAGACGAAGGTGTAGCGGTCGTTGACCGGGTTGTAGAGCAGGACGCTCACCAGCGCCGGCACGGTCTCCTCCACGGCGTCCTCCTGGGTCGCGTCGCACGCCACCGGCTCCGACCGGGGGTGGCCGGGCGCGGAGATCCCCAGCCCCTGGAAGCCGGCGAGGCTGAAGCGCACCGGCACGGCCCACCCGGCCTTCAGAACGTTGAGGACCGGCGGGTTGTCGACCGGCTGGAGGAACCCGGTGAAGTTCCAGATCACGTCGACGGTCGCGGCGTCGGTCGCGGTGAGCCCGCCGTCGTCGGTGACCCTCACCCTGATGGTCCGGGTCGCCGGGGCGCGCAGGTTCCTGGCGGAGAAGGTCGCGGTCTGCCCGGGCGTCTCGAAGGAGCCGTTGCCGTCGAGGTCCCAGGCGTAGCCGAGCGGGCCGCCCTCGGGGTCGCCGCCGGTGGCGGTGACCGCCACCGAGCCGCGCTCGGGCGCCTGGTAGGGACCGCCGGCGTCGACCCCCGGCGGGTCGTTGAGGGTGACGCGCACGACCTGCGGGTCGTGGTCGCTGGCCTGGTCGGCGAACTCGGCGTTGACGTGCACCACGTCGTAGGAGAACGGCCGGGCGAACAGCGCGTCGCTGACCAGGATGTGGTCGAGGCTCTGGGAGTTGCCCTCGAAGTCGTAGGTGTAGCGCTCGGCCGGCGGGAGGGTCTCGATCAGGGTGTGGAGCAGGTCGCCCTCCAGGGTGGCGAGGGTGGTGGAGAACTCGAAGTCGTTGAGGTCGCCGAGCACCACGACGTTGGCGGCGGGGTCGGCGGCGTCGAGGTCGGCGACGAAGTCGTGGACGACCCGGGCCTGCTGGTTGCGCTGCGCCTCGGTGACGCGCTCCGGCGGCTGGAAGCGGCCGAACAGCGGCTGGTCGCCGCCCTTGGAGTTGAAGTGGTTGGCGACCACGAACAGCCGGTGGCCGTTGAAGCGGAACTCGCCGGCCAGCGGCTTGCGGCTGTTGGCGAAGGCCGCGTTCGCCGGGTCGATGCGGCCCGGGCTGAAGGAGAGCCTGGTGCCGGCGCCGCTGCCCTCCACGGTGGTGGCGGCGGTCGGTGTCCCGCCCGGGCGGTCGACGAACTCCAGGCCGCGCTGGCCGCGGAACAGGAAGCCGACGCGGATGTTGCCGCCGGGCTCGCCGCCGTCCTGGTCGTCGACCGGGTTGACCTGGCGGAAGTCGTAGGTGGGGCCGCCGGCCGCCTGGATGGCGGTGATCAGCCTGGCGAAGGTGAGGTTCGCGTCGGTGACGGCGTCGTTGGTCGCCCCGTTGTTGTCCTGGACCTCCTCCACCGCGACGACGTCGGGCGCCTCGAGGTTGTCGACGATCAGCCTGGCGAGCTCGGCGAACTTCCCCGGCGGGTCGCCGGGGTCGAGGTTCTCGACGTTGAAGGTGCCGATGCTGACCTGGTTGGTGCCCGCGGGGCTGGTCGCCTCGCGGGCGAGCCCGCCGGGGGCGGCGGTGGGGGTCGCGGTGGGGTAGAGCTTGAAGTTGCCGAAGGAGTAGTCGACGACGCCGACCAGCGCGCCGGGGAAGCGGTCGCCGACGTTCACCGCCGGGGTCGGGGCGAGCTGGTCGTCGAGGTGCAGCCGTTCGGGGTTGAAGTCGCCCGGCCGCACCACCACGCCGCCCCTGGCGGTGCGGGCCCCGGCGTTGGCGCCGCCGTCCCCGACCACCGGGACCTCGCCGAAGTCGCTGGTGGGCCCGACCGCGACCGCGTCGTTGAGCTGCACCCGCATCGCCTCGAGGCTCTCGTAGAAGTCGATGCCGTCGCCGGCGGGGTCGAAGGTGCCGCTGGTCTCGACGTTGCCGCCGGCGTCGTCGTCGATCACCTCGCCGGGCGGGACCCGCCCGCCGCTGCCGACCACGGTCGCCGCCGGCAGCGGGTTGCCGGAGGACACCACCGTGACCTGCGGGCCGGTGATCTCGGTGGTGGTCAGGTTGGTGGTGCCGCCGCTGCCGCCGGGCCGGAACTCCGCCACCCGGCCGCTGACGGTCACGGCGTCGCCCACCGCGGCGGTGGGCGCGGCGGAGGTGAACACGAACAGCGCGTCGGAGGTGGCCGGGTCGGTGTCGGGGTCCGGGTCCTGGAGGTAGAAGCCGTTGCCGGCGCGGGCGGTGACGACCCCGGTGACCCCGGCGACGGTGTCGCCGTTCCTCGGTGAGAGGTGGGCCGTCCCCTGGATCTGGTTGATGGTGGTGGCCGCCAGCACGTCGACGGTGAGGGTGCACGTCCCGGTCTGGGGCTCGGCGGCGTCGTTGGCGGCGGTGACCGCCACCGCGTAGGTCCCTGCCGGCGTGGCGGCGTCGACGGTGACGTCGGCGGTGGCGGTGCCGCCGGGCCCGGGGGCCGGCACCAGGTTGCCGAGCGTGACCGACCCGGGCGCCGGTGTGGGCGTGACACCGTCGACCGCGATGCCGACCACCCGGTCGTCGGCGTCGGAGGCGCGCACCTGGGTGGTCGCCGCGGTCCCCTCGGCGGTGGTCAGCGGCCCGCCGCAGTCGGCGACCACGGGCTGGCCGGTCGGGCAGGGACTCGGCGGCGACGCGCTGGTGCGGGGGTTCGGCGCCACCGCGGTGAAGTCGGCCCGGTTGTCGTCGGTCTCGGCGCAGCCGCCGGCGCCGCGGAGGACCGCGGTGGTGTTGCCGGCGGCCGGCGCCGCGGCCGGGCCCTCGAAGAAGTTGGCGTCGCCGTAGCCGACCAGGTCGACGACGTGGGCGAGGGCGTCGGCCGGGCAGGGGGTGGAGCCGCCGTTGCAGCCCAGCGGCGTGGTGGTGTCGACCAGCGCCAGCTTGCCGGAGCCGGCGGCCAGGTTGATCGGGGTGTCGTCGGTGACGTCCGGGCCCGGCAGGGGAGCGCCCGCGGTGCCGCCGGAGGCCTGCTGGACGAGCAGGTACGCCCCGGGGGCCAGCGTGACGTCGGGCAGGGGCGTGAGCTGGCCGGCGTTGGCGCCGAAGCTCCCGGTGCCGGTGGCGCTGGCGTACTGGACCGACCAGCCGGCCAGCGACGCCGGTGCGGTGCCACGGTTGAACAGCTCGACGAAGTCGTTGGCGAACGGCGCCCCGGAGTTCCCGCCGCCGCCGTACGCCTGGCTGACCACCACCCCGGCCGAGACCGCCACGGCCGGCGTCGCCGCCGCACCGGTGAGCCCGAGCGCCACCACGGCCCCCACCATGAGCGCGCGACCCACACGGCGGCGCACGGCTGCAACGGTCATGTGGCGACCTCCCCGGCGAGCGGCCCGTCACTGGATTCCTGGCTCGCGGTGCTGGCTGGATTATCCGCAGCCGGCGGCGCCTCGTAAATCGGGCCAGCCGCCCGCCCGGGGGCGGCGGTGGCGCCCGCCGCCGGGCGGGGTCAGGGCGGCGGCGGGGGCCGGCGCGCGGCCGCGTGCGTCGGCCGCAGCCAGAGCCAGGACCGGGTCGGTTGCACGGTCTGGTCGACCACCGCCAGCAGCTCGGCGGCCAGGGCGTCCAGGTCGACCTGCTGGCGGAGCCGGTCGGTGAACGCCTGGACGGTGAGGCTGGCGTCGTAGCGGCGCCGGTTGAAGCGCCGGTCCACCAGCTCCTGGACGCGGCGGCGGGCCGGCTGGAACACCGCCGCCACCGCCAGGGTGGCGGCGGCCACCACCAGGCTGGAGTCCTGGGGGAGCAGCTGGCCGAGCCCCAGGACCACCGCGGCGTAGCCGCCGCCCAGCAGCAGGGTGAGCAGGCCGTAGGCCAGGGTGCGGCTGACGATGCGGTCCAGGTCGTAGAGGCGGTAGCGCAGGACCGCCGCGCCGACCGCGACCGGCAGGGCCACCACGCACACCACCGCCGCCCAGTCGACCAGCAGCGGAGGCCCCAGCGCCAGGGCGGCCAGGCCGACCAGCGCCGCCAGCGACATCAGCGCCGCCGCCAGCGCGACCCACCGCAGCTGCTGGCGCTCGGTGCCGCGGGCACGGCGGAAGCGCACCACCAGCGACCCGCCGGCGACCACCAGGGCCAGCGTGGTGACCGCGAGGGCCACCTGGACGGCGACCAGCAGGGCGCCGCCCAGGGCGCGGGCGTTGAACGGGCTGCTGGTCACCAGCAACCGCGGCTCGAACCGCCCGGGCGCCCACGGCACCACCAGCAGCAACCCGACCGGCGCGGCCGCGGTGACCCAGGCCCACCAGCGCCACCGCGGCGAAGGCGGCGACCCGGTCGGCGTCAGCAGCAGCACCAGGCCGAGCAGGGCCAGCGCCGCGGGGCCGGTGGCGGGGTAGTACCGGGCCACGCCCGCGGCGGCGGGCAGGGCGCCCGGCCGGGCCAGGAGCCCGTAGGCGGTGTACGACGCGATCACCGCGCTGGCGGTCAGCGACAGGGCGAAGGCCAGCAGCAGCCAGCCCACCGGGTGCGCCGGGCGGCGGCTGGCCAGCACCGCCCCGACGGTGGCGGCGCTCAGGTGGCCCAGCACCGCGGCGAGGGCGGCGCCGGCGAACTGGGCCAGGTCGGGCCGGCCGGCCTGCAGCGACAGCCGGTCCAGCCAGGGCACCGCGGCGATGCCGAGCACGGCCAGCGCCCACAGCGCCCACGCCAGCCCGGCCGGCCACCAGCGCGGCCCCGCCGGCCGGTCACCGCGGAGCATCCCTCTGGTCGTCGGCACCTGGCCCTCCGAATCCGCCACCGTCCACGAGCCCGAACGCAGGGACCCAGCATCGCCGCCCACCGTGACGGGTTCGTTACGGGCGGCGGCCCCGGACCCCGGCCCGCCGGGCCGCTCACGCCAGGCCGACGACCTCGCCGTGCTCGTCGATGTCGATGCGGTGGACGGCCGGGTGCATCGGCAGGCCCGGCATGGTCCGCACGTCGCCGCAGATCGGGTACACGAACCCGGCGCCGACCGAGGCGCGCACCTCGCGCACCGGCAGCCGCCAGCCGGTGGGGGCGCCCTTGAGGGTGGGGTCGGAGGAGATCGACAGGTGCGTCTTGGCGATGCAGACCGGCAGGCGGCCGAAGCCGTTGCGCTCGTAGGCGTCGAGCTGGCGCGAGGCGGTCAGGTCGTAGTCGACCCCGTCGGCGCCGTAGATCCTGGTGGCGACGGTCTCGATCTTCGCCCGCAGGCTGGCGTCGTCGGGGTAGAGCAGGCGGAACTCGCCCGGCGCCTCGGCGGCCTCGGCGACCGCCTCGGCCAGCTCGACCGCGCCCTTGCCGCCGCGGGCGAAGTGGGTGCAGACGGCGACGCGCACGCCGGCCTCCTCGGCGACCTCGCGCAGCGCCCGGTGCTCGCTGTCGTGGTCGGTGGGGAAGGCGTTGACGGCGACCACCGGGGTCACCCCGTGGAGGCGGACGTTCTCGATCTGCTTGCGCAGGTTCGCGGCGCCCTCGTGGACCACGTCCGGGTCCTCCGCCAGCAGCTCCTCGGGCAGCGGGCGGCCCGCCCGCACCTCGAAGCGGCCGGAGTGGACCTTCAACGCGCGGACCGTCGCCACCACCACCGCGGCGTCCGGCCGCAGCCCGGAGGTGCGGCACTTGATGTTGAAGAACCGCTCGGCGCCCATGTCGGCGCCGAAGCCGGCCTCGGTGACCAGGTAGTCGGCGCCGCGGATGCCGATCAGGTCGGCGACCACCGAGGAGTTGCCGTGGGCGATGTTGCCGAAGGGGCCGGCGTGGACCAGCGCCGGGGTGTTCTCGACCGTCTGCATCAGGTTCGGCTTGATCGCGTCCCTGAGGATGGCCGCCATCGCGCCGGCGGTCCTGAGCTCCTCGGCGGTGATCGGCCTGCCGTCGGTGGTGCTGCCGACCACGATGCGGCCGAGGCGCTCGCGCATGTCCCGCAGCGAGGTGGACAGCGCCACGATCGCCATCACCTCGGAGGCGGCGGTGATGTCGAAGCCGCTCTGGCGGATGACGCCGTCCTCGCGGACGCCCATCCCGATGACGACGTTGCGCAGCACGCGGTCGTTGACGTCCATCACCCGCCGCCAGGTGACGCTGTGGCGGTCGACGTTGAAGAAGTCGTCGTTGTGGTGGACGTGGTTGTCGATCATCGCGGCCAGCAGGTTGTGGGCGGCGGTGACGGCGTGGAGGTCGCCGGTGAGGTGCAGGTTGAGGTTCTCCATCGGCACCACCTGGCTCCAGCCGCCGCCGGAGGCGCCGCCCTTGATCCCGAACGTCGGCCCCATCGACGCCTGCCGGATGGCGACCACCCCGCGCCTGCCGAGGTGGGCGAAGGCCTGGCCGAGCCCCACGGTGGTGGTCGTCTTGCCCTCGCCGAGCGGGGTCGGCGTGACCGCGGTGACCACCACGTACCTGGCGCGCGGGCGGTCCGCCAGCGCCTCGACCGCCTCGAGCTTGACCTTGGCGACGGCGTCGCCGTAGGGCTCCAGCAGGTGCCGGCCGATGCCCATGCCGGCGGCGACCTCCTCCAGCGGCTTGAGGGCGACCCGCCTGGAGATGTCCAGCGCGCTGGGGACGGTCATTCGCGTGGCTCCTTGTGCGCCGCGGCCCCGAGCCGGCCGAGCGCCTGCTGCCGCCACCGCTCGGTCCTCGCGACCTCGTTGAAGGTGTAGACGTGCAGGCCCGCCACCCCGCCGGCGGGGTCGCAGAGGCTCGCGGCCAGCCCCTCGACCAGGCGGCCGGGGCGGTAGGCGCCCGGCCGGAGCAGGTGCGGCAGCCAGCCGCGGTGGCGGCGGACGAACCGTGCCGACTCGCCGATGCCGATCCGCGTGGAGACCCGCAGCAGCTTGGCGGCGTCCACCGGCCCGGGCACGCCGACGTGAATGGGCAGTTCGACCCCGCGCCGCCGCAGCCGCTGCACCCAGGCGGCCACCACCCTGGGGTGGAAGCAGAGCTGGCTGACGATGTAGGTGGCGTAGCGCCGCTTGTCCCACATCGCCTGGATGGTGACGTCGTCGTGGATGAAGGGGTGGCGCTCGGGGTAGCCGGCGATGCCGACCTGGTCGAGCCGGTGGCCCGCCTCGGCCATGGCGGCCAGCAGGTCGAGCGCGCCGCCGAACGGGCCGGCGGGCTCGCTGACGTCGCCGGCGATCACCAGCACCTCGCCGACGCCGCAGCCCGCCAGCCGCCCCAGGATCTCCTTCAGCTGCGGCGCGCCGGTCACCTGACGGGCGGCGAGGTGGGGCACCACCCGGTGGCCGCCGGCGGCCAGCTGCTCGGCGACCTCCAGGGTCCGGGTGAGCCCCTTGGCCGGTGACGCGGTGACGGTCACGGTGACGTCCCTGGGGACGTGCTCCGACACCAGCTCGGCGACGCCGTCCAGCGGGAGCACCTCGTACCTCGGCCGCCGCAGGGCGGCGGCGACGGCCTCCAGCTCGGCTGCCCGGCCCACCTGTGCCTCCTTCGAGCGACCCGCTCATGGTGGCAGCCTGGGTTGCGCGGTCAACGTGCTGGTTGCGGTCACCGCAACGCGCGGGTCAGGCGGCGCCGCGGTCGGCGACGAAGAACGCCGCCGGTCCGCTGACGATCGCCGGCACGATGCCGGCGATCAGGGGGAAGGCGACGTCCATGCGAGCCAGGCGGCCAGGTGGGCGGCGTAGGAGGCGCGGACGAACAGGCGCGTGGCGTGGTCGCGTTCCTGCAGCAGCACCGGCACGTGCGCCAGCAGCGTCTGGGCGCAGCTGCCGGACCGCCAGGCGCGCGGGTGGAGGTCCAGGCCGCAGCCCTCGGTGAGCTGCTCGAGGCGGCGGTCGCCGGTCAGCTCCACCACCGTGCGGTTGGCGCTGACGTCGACCACGGCGTGGTGCAGGCCGGCCAGGGCGTGCCCGACCTCGGCCGCGACCGCCGCGGCGCTGCCGGGGGCGGCCACCACCAGCCACTCGTCGGGGCCGAGCCACAGGACCTCGCGGCCGCCGCCCACGGTCCAGGTGTTGGGCCGCTGGGGCAGCGGGAACGGCAGCCGCGCCGCCAGCGCCGGGTCGGCGCGCAGGTCCACCTGCGCCAGGAAGGCGACCTCCGCCGCGCTGGCCGCGGCCAGGTCGCCGCCGTGGTCGGCCAGCGGCGACCGGGCCGCCCCCGGCACCGGCCCGGTCGCGGCCGCCCCGCGCGCCGGCGCCCGGCCGCCCGCCGCCCCGCGCGCCGGCGTGCTTCCGGCGGCGGGCGCGGCGCGGCGTGGGGCCGGGCCGCCGTCGCCGTCGCCGTGGGTCCCGTCGCGGTCGCCGTCGCTGGGCGCCTGGTCGGGGTGGCCGTCGTGGGGCGCCTGGTCGGGGTCGCCGTCGCGGCGGGCCCCGTCGGGGTCGTAGAGGACCGGCTCGGTGACGGTCGCGGGGACCGAGTGGTGGGCGCCGCCGTGGAAGGTCCTGGCGTGGACGGTCTCGCCGATCCGCTCGCGGCCGCCGGCCAGCAGCGCCAGCGCGAAGGTCCGCCCCAGGGCCGCGCTGTCGTAGGACGAGGTCACGTGGCCGAGCATCGGCACCGGCGGCGCGGCGCCGGCGTGCGCGGCGTCCACCAGCTGCGCGCCCTCCTGGAGGCGCTGGCCGGGGTCGGCGGGCAGCAGCCCGACCAGGTGCTTGCGGTCGGCCCGCACGAGGTCGGCGCGCCGCAGCGAGCGCCGGCCGACGAAGTCGCCCTTGCGCAGGTTGACGATCCACGACATGCCGAGGTCGCCGGGGGTCACGGTGCCGTCGGTGTCCTGGCCGACCATCACGAAGCCCTTCTCCGCCCGCAGGACGTCCATCGCCTCGGTGCCGTAGGGCGTGACGCCCAGCGGCCCGCCGGCCGCCAGCAGCGCCTCCCACACGTGCCGGCCGTGCCAGCCGGCGACGTGCACCTCGAAGGCGAGCTCGCCGGAGAACGACACCCGCGCCAGCCGCGCGGGCACGCCGGCGACCTCGCCGTCGCGCCAGGCCATGAACGGGAAGGCCGCCTGCGAGACGTCGACGTCGGTGCCGGCCGCCCGCAGCAGCTCCCGCGACCGGGGCCCGGCCACCGCGACCGCCGCCCACTGCTCGGTGACGCTGGTGCAGTAGGCCCGCATGCCCGGCCACTCGGTCTGCAGCCACTCCTCGAAGCGGTCGAGCACCCGCGCGGCGCCGCCGGTGGTGGTGGTCACCAGGTAGCGGTCGTCGGCCAGGCGCATGGCCACGCCGTCGTCGAACACCATGCCGTCCAGGCCGACCATCAGCCCGTAGCGGATCCGCCCCACCGCCAGCGTCGACATGGCGTTGGTGTACATCCGGTCCAGGAACGCCGCCGCGTCCGGCCCGACCACCTCGACCTTGCCCAGGGTGGAGGCGTCGATCATGCCGACCCCGGTCCGCACCGCCGCGCACTCGCGCAGCACCGCCTGGTGCATCGACTCCCCCTGGCGCGGGAAGTACCAGGGGCGCTTCCACTGCCCGACGTTGTCGAACACCGCCCCGCGCGCCTGGTGCACGGCGTGGACCGGCGTCACGCGGACCGGGTCGAACGCCTCGCCGCGGTCGGGGCCGGCGAGCACGTGGAAGGCGACCGGCGACCACGGCGGGCGGGCGCCGGTCGGGCCCTGCGCGCCGGGGTCGGCGCCGAGCAGCTGGTTGACGACCTCGGCGGCCAGCGCGCCCGAGGCGCGGCCCTGGTCGACCGCGGTGCCGATGTAGGTGGCGCGCTTGACGTGCTCGACGCTCCGCAGCCCGGTGCCCAGCGCCGCGGCGACGTCGGCCACCGTCTGGTCACGCTGCAGGTCGACGAAGTGCTCGGAGAGGTCCTCGGCCGGCACGGACCAGCAGGGCTCGGCGGCGGGGACCTCGCCGGCGGCGGCGCCGACGACCTCCAGCCACGGCGGCCCGCCGTCGGGGACGAAGCAGCTCCGCTCGGCCGCGTAGCGCAGGCCGCCGCCGACGGCGCGGTGCAGCTGGGTCACCGGGTTCCAGCCGCCGGACACCGCGACCAGGTCGGCCTCCAGCCTGACCTCCTCGCCGTCCGGGCCGACCGCCAGCCCGGCACCGACCCGCACCTGCCCCCCGGCCGCCTCGGTGGCGGCGACCACGAACCCGGCCAGCACCCCGAACCCGTCGCCGCGGGCGCGCTCCTGGGCGGCGGCCTCGCGGCGCGGGTCGACGATCGCGGCCACCTCGGCGCCGGCGTCGCGCAGCGCCCGCGCGGTGGCGTAGCCGGCGTCGTTGGTGGTGAACACCAGCGCGCGCTCGCCCGGGAGCACGCCGAAGCGGTCCAGGTAGGTGAGCACCGCGCCCGACAGCATCACCCCCGGCCGGTCGTTGCCGGCGAACGCCACCGGCCGCTCGTGCGCGCCGCTGGCCAGCACCACCCGCCGGGCGCGGACGTGCCACAGCCGCTCGACCGGGGCCTGGCGCCCCCCGGGCCGGGACGCGGCCGCAGGCTCCCCGGGGCGGGCGGCGGCGCCGCGCTCGGGGGGGCCGGGGGCGGGCCGCTCGTGCACCACCACGTAGCCGGCGTCGTAGACGCCGAGCGCGGCGGCGCCGCGCAGCAGCGTCACCTCCGGCGCGGTGGCCAGCTCGGTGGCGACGGCGTCGACCCACGCCCACGCCGGCAGCCCGTCGACCGTCCCGAAGGACCGCGCGCTCCCGCCGAGCCAGGAGCGCTCGTCGACCAGCAGCACCCGGTCGCCGCGCCGCGCCGCCTCGCGCGCGGCGCGCAGCCCGGCCACGCCGGCGCCGACCACCAGCGTCTCCACGTGGAGGTGCCGCCGGCGGCCGGCGGGGGCGCCGGCCTGCGGCCCGGGCAGCCGGCCGACGCCGCCGCGTGGCTCGGCCGCCAGCCCGTCGACCAGCGGCACCATCGTCGCCGGCGCGATCGGGTCGAACCACGGCGCCGACAGCTCGACGAAGGCGCAGGGCTCCTCCGGCCCGGCGGTCATCACCCCCCGCGGCCGGCCGAGGACCGGCGAGCGGAACCGGTCGGCCTGCCCGGCCGCCAGCAACGCCGAGGCCAGCGTGTCGCCCGCCAGGCCCTGGTGCTCGCGGCCGCCGAAGGTGAAGCGCAGCGGCGCGCCGCGGTCCACGGCGCCCCCCGCCGCCAGCCGCCGCACCTAGGCCCCCAGCAGGTCGTTGGTGGCGGTGTCGCGCTCGGTGTCGAACCAGCGCCGGCACCCGTGCACGTGGTACCAGCGCTCGGCGAAGCGGCCCTTGGGGTTGTCGCGCATGAACAGGTAGTCGGCCCACTCGGCGTCGCCGAGCGCCTCGGGGTCGGCCGGGTAGGCGATGCCCGCCTGCCCGCCGTAGCGGAACTCCACCTCCTCGCGCGGCCCGCACCACGGGCAGGGCAGCAGCAGCATCAGTGCGCCACCGCCGCGGCGCCGTGCTCGTCGACCAGCGCGCCGCTGGTGAACCGCTCCAGCGCGAACGGCGCCGCCAGCGCCGACGGCTCGCCCTTGGCGATGGTCTCGGCCAGCACCCAGCCCGAGCCGGGGGTCGCCTTGAACCCGCCGGTGCCCCAGCCGCAGTTCAGGAACAGCCCCTCGACCGGGGTGCGGCCGATGATCGGGGAGGCGTCCGGGCTGACGTCGACGATGCCGCCCCAGGTCCGCAGCAGCTTGGCGTGGGCGAACACCGGGAACAGCTCGACGGCCGCCGCCATCTGCCGCTCGATCACGTGGAAGGAGCCCCGCTGGGTGTAGGAGTTGTGCGCGTCGATCCCCGCGCCCATCACCAGCTCGCCCTTGTCGGCCTGCGACACGTAGACGTGCACGGCGTTGGACATCACCACGCAGCCGAGCACCGGCTCCAGCAGCACCGAGACCAGCGCCTGCAGCGGGTGGGACTGCAGCGGCAGCCGCAGCCCCACCATGGCGGCCAGCACCGAGCTGTGCCCGGCGGCGACCAGCGCGACGCTGCCGGCGGCGACCGTGCCGCGGGTGGTGTGCACCCCGGTCACCCGGCCGCCGGGCCCGCGGGCGAACCCGGTGACCTCGGCGTGCTCCACGATGTCGACCCCCAGCCGGTCGGCCGCGGTGGCGAAGCCCCACGCCACCCGGTCGTGGCGCGCGATGCCGCCGCGGCGTTGCAGGGTCGCGCCCAGCACCGGGTAGCGCAGCGCCGGCGAGACGTTGACGATGGGGCAGAAGCGGGCGACCTCGTCGGGGGTGAGCCACTCGGCGTCGACGCCGTTGAGCGCGTTGGCGTTGACGCGGCGCCGCGAGGAGCGGACCTCCTGCAGGTCGTGGGCGAGGTTGAGGACGCCGCGCTGGCTGAAGCTCAGGTCGAGGCCGAGGTCGTCCTCCAGCCCCTCCCACAGCTTCAGCGAGTGCTCGTAGATCGCGGCCGACTCGTCCCAGAGGTAGTTCGACCGGATGATGGTGGTGTTGCGGGCGGTGTTGCCGCCGCCGAGCCAGCCCTTCTCGACCACGCACACGTCGGTGACGCCGTGGTTCCGGGCCAGGTAGTAGGCGGTGGCCAGGCCGTGCCCGCCGCCGCCGACCACGACCACGTCGTAGGTGCGCTTCGGCTCGGCCGCCCGCCAGTACCGCATGACCGCCGAGCGTAGCCGCGCCCCTCCGCCGATGTCCACCATCACGCCGTCGGCCCTGCTGCTCGTCCTGGTGCGCCACGCACGCTAGAGTTGCGTCATGGGCGACACGGGCCGGGGTGGGGTGCGGTCGGTCCACCGCGCCCTGCGGGCCCTGGAGCTGATCGCCGAGGAGGGCGAGCTCGGCGTCACCGACCTGGGGCGCGGGCTGGGCGTGCACAAGGCCACCGCGTCGCGGCTGGCGGCGACGCTGGCCGCCGGCGGCCTGATCGAGCGCGACCCGACGAGCGACCGCTACCGCCTGGGGTTCGGGCTGATCCGGCTGGTCGGCGCCGCGATGGCCAGCATCGACCTGGTCCGCACGGCGCACCCGGTGCTGGAGGAGCTGGCCGACCGCACCCGCGAGACCGTCAACATCGGCGTCCTGTCCGGCAGCGGCGTGGTCTACGTCGACCAGGTCTCCAGCGCCCACCTGGTCGCCAGCACCAACTGGGTGGGCCGGCGGACGCCGCTGCACGCCAGCTCCAGCGGCAAGGTGCTGCTGGCCCACATGCCGGAGGCCGAGCGGCAGCAGGTCCTGGCGCGGCCGCTGGAGGCGGTCACGCCGCGGACCGAGACCGACCCGGCCGCGCTCCGGCGCCAGCTCGACGAGGTCCGCGCCCGCGGCTACGCCACCATCCGCGACGAGCTGGAGCAGGGCCTGAACGCCGTCGCCGCGCCGGTGCGGCAGCTCAGCGGTGAGGTGGTCGCCGCCCTGTCGGTGTCGGGGCCGTCGTTCCGCGTGCGCGCGGTGGACCTGCCGCGGCTCGGCCGGCTGGCGATCGACGCGGCGGGCGCGGTGTCGCGGCGGCTGGGCTGGACCGGCGCCGCTCACGACCCCGGCCGGTGGCGGTAGAACCCCAGCGGCTCCGGCGGCAGGGGCGTGTTCCCGAGGATCAGGTCGGCGGCCTTCTCGGCGACCATCATCACCGGCGCGTAGATGTTGCCGTTGGTGACCGAGGGCATCACCGAGGCGTCCACCACCCGCAGCCCTTGCAGCCCGTGGACGGCCATGCTGGCCGGGTCGACCACCGCGAGGGCGTCGGTGCCCAGCTTGCAGGTGCAGGACGGGTGCAGCGCGGTCTCGGCCTGCCGGCCGACCCAGTCGAGGACCTGCTGGTCGGTCTCGACCTGCGGGCCCGGCGAGACCTCGCCGGCGTCGTAGGCCCCGAAGGCGGGCTGGCCGAGGATGCGGCGGGCGACGCCGATCGCCTGCAACCACTCCCGCCGGTCCTGCTCGGTGGAGAGGTAGTTGAAGCGCAGCGCCGGGTGGGCGCGCGGGTCGGCGCTGGTGATCCGCACCGAGCCGCGGGCGTCGGAGTACATCGGCCCGATGTGCACCTGGTACCCGTGGCCGCCGGCCGGCCTGGAGCCGTCGTAGCGGATGGCGATCGGCAGGAAGTGCAGCATCAGGTTGGGGTAGGCGACCTGGTCGTCGCCGCGGACGAAGCCGCCCGCCTCGAAGTGGTTGCTGCAGGCCGGACCCCGGCGCAGCAGCCACAGCAGCCCCACCCAGGGCCGCCAGCGGTACTTCAGGTAGGGCGCCACCGAGACCGGCCGGTGGCAGCCGTGCTGCACGTACACCTCCAGGTGGTCCTGGAGGTTCTCGCCGACCCCCGGCAGGTCGGCGACCACGTCGATCCCGAGCGCCTTCAGCCGGTCGGCGTCGCCGACCCCGGACAGCTGCAGCGTCTGGGGGGAGTTGATGGCGCCGCCGCAGAGGATCACCTCGCCGGCGCGGGCCCGCCGCGGCGGCCCGCCGCCGCGGACGTACTCGACGCCGGCCGCACGGTCGCCCTCGAACAGCACCCGGGTGACCAGCGCCCGCGTGGTGACCTCCAGGTTCGGCCGGCGCAGCGCCGGGTGCAGGTAGGCGCGCGAGGCCGACAGCCGCCGGCCGCGGTGGAGGTTGCGGTCGAAGGGCGCGAAGCCCTCCTGGCGGTAGCCGTTCACGTCGCCGGTGAGCCGGTAGCCCGCCTGCTGCACCGCCTCGAAGAAGGCGCCGAACAGGGGGCTGGTGGCGGGCCCGCGCTCCAGCACCAGCGGGCCGTGGTGGCCGCGCCAGGGGTCGTCGTCGGCCGCCGCCAGGCAGGTCTCCATGCGCTTGAAGTACGGCAGGCAGTGGGCGTGGTCCCACGCCGCCATGCCGGGGGCGGCGGCCCAGCGCTCGTAGTCCAGCGGGTTGCCGCGCTGGAAGATCATGCCGTTGATGCTGCTGGAGCCGCCCAGCACCTTGCCGCGGGCGTGGGCGATGCGGCGGCCGTGCAGGTGCGGCTCGGGCTCGGAGCGGTAGCGCCAGTCGTAGAAGCGGCTGCCGATCGGGAAGGAGAGGGCCGCCGGCATGTGGATGAAGACGTCCCAGCGGTAGTCGGGCCGTCCCGCCTCCAGCACCAGCACCCGGTTGGACGGGTCGGCGCTGAGCCGGTTGGCCAGCACGCTGCCGGCCGAGCCGCCCCCGACGATCACGAAGTCGTAGCGCGGCGCCGTGGTCATGCCCGGATGCTCCCCCGGGGGCCGGCGCGCCGGCAGCCCATGGTTGCGCCCACCGCAACGCCGGCTCGCGAACCCCGGGACGGCGTGAGAGCGTTTCGGGCGAACCACGAACGAGGAGTCACCAGATGAGTATGCCGGCCGGAGCGTTCGCGGCGGCGGTCCAGACCGTCGAGGCCGCCAACCGCGAGGAGGTCCCGCTCAAGCTGCTCGGCGGGCAGGCGGTCCGCTACCTGACGCCCGACTACCCGCCGCGCCAGCGCGGCGACCAGGACATGGACTTCGCCTCGGTCTCCAAGGCCAAACGCGCCGTGATGGCGCTGCTGGGCGGGCTCGGCTTCGAGGGCGACCGCCGCTTCAACACCATGCACGGGCACAAGCAGATGTACTTCCGCTCGCCGGTCGACGGGTCCACCGCCGACGTCATCATGGACCGGCTGCAGATGTGCCACGTGCTGGAGTTCGGCGACCGCATCGACCGCCTGCCGTTCACCCTCGACGTCACCGACCTGCTGCTGTCGAAGCTGCAGGTCGTGGAGCAGAACGAGAAGGACGTGCAGGACATCGTCTACCTGCTGGCCGCGCACGAGGTGCGCGAGGGCGACGAGCCCGGCACGGTGGGGCTGGCCCGCTTCGCCAAGGTGCTGGCCGAGGACTGGGGCTGGTGGCGCACCGCCACCGGCAACCTCGACCGCGTGGTCGAGCTGGTGCGGGGCGACCTGGCCCGGCTGGTGCCGCGCGGCGCCGGTTACGACCCGGTCGAGCAGGCCGTCGCCCTCCGCGCCCACGCGCAGTCGATGCCCAAGACCCTGAAGTGGAGGCTCCGCGCCCGCCTGGGCGAACGCGTCCAATGGTACGAAGTCCCAGAAGAGGTCGCGCACTAGGCCCACTGGCCAGCGACCTGGCCGTTTGACAGGATGTTGCCGGTTCCGCAACAACCTGCTTGCCTCGCCCAACCTGGCAGATCGAGGATTACCCCGGCGAACGGTGAGGGGACGGGCATGAAGCTGTTCTTCGTCAGCGACCTGCACGGGTCGGAGATCTGCTGGAAGAAGTTCCTCAACGCGGGGGCGTTCTACAAGGCCGACGTGGTCATCCTCGGCGGCGACATCACCGGCAAGGCCATGGTCCCGATCGTCCAGCACGCCGACGGCACCTGGGCGGCGTCCCTCCAGGACCACCTCGAGACCCTGGAGACCCAGGCCGAGGTCGAGGAGTTCGGCAAGCGCGTGATGAACCGCGGCTACTACCCGCTGCGCGTCTCCGACGAGGAGTACCGCGCGCTGCAGGCCGACGCCGACCTGGTCGACAAGCGCTTCAAGGAGGTCATGCTCGAAGGGACCGAGCGCTGGATCGCGATGGCCGAGGACAAGCTCGGCGGCACCGGGATCCGCGTGGTCGCCTGCCCGGCGAACGACGACATGTTCGAGATCGACGACCTGCTCGCCGGCGCGGGCGTGGTGGAGACCGGCGACGAGGGGCACCCGATCGAGCTGGGCCCGTTCACCATGGTCTCGATGGGGTGGACCAACCCCACCCCCTGGCACACCTTCCGCGAGGCCGAGGAGCCGGAGCTGGCGCGGCGGATCGAGCGGGCGCTGGAGGCCGCCGAGGACCCGAAGACGACCATCTTCAACTTCCACGCGCCGCCCTACGGCTCCCGGCTCGACACCGCCCCCGCGCTCACCGAGGACCTCTCCTACGTGTCGGGCGGCCAGGCGCTGCGGCCGGTCGGCTCGACCTCGGTGCGGGACGCGATCAAGCGCTACCAGCCGCTGCTGTCGCTGCACGGGCACATCCACGAGAGCAAGGGCGCGGTGCGGCTGGGGTCGACCCTGGCGCTGAACCCCGGCAGCTCCTACGAGGAGGGCATCCTGCAGGCGGCCATCGTGGACGTCGACCCGCGCAAGCAGAAGGTCAAGAACTACCTGCTGGTGAACGGCTAGCGCCGTTCCGAACCGGAAGGGGTGTTGATGGCGGCGATCCCGGAAGCTCCGACGCTGTTCCTGCGCAAGGCGACCGGCCTGGTCAAGGGATGGTCGAGGTTCGACGCGTTCCTGTACTCGTTCATGTCGGTCAACTTCGTCACGCTCGGGCTGTTCTTCAGCCTGTCGGTGCTGGGCTTCGTCCCCGACGGGCAGGTGCTCCCCGCCCTGCTGATCTCGGGCGTGTTCATGTCGTTCCTGGTGGTCACCTACGCCGGGCTCATCTCGGTGATGCCGCGCGCCGGCGGCGACTACGTCTGGCAGAGCCGCCTGCTCGGCGGCGGCGTCGGCTTCGTGCTGGCCGTCACCGGGTGGTGGTTCATCCTCTGGTACTGGGCGCCGGTGTACGCCAACATCCTGACCGTCGAGGTGCTGCAGCCGCTGGCGGCGGTGCTCAAGCTCGAGGGCCTCAGCGACTTCCTGGCCAACGAGAACGGGCTGTTCATCGTCATCCAGGTCACCGTGGTGCTGGCCGGGGTGCTGGTGGCGCTCGGCATGGAGACCTACGCCAAGATCCAGAAGGTCTGCTTCTACATCGGCATCGCCGCCCTGGGGCTGCTGTTCCTGATCATGCTGTTCGGCTCCCGCAGCGGCTTCCAGTCGGCCTTCAACGAGGAGGCCGCCAACCTCTTCGGCGCCTCCGGCGACACCTACAACCGGACGCTGGAGCTGGCGGGCGGCTCGCAGGTGGTGCCGGACCTGGGGTTCACGCCCTTCCTCGGCCCGACGCTGCTGCTGGTCCCGTTCCTGGCCTTCTGGATCCTGTACCCGAACTGGGGCGCGACGCTGTACGGCGAGGTCCGCGGCGCCAGCGACTTCCGCCGGGTGCTGGTCGGGATGATGCAGGGGCTGTGGATCACCATCGCGATCGCGGTGGCGTTCGTCCTGCTGGCGGCGAAGTTCTTCGGCTGGCAGTTCTTCAACGCCGCCAACCTGGGCTACTGGAACACCGTGTACGCCACCGGCGAGGCGGCGATCCCGATCTGGCCGTTCCCGCCGCTGCTGGCCAGCTTCTACTTCCACAGCCCGATCCTGTCGACCATCATCGTGCTGGCGTTCGGCGCCTGGTTCCTCGGCTGGGCCGGGACGCTGTTCCTGTCGTCCACGCGGGTGATCTTCGCCGCGGCGTTCGACCGGATCCTGCCCGAGCGCATGGCCGACGTCTCCGAGCACCGGCACGTGCCGGTCTGGGCGCTGATCCTGATGCTGGTGCCGTCGCTGGTGGTTGGGGCGCTGTACGCCTACACCGACAACTTCGCCACCTACATCCTGGACGCGGTGCTGGTGATCACGGTGACCTTCTTCGGCACCGCGATCGCCGCCATGATCCTGCCGTACCGCAAGCGGCACCTGTACGAGAACTCGCCGATCGCGCGGTACAAGCTCGCCGGGATCCCGCTGATCTCGATCACCGGGTTCTTCACCGCGGTGTTCCTCGGCTACAACCTGTGGAAGTGGTTCCAGGACGACCTCTACGCGGTGAACAACCGCGAGTCGCTGGTGTTCCTGGGCAGCATGTACCTGCTGGCGCTGCTGATCTACGTGGTGGCCAGGATCTACCGCCGGCGGCAGGGGATCGACCTGCGGGCGGTGCACGAGGAGATCCCGGTCGAGTAGCGGCGCGCGGCACGCGCCGGAGGCGGGGGCGGTCGCGCGGGCCGCCCCCGCACCCTGGGAGGGGCAGTGGCACACGAGCACGGCATGTTCGTCGGCGGCGCCTGGGTGGCGTCGGAGGGCGGCGCGGTGCTGGAGGCGACCAGCCCGTCCAGCGGCCAGGTGATCGGGACGGTGCCGGAGGGCACCAGGGCCGACGCCCGCCGGGCGGTCGACGCCGCCCGCGCCGCCTGGCCCGGGTGGGCGGCGCGGTCGGCCTTCGACCGGGCCGCCGCCATGCGCCGGGTCGCCGTGGCGGTCGACGCCCGCCGGGAGGAGCTGGCCGACACCCTCGCCCTCGACCAGGGCAAACCACGCCGGGCGGAGGCGCGCGACGAGGTCGAGGAGCTCATCGCCTACTTCGAGATGGCCGCCGCCGACGCGACCAGGGTGGAGGGGCTGCTGCCGCCGTCGGTCGACGCGCGCAGGCGGGTGCTGGTGCAACGGGTGCCGCTCGGCGTGGTGGCGGTCATCAGCCCGTGGAACTGGCCCTACACCATGCCGGGCGAGCTGCTGGCGCCGGCGCTGGCGTACGGCAACACGGTGGTCTGGGCGGCGGCGCCGACCACCTCGGTGTGCGCGGTGCGGCTCGCCGGGTGCCTGGAGGCCGCCGACCTGCCGCCGGGGGTGGTGAACCTGGTGACCGGGCCGGGCCCGGTGGTGGGCGACGAGCTCGCCGCCAGCCCGGGTACCCAGGCGGTCGGCTTCATCGGCTCGATCGCCACCGGCCATGCGGTCGCCCGGCGCGCCGCCGGCAAGGAGCTGCTGCTGGAGATGGGCGGCAACGGCCCGCTGGTGGTGCTGGCCGACGCCGACCTCGACCGGGCGGTCGACGCCACCCTGGAGGCGTGCTTCCTCAACGCCGGCCAGAGCTGCACCGCCGGCGAGCGGGTCCTGGTGCAGCACGACGCCAAGGACGACTTCCTGGCGCGCCTGGCCGCCGCGGTCGCCGGCCGCGTCCGCCTCGGCGACCCCTTCGACGACGCCACCACCATGGGCCCGCTGAACAACGAGCCGACCGCCGCCAAGACCGAACGCCACGTCGGCGACGCGCTCGACCGCGGCGCGACCCTGGTCACCGGCGGCCGCCGCGCCCCCCAGCACGGCAGCGGGCTGTTCTACGAGCCGACCGTGCTGGACGGCGTCACCGACGAGATGGAGATCGCCAGGCACGAGACCTTCGGCCCGGTGGTGCCCGTGACGGCGATCGGCGACGAGCGCGAGGCGGTGGCGCTGGTCAACCGCTCCGAGTACGGGCTGCTGTCGGCCATCTTCACCAGCGACCTGCGGCGTGGCCTCGGGTTCGCCGAGGCGGTCCGCACCGGTTGGGTCAACGTCAACCAGGGCACCAACTACTGGGAGTCGCACCTGCCGTTCGGCGGCCGGGCCGGCTCCTCCAGCGGCGTGGGCCGGGTCGGCGGCCGCTTCTCCATGGAGCGCCTCACCGAGCTGAAGACCATCGTGGTCGACCTCGGCTGATCCGCCGGTTGCGGTTCCCGCAACCGGCGCTTTGAACGCGCAACCGCGCCTGGCAGGATGACGGGGGCAGCGGCAGGGTCCGGCGGCCCCGGGGAGGAGGCAGATGCTGGAGCGGGCGCACACGGTGGTCGTCGGCTGCGGCATCGTCGGCGCCAGCGCCGCCTACCACCTCGCCGAGCTGGGCCAGCCCGACGTGCTGGTGGTCGACCAGGGGCCGCTGTTCGAGACCGGCGGCTCCACCTCGCACGCCCCCGGCCTGGTGTTCCAGACCAACCCGTCGCGCACCACCTGCCGGATCGCGCAGGACACCGTGGCGCTGTACCGGACCCTCGAGCTGGACGGCCGCCCCTGCTGGTACGGCGTCGGGTCGCTGGAGGTCGCCACCACCCCAGGGCGGCTGGCGGAGCTGCGGCGGCGGCTGGGCTGGGCGCGCGCCTACGGGATCCAGGGCGGCGAGCTGCTCAGCCCCGCGCAGGCCGCCGAGCTGGTGCCGCTGCTCGACCCCGCCACGGTCCTCGGCGCCTACCACGTCCCCGGCGACGGCATCGCCAGGGCCACCGGGATCGTCACCGTGCTGGCGCGCCGCGCCGGCGAACGCGGGGCGGTCTTCCAGGGCGGGGTCACCGTCACCGGCTTCGACGTCCGCGGCGGCCGCGTCCACGCGGTCCGCACCGACCACGGCGAGGTCGAGTGCGAGCGGGTGCTGGTCTGCGCCGGGATCTGGGGGCCCACGGTCGCCGGCATGGCCGGCGCGGCCGTGCCGCTGCTGGCCGTGCAGCACCAGCTGGTCTGGACCGACCCGCTGCCGGAGCTCGCCGGCGAGACCCGCGAGGTCGTCCACCCGATCCTGCGCCACCAGGACATGGCGATGTACTTCCGCCAGCGCGCCGACCACTACGCCGTCGGCAACTACCGGCACGAGCCGATCGCGGTCGCCCAGCGCGACCTGCGCCGGCCCGGGGGCGCCATGGCACCGGCGGTGGAGCCGTTCACCCCGGAGGACTTCGACGTCGCCGAGGCCGAGGCCGCCCGGCTGCTGCCGGCCCTCAAGGGCACCATGCGGCCGGCGGACCCGGCGCGCTCGCTCAACGGCATGTTCTCCTTCACCCCCGACGGCGCCTCGGTGGTCGGCGAGAGCGCCGCCGTCCGCGGGCTGTGGCTCTGCGAGGCGGTGTGGATCACCCACGCCGCCGGCATGGGCCGCCAGGTCGCCGAGTGGATGGCGCTGGGGGAGCCGAGCTACGACCTGGCGGAGGCCGACGCCAACCGGTTCTACCCCTACCAGACCACCGCGCCGTACGTGCTGGAGCGCGGCAAGCAGCAGTACCGCGAGGTCTACGAGGTCATCCACCCCCGCCAGCAGCCTGCCCGCCCGCGCAACCTGCGGCTGACGCCGTTCCACGCCCGCCACGAGGCGCTGGGGGCCAGCTTCGTCGTCGGCGCCGGCTGGGAGCGCCCGCAGTGGTTCGAGGCCAACCGCCCGCTGCTCGACGGCCTGGAGGGCGCGCCGTGGCAGCGGCGCGACGGCTGGGCGGCGCGGCTGTGGTCGCCGGTCGAGGGCGCCGAGCACCTGGCGACCCGCTCGCGCGCCGCCCTGTACGACCTGACGCCGTTCGCCAAGTTCGCCGTCGAGGGCCCCGACGCCGAGGCGTTCCTGGAACGCGTCTGCGCCAACCGGGTGGCCCGCCCGGTCGGCACCATCGTGTACACCGCGATGCTGACCCCCCGCGGCGGCATCCGCTGCGACCTCACCGTCACCCGCGAGGGCAGCGACCGCTTCCGGGTGGTCACCGGCGGCGTCAGCGGCCAGCACGACCTCGCCTGGCTGCGCGCCCAGGCGCGCGACGGCGAGCGGCTGACGATCAGCGAGCGCACGGGTGAGCACTTCGTGCTCGGCCTGTGGGGGCCGCGCGCCAGGGCGATCCTGGAGGCGGTCACCGACGCCGACGTCGCCAACGAGGCCTTCCCCTACATGACCGCCCGCTCCCTGGACGTCGGCGAGGTCGGCCGGGTGTGGGCGCAGCGGATCAGCTACGTCGGCGAGCTCGGCTGGGAGCTGTACGGCGACGTCGCCATGGGCCGCCGCGCCTGGGACCTGCTGTGGGCGGCCGGCCGCGACCACGGCCTCATCGCGGCGGGGCTGGGCGCGTTCGACACCCTGCGGCTGGAGAAGGGCTACCGGCTGTGGGGCCAGGACATCCACGCCGAGTACGACCCGCTGTCGGCCGGGATCGGCTTCGCGGTCCGCTGGGCCAAGGACTTCCAGGGCAAGGCGGCGCTGCAGGCGATCCGCGAGCGCGGGGTGGCGCGGCGGCTGGTGCCGATGCTGCTGGACGACCCCGAGGCGGTGGTGCTCGGCAAGGAGCCGGTCCGCGCCGGCGGCGAGGTGGTCGGCTACGTGACCTCCGCCGGGTACGGCTACACCGTCGGACGCTGCATCGCCTACTCGTACCTGCCGGCCGAGCTCGCCGCCGAGGGCACCACGGTGGAGGTCGAGTACTTCGACCGGCGCTACCAGGCGACCGTCGCCAGCGAGCCGCTGTTCGACCCCAAGGGCGAACGGCTGAAGGGATAGCTGCCGATGCCGGAAGAGCAGGAAGAGATCGTCCTCTCGGAGCTCCCCGACGAGGAGCTCGTCAAGCAGATGCACGACGACCTGTACGACGGCCTGGCCGACGAGATCGTCGAGGGCACCACCATCCTGCTGGACCGCGGCTGGTCCGCCGGCGACGTGCTGAACAAGGCACTGGTCGAGGGCATGCGGATCGTGGGCATCGACTTCCGCGACGGCATCCTGTTCGTGCCCGAGGTGCTGCTGGCCGCCAACGCGATGAAGGCGGGGATGGCGGTGCTGCGGCCGCTGCTGGCCGAGACCGGCGCCGCGCGGGTCGGCAAGGTGGTGATCGGCACCGTCAAGGGCGACATCCACGACATCGGCAAGAACCTGGTGGCGATGATGCTGGAGGGCGCCGGCTTCGAGGTGGTCGACCTGGGCATCAACAACCCGGTGGAGAGCTACCTGGCCGCCCTCGACGAGCACCGGCCCGACATCCTGGGCATGTCGGCGCTGCTCACCACCACCATGCCCTACATGAAGGTGGTGATCGACGAGCTGGTCTCCAAGGGCATCCGCGACGACTACATCGTGCTGGTCGGCGGCGCGCCGCTGAACGAGGAGTTCGGCAAGGCGATCGGCGCCGACGCCTACTGCCGCGACGCCGCCGTGGCCGCCGAGACCGCGCAGGCGCTGGTGCTGTCGCGGCGCGCCGCCGCCGGAGGCGGCGGGTGACCGCCACCGGCGGGCCCCGGCTGCTGGTGGTCGCCTGCGGCGCGATCGCGCGCGAGGTGCTCGCCGTGGTCCGCCTCAACGGCTGGACCAACGTGACGCTGCGGTGCCTGCCCGGCAGGCTGCACAACACGCCGCAGTGGATCGCCGGGCGGGTGGACGACAAGCTCCGGGAGGCCGCGGCCGAGGGCGGCTGGCAGCGCGTGTTCGTCGCCTACGGCGACTGCGGCACCGGCGGGGCGCTGGACCGGGTGGTGGCCGCGCACGGCGTCCAGCGCCTCCCCGGCGACCACTGCTACGCCTTCTTCGCCGGCGTCGACGACTGGCTCGCCATGCACGAGGCCGAGCCGCGCACCTTCTACCTGACCGACTTCCTCTGCCGCCACTTCGACACCTTCGTCGTCCGGGGGCTGCGGCTGGACGAGCACCCCGAGCTGCTGCCCGCCTACTTCGGCAACTACCTGCGGCTCGTCTACCTCGCCCAGACCGACACCCCCGCGCTGGTCCGCAAGGCCCGCGAGGCCGCCGCCTACCTGGGGCTCTCGCTGGAGGTCCGCCGCAGCGGCTACGGTGACCTGCGCCCGGCGCTGGAGCGCCAGGCCGCCGCGGCCCGCCTTGCGGAGCGCGAGGCCGTGGGAGGGG